>Ga0187879_10000532_pt1 | contig 25216 bp, 23 predicted proteins | sample June2016WEW_19_1_FD_132423 | JGI IMG/M metagenome (GOLD analysis project Ga0187879, IMG submission 132423) | Peatland microbial communities from SPRUCE experiment site at the Marcell Experimental Forest, Minnesota, USA - June2016WEW_19_10 | ecosystem: Environmental > Terrestrial > Soil >... | reverse complement strand
GATAGCTTCATAGCCCTGCTCTTTGAGTTCTTGAACTCCGAAGCCGGGTCGAAGCGGCGTCGAGTAGCGAAACTCGACACCCAGCGCTTCGATCTCGCCGACCTGGCAGTCGATCACGTCGCGTGGCAGCCGGTAGGCGGGAATTCCGTATCGAAGCATCCCGCCCGCATGCGGCATCCTCGAAAACTGTCACGCTGTAGCCCATCACGGCCAGATCGTGTGCGCACGCCAGCCCGGCCGGCCCCGCGCCGACGACTGCGACTTTACGCCTGGACGCCGCGGCATCGGGCCGCACGCCGAGAATATCGAGATGACCAGGAGTGACGCTGCCGCCGCCCGATGGTCCGGCGATCATGTCTCGGATTCCCCTGGCTGAGAGTGCTTCGGGGCCGAATTGCTCGGTGAGAAAACGCTTGAGTGCGCGAATCGTCACGGGCGCGTCGATCTTGCCGCGGCGGCACGCATCCTCGCATGGCGCGCCACAAGCGCGGCCGCATATGGAAGCGATCGGATTGGGCGATCGCGCGACCCGATATGCTTCGGCCAGGCGTCCTTCGGCGACCAGTTGAACGTAGCGGCCCGCGTCGGTCTTGACCGGGCACGCATCAAGGCACGGCACGTTCTTGCGGAACCACCACAAGTCGCGCGGGAGCGCGTCGATCGAATTCCCATCGGGCATCGCGGTCGCGCTTACTTTTTGCAGAAGGTCTTGACGTAAGCGACGAGGTCGTGAATCTCGTCGTCCCCGAAACCCGCGCTCCACGACTGCATGTCTTTGCTGAGACCTACGGAGGCGCCGCCGTTCTTGATCACGTTGAACATTGTCTTGTCGTCAATCTTGCCCATCGTGCCGCAATCAGTGAAATTGCGAGGGTTGGTGGCAAGCGTAGCCGCGGCAGGACCGTCGCCTTTGCCCTCGGCGCCGTGACACTTCATACAAAACGTGTCGTAGTTCTGCTTGGCGGCAGCCATGTCGGCGGCGCGCACAGGCACAAACGCGCATGCGATGATCGCGCACGCACCAATGCTCGAGATGAGTCGATTCACGTTGTTGTTGTCCTCCGTTTCAATGTTCGCGCGGCCCAGGCCGATTCAACGGCTCTTGAGGTATTCCACCAGCGACCTGACATCGCCGGCCGGTAAATTTCCGAGCGTACGCATATGCATGATGATCAGATCCCATTCATAGGGAGCCTTCTCCGATCCCGGTCGCGCATTATGACAGGTGTTGCAGTAAACCGGCCACAGCTTGGCGCCCTCCCGGAACAGGCGTCTGTGCTCGGCCGGGGAAGGATTCTCATCTGCCGAAGCGGAGGCACCCACAAATCCGATCGCGAGAGTCGCAAGTACGATTGCGGCGAATAGTTTTCTCATGGCCATGACTCCGCTCAGAATCCGATCGTGAATTGGCTGAGGAAGGCGCGATCGTTCCCAATTGAACCCGCCGGTGTCTCGGCGCCCTCTGGTGAAATGAGCACTCCTCCTGCGCGCGGCAACTCGATGTCGAATTCGTTCTGCCAAACGATCGATGGTGCGATCCAATAGTCGAGCGCCAACGCCACTTCGCGAGCGTGCGGCGCGTACGTGGCTGGTGACCCGTTGATGCCGAAATCGGGAACCAGTCCGAGCTGCGTGCCGATACCGAAGGGGATGTCGCCGGTTGAAACGGCGCGCTGGTTGACTCCCGAATAGCGGACCAGCGGCTCGAATCGATGGAGATAGCTGTTGAGCTTGTCGGGAAGGCCCGGGACATTGAGATCGTTCAGGAAATAACCGGCTTGCACGTACCATCCCTGCCGATTGTCGGCCGAGAGTCCGTTGGGCATCTGGCGGTACGATTCCAGCCATTCACCGCGGGTCTGCAAGTTGCCGATGAAGTAGTTGAAATCCACGCCCCACGAGTTGAACCAATTTCCATTTGCCCACTTGCCGTTGTAGGTGGACGCTCCGAGCTCGAGCCGGCCCATTTCAGAATCAACCGGGAGCGGATAGACGCGAAAACGCGCGCCGATCGATTTGCCGTTGGTCTGGCTGAATGAGACCGGCGTTGGACTTGAGACCACGGCGCCAACGACGTTCGAGCTGAAGCTGGGGCCGTCTCCGCCCCAGACCGTGTAGTCGAAATCCTGACCGAGCGCGCCGAATTGCGTGCCGCCTCGAAGCTGGACTCCAATCTCCGCGGGCGGAACCACCGGCTCAACTCCAAACGGCAGCGGCGCCGTGACAAACCGGTTCACCCACATCGGGCTCTGGTTCTCGTACCAGTCACCGAACGGTTGATCGAAAAGCCCGGCCACGACCGTCATATAGTCGTTAAGAAAAATCTGAAAATCAGCGGTCGACAGGTCAACTCCCGTCCCGGTACTTCCAAACGCCGTGCTGATCACGCCCTCGAACAGGATCCAGTCAGTCGGGCGGTATAGAATCATCGGCTCCCAATCGAAAAAGAATGAGTTCTGCGATGCATGAGAAAGGCCGTCGAAGGCGCCGTTTTGCTGGTCATAGATAAAGTCCCCGCCGGCCGCCCCGGTTATAGTGAACGAGTGCGATCCGAGGTATCGACTAACCGCATCGCCAAACTCTGACGACGCGATCGGCGCATCGACCTTGGTCTGCAAAGTCTTCACCTGGGCGTTGGTCTGCTGAAGCTCGAGGGTTGTCTCCTTCAGCTTTAGATCGGTGCTATTCAGTTGTTGCGTGGTGGCCTCGACCCTTGAATCCTTCGTCTCGAGTTTCTGCACCTTGATCTCGAGCGAGCGAATTACTTCGCGGTCACGCTTGCGCTCCTCCCGCATCTGGCGCAGCTCGCTTCTGATTTCCTTCATCGCGGCGGCGTCGCTGCCGTCGCTGTCGGCCGCGCGCGCCAGGCCCACCACTGATAACGCCGCGACCCCTGATGCGAACAGAACTATCGAGAAAATTCGTCTGGCTGGCATAATTCCCCCAATCGGCGCCCAAACATTCGGCGCATTCGTCGCGGAGCAACATTTGTGCCCAGAAAATCAACTGTGCCGCGCTGAACATCACAGAGCATCAGACCGGCACTTCCGGCATCTCTGCCATAGCGATTGGATAACCGCAAGTATCGCTCCAATCGATTATCAGACGATCTTATGTCCTTACTTATGTCCTTGTGTCTCTCGAAAGCATCGAACGCCATGCGGGCTTCGTCTCGATACCAAAATCGCTCCATCAGTCGGCTTGATCCGACTAGTGTTGCCAAGGGCGGCAAGCTGTGTGTCCGAAGGATACAACGCTCAGGTTGATTCTCGAATTCAGCCGGACATGAGCCGTCGCATCGCCGGCATCGCTCGGCACGAAGAATGAATTGGAAATCTGGAGTCAGCGTGCAATTGTGACTATGAGGGCGATGAATATGACTACCGCCAAGAAGCCGTCGGCAAGCCGGGCCAAAAAGTTCTCCGACACGAGCAAGATCAGAAACCTCACGGAAAAACTGAGCCGTGAAGAATACGGCCTCGGGATGCCGCTGCTCGACGCGGCCGTGGCAGGCGTCATTCTCGGCTTCAAGCCGTCGGATCGCGAGATGCGTGCACAGGCGAAGCGCTGTTGGGAAATTCTGAAGCCGCAACTTAATCAGCATCTGTTGAGCGAAGATGAAACAGTGCTGCCCTGGGCGGAAGTCGCGGGTGGTCTTGCTCCCGAGGTCATGGATCGAATCAAGCGGAGCCACCTCGAAATGCGTTCGCTTGCCAGCAAGCTTAACGGGGTGTCGTTCGAAAAAGATCCGGACAAAGTTGTCGCCGTGGCCGGCAAGGCTCTGTGCGTGCTCGCGGTGAAGCTCGACGATTTGATCGATAGCGAGGAAATGCGCCTGCTGCCGGCGCTCAGAAAGATGTTGTTCGCTTAGTTTTTTTCCGGACCGGCTGCTTGGGGCTCCTTCCAAACGTCTATTTCGATGGACTTTGACTACACACCAGAGCAGGAGCAATTCCGCAGCCGGCTTCGCGCATGGATGGAGGCGACGGCGGCGGAACTTTTTGGCGATCTTGTCGCGTCGTCGAGTGTAACCGTCGAAAGCCTGCTCTACGGCCGCGACGACCAACTCTGGCAGAAGATGCTTGAGTACCATCGGCGGCTGCACGATGCCGGGTACCTCGCGCTGCACTGGCCGAAGGATTGGGGCGGCAGCCAAGCCGGGGTGGTCGAGCAATCGATTTACCAGGACGAGGCTTTGCGCCTGGGGCTGCCGTTGTACGGCGCGAACAATTTCGCGATCGATCGGATTGGTCCGACGATTATGCTGTTGGGCAGCGAGGAGCAAAAGCAGCGCTATCTGGCGCCGATGCTCACCGGCGAAGAAATCTGGTGCCAGGGATACTCGGAACCCAACGCAGGTTCCGATCTGGCGGCACTTCAGACGCGGGCAGTGCTCGAGGGCGACTGCTTTGTGCTCGACGGCCAGAAGGTATGGACCAGCAACGCGCATCGCGCGGATTACCAGGTCCTGCTGGTCCGCACCGATCCGGCCGCGCCCAAGCACCGGGGAATTTCGTATCTGCTGGTTGATCTCCGCAGTCCGGGGATCACAATCCGGCCGCTCATGCAGATTACCGGCGAGATGGGATTCAACGAGGTCTTTTACGACGGAGTGCGAGTGCCGAAGCAGAACCTGGTCGGCAAGCTGAACGAAGGGTGGCAAGTGTCGATCGCTACGCTGATGTTTCAGCGGGCGTCGGGCGGAGTGCGCCATCCGGTGGAACGCACGATGGGCGAATTGATCGCGCTTGCAAAGCGCGTCGCTTTTGACGGCATGCCCGCGTGCAACAGTGCGTACATCCGCCAGAAGCTCGCGCAATTTGCGGCGGAGGCGCGATGCATCCGGCTTGGCCGTTATCGTGCGATGAGCGCACAGCTCAGGGGGCGAGTGCCGGGACCGGAGAGTTCGATCGGAAAACTGTGCGCGACAGAACTCAGCCTGCGGCTGGCAATGTTCGCGGACGAGATGCTCGGTCCTTACGCGAATCTCGAGAGCGGGTCGCCTGGAACTGTCGAGGGTGGCAAATGGACCAGCCGCATAATCGCCGCGCGGGAATCCACGATCGCCGGCGGCACCAGCGAGATCCAGCGCAACATCATCGGCGAGCGCGTGCTGGGCTTGCCGAAGGGCTGACACTGCGCGTACCGAACGCGCGCCAACCGACCGCGATCGTCGCCGCCAATATTGCGATCCCCCAATCGGCGGGAGCGATCGGGCGGATCATCAGCAGCGTGGCCAGCGGCGGCGTCAGCATGAATACCGGCAGACTGGCGGCTACGGCAAAGATCACAACCCAAAATCGCCGCTGCTGCGGCGCGCGCACCCGCCACCAGCGACGGGTCCCCGCGTACTCCGCCCAGACGATAAACAGGCTTCCCACCACGGCGACGACCATCGCGACGCTGCGCGCATAGTTCTCGCCCTGGCGGAGTCGAAGTGCGAAGAGCGCAAGCGCCATCGCCGTCAGCAACGCCCCGGATAGAGCCGCACGGTAAGCCGCCGGTCGCTCGACAATCGGCGATGCTGGCGGGCGCGGCGGCCGTCGCATCACATCGTCGAGCGCAGGCTCGCCCTCGAAAGCGAGCGCGGAGACAGGATGTACGATCATCTCGAGCCACACCAGATTCACCGGCAACAGCAGCAGCGGAAGGCCAAAGACCGGGGCCAACAGCGTGAGCGACACCAGCATTACCTTGAAGCCGACCAGATAAAGGAATGCGCGCTGAATGTTGTCGAGCAGAACGCGGCCTTCGCGAATCGTTGCGACCATCGCGGAGAAATCGTCCTCGAGCAGCACGATGTCCGCAGCCGCGCGCGCCACCTCCGTCCCGCGCCGGCCCATCGCCACGCCAATGTCCGCCCGGCGCAGGGCGGGCGCGTCGTTAATCCCGTCGCCCGTCATCGCGACGACTTCGCCCGCCCGCCGCAGGGCCTCGACGATCGCATACTTTTGTTCGGGGCGAATCCGCGCGAAAATGCTGCAGCGGCGGACCAGCCGGTCGAAGGCCGGCTGGTCAACGCTGTCGAGTTGCGCGCCGGTGACGATGCCGTCGTCGCTGTGCGCGATTCCGGCGGCGTCGGCGATTGCATGCGCGGTAAGCGCGTGGTCGCCGGTAATCAGCTTGAGTTCCACCCCGGCGCGCTGGCATTGCGCAACCGCGTCCGGAACCGCCGCTCTCAGAGGATCGCGAAACCCGAGCAGGCCGAACAAACGGAACCCGCGCTCGTCCGACGCGCGCACCCCCGTGAATCCGCCCGCCCGCCCGTCGCGGCCGGCGACCGCAAGCACGCGCATTCCGCGCCCCGCCATCTCGGCGTTGGCACTCTCGGCGCGAGCGAAATCCGCCTGCGCCAGATCGCAATGCTCGATTATCCCCTCCAGAGCGCCCTTCGCTACGATTCGCTGTGCGCTCCCGGCGTCAGCTCCTTGCGCGCTGCTCCAGACGTGCGACATGTGTTTGCCGACCGCGTCGAACGCGTAGTCGTGCACCAGACGCCATCGCGAATGAAGCGCATCGACGTCGATCCCGTGCTCCGTGCAATGGGCAAGAATCTTTCTCTCCATCGTGTCGGCGGCTTGGGGCTCGCACGCGAGCGCGGCCGCCTCGAGCAGCGCGTCCTCCGACATCTCCGGCCCCAGCGGCAGATGCGCCTCCAGCACGAACTCGCCGGCCGTCAGAGTGCCGGTCTTGTCGAGGCAGATAACGGTAGTTGAGCCGAGCGTCTCGACGCTGGCCAACCGACGCACCAGCACTCCGTGCTGGCTGAGGCGATACGCTCCGATGCTCAGGAACATCGTCAGCACCAGCAAGAACTCTTCGCCAACCGCGGACATCGCGAGACTGACCGCATACAGAAACGCGTTGCCGGCCGGCGCACCGCCGAGCATGCGCAAGACAAACAGCAGAGCCGAAACGGTAATCGCCACGCCGACCATCCAGCGCACCATCCGCGCCGTCTTGCGCTCAAGCGGGGTCGGACGCGGGCCTGCCTCGGCGACCAGTCGCGCCAGATCGCCATAGCGGGTGCGCTCCCCGGTCGCCGTTACCTCGGCAAACCCGTGGCCTTCGAGCACGCGCGAACCCGCATACACGCGGCTGGCCTCCGATGCATCCGCCAGCGCTCCAGGTATTTCGCATGGCCCCTTCGCAACGGGTTCTGCTTCGCCAGTGAGCTGCGATTCGTCGAGCGCGAGATTGAAACTCGAACGCACCACCGCGTCGGCGTGAACGATGTCACCCTCTTTCAGGAGCAGCAGATCGCCGGGAACCAGGTCCGCAGTCGGAGTCTCGGTCTGGACACCACTGCGAACCACTCGCGCACGCGGCGCAACGACGCCCGCAAGCTTCCTGAGGGCGGTGCGCGATCGCGCCTCAAGGATTACATCGACGGCAAGGACAGGAACGATCGCCGCGAACAGGACGTAAGCGTCGGTCCGCTCGCCCAGCGCGTAGTAAACCGCGCCGGCCGCGGCCAGCATTACTGCCATCGGGTCCGCCGCGGTTCTGATAAATGCCAGGATGGCAGCGCCGCGCGCTGCGCGCACAAGGCGGTTCGGCCCGTACCTCTTCAGGCGCCGCGCCGCCTCGTCGCTACTGAGGCCGCTGAACGGATCGGTGGCCGCGGCTTGCACTTTTATCGCCCCTTTCAATGCGACCTGATCGTCTTTTCGAACTCTCTTAGTATTGCAATCGGCCTGTGACGGAGACAGTCTCCAACGCGGTGCGTGCCCGGCTTTTGATGAACGCTTTCGCCAGGTTGCCAATCTCCCGTGGCGCCAGAATCGCTGGTCATCAACCAGTTGTATGTGTATTCCTATTCGCCAGCACCGCAAATAAATGCCGCCGCATAGCGGCCGAGGCCGGAGAGTCATAATCGTGCTGATCCAGGAACTGACCAGGCAGGAGAGTCTGGACCTGCTGTCCCGTGCGCATCTTGGGAGACTGGCGTGCGCCCACCAGAGCCAGCCATACGTCGTGCCGATCTATTTCGCCTACGACAATGAATACCTGTATAGCTTCTCCACCGTCGGGAAAAAAATCGAGTGGATGCGCGCTAACCCCAAGGTCTGCGTCGAAGCAGACGAGGTGGTAAGTCCGCAGCAGTGGGCGAGCGTCATCGTTTTCGGTCACTACGAGGAACTGCCGAATGTCCCCGAATGGCGCGGCGCTCGCGAATACGCCCGCAAAAAACTGCTCGAACGCAACGCCATCTGGTGGGAGCCTGGCTACGCGAAAACCATACTGCACGATACCGAACGCCCGCTGGCGGCGTTCTTCTACCGCGTCCACGTCGAGCAGATTACCGGCCACCGTGCCACCCCTGAGCCTGCGGCGCCGCGTGCCACCAGGCCGTCGATGACCGGCGGGATCGGCGGCGAATGGCTGCAAAAGATTCTGCGGCCGGTCCGCAAGTAAACTCCGGCGCTCGTCCTTCACGCTGGCGCGATGTGACCACATTGTCTATAATGTGGTCTCATGAAAACATCGGTGCGCGAGTTCAAGGCGCGGCTATCCATGTATCTGCAGAAGGCCGCTGACGGCGAGGATGTGGTAATTACCTCGCGTGGCCGGCCGGTTGCGCGGTTGCTGGCGACGGCTACAGCGGCCAGTCCGGAGCCGGCCGCCTCGGAACTCGATCGGCGTCTGAAGCGGATCCCCGGCATGCTCGCGGCCAAGGATGGCAAGCTTCGGGGATCGGCGCGGCCAATCGCAATTGGCAGAGGCCGGAGAACGCTTGCTGAGTTGGTGCTTCAGGAGCGGAGGTGATCCTCTACCTGGACACCTCCGCGCTCGTAAAGCTCTACGCGCGAGAAGTGGGCAGCACCGAAGTGAAGCAGGCGGTGGCGCGGGCGGATCTGGTTGCTACAAGCCTCGTCGCATATGTCGAGACCAGGTCGGCCTTCGCCAGAAAGCATCGCTTGGCTGACATCGACGACGCTGCTTTGCGACGGCACAAGCGCGAATTCGAGCGCGACTGGACCCGACTCAATCGTCTACCCGTCGATGCCACCACGATACGCCGGGCGGGAGATCTGGCGGAACAATATCGCTTGAGGGCCTACGACGCTTTGCACCTTGCAACGGCCGATCTGCTGCAGGCGGCGATTCGATCGGTGGTCGGCTTCGCCTGTTTCGACGATGCGCTCAACGGCGCCGCCGCGAGGCTGGGCTTGAGGCTGATTGCAGGCGCCTGACGGGTTACGGCCGCCTGGCCGCCTGCCTCAGACTGTGATGAAGGAAGTTTCCGAAAAGTTGCGCCACGTCGGCGATCTTTGATCTCCCTCGATCGCCGCCGGTCAAGTCATGATTGGCCGAGATGCCATATCTCGCGAGCGTATTCCGCGACCGCCCGATCGCTCGAAAACGCACCAATCCGCGCGAGATTGAGTATAGCCTTGCGCATCCAGACCTCCGGATGTTGATACTCAGTCGATACCTCTGACTGGATATCGATATACGAGCCAAAATCCGCCATCAGGAAATAGGCATCGTGGTTGACCAGCACGTCGCGAACCCACCTGAACAGCCCCGGCTCGCCGGGACAAAAGCGATCGGACGCCAACTCATCGAGCACCCGCTTGAGTCGCGGGTCGGCCTCGTAGTAATCGCGCGGCCGGTATCCACCCTTCAGCGTGAGTTCCTCGATCTGGCCGGAGGTCAGGCCAAAAATGAATATATTTTCCGCGCCGACGGCTTCGCGAATCTCGATATTCGCGCCATCGAGAGTCCCCACCGTCAGCGCACCATTCATCGCGAACTTCATGTTGCCGGTGCCGGACGCTTCGCGGCCAGCGGTGGAAATCTGTTCGGAAACGTCGGCAGCCGGAATGATTTTTTCCGCGAGCGAGACCCGGTAATCCGGCAGGAAGGCGAGCTTGATCAATTCGCGTGTTTTCGGATCGTTGTTGATCACTTGACCGAGGCTGTTGATCAACTTGATGATCATTTTCGCCGCCCAATAGCCTGGCGCCGCCTTGCCCGCGAGCAGGTAGGTGCGCGGCACCGGTGGTTCGACGCCGTCATCCACCAGCCGCAGGTACTGATGCACGATTCCCAGCGCCATCAGGAGCTGGCGTTTGTATTCGTGGATGCGTTTGGCCTGGATGTCGAACATCGCGGCCGGATCGACGTCCACGGCGGCGAGCCGATTGACAATTCTGGCCAACCGCTCCTTGTTGGCGCGCTTGATTTCCCTGAAGCGGCGCTGAAACTCGACGTCCTCCGCGAATTTCTCGACCGCGCTCAACTGCGTGAGGTCGGTCGCCCATCCCGCACCGATGGTCGCGTCGAGCAGGCTTGCGAGACCCGGATTCGCCATCAACAGCCATCGCCGCTGCGTCACGCCGTTGGTCTTGTTGCTGAACCGTTCGGGCCAGAGTTGATAAAAATCGGGCACCAGGCGCGTCTTGACGAGTTCCGTGTGCAACTTTGACACGCCGTTCACCGAATGGCTGCCGACGATCGCCAGATGCGCCATGCGGACCTGGACTTCGTAGCCCTCCTGGACGATCGATACGCGCTTGAGGCGTTCGGGATCGTCGCGCCAGACCGACCCCGCGTCGGCCAGAAAGCGCCGATTGATCTCGTAAATGATCTGCAGATGGCGCGGCACGACTCGTTCAAGCAGGCTCACCGGCCATTTTTCCAGCGCTTCAGGCAGCAGAGTGTGATTAGTATATGCGACCGTGTCGCGCGTAATCTCCCAGGCAATCGCCCACTCCAGATCGTACTCGTCGATGAAAACGCGCATCAACTCCGCAATAGTCAATGCGGGATGAGTGTCATTGAGCTGAATAGCCACTTGCGATGGGAAAGCACTGAAGTCTTCACCACGAGCGGCGAATCCCCGTACTATATCGTGCACCGCGCAGGCCACAAAGAAATATTCCTGCAGTAGCCTGAGCTCGCGGCCCGCAGCCACCGCATCGGATGGGTACAGCACTTTCGAGATGGTCTCGGAAAGCATCTTCTGCTCGACGGCCTTCATGTAATCGCCGGCGTTGAAGATCTGCATATCGAATTCATCTGACGCGCCGGCTGAATACAGGCGGACAAAGTTCACCGTGCGCCCGCCGAATCCCGCGATCGGCAGATCGGACGGCAGGCCGACCAACACGCGGCGATCCACCCAGGCCGGATTGTATTCGCCGTTGCGATCGATGCGGTGCTCGATTCGCCCGTAAACCGGAATCCGGCATGACTGCTCGGGGCGCGCCACCAGCCACGGCGAGGTTTCGCGCTGCCATGCGTCGGGTCGCTCGACCTGGTAACCGCCGCGAATCTCCTGGCGGAACAGCCCGTACTCGTAGTTGATGCCATACGCGTAGCCGGGCAGATCGAGCGTCGCCAACGAATCGAGGAAGCATGCAGCCAGCCGGCCCAGGCCGCCGTTGCCCAGCGCCGCGTCGGGCTCCTCATCGAACAGGATCTGCAGGTCGATTCCGTTCTCGGCCAGAAAATCGCGGCAGGTGTCGATGATGCCGAGGTTGAAGAGATTGTTTTCCAGCGAGCGGCCGATCAGAAATTCGAGCGACAGATAATAGAGCTTCTTGGAATTGTTGCGATCGAAACGCAAGCGCGTCGCGAGCATTTGTTCGACCAACATGTCGCGAACCACCAGCGCCGTCGCGCGATACCAGTCATGCTTGGACAACTCGGTCCGCCGCTTGGCGAACGAGAAACGGATGTGATGATCGATAAGCTTGTCGAACAGGTTGCGATCGACTTCGGAAAGTGGAGGAACAGCCATTCTTGCGTCGGTCCCGTCGGTCCTCGAGGAATCTCGGAGCAGCCTCCTGCTGGATGATCAATCAGGTTTGCAAACTTGTCGCCAATCGGATCGTGGAACCGATTTCGGCATCTACATAATGCCGATTCGCCGCGCCGTTCTCCAGAAGCTCATCGACGATGAAGCCAACTGACGCTTGACGATTGCGGCTACGCGGTGACGCGATCGAGGAATGCGCGCACGGCGGCGTTGAACGCGGCGGGCTGATCGATATTGGCGGCGTGACCCGCCCGCTCGAGGATCACTTTTTCCGCGCCGGGAATCTTTGCTGACATGTAATCGGCCGACGGCCGGAACTGCTTGTCGTTTTCGCCGACCAGCACCAGCGTCGGCACCGCGATTGCCGGCATCGATTCGATCACGCGGCCGTCCTTCTGCGCCAGCATCCCGCGCGCCGCATGGGCAAGCCCCTGCGCGCTGCGATGGCGGGCAACGCTCACTTCAGCGCCGGCGCCGGCCGCCGCGAGTCCTCTTTTCTCGTACGCCACGGCCATGCTTTCCGCGAGCCGGTTCCATCCCTCGCGCCCGTCGTTTTTCTTGTAGCCCGGGCCGGTGTCGAACAGCATCAGTGCTGTCGTGCGCGCGGGATGCGCCAGATGAAACGCCAGCGACATGAAGCCGCCCAGCGACAAGCCGGCGATGACGGCGCGATTCGCACCGCAAGCGTCGAGCACCGCGGCCATATCGGCGATGGTGGCTTCGTGCGAATAGAGCGCCGGATCGTCGGGCGAGTCGGAGCGGTCGTGGCCGCGCATATCCCAGGCGATCAGGTGGTAGCGGTCCGACAGCGCATCCATCTGACCTTGCCACATGCGCGCGCTGGCGCTGTAGCCGTGCGAGAGCAAAACGGCGTGCCCGGCGCCGCGTTGCTCGTAGTAGATGCGCACGCCGTCGCGATCGATATAAGCCATGGTCAGTTCATCCTTGCCGGGCAGCGAAAAGCGGGAGCATCGTGGCGGATGTTCCCGCTTGTTTTCGAGCCATGAAAAATCGCCAGACGAATCCCTAGCGGCCGCCGCGCTGCATCGCAGCCAGCGCTTCGCCCATCTCGGCGAGGCCCTTCTTTACCGACGGGCGGGACTGGACGTGGGTCCACCAGGCCGCGAGTTTCGGATGTCCGTCGAGCGGCTGGATCCCGAAGATGGGCATCAGGTTGGTCACGAAGAACATCGTCGGCGCGAGCGCACAATCGGCGAGCGTGAAGTCGGCGCCGCACGCGAAGCCGCCATCGGCGAGCATCTTTTCGAGCTGGTCCATGCGGTTTTTGAAGTCGGCCAACTTTTCGCCGACGAGCTTTTCGTTGCGGGTCTTCGGATTCATCTGGTCGAACAGTGCACGCAGCGGAGGCTCGAGGTAGAGGTCGTGGAATCGGGTCAGGATTCGCACTTTGGCGCGGCCCTCGGGGCTCTTGGGAAGCAGCGCCGGAGTCGGGTACTTGTCCTCGAGGTACTCGTTGATGACCTCGGACTCGGGGATGAGCAGGCCGTCGGCGTCGAGCGCCGGGGTTTTACCGAGCGGATTGACCTTCGCGTATTCGGCGGAGTGGAGATCGCCGCCCGGAATCGGCGCCATCTCGATGTTGAGTCCCTTTTCGTAGATGACGAGCCGGGACTTGGTGGCAAAGTTGGAGAGATTCATATTGTAGAGCTTCATCGTCGTCGATTCCTCGCTGGCCTGAATTTCAAACTCGCTTATCGCAGACGACTGCGCGCCGCGCAAGCCGCGATTTAGAGCCCGAGCGGCGGGGGAAAGGATCTTGCGGCAGAAGACTGTCCGGGGTATGTGAGATAGCTTCCATTGGAGATTCAAAACGGATGAAGAACAGCGAGCAGGCGAACGAGCGGCTCCGGCACGGTGGGTTTCCTTCTAAACTTGTGCTCGGATTGGCCGCTGTCTGCGCTTTCACGTTGGGCTCGGTAGCGACCGTATCGGCCAAGACGAAGTCATACCCGGAACCGTTTGCTATTACTCAAAGCGGAGCGGTGCTTGGCTCAACGGTTGATGGCATCGACGAATTTCTCGGTATTCCGTACGCCCAGCCTCCCGTGGGGCCTCTGCGCTGGCTGCCGCCGAAGGCTTTCCGGAAGTTTACGGGAGGAACTTTCGAGGCGAAGCAGTTCGGCAGTGAGTGCACGCAACCTGGACCGACTGGCAGCGAGGATTGCCTGTTCCTCAATGTTTATTCGCCGACCGGCTCCGAACCTGGCAACGCGGTAGAACAGGCCGACGACGAGACGGCCGCCGCGAGCAAGAAGTCAAGCGGCCTGCCTGTGATGGTTTGGATTCATGGCGGCGGACTTACGAGCGGCGGCGGCGACCTTTACGATCCTACTCCGCTCGTGAACCAGGGAGTGGTCGCTGTCACGATCAACTATCGCCTGGGCGTGTTGGGATTCCTTGCCCAGTCCGGGCTGGATGCCGAGCACCATGAAAGGGGCAACTATGGGTTCATGGATCAGCAACTCGCGCTCAAGTGGGTTCAGAAGAACATCAAGGCCTTTGGCGGCAATCCGAAAGAAGTAACAATATTCGGAGAGTCGGCGGGCGGGCAGAGCATATATTGCAATCTTGCGTCTCCTACCGCGAAAAACCTGTTCCGCGGCGCGATAGCTGAGAGTGGATCGTATACAGAATTCCAGAGCTACTTTGACTTCATTGTTACCCTGGCTACCGCGGAAACGACGGGCACCACCCTCGTTCCGTCAGGTGACTCCGTCGCGACAAGTGTCGGATGCAGCAGCCAGACGTCTGCATGCCTGCGGGCAGTGTCGGCCGACACGTTGGTCGGAGTAGAGACAGGCGTATTGTATCCCTTCGTGGATGGAAAACTGCTTACTCGGACGCCGATGGCGGCGTTTACCAGCGGCAAATTCAATAGAGTGCCGGTGATTGCGGGCACCAATCATGATGAATATAGGTACTTCGTAGCTAGTGAGTACGACTTAGCGGGGAATCCTATACAGACCTCCGCCGAATACGCGGATGCGGTCGCTGCGTTGTGGGGAACATTTTTGGATACGGAGGTGTTAGAACTCTATCCCTATGCCAGTTATCCCAGCGGCGATCTGGCATTGTCTGCCTCAGGTACCGATGGAGTCTTCAGCTGTCCAGCGCGCAATGCGGATCAGGAGTTGTCGAAATTCGTGACGACCTATGCATACGAGTTCAATGACGAGAATGCGCCCCCGGGTACTATAGAAGGGGTAACCTTTCCGCTGGGCGCCTTTCACGGCGCTGAGATTCAATACCTAATGCTCGTAGAAGGGGACGTCTTCCCGTTTACGACCGACCAGCAGCTACTCTCCGACGCGATGATCAGCTACTGGACCCAGTTCGCGAAGACACTAGACCCAAACTCGGCTGACGAGCCGGCGTGGCCGGCGTACAGCACGTCAACCGATGAGTTCCAATCGCTGGTCCCGCCGACGCCAATGCCCGAGACCAATTTCAACACCTTTCACATGTGTTCTTCGTTCTGGGACACGATACCCTGAGCTCTTCGACTGAGACTCGGGGTAATCTCCGTCGAAGGTGCCTGTTAGCATGGTACTCAAGTTGTACTTCTGACGCGCCCTGATGCCTCGGCGTCAGAACAGTTAGCGGCCGCCTTCTTCCTGCTTGATTACAAAGATCAGCGACTCGGCGAAGTCGTCGGGATGCTCGAGTTGAGGGTAGGCGCCGGAAGTTTTGAAGATGACGGTGGCCGAACCGGGCATCGCGGCGTGCAGCGCCTCGCCTTCGGCGGTCGAGAAGAACGGATTTTTCGCGCCCCACATTATGATCGTGAGCGTGTTGAAGACCTGGCCTAGTTTAGAGCGGATGTGCGCCTCGTCGCGAGGCACGGAATTGATCATGTCGGTCTCGGCCTGAAGGTCGTTGCTGAGTTCAGCCGTCATGCGCTGGTAGAGGAAGTCGGGCATCGGGGGCAAATCGAAGAAGCTCGCCTCGATCTGCGCGCGGATCGCGTCGGGCGTCATCGGCAGCATCCCCTTGCGAAGTTTTTCAGCGCCGCGCGCACCCACCAGACCGCCCGACACCAAGACCATCCGTTCGACTTTGTCGGGGTGCTCGACCGCGTAGTAGAGCACGACGTCGGCGCCGAGATCGTTGCCGACCAGGTTGACGTGATCGAGCTTCATCTCGTCGATCATCTGCGCGACCGCCTCGGCCTGGTACGCGATCGAATATTGGACCTGCTTGTGATCGGATGAGGCGAAGCCGGGCAGGTTGGGCGCGATCACTTTGTAGTGCGCGTCGGCAACCGGCGGCATGATCCCGCGCCACACGAGCGCGGCGTTCGGACCGAGCCCGTGAACCATCACGACCGGCTCCATTTCCGAATAGCCGCCGGTGATTAAGTAAGTGATGAGGCCGTCCTTGAGCGCAAGATCGTTCTGCGCTACCCCAGACCATCCCAGGCGCGTGATCTGAATCCAGCGTAGGACACCGACCGGCCGCAGGTACATCGCAGCCGCGAAAATTCCGAGAAAGACGGCGGCGAGCGGCCCCGCGATATTGATCCAGGTGTGGCGGCGGACCTGCGGAGTTAGATTTTCGGCGCGAATGTCGGCCTCGGTCGGCGTGCGGGCTGGTTGCGATCTGATTGGCTCAGCCACTGCGCTCGACCATTGCGCGCTATTTCTTCGGCGGCGCCGGCGCAGGCGCCACGGCCGATGTCGTGACGCCGTCAGAGGTCGCGGATGCGGCGGCGGACGCGCCGGGCGATGCGGAGGCTTCCGCCGCCGGGGCACCGCCCGAAGACGCAGACGCCGACGCGGAGGCCCTCGACGCAGCCGCGGCCTTCCTGGCCGACTTCGTCACGTGCGAGCCCCGGCGCCCGTGAATTGCCGCTTCGCGATCGCGTTCCAATTGATCGAGATGGTCGGCGACGCGGTTGATTTCCCGGGTCGCGTCTTCGACGGCCCTGGTCGCCCGATCGGCGGCCTCGGTCGCTTTGTTTGCGGCGTCGAGCGCTTTGGTCGCGGACTCTTCGGCGCGCGTGGCGGCTTCATCCGCCTTGGCTGCCGCGGCTTCGGCCTGCTTGGCCTGCTGCTCGCCTTGCGACGCGCATCCGGCGACAGCGATCGCGAGGACCAGGACCGGCAATTTGGAAAAAAGTTGGCGCATCGACGACCCTCCTCAGCGTTGCGCGAACGCCTGAACAGCGCGAAGGTCGGGCTGCGGCGAGCTGTCGGAGCGGATCGGCAGGATGCAGACGTGAGAGGCGCCGGCCTTCAGCTGCGCGTCGATGCGATCGCGAATCTTGTCCTCGGTGCCCCACGCCACGATGGCGTCAACCAGCCGATCGGAGCATCCGTTTTCGAATTCCTTGTCAGCCCATCCGAGCGCTTTCAGGTTGTTGGTGTAGTTGGGCAGGCGTGGAACGTAGGTCTTCATGTACTCGCGCGCCGCGGTGCGAGCTTTGGCGGCGTCGGTTTCGAGGATGACGGCCTGCGCCGCGCATAGCATCGCGTTCGGTCCGATTTGCGCGCGTGCTTTTGCGGTATGCTCGGGCGGAACGAAGTAGGTGTGCGTGCCGTTGGCCTCGGCCGCCGACAGCGCGAGCATCTTGGGATGCAGCGCGGCGAGCACCACGGGCACCGGCTCTTTGGGCGCCGGCGCCAGGTAGAGCGCGTTCTTCATCTTGGGCAGATACTCTTTCATATAGCTGTAGGGTTTGTCGTAGTCGTGACCGCGCAGGTTGGTGACGAGAGGCTTGTGACTGACGCCGATGCCGAGCACAAAGCGGCCGCCGGAAAGTTCGGCGACGGTCTTCGACGCGGCCGCCATCGTGAACGCGTCGCGGGCCCAGATGTTCGCGATGCCGGTTGCGATGGCGAGGCGATCGGTATGGCTGAGCAGATACGCGGCGTGCGCGAACGGCTCGCGGCCGACGGCCTCGGGGATCCAGAGCGCCTTGTAACCGAGCTTCTCGACCAGTTTGGCGAACTCGGCGGTGTCCGCCGCCGGCATCGCGTCGAGGAAGAACCAGATTCCGACTTTTCCAATATCCATGACTCAAGTAAGTAACGCGCCTGCGAAATTTGAACAAGGAGGGGAGAAGGGAGAACTTAATTGTATGTGAACCGCCGATTTACCCTGAGCGCGGATTCAGCGTTTCACTTTTCACTCTTCGCCGGTGTCGCGGGGCGGCGCGCTCGGAACCGGTGCGAGAAGCTTTACATAGATGAGTTCCGGGTCGCCCTCGTCGAGATTCTCGATGTAGCCGCATTTGACGAAGCCCAATCGATCGCACAGCCGCTGCATCGGGAGGTTCGACTGATTAGTCGAAGTGAACAGCTTTTCAGTCTGACAATCGAGCTCGGCCGCGCGCATCAGGGCGCTCGCGAGTCCGCGGCGGCGGAAATCGGGATGCACGAGCAGCAGGCGCACGAAAAATTGCTCGAAGAAGCTTTCATCCGCGATGACGAAGCCGCGCACGATTCCGTCGACGCGCGCCACCGCGACGCGGCCGTGGGCGCAAGCCTCGCCGATAAATCTGCGCCGTGAGGCGCCTGCATGGACGGTTTCGTCCAGCGCGCAAATGTGCAAAAAATCCTGACTGGAAGCCCGCTCGATTATCGTCATAAATCTCGCCAGAGGTACGATGACCCGTGAACGATGAAACCTCAGCCGATCCGTTGATAGTTCGCCACGACGAGGCGCCGATTGGATGGCTGGTGCTGAACCGGCCGCAAGTTCGCAACGCGCTCAATCTTAGGGCCTGGCAGCGGATTGCGGAAGGCGTCGCGGAACTGGCGAGCGACGACGCGGTTCGCGTGATCGTCATGCGCGGCGGGACGCCGCAGGCGTTTATCGCGGGCGCGGATATCTCGGAGTTCCCTGCCTTGCGGGCCGATGCGGCGCAGGCGCGTGCGTATCGCGACGCGCCCAACAGTGCAATCGCGGCGCTTGTCGAATGCCGCAAGCCGATCGTCGCGATGATTTCCGGGGTATGCATCGGAGGCGGCATGCAGGTCGCGCTCGCATGCGACATCCGGATAGCGGCGCGCGGGACGCGCTTCGGGATTCCAGCCGCGCAGCTTGGACTGGCGTATCCGCTGGAAGGCGTCACCATGCTCGCGCACACGGTGGGTCCCGCCAACGCGCGCGATATCCTGCTGTCGGCGCGGCTGTTCGAGGCGGAAGAGGCTCTGCAGATGGGACTAATCAACCGCGTGGTCGATCCCGAAAAGCTCGAGGAAAACGTGCACGACTACGTGCTCAAGATGGCTGGCAACGCGCCGCTGACGATGGCTGCCGCCAAGCTGGCGATTGGCGAGAGCCTGAAAGATCGCGAGCAGCGTGACGCCAAGGCGGTTTCGACCATGGTCGCGCGATGCTTCGACAGCGAGGACTATAGCGAGGGCGTGCGCGCATTTCTGGAAAAGCGCCGGCCGAATTTCAAGGGCCGCTGAGCAGCTGGATTGATTGGATCGAATCGAGCAGCGGGAGGTAATCTGACGATGAGCGAAGCAATCGCGCCTGGGGCGTCGCAGGATTTCTACTTCAATCCGTGGGACAAGAACTTCCGCGCCAATCCGTATCCGCATTACAAGCCGTTGCTCGCCGGTCCGCCGCGGATTCTCGATTTGTTCGGGCCGACCGCGATGGTCACGCGCTACGCCGACGTGATGGCGGTGCTGCGCGACCATGCCCATTTCTCGAGCGTGCGGCCGCGCGATCCCGCCGAACCTCCGAACGAGGGACCGTTTGCCGGCGCGCGCACGATGCTGTTTTCCGATCCGCCGACGCATACCCGGCTGCGCCGCCTGGTGTCGCGTGATTTCACGCCGCGCCGACTCCGCGAGCTCGAACCGCGAATCCGCGAGATCGCGAAAAATCTCATCGACCCTGCGGAGCGCAAGGGCGAGCTCGAAGTGATGAGCGGGTTTGCCAACGCGCTGCCGGTGATGGTTATCGCAGAGATGCTCGGCGTGCCGCCGGACCATTACGAACAGTTCAAGCACTGGTCCGACACGGTGGTGTCGGGCGAAAACACTCTGCCCGGGACTCCGCTGCCGGAGGAATTTCATACCGCGACCAAGGCGCTGCGCAGCTACTTCGCCGAAGAGATTGAGCGGCGGCGCAAGAATCCTGGCACCGACCTGATAAGCGCGCTGGTCGCCGCGCACGACGACGACGAAGCGATGAACGCGGACGAATTGCTGGCGTTCGTGCTGCTCCTGCTGCTGGCGGGCAACGAGACCACGACCAATTTGATCGGCAACGGGATGCTCGCGCTCGGGCGCAATCCCACGCAGATGAATCTACTGAGGCAAAGCCCGGAGCTGATGGCCAGGGCGATCGAGGAGATCCTGCGCTACGACCCACCGGTGCAGTCCACCATTCGCTTCACCAAGGAAGATACGATACTCGGCGGGACCGAGCTGCCGGCCAATCTCGGATGCTTCATAATCCTTGCCGCGGCCAATCGCGATCCGGCGCAGTTCGAAGATCCCGATCGTTTCGACATCACGCGCGAGCCTCGCGACCACTTTGCGTTCGGCGAGGGGATCCACTTCTGTATCGGCGCGCCACTGGCGCGGATGGAGGGTGCGATCGCGATCGGCGCGATGCTCGAGCGCTTCCCGCGGCTGCGGTTAAAGGATCCCGCGATGAAACCGGCTTACAAGGGGTCGTATTTTTTGCGCGGTCTCGAGTCATTGCCGCTGGCGATCGATTGACTCCAGATGATCGATCCCGCCGTCGCGTCCGATTTGAAACCCGAAACCGGGCCTGCGGCTGAGGAAGCCGGCAAGAGTGTCCACCTTGGGCTGTTGGGCCGGACGCCGCCGTTCACCAGGCGGCAGCGCCGGGTATTCTGGATCGCCTCGACCGCGGGATTTTTCAACGAATACGATCGCGCGCTGCTAAGTCTCGCGCTCAAGCAGATCCAGGCGGGGCTCAAGATCGCTGAGTCGCACCTTGGCGCGATGCTCTCGGTGATCCGGCTCGGCTACCTGCTGACGCTGCTGCTGACGCCCTTTGCCGACGTCTTCGGGCGCCGCCGCCTGCTGCTCTACACGGTGATGGGCTACACGGTCTTCACGGCGCTGAGTGCGGTCGCACCGGGAGAGCGGACCTTCGTCATGTTCCAGATTGTCGCGCGCGCGTTCGCGGGCGCCGAAGCCGCGGTCGCGATGGTGATAGTGGCGGAAGAAGTTGACGCTGCGCATCGCGGATGGGCGATTGGGCTGCTCGGCGCGGTGTCGTCGAGCGGCTACGGCCTGGCTGCGATCGTGTTCGCGTTCATCAACGTAATTCCTTACGGATGGCGCGGGCTGTACGCGATCGCGCTGGTGCCGCTGGTGCTGATCATTCCGCTGCGCCGCGTGCTGCCTGAAAGCACGCGCTTCGAGAAGGAGAGACTCGAAGGGTTGCGGCCGCTGAAGGTCTGGCAGCCGCTCGTGCAGTTATATAGCGCGTACCCGGGACGGCTCATGATGATGCTGTCGATCGCGTTTCTTGCCTCGATGGGCGGCAACGCGGCGGGCTTTCTGTTTCCGAAGTTTCTGCAGGAGACGCATCATTGGTCGCCCGGCAACGTCTCGTCGTTGTTTCTGTTCGGCGGTGCGTTCGGAATATTGGGCTCGATCGTCGCGGGCCGCCTGAGCGATCGCTATGGCCGGCGCTTGATGGGCGCGGGGTTCATGCTCCTGGCGCCGATCCTGACTATCTGGATGTACACGGCGCCGGGCTGGTCGATTGTTCCGGCATGGATATTGGAATTATTTTCCGACGTCGCGGCGGGCACAATCCTGAATGCCTACAGCGCGGAGTTGTTTCCCACCTCTTATCGTTCGACTGCCGGAAGCGCGCTCGCGGTCGCGGCCACCACGGGCGGCGCACTGGGCTTGTTCTTCGAGGGCGTGCTGTTCAATATCACCGGCTCGCACGCGCGAGCGATCTGCTACCTGACGGTCTTCTGGATAATCGCGCCGGCGATCATTTGGTTCTTTCCTGAGACCTCGGGACGAGAGCTCGAGGAAATCTCGCCGGAAGCGAATGTGATTTGATTTCCCGCGACTCATCGACGCGCTAGATTTGCGCCGAAGCATGGGAGCAACGTTGCATCGTCGCTTGCGCATCCGATTCAGCCCGTTTGCGCCCGTGGTCATCCTGCTTGCGTTGCTCGGATGCGCGCGCGGTCCATGCGTCACCATCGTCGGCGCGGACGGCAAGCCGCGCGCCACGGTTGCGGTCGAAGTGGCGAACACGGGGACGCAGCGCGAGCTCGGCCTGATGTATCGCAAGCATCTCGACGAGAATGCGGGGATGATCTTTGTATTCCCAGATGCGGCGCACCGGGATTTCTGGATGCACAATACGCCGATTTCGCTCGACTTGATTTTCGCGGACGCGACGGCCCGGGTGATGGGAATCGTCGCGAACGCGGAGCCGTTTTCCGACAAGCTGGTCGGCGTCGAAGGCGACTCGGAGTATGTGCTCGAAGTCAACGGCGGTTTCTGCGCGAAAAACGCAATCAAGGCCGGCGACCGATTCGATTTCTCCGGGTTTTCTCCCCACACCTCGGAATAATCGGGGGCGCTTTAACCGGCCGCGAACACGGAGTAGCGTTAAATTATGCGCAAGCGAGTTGTAATCCGAACGCCTTTCCCGACTGCGGAAGATTTCGCCGAAACCTATGGCATCTCGAAGACCCGAATGCGCAAACTGACCGCCCTTGCAGAGCAAATCATCGCGAACGGCTCAGCGAAATCTCGGCAAACACCTTCCAGTCAAATGAGGCTTAAGCGGAAGGCTAGTTCACGAGCGTGAAGCCGGACGTTCTGATTCAGGGCTAGTCGCGCGATGCGCAAGCGCGCTCGGCAAGAATCCGCATTCCTTAATATTCCATACGACCGGCGCTATGAGACCCTCTACCTAGCTTTCATCGCCGGTCTGTGCGCATTCGGCCTGACACCTCGCGCAACCATCGAGATTCCCGGTGGGAAAAGACGGCTTGAGCGAATCATCGAGCTGATCCGAGGATGCGAGTATTCGTTTCACGATCTGTCGCGAGTCCAGCTTGATCGTAAGTCGCCCGCGACGCCGCGATTCAATATGCCCTTCGAGCTGGCCTTGGCAGTTGATTGGGCGCTCGGCACCAACTCTAAGCACGAATGGTTTGTGTTCGAATCCAGAGCCCACCGGCTCGAAAAATCCCTGAGCGATCTCAACGGAACCGATCCGTACGTCCACGACGGCAACGCACACGGAGTTCTTCGAGAATTGACCAATGCTCTGACTCGAAAAATTCATCCTCCCAGTCTCGACGAACTCAAGGCGATTTATCGCGATCTGAGCAAAGAGGCTCGCAAGATTAAGCAATCGAGAGGTGGCAGCCTGTTCGAGGCCCGCCCCTTTCAGGATCTAGCCGTTCTGGCTCGGCAATTGGCTGAGGACCGAATCTCGTCGCTCCGCCCTTAGCGAACTCGTTGCAGGGGGCCACATCGGGCGCTTTAACCGGCCGCGAACATGCGGTATCTATCTTGCCGGTGGCGCGTGATGGGCGCCTTTTTGTTTGCCGTCGATCTCGCTTTATCGCGGTTGTAAAAAATGGGCCTTAAAGAAAATCTCGAACAACTCAAGCGACTCACCCGCGAGGCGGAGGCGGCCGGCGGCAAGGACCGGCTCAAGAAGCAACGCGCACAGGGCCGCATGACCGCGCGCGAGCGGGTCGAGTTTCTCCTCGACCGTGACTCCTTCGTCGAGATCGACAAGTTCAAGACGCATCGAATCACCGACTTCGACATGGCGGAGAAAAAAATCCCCGGTGATGGGGTCGTGACGGGCTACGGCACGATCGACGGCCGCCAGGTGTGCATCTTCAGCCACGATTTCACGGTCTTCGGCGGCAGCCTGTCGGGCGCGTTCGCGGAGAAGGTCTGCAAGGTGATGGACCTCGCCATGAAGACCGGATGCCCGGTGATCGGACTCAACGACGGCAGCGGCGCGCGAATCCAGGAGGGCGTCGTGTCGCTGGCGGGCTACGCGGATATTTTTCTGCGCAACGTAATGTCGTCGGGAGTGATCCCGCAAATTTCCGCGATCATGGGACCGTGCGCCGGCGGCGCGGTGTATTCGCCGGCGATGACGGACTTCATCGTGATGGTGCGCGATACGTCGTACATGTTCATCACCGGGCCCGACGTGATTCGAGCGACCACGCACGAAGAGGTCACGATGCAGGAGCTTGGCGGCGCAGACACGCACAGCCAGAAGTCAGGCGTGTGCCATCTCGAGGCCGACGACGACGCGGGCGCGCTCGCGATGATCCGGGAACTGCTTTCATATATGCCGTCGAACAATGTCGACGACCCGCCATTCGTCGCCGGCGGTGACGATCCCGCCCGCTGCGATGCCGCGCTCGATTCGATCGTCCCCGAAAATCCCAACAAGGCCTACGACATGGGCGAGATCATCCGGCGCGTCGTCGATGACGGCCACTTCCTGGAAGTGCAGAAGGACTACGCGCACAACATGCTGATCGGGTTCGCGCGGCTCGGCGGCTACTCGGTCGGCGTGGTCGCGAATCAGCCGGCCTTTCTGGCGGGATGCCTCGATATCGACTCGTCGGTGAAGGCGGCGCGATTTGTGCGCTTCTGCGACGCGTTCAACATTCCGCTTGTCACGTTCGTGGATGTGCCGGGCTTTCTGCCCGGCGCCGCCCAGGAATTCGCCGGAATTATCCGGCATGGCGCGAAACTGCTCTACGCGTTCTGCGAGGCGACCGTGCCCAAGGTGACGGTGATAACGCGCAAGGCTTACGGCGGTGCGTACGACGTCATGTCGTCGAAGCATATTCGCGGCGATTTCAACTTTGCCTATCCGAGCGCCGAGATCGCGGTGATGGGACCCGAGCAGGCGATCAACATTGTTTTTCGCAACGAGCTCGCCAAGGCCAAAGACGCGGTCGCCGAGCGCGCGCGGCTGGCCGAGGACTATCGCAAAACTTTTGCGAATCCGTTCAAGGCGGCTGAGCTTGGCTATGTCGATGAAGTGATCATGCCGCGCGACACGCGTCCCAAGCTGATCGGCGCACTGAAGGCGCTCGCGAACAAGCGCGACAGGAATCCGCCGCGCAAGCACGGCAATATTCCACTTTGAGGCAGAGCGTCGGGACCGGCCGCCGCGCGCAGTTAGCTCGCGTGGGCCGGATTCAGTATACAATTTGGAGGGCGTGAGCCCGGTCTGAAAGGTGGCCGGAAGCCGGGGAAGATTGATGTTCAAGCGGATTCTAATCGCCAACCGCGGAGAGATCGCAGTGCGGATCATCCGCGCATGCCGCGACTTGGGAATCGAATCGATCGCCGTCTACTCCGACGCCGATCGCGCCGCGCTGCACGTGCGCGAAGCCGATCATGCCTACCCGGTCGGTCCGGCGCCCGCGGCCGAGAGCTATCTTAACACCGCGAAAAT
>Ga0187879_10000530_pt1 | contig 25231 bp, 24 predicted proteins | sample June2016WEW_19_1_FD_132423 | JGI IMG/M metagenome (GOLD analysis project Ga0187879, IMG submission 132423) | Peatland microbial communities from SPRUCE experiment site at the Marcell Experimental Forest, Minnesota, USA - June2016WEW_19_10 | ecosystem: Environmental > Terrestrial > Soil >... | reverse complement strand
TGTTGCTGCACGACCTGCACCCGCTTGATGTCGGCGCGCGGATCCAGCGGGCCCTGGACCAGGTCAGGCCGTATCTCGGTTCGCACGCGGGCGGGGTCCAGTATCTCGGCGTGCGCGATGGCGTGGCGCGGTTGCGGCTGGAGGGCAGCTGCCATGGCTGCCCGTCCTCGACGGCCACCGTCCAGCTGGCCATCACCGGCGCGGTGCGGGACGCGGCGCCTGAGGTCACCGATGTCGTGGTGGAAGGGGTGACCGAACCGCCCGGCCCGGCGCTGCTGCAGATCGGCCAGCGGCCGGCGGCCGGCCCGCCTGGTGCGGGTGGCGCGGGCAGAGCGGGCGGCGCGGGCGGTCCCGGCGGCGGGCCGGGCGGGCCTGGCGCCCCGGCCGGGCCGCCAGGCGCCGGCGACGTCAGCTGGGTGACCCTGCCGAACATCGGGCCGCCGAGTGCGCGGCCCGTCGCTGCCTCGGCTGCCGGCCTGGCGGTGCTGGTCTGCGCCGTGCGCGGCACGCTGTACGCCTACCGCGATGCGTGCGCGGCCTGCGGGTCCTCGCTGGCCAGCGGGATCCTCGACCGTGAGCTGCTGACCTGCCCGGCCTGCGCTGCGGTCTACAACGTCCGGCTGGCCGGCCGGGAGACCGGCGAGACGGCACTGCACCTCGACCCGCTGCCGCTGCTGACCGACAGCCAGGGCGTGCGGGTCGCCGTGCCGGAAGCGGTGCGGACGTGACCGGCGGCACCGGCCTGGACAGGTTCGTCCGCGCCTCCGGCCCGCCGGCGGCCACGACCGTCCCGGCGGGCGGCCAGGCTGAGGCCGTCCTGCCGCAGCCTGGTCAGCCCGGTCCCGGCGGCGTGCGGGAGGCCTGCGAGATGTGCGCCACGCCGGTACCGGCCGAGCACGGCCACGTGGCCGACCTGGAGCACGCCACGCTGCTGTGCGCCTGCCGGGCGTGCTACCTGCTGTTCACCCAGCCCCAGGCGGGGCGCGGACGGTACCGGACGGTGCCCGACCGCTACCTCGCCGACCCGGCGAGGCGGCTGTCGGCCGCCGACTGGGATGCGCTCGAGATTCCCGTAGGGCTGGCGTTCTTCCTGCGCAGCTCGCTGCGGGAGGAAGTCGCCGGGTTCTATCCGAGCCCCGCCGGGGCCACCGAGTGCAGGCTGGACCTGCAGGCGTGGCGCCAGCTCGCGGCTGCTCATCCGCTACTGGGCGCCGCCGCATCGGACGTGGAGGCCGTCCTGATCAGCCGCACCGACTCCGGTGTCGAGTGCTTTCTGGTCCCGATCGACGCGTGCTACGAGCTCGCCGGGCGGATGCGCTTGCATTGGCGCGGCTTCGACGGCGGATCGGAAGCCAGGGCAAGTATCGCCGAGTTCCTCGAAACCGTCCGATCCCGGGCGCGCGCTTTCAGCCAGGATTCCTGAGATGGCCGAACTCGTCTTCGACTGTACCGGCGCCCGGCCGGAACGGTACGCGGTGGTGCCGTCGATGACGTTCGTGCTGCGGATCAGCGAGACCACCGGGCAGCAGGTGGATGCGATAGCGCTGCGCTGCCAGCTCAGGATCGAGCCCGCCAGGCGGCGCTACAGCGACGCTGAGGCGCAGCGGCTGAATGACCTCTTCGGCGACACGCAGCGCTGGGCCGAGACGCTCAAGCCACTCCAGTTCACCACCGTGTCGATCATGGTTCCCGGCTTTACCGGCAGTACCGAGATCGACCTTCCCGTGACCTTCACCTACGACCTGGATATCGGCTCGACCAGGTACTTCGCTGGCCTGGAGGCGGGTGAGGTGCCGCTGCTCTTGCTGTTCAGCGGCACGATTTTCAGTATCGCCGACGGCAAGCTGCGGGTTCAGCAGGTGCCGTGGAGCAAGGAGACCTCCTACCGGCTCCCGGTCAGCATCTGGCGGGAGGCCATCGACGCCCACTTCCCGAACTCCGCCTGGATAAAGATGAGCCGGGAAACGCTGGACGAGCTGCAGCGCTTCAAGACCCGGCAGGCGCTGCCAACCTGGGACGCCACGGTGACCGAGCTGCTGGCCAGGGCAGCTGGGCGATCGGACCAGCGGTCATGAGACCTCAGTCGGCTTATCTGGCCCATGCCCGCAAGGTCGCCGACGCCATCTTGTACGAGGGCTACCTGCTGTACCCGTACCACAAGGCGGCGCAGAAGAACCAGGTCAGGTTCCAGTTCGGCGTGCTGATGCCGCCCGCTTACGGGGCGATCGACGACTGCGAGCCTTCGGCCAGCCAGACCGAGTGCCTGCTGGAGTGCCCGGACGACGCCCAGGTGCGCGTGCTGGTCCGCTTCCTGCAGCTGCGGCGGCGGGTGGTGCAGGCTGTCGCGCCTGACACCGGCGGCTGGCACGAGGTCGCATCGCTGACGGTGGCCGGCACCGAATACACGACCTGGGAAGAGGCAACCGAACGCGAGCAGTGGACGGCGCTATCCGTCGGCGACCTGCTCGGCCAGGACCGGTTTGTGGAGTTCCACATCGGGTCCGGCGAAGCCAGCCAGGATCTGGCCGACTCCCGCGGACAACGGGCCGGCCGGCTGGTCCACCGGTGGAGCGGGATCGGCGGCGTCATCGGCCTGCACGCCGAGCGGGTGGCGGGTCCCTATGGGGCGCTACGGCTGCGGATCAGGGTCGAGAACGACACGACGCCGCAGGCACCCCTGCAGAGCAGGGACGACGCCCTGCGGCACGCCATGATCGGTGCGCATTCGCTGATCTGGGTGCCGGGCGGGAGGTTCCTTTCCATGACCGACCCGCCCGAGTGGGCCGCCGCTGAGGTCGCCGCGTGCGTCAACGCCGGCACCTGGCCGGTGCTGGCCGGCCCGCCGGACTGCCGTGACCTCCTGCTGTCCTCGCCGGTGATCCTCTACGACCACCCGGAGGTGGCGGCGGAAAGCGCCGGTGAGCTGTTCGACGCCACCGAGATCGATGAGATCCTCACCCTGCGGACGCTCGCACTGACTGATGCGGAGAAGCAGCAGGCGCGCGCGACTGACCCGCGGGCGGCGCAGATCATGGACCGGCTGGCGGGGATGCCGCCGGAGATGCTTGAACGAATGCACGGCGCGATCCGCTACCTGGAATCAGCGCCCGCTGGTGCGGGCGCTGAGCCGGCGGGCGAGCCTGCGCAGCAGGTGCCTGCCCAGGACCAGCTGGCTGTCGCAGGCGAGATGCCCTCAGCGGGCCTGGCGCCCGCCCAGGGCCTGGCGCCCGCCCAGGGCCTGGCGCCCGGCCGGCCGTCGGTGCCCTGGTGGGATCCGGGGTCCGACAGCTCAGTGTCGCCGGAGACGGATCACGTTGTGATCACCGGGGTCCGGGTGGCCCGTGGCAGCCGCGTGCGAATGCGTCCCGGCTCGCGGCGTGCTGACGCGCAGGACCTGTTCCTCGTCGGCCGCGAGGCAGTGGTCGAGGCGGTGCTGCACGACGTCGACGGCCAGGTCCACGTGGCCGTGAGCCCGGAGAATGATCCCGCCGCCGACCTGCAGCGCAGTCATGGCAGGTTCCTGTACTTCGCCCCCGATGAGATCGAACCGATCGATGAGCCCACTGAGCTGACTGGGCCCATCGAGCCCGTCAAGCCCATCGAGCCCGCCGGGCCCGGTCGGGCCAGGCATGAACGCAGCCCGGGGTAGGCCCGGAGACCGGTCAGAGGAGGAAACGGCATGATCAGCAGGCTTATCAAGGCAGCGTTGCTCGCGGTGGTTCTTACCGCGATAGTCCAGTCGCTGCCCGACGTGAAGCGCTACCTCGAGCTGCGCGAGATGTGAAGCGGCCGGCGCCGGTGAGCACTCGCATACCAACGTGACGAGGTGAGGCAGGGCTATGGAGACAATCGTCGGTTTTGTGATCGGCTACCTGGCAGGTTCCCGCGAGGGCCAAGCTGGCGTGGAGCGGCTTCGCGAATCATGGCGCGGGATCAGGAACTCACCGGAAGCGCGCAAGCTGGTGGGCGAGGCCGTGGGCGTAGCGGAACTAGCCCTTCGCCGGGCCGCAGGCAGCGGCCTGAGCACCACGGCGAGCGGCGTGACCGACGTGCTGATGCACAGGTGGGCGGCCGGCAAGAACGACAGGCGCGCGGCCTGACCGCGCCGCCCGGGCACGCCGCCGCGCTGCTGGGGCGGGTGTGGCCGAGGACGGCAGCACCATGCTGACCGCGGCCGCAGGCCGCGCCACGGCCGCACCTGCTCGCCAGGGCTCCGCACCTGCTGACCGGGCGCGGGATTTACCTGGCTGGCGCGGTCAGCTCGGACACCTGGCCGGGGGCGTCCTGCCCGGGCGGCCCGTTCCTGCGGCGTTTGACAGCGCTGATGATGACGGCGATGCCGAGCGCTCCGGCCGGCGGGAGGGTGACCAGCGCCGGGAGCTGGTAGCGCCAGGAGAACTCGAACACGTCCGAGGCGATCAGGACGGCTGCGGCGGAGCTGAAGAACAGCAGGCAGGCCAGGGCGAGCTGGCGCTCGGCCGCGCCGCGGCCACGCCGGGCCACGCTGACCGAGCCGATCAGGCCTGCGATGACAGCCAGAAGGTAAACCGGGCCTGGAGTGAAGCCCCCCTCCAGCTGGTAGTGCCGCAAGAAGTTGGCAAGCGCAGGAACGATCGTGGCACTGCCACCCATCGAAGGATCGAGCGGCTGATAGCGGTAGCCGCCCCCGGCCAGCTGATTCTTCAGGCCCACCACGATGACATGCGCCGGGCTGAGGCTGATGGCCTGGCCGTAGGTCGGGTAATTATCCTGGAACTGCCAGCGCCAGATCGGGGTATCGCCCGGGCTGGTGGCCCGCTTCACGGCGAACAGCTTGGCCGCATCGGAAGCGACAGACGACAGCACGCTCAGCGGCTGCTGGGTCAGGACCGCCCGGTTGAAGCTGGACACGTAGTGGGACCTGCTATGGCCGCTCGGCGCGACGTACAAAGAGAGCGGGGAGTTCTCGCTGTGCTCGAGGCCGTCGGGTCCGAGCGCTTTCTGCCGGGCGGTCGGGCACAGCCCCCGCTCGTAGGCGGGTAGTTTCAAGGTGGCGCAGTCGGCCGCCTCGCCCATCCGGCCGTAGACGCCCGACGTGGCGCCCGATCGTGACAGCCTGAAGTGCCCGGTCGCGGCGTATGCGATGCCGCAGTAGAGGAGGATCGGCACAGCGAATGCGGCACACAGCGCGGTAGCGCCGACCACGGCGCGGCGCCAGCCGCCGGCCACGATCAGCAGGTAAATCAGCGCCGGGAGGACGAGAATCTCGCCGATCTGCCGGATCGTGGCCGAAGCGCCGAGCGCGAGGCCAGCCGCGACGGTGAGCCACAGGCTGGGCCGTGGCCGCCACAGCAGCAGCCCAAGCCCGGCGACGATGACCCCCTCGAACCAGACGTCGGGCATGATGGTTTGCTCGATTTGCAGCTGGTAGGCGTCCAGCAGCACCGGTGCGACGGCGAGGGCAGCCAGCCAGCGCGGCGCGCCCCGGCGCAGCAGCATGGCGTAGATTGTCACGGCCATCGCGAGCCCGAGGAGATGCTGTACAGCGGCGACCGTCTCCAGGTTGCCGAACAGCAAGATCACCTTGAGCGGCACCTTGTACCCGACCGGGTCGGTGCCGGGCCAGCCGTTGTAGAGGTACTTGACCGAATCGATGTACAGCAGCGCGGGTCGGTATGCAAGCTGAGCGAGCACCCGCAGCACCAGGCCGGCCAGCAACAGGATCGAGAACAGCCAGTGTCGGCGCGCCGCCAGGATCAGCCGGCTGCCTCGCCGTGCAGCATTCCGCAGACGGCCGCCGGCCGCCCCAGAGCCGGCCGCGCCTGAGCCAGTGGTCGCAGCGCCCGTCATTCCGGAGCGCGCTGCTCGCGGGCCGCTGGTTTCCTGGCCGCTGGTTTCCTGGCCGCTGTCTTCCTGGCCGGGAACTGTCCTTGGCATTCGCATGAAGGTCATCCCGATGGTGGGTGGCTGGCGTCCGGCCGACTGTGAGTACCCGAGGCACGGATACACCTCAGTGGGCTCATTCGTCAGTGTCGTCATCGAGCGACCCACCTGTGCGCCCGGAACCGCCCTGGTGAGCCTACCGGAGCGTGCGCACAGAGCTGGAGACAAAGCCTATCGCTCGCCGTGTTCTGGCGCTTCCCGCTTCAGTAGCTGCTGGCGATGCGGCGTCGGCAGCCAGGCGTAGCCTCGCCACCATGTATGCCCGGGTGCGCGATCCTGCGGCTGGCTGGGCGCCGCTGCGCGCCCAGGTAGCCGCCCTGGCGCCCAGGCTGAGCGCGCCGCCCCCCCGTTCAGGCCGCTGCGCCGTCGCGGCTCCTGGCGTCCGCATGCCGCGCCTCTGCGTCACCTGCCGGGGCCCGGTGTGGCCGGGTCGTTCTCGGTGCCATCAGTGCGCGCTTCACGCCGAGTGCCTTTCCGGCCTGCTGCCCGATGTTGTCGTGCCGATCGCGTACGCCGTCAAGGACGGCGAGCATGCCAGGAATCTCTGGCTGTACAAGTCCGCCGATTCTGCTGCTGCCGCCGCGGCCGCCGCGCTCAGGGCGCTGCTCGTGGTGTTCCTGCACGATCACGGGTCCTGTGCCTGGCGCCGTGCAGGGATGTCCGCGCCCACGCATATGGCCCTGGTGCCGAGCGGTCGAGGGCGGCCCGGGCCGCACCCGCTATGGTCCCTGGCGGCACCTCTGCTGACGATGCCATGGGCAGGCCTGTCCCTGCGGTCTCGTGATGATCAGGAGGTACGCGACCTGGACCCGGACCGCTTCATGGCGCAGCGGCTGCCAGGCGCCCGCGTCGTACTTCTCGATGACACCTGGACGTCCGGCGCGAGCGCCGTAAGTGCTACGGCCGCCCTCAAGCTTGAAGGTGCCCGCTCGGTGGCGGTGATCGTGCTCGGGCGCCATCTGGCTGCCGGGTCCTGGCCGCCGGAAGCTGCCGCTTTCTCGCCTGCCGCGCTGCCGTTCTGTCCCGCGCTCTGCGCGGTGCACGGCCCGGCTACATAGGCTGGGCTCGTGCTCACGGATCTCCCTTCGAGGACCGCGCTTGTCCGGCGTGCCCGCCGGATCAACCGCGAGCTCGCACTGTTGTACCCGGACGCGCACTGCGAGCTCAATTTCACTTCACCGCTCGAGCTGCTCATCGCGACGATCCTGTCGGCACAGTGCACGGACAAACGGGTGAACCTGGTCACCCCGGTACTGTTCGCGCGGTATCGCACAGCAGCGGATTACGCGGCGGCCGACCGCGGCGAGGTCGAAAAGATCATTCAGTCGACCGGCTTCTTTCGTGCCAAGACCACCAGCATCATCGGCCTCGGCCAGGCGCTCTGTGACCGGTTCGGCGGTGCGGTGCCGGCTCGCCTGGGTGATCTCATCACGCTCCCCGGCGTCGGCAGGAAGACGGCGAACGTGGTGCTCGGGAATGCGTTCGGGGTGCCAGGCATCACGGTCGACACGCACTTCGCGAGGCTCGCCCGTCGTTTCGGGTGGACCACCCAGGCAGACCCGGACAAAATCGAGCAGGAGGTCGGCTCGCTCATTCCCCGGGCCGAGTGGACTGCTCTGTCGCTCCGGCTGATCTGGCATGGCCGCCGGGTATGCCATGCACGCCGGCCCGCATGCGGGGCATGTGGGCTGGCCAGGCTGTGCCCTTCGTTCGGCGAGGGGCCGATCGACGAGGCGACGGCCCGCAAGCTCGTGAAGGCTGGTCCGTTCTCATGAGCCAAGCAGGGGCAGATCCGGGCGATGGCGGGGCGGATGTCCCCGGATGGCTCGTCGGCCTGGCGCGGTCCGCCGCCCAGATGTCCGTGCCCGCCCCGCTACGCGCCCCGGCCGGCGGCGGCCGCCAGTCCGCAGTACTCATCTTGTTCGGAGATGGTCCTGACGGCCCTGACCTGCTGCTTGTCCAGCGCAGCCCGTGGCTGCGCCGGCACGCAGGCCAGCCGGCCTTCCCCGGCGGCGCGGTCGACAAATCTGACGCAGGCCCCGTCTCGGCTGCGCTGCGTGAGGCAGCGGAAGAGGCACAGGTAAACCCGTCCGGCGTTCAGGTGCTGGCTATCCTTCCCGAGCTCTTTATTTCGCGCAGCGGCTTTTCGGTTACGCCGGTATTGGCGTGGTGGCGGCGGCCCGGCCCGGTCGGGCCCGGCGACCCGATGGAGGTCACCGCTGTCGCCCGGATCAGGGTCGCCGAACTCGCGGATCCGGCCAATCGCATCACGATCCGCTACCCGTCAGGCACCGTCGGCCCGGCCTTCCGGGTCGGCGGGATGCTGGTCTGGGGATTTACCGGCATGCTGGTGGACCGGCTGCTCGCGCTGAGCGGCTGGGAGCTGCCCTGGGACTCCGGCCGCGTGGAGGACCTGCCGCCCGAAGCGCTGCCCGCTCCGGACCTCTGATGGGACCCGGGTCGGCCGAGCAAGCGCTGTACCTGTCGCCCGCACTGGCGTATACGGTGGGCACGTGCCGGGTGACTTGCTGGACTTGATCCTGATCGTGCTGGTGGTCGCCTTTGCGGTGGCGGGTTATCGGCAGGGCTTCATCGTCGGGGTGCTGAGCTTCGCCGGATTCATCGCCGGCGGGGCGCTCGGGGCCGAGTTCGGCCCCCGGATAGCGATGGCCACGGTGAGCGGGCTCGCGCAGCAGGCCGTGGTCGCCATCGTCATCGTCTTCCTCGCCGCCGTGGTCGGCCAGCTGATCGCCTCGGGCCTCGGCGTGGCGGTGCGATCCAGGCTGACCTGGCGACCGGCCACGGTCCTTGACTCGGTCGGCGGCGCGGTGGTGAGCGTGATCGCTGTCCTGCTCATCGCCTGGCTGATCGGCTCGGCGGTGGCTTACGCGCCCTTTCCCACGATTTCGCGCCAGGTCAACAACTCCACGGTGCTCCATGGCGTCGACCGGCTGATGCCGCCGGCCGCAAGAGTCATGTTCGCCGATTTCCGGCGCCTGCTGGCCAGCGGGCCCTATCCGCAGGTCTTCGGGGCGCTGGGCGCCGAAGGGGCGCTCGCCGTGTCGCCGCCGAACAACAAGGTCCTGTCCTCGCGCGCGCTGGTACGGGTTAAGGACAGCGTGGTCAAGATCGAAGGGGTCGCGCCAAGCTGCTCACGCCGGATCGAGGGCTCGGGCTTTGTCTTCGCTCCCGATCACGTGCTCACCAACGCGCACGTGGTAGCCGGCGAGACTCAGGGCCCCGAGGTGTTCAGCGCGGGGCAGCAGTACCCGGCGAGGGTTGTCGTCTATGACCCGGACCGGGACATCGCCGTGCTCTACGTGCCCGGGCTCAGCGCGCGTACCCTGTTCTTCGCGCGCCAGGCGCAGATCGGCAGTAACGCGATAGTGGCTGGTTACCCGCTGGATCAGCCGTTCACGGCGGTGGCAGCCCGGATCGGCGGTATCGAGCGGGCCGTTAGCCCCGATATCTACCATTCAACTCAGGTGACCCGGCAGATCTACGCGGTCAGGGCGGTCATCGAGCCCGGCAACTCAGGCGGCCCGTTGCTCGCGCCCGACGGCAAGGTCTACGGCGTGGTATTCGCCGCCGCGACCGCCGTGCAAGACACCGGTTATGCACTCACTGCGTCGGAGGTCTATCCGGATGCCAGCTATGGAGCCGGGGCCACCTCGGCGGTGTCCACTGGCCTCTGCGACTGAGCCGGGTTCCTGGTCGCGGCGCACGCTTCCTGGTGGCTTCCTGAATTCCGGCGGGCGCCCGGATTCCTGGTGGCCGCCGTGCGGAGCGGGCCGACCCGGCCGCCGTCAGCCGGCCGGTCCCTGCAGCCTGAGCCTCAGGTCGGCGGGAGCGATGGCGGTCAGTCCGTCGCGTTCTATCCAGCTGGCCAGATCAGTCGCCGAGCGGGCGATGGCCGCCGGGTCGATCCCATGCCGGGGTGAGCCCGTGAATCCGCTGACTCCCCGGCCCCCCCTGCGCAGCAAGGTGACCGCTCCCCGGGCGTTACCACGTTGCGCATGCGTCAGGCCGACCGCGATCTGGGCCAGCGCTCGCCACAGGTCCCGCTCGCCAGACGGCGCGGTCCGCCACGCTGCCTCGAGCACCTCGTGCGCCTGGAACGGCCGGCCGTCATCCACGAGCCGCTGTGCGAGCGCGAGAGCCTCAGCGGGCGGCAGGATCACCTCGTCGGGAAGCGCTGGCTCGCCGGCCGCCCCATGGTCAAGCGGGCGCCCGAGCGCATCGCGTGGCCTTGCGTTCCGAGGGCGGCCCGCCTGGTCCCTGTCCCTGGGCAGGCCCGGGGGAATCGTCATCGCTCAGGTTCGGGGTCGGCGAGCCAGGCTCGAAGCTCGGCGTCAAAGCGGTCGGGCATCTCTTCATGCGGGAAATGCCCGGCACCGTCGATAAGGCGCCACCGGTACGGTGCCTCGACATACCTGCCAGAGCCGCGTGCGGCGGCCGGGAGCACGCAGCTATCGAGGGCGCCGTGCAGGTGCAGGGTCGGCGCCTGGATGGCGGCCCGCATGCTGCGCGCGTACCGCAACCCGTCCGGTCGGAACCTGGACCGGATGTACCAGCGGTGATATTCAAGTGCCGAGTGAGCGACCGACGGCAGGCGAATTGCGGCGCGGTAGGTGTGCTCCGTCTCCCGGTCCGGCCACCCGGGGCCTGACCAGGTGCTGAGCATTCGCCCGACCCGCTGTGCGCCGTCTCGCAGCAACTGCCGTTCCGGCAGCACCGGCAGCTGGAAGCCGAGCGCGTAGCCGCTTCGCCTGCCCTGGCCGAGCGGGTCGGACAGGACCGCCGAGCGGAGCCGGAGCGGATGCGGCACGGAGACGACCGCAAGCCGCCTGACGACCTTGGGGAAATACGCCGCCATGGTCCAGGCGATGAGGCCGCCCCAGTCATGGCCGACAACGACCGCGTTGGCCTCGCCGAGCGACCTGACGAGCCCGGCCGCATCCGACGCGGCGGTCACCAGGTCGTAGCCGCGCGGCGGCTTGTCACTGCCGCCGTAACCGCGCAGGTCGACGGCGACCGCCCGGTAGCCCGCAGCGCTCAGCGAGGACAGCTGCTCTCGCCATGTCCACCAGAATTCGGGAAAGCCATGCAGCAGCAGGACCAGGGGCCCGTCTCCGCTCTCTGCGACGTGAAAACGCGTCCCGTTGGCACTGACAGACCGGTGCGACCAGGGACCTTCCACGTATATCGACGCGCCGCCATTCGCGGACATTCGGTCACCCTGCTCCGCGTGCGGGCTGAGGCACGGCGTCATCGTCGTGCCGGAGCACCGCGAGGTCATCCTGGACGGTCCGCCTGGTCTCCTTCAAGCCGCTGAGCTTGCTCACCTTTCTGGCTCCGATGAGGACGGCCAGGCCAGCCAGCAGGATGCAGGTGCCGGACACGATGAGGAACGCGGCCCACGGCCAGATGCCGAGGGCTATCAGGCCATAGGCGAACGCGAAGCAAAGCAGCACGAGCACGAGACAGCCCACGAATGCGGCGACCACGAGCAGCGCTGCCCCAATTCCCAGGCGCCGCATGTCTGCTTTGAGCTCAATCTTGGCCAGTTCGAGTTCGCATCTGACTAGCCGACTTACGTCCTTGACGGCAAACGACACCAACTCGCCAACGGAAGCTTCGCGAGCACCGTCCGTTCCAGGCTTGACTGCCGGTTCGGCCATCTGAGCTCTCCCCTCTCGGGCTGTCGTGTCAAGTCTCGCTCATTGCCTGCCGCGGCCCTTGCACCGCCGTCCATTCTGGCGCGCCGGGCGGCGAGCGCCGCTGCGGGAGACAATAGCGGCAGATGGATCTTGATGATGCGGCGGTGCCGCTGCGCGCATGATGAGCTCGCGCAGCGGGCAGCCCCGGGAGCCCTCCTGAGACGCGACTGGAGCCGTCCGGCGGGGGCGGGGTCCACGCGGCCCCGGGCGGTCTCAGCGGGCGGCGTGTCGCTGCGGGCGGCAAGCCTGCGCGGGCCGGTCGCAGCGGGCGGCAGGTCTCTGTGGGCGGCAAGTCTGCGTGCGCGGCAAGTCTGGGTGGCAAGTCTGCGCGGGCCGGTCGCTGCGGGCGGCCAGCTATCGTGAGCGGGCCGGGAACGCGAGCGGCGCCCCGGTTGGGGCGCCGCCGCCTGCCACGTCAGGCCGGGTTACCAAGCGGGCACCTTCTCCGCCGGGGCAGGAGCCCAGCTGGCGCGCCGCCTAGTCGCGTCGCACCGGCCGCTGGACCCGCTACCTCGGCACGCCTCCCGCGGCTGGTCGCCCGTGGGTACCCGGTTGCCGTGCCCGGACATCTCGTCCGTGACACCTTTGTACGACGGATCCGCGGCCTTGAAAAGCCCTTGGCGTAACCAATTCGTTATCTCGATTGATCACCGCCGTCACATGCCCTGAACTGGGGGGATCCTGCTGGCCTTGACGTAGCTTGACATGCTGGCCGGCCTGGCGGCGAGGCGGCCGCCGAAGGTCAGTACAGGCCAGCGGCGTTCACGGGCGATTCTCCGGAGGGCCCGGTCAGGATTGACAGCGTGCGGGTGACCCACCGCTTCAAGCAGCGGCAGATCTGTCACCGAATCGCTGTAGGCGTAGCAGTCCGGCAGCCGGTAACCGCGCTGTAAGGCCAGTTCCCTGACCTTGTCGGCCTTGGCCTCGCCGTACGCCCAGAACTCCATCTCTCCGGTGTAGCGGCCGTCGGCCACCGCCATCTTGGTGGCGATGACCTCAGTCGCGCCAAGCCAGGCGCCGATCGGGCCCACCATCTCCTGGCCAGAGCTGCTGACGACAATTACGTCCTGCCCGCTGTCGCGGTGGCTGGTGATCAGCCGGTGGGCCTCCGCGTACACATGCGGGAGGATGATCTGATCCAGGTGCCGCGCGACGATCTCGCTGACCCGGTCCGCCGGCCAGCCGCGGCACAGCGCGCCGACCTCGCGCCTGATCCGCTCCATCCGCTGGTGATCAGCGCCGTTCAGCCGGAAGATAAGTTGCCCGAATGCACTCCGGAAAGCCTGGCTCCTGGTGATCAGGCCATGCCGGTAGAAGGAGGGACCGAACGCCAGCGTGCTCGATCGCGAGATGATTGTCTTGTCGAGATCGAAGAAAGCGGCAATGGCCTGGCTTCCTCCCTCGACGGAAGTGCCCACGATCCGGCAGCATAGAGGAAGAGGCTTGCCGCGAGGTTGCCTCTTGCTGACTGGCTGGATGACTGGCTGGTAACTTTGGCTCGCTGCACGTAGGCTTTCATGGGTGACGGAACCGGCTCTACCCCCCCGGAGCCGGACCGTACGGCGACCCCCGCTCTCCCCCCCGGCGGGGGTCGCCTCATGTCCCGAGAAAAATGGCACGTGCGTGGTGCCTTTACCTCCGCCAGTTGCGCGGGGCTCAGGTCGGCTCGGAGCCGTTGCGGCTGCCGCCTAGCAGGCACTGAAGGAGCAGTGCCGCGCCTCGCTTAGACAGCGGTTCATTGCCGTTCCCGCATTTAGGTGATTGGATGCAGGACGGGCATCCGGCTGCGCACTCGCAGCAGGCGATCGCTTCCGCGGTCGCCTGCAGCCAGTCCCGCGCGGCCCGGAAGCCGCGCTCGGCGAACCCTGCGCCCCCGTCGTGCCCGTCGTAGACGAAGACGGTCAGCTGCCCGGTCGCGGGGTGGAGATCAGCGGAAACGCCGCCTACATCCCAGCGATCGCAGGCGGCGACCAGCGGCAGCAGCCCGATCGAGGCGTGCTCCGCCGCGTGCGCTGCACCGCCCAGGTCAACCTGAAGGCCGGCCAGCGCGGCCCGCTGGCGGGGCGAGATCGTCCACCACACAGCCCTGGTCCGTAGCGTCCGCGGCGGCAGGTCGAGCGGTACCTCGCCGATCGGCTGCCCGGTCTCGAGGCGACGCCGGACGAACGACACGACCTGGCGAGTCACCCGGACATCACCGAAGTGCACGTGCGCCTCGCCCCACCGAGACACAAGTGCGGTGGCGTCGACCTCCACCCGGGTCAGCTCCCGCGCCGAGGTGGCGTAGCCGGGATCGGCCCCCTCGACGAGGGCCACCCGCTCGTCCAGGTCGAGTCTGCTGACCAGGTACATCTCGCCCTGATGCGGGTAGACGGCACCGGAGTGCGCCAGCACGTGGGCTGACGGCTCGTCCACAGTGCCGACGAGCCTGCCGGTGGCCGCCTCCACGATCCTGACCGGCGCGCCGCCGGTGCCGCGTAGCCCGGCCTGCGGCGCCCGGCCGCGGTGCGTCCAGTACCACCGGTTCCCGCGCAGCCGGAGCATTCCCGCGCGGCGCAGGCTGTCGGCGACACCAGGGGCGGCCGCCCCGAACATCCCGATGTCCGCATCGGTCAGCGGCAGTTCCGCGGCGGCCGCGCGCAGGTGCGGCGCCAGCACGTACGGGTTTCCTGGATCGAGGACGGTGGCCTCCACCGGCTGGTGCAGCAACGCCTCCGGGTGATGCACCAGGTAGGTATCCAGCGGATCGTCGCGGGCGATGAGGACGGCTACCGCGGCCCGGCCGTTCCGCCCGGCCCTCCCGGCCTGCTGCCAGAGGGCTGCCCTGGTCCCAGGCCAGCCGGCGATCAGTACCGCATCAAGCCCGCCGATGTTGACACCGAGCTCGAGCGCGCTGGTGGTGGCCAGCCCGGTGATCTGGCCGGTGGCTACGGCCGCCTCAAGCGCGCGCCGGTCCTCGGCCAGATACCCGGACCGGTACGCCGCCACCTTCGCGGTCAGGTGAGCCGCGCCCGCGTCGGCGAGCGCCCGGCGCGTGCCGAGTGCTACCGACTCGGCGCCGCGCCGCGATCTGACAAAGGCCAGCGCGGGGATGTTCTCGATCATTAGGTCCGCGAGCAGCCCGGCCGCCTCGGCCGTGGCGGTCCGCCGTACCGGCGCGCCCGCCTCGCCGCGAAGCGTCGTGAGCGGCGGCTCCCAGAGCCCGAAGGTCACCGGGCCGCGCGGGGCGCAGTCCGCGGTGATCGCCTCGGCGGCCAGCCCGGTGAGCAGCCGCGCGCATCGTTCCGGTTCGCTGATCGTGGCAGAGGCCAGGATGAATACAGGTTCCCGCGGTGCGGCCAGGCCGCCACGGTGATGCGCGGCGATCCGCCGGAGCCTGCGCAGGACCTGGGCGACGTGCGATCCGAACACGCCACGGTACCCGTGGCACTCATCGATGATCACGTATCGCAGCCGCCGGTAGAAGCCGTCCCATCGCGCGTGCCGCGGCAGCAGCGAGTGATGCAGCATGTCCGGGGTCGTCAGCAGGTAGCTGGCGTGCGACCGGGCCCAGGCCCGCTGCGCGGTCGGCGTGTCGCCGTCCAGCACGGCCGCGCGTACTCCGGGAATCCCGAGCGCCTGGACCGTCCGCAGCTGATCCGCCGCCAGGGCCCGGGTCGGGGCCACGTACAGGGCCGTGCCGCCGTCCAGCACGCCGGTCAGGGCGGGCAGCAGGTAGCCGAGCGACTTTCCCGACGCCGTCCCGGTCGAGATGATGACACTGCGGCCGGCGTGCGCGCACTCCGCCGCCGCAGCCTGATGTGCCCATGGTCCTGGCACGCCGGCCTGCCCGAGCGCCTCGGTCAGCTGGCGCGGCACCCAGGCTGGCCAGTCAGCCCGGCGGCCCTGCCTGGCGGGCAGGTTCTCCAGGTGGATGAGCCTTCCCGACCGGGCGCCGTGCTCCAGGATCCGGACCGCGCCAGGCGCCGCCGCCGCAGCACGAACCTGCTGGCAGGCCGGCTCGACAGCGACTGCGCGGGGGGCAGCATGACAGGCCCCGGCGGCGGCGGCCGTGGCATTGACCTGGCCCGGCCGCCCGGCAGGGATCACTGGCTCGTCGGGGACGAGCGGCGCCGTCGAGGGCATCAGGTTTCAGTGTGTCATCACGACGCAAGGTGCCTCGAACCCTGATCTGGTATAGACATGACCTCAGAGCGTGATTGAATGCGCGACGGGAGTACGCACGATCCCGGGTTTCCGGATATGGCTCGCCCGCCCGCTCAGACGATGGCCGCATGGCGCTGGAGGATTTTGTGGATCTGAAGTTGGATCACCACACCAAGGATGGAATCGAGATCGTCGACGTGGAAGGCGAGATCGACGTCTATACCGCGCCGCGCTTGCGTGAACTCCTGATCGAGCTGGTCAACAGTAGTCACTTCCAGCTCGTGGTGAACATGGAGAAGGTCGAGTTCCTCGACTCAACGGGGCTCGGAGTACTGGTCGGGGGCCTTAAGCGGGTCCGGGCCCACGACGGCTCGCTGGACCTGGTCTGCACGCAGGAGCGGATTCTCAAGATCTTCCGGATCACCGGTCTCACGAAGGTCTTTGGCATCCACGACACCGTGGACGAGGCCATCGCGGCCCGGAAATCCGAGAAGTAACCGTCGGCTGATGCCCCGAGATGCCAACGGTTGAAGTCAGCTTCACCCCCCTGCCCGCCCACGTACGCACGGCCCGGCTGGTGGCCACCGCAGTGGCTCGGCGCAGCGGAGTGTCAGAGGCGCTGCTTGACGAGGTCAGGCTGGCGGTCGGTGAGGCATGCTCGCGTGCCGTCGAGGCCCAGCGGCTGCACTGCCCGGCTGAGCCCGTCAGGATCTCGCTGACCAACGGAGCAGGACGGTTCGAGGTCGAGGTCACCGACACGGGCGCCGCCCCGGGCGCGGTCAAGGGCGTACCGGGCGGAGCTTCCGCTGGGCGGCCCCAGGGCTTCGGGCTCGCGGTCATCGCCGGGCTCGCCGATGATGTGCAGATCAGCGAGTCTGCTGTCGGCACGAGCATCCGGATGAGCTGGCCATCGGATGGCCTGCCGCCCTGACAGACCGGGCGCCGACGTGGCGCCTTGCGGCGCCGGGCGGCGGCCGGATGCGCGGCGCCGCACGGCGTAACTGTGCGCGAGCCCTGCCTGACTAGCGGCTGCGGTGGCACCGACAACCGGACCCGCATTACCATTCAGTGGCCCGGATGCGTAGACTCCCGGCACTGCCGTGGCGGCTCTCGTCGAGCGTTTCGGTGTGTCACGCGTGCGTGCAGCGACATAGGCACTGGGCGGGAGCGGCGAGGAAAGCTCGTTGCCCTGTCAAGGAGGACAGATGTTGAGGCTCAACCTCGCCCTGGCGAGCGGCGGGCCCACGGTAACGGGCAGCAACCTGACCTGGGTTGTGGTCGTGGCCGCGGTTGCCCTCGCCGCTCTCGTGGTGGCTGGCTTGCTGGTCAGGGAAGTTCTGGCGGCGAGCCAGGGGACCGCGAAGATGCAGGAGATCGCGACGGCGGTCCAGGAGGGCGCGGCGGCCTACCTCAGGCGCCAGTTCAAGACCATCGGCGTCTTCGTGGTCCTGATCTTCTTCGTGCTCCTGCTGCTGCCCGCGGTCAACGAGTCGGTCCGCTGGGGCCGCAGCGGTTTCTTCCTGGTGGGTGCGCTCTTCTCGGCTACCACCGGGTTCACGGGGATGTCGCTGGCGGTGCGCGGCAACGTACGGGTGGCGGCGGCGGCCCGCGAGGCAGGCGAGCGGTCCGCGATGCGGATCGCGTTCCGCACCGGCGGCGTGGCCGGGATGTTCACCGTCGGGCTCGGCCTGTTCGGCGCGGCGCTGGTGGTCATCATCTACAAGGCGAACGCCTCCAGCGTGCTGGAGGGCTTCGGCTTCGGCGCGGCGCTGCTGGCGATGTTCATGCGGGTCGGCGGCGGGATCTTCACCAAGGCCGCTGACGTCGGCGCCGACCTGGTGGGCAAGGTCGAGAAGGGCATTCCCGAGGATGACCCGCGCAACGCCGCCACGATCGCCGACAACGTCGGCGACAACGTTGGCGACTGCGCGGGGATGGCGGCCGACCTGTTCGAGTCGTACTCGGTCATGCTGGTCGCCGCGCTGATCCTGGGGGTGCGGGCGTTCGGTTCGCAGGGCCTGGTCTTCCCGCTGATCGTCCCGATGTGCGGCGTCATCACGGCGGTGATCGGGATCTTCGTCGTCGCGCCGCGCAAGAACGACCGCAGTGGCATGACCGCGATCAACCGCGGCTTCTTCATCTCCGCGATCATCTCCCTGATCCTGGTGATCGGCGCCGCGTTCATCTACCTGCCGTCCAGTTTCAGCCAGCTGAAGGGCGTGACCGGGGTAGACGCCCGCTCGATCCTGACCCACGTAGGAAACCCGCGCCTGCTGGCGATCGGCGCGGTCCTGATCGGCCTCGTGCTGGCCAGCGCCATCCAGCTGCTGACCGGGTATTTCACCGAGACCACCAGGCGCCCGGTCCGCGATATCGGCGAGAGCTCGCTGACCGGGCCGGCGACCGTCATCCTGGCCGGGATCGCGATCGGGCTTGAGTCGGCTGTCTACTCGGCACTGCTCATCGGCGGTGCCGTCTACCTGGCCTTCCTGCTCGGTACCGGGAATGCGACCATCGCGCTGTTCGCGGTCGCACTGGCCGGGACCGGGCTGCTGACCACGGTCGGCGTCATCGTCTCGATGGACACCTTCGGCCCGGTGTCGGACAACGCTCAGGGCATCGCCGAGATGTCCGGCGAGTTCGAGGGCGAGCCTGCCACGGTGCTCACGCACCTGGACGCGGTCGGCAACACCACCAAGGCGATTACCAAGGGCATCGCGATTGCCACCGCGGTGCTCGCGGCGACCGCGCTGTTCGGCGCGTACCGCACGACCGTCGAGACCGCGCTCGGCAAGGCCGCGGGCACGTTCAGCCTGTCGGTGGATCATCCCAACGTCCTGGTCGGCGTCATGATCGGCGCGGCCGTGGTGTTCTACTTCTCCGGGCTTTTGATCATGGCGGTCGGCCGGGCGGCCGGCCAGGTGGTGTTCGAGGTCCGCGAGCAGTTCCGGACCCATCCGGGGATCATGGATTACACGGAGAAACCCGAATACGGCCGTGTGGTGGACATCTGCACCAAGGACTCGCTGCGGGAACTCGCCACGCCGGGGCTGATGGCGGTGCTGACGCCGATCGCGGTCGGCTTCGCGTTTGGTTACGCGCCGCTCGGCTCGTTCCTGGCCGGAGCGATCGCCGCGGGCGCGCTGATGGCTGTCTTCCTGGCCAACTCCGGCGGCGCCTGGGACAACGCGAAGAAACTGGTCGAGGACGGGAACTACGGCGGCAAGGGCTCGGAGGCGCACGCCGCGACGGTGATCGGCGACACTGTGGGCGACCCGTTTAAGGACACCGCGGGACCGGCGATCAACCCGCTGATCAAGGTCATGAACCTGGTCTCGCTGCTGATCGCGCAGAGCGTGGTGGAGTACAGCCACAACTCGGGGCTGCGGACGGGGGTCGCGATTGGCGCGGTCGCGATCGTGGTGGCCGCGATCGTCATCTCCAAGCGCCGCTCCACGAACATCGCGTCGGGCGGCCCTGAAGTGCCCGCCGCCCCGGCAGACACCGAAGGCCCCGGGAAGACAGCAGCGGCCGCCTGAGCCGGGGGATTGGCAGGTAAGCTCCGCGTGCCTGCGCGGCGTTTGCCTTGACGTGGCCCACGATGGTTCCCATGGGAGCGGGACCGCGGCTCATCGTGATGCGTCATGCGCAGGCAGGCGACCTACCCGGCGGCCCGGACGCCGAACGGGCGCTGCGGGCGCGGGGCAGACGCGACGCGGCAGCGGCAGGTGCCTGGCTGCGCGCGCACGAGTTCGTGCCCGACGCAGTGATCTGCTCCGCAGCACGGCGCGCCCGCCAGACCTGGCTGCATGTCAGCGCCGACCTCGGCGACGGAATCGAGGTCAATAACGATCCCCGGCTGTACGACGCGAGCGCTGAGCAGCTCGTTGCGATCATCAGGCAGACCGGGCCTGAGGTGCGGACGCTGATGTATGTCGGCCACAACCCGGCCGCGCAGCAGCTCGCGGCGGCCCTCACCGGGCAGCGGCAGGAGTTCCCTTCAGCCGCTATCGCTGTCATCGAGCTAGCCGGGAACTGGGCGAGCGCCGCGCCCGGCGCCGGGAAGCTGGCCGCATCGTGGGCACCCGTTGCCGGACCCTGACGGGTCACCGCGCCGAAGCGGCTGGACGTCCCCGGCCACGGTGCACCATGACCCGGGGGAAGGGTCGCATCGAAACGTCGTTACCAGGCCGTCGTCCCGGACGTAGCTCCTGACCGGCGGACCGCTCTTAGCCAGCAGCCGCCACATCGGAGCCGCCGGCTCCGGCCAGAGCCGCGTCCTCCGCATCGGCGGCCTCGACGTCGTCCCTGGAGATGCCGAGCAGATAGAGGATGGCGTCCAGGTGCGGGACGCTGAGCGAGGCGTCCGCCGCTTCGCGGACAGCCTGCTTGGCATTGAACGCGATCCCCAGCCCGGCGGCCGCGATCATATCGAGATCGTTCGCTCCGTCGCCCACCGCGACCGTCTGACTCAGCGGGACGCCGACCGTCGCGGCGAAGTCCCGCAGGGCCTGCGCCTTACCGGCCCGGTCGATGATGGGGCCGGTCAGGCGGCCGGTCAGCCGGCCGCCTGACACCTCAAGGGTATTGGCGGCCGCATAGTCAAGGCTGAGGTCGGCGGCGAGGCCATCGGTGAACTGGGTGAAGCCGCCGCTGACGATCCCGCATCGGTAGCCGAGGCGGCGCAGCGTGCGGATCAGGGTGCGCGCACCAGGAGCGAGCCTGAGTTCCTCGCGGACCGCAGCCAGCGCGCCTGAGTCGAGCCCGGCGAGCATCGCGACCCGTTCGCGCAGCGCCGCCGCGAAGTCAAGCTCGCCGCGCATGGCCGCCGCCGTCAGCTCGGCGGCCTGCGCCCCGCATCCAGCGCGCGCGGCGAGCAGGTCGATCGCCTCGCCTCTGACCAGCGTTGAGTCGACGTCCATGACGACAAGCCGCATCGCGCGGCGGTGCAGGCCGCCGCGCTGGACGGCGATGTCCACCTGCTGCGCGACCGACTCGCGGGCCAGCGCCGTGCGCAGCATGCCCGGCTCGGCGCCGGATACCTCGAACTCGATACAGGTGACCGGGCGGTTCGCGAGCCTCGCGATCCGGTCGATATTCGCTCCGCTCGCGGCTATCCGCCCGGCGATGGCAGCGATGGCGGCGGGTGCGAGCTGGCTCCCAAGGACGGTCACGTGCAGGCGGCCGCGCCGTCGCTGCGGCTCGCCTGAGCCGGCGGTGATCTCAGCCTCAAGGTCCAGGTCCGCGGCGGCCGCTGTCACTTCCCGGTGGATCGCCGTCAGGTCCAGCTCGCTGTCGCAGGACAGCAGCACGCCAAGCACGAGGCGACCGCGGATGACGACCTGCTCGACATCGAGCACGCTGAGCCGGTGTGCCGCGAGGATGGCGAACAGCCGGGAGGTGACGCCCGGCCGGTCCCGGCCGGTCAGCGTCACCAGCAGGGTTATCTGGGGATCAGGCATGACGCAGTCAACGCTACCTGGCCGGGCTGGCCATGAAGGCCGTCGCCTCGCCGGGCGTCGGCCTCGCCTCGCCGTGCGGTCCGGCCGCCGTCCGGCCGTCTCCCGAATCGCTGTCGGCAATGGTCGCGGCTGTGGGTGCTCGAGACCGTTGTGGCCTGTGTGACCTTCCCGCAACAGCCGGTGACGAACTGCGGTTTTGGCGTCGGGACTGGGGGTACGCGGGTCCATACGGACCCGGGCAGGAGGCGTCGCATGGCCGACCATCATGTGCATCAGCGCGTCGAAGTCAGCGACGATGACCGGACGGTCGCCGCGGCGGAGGTGATCACCACGGGAAGATCCGGCGGAACCGCCCGGGCATCGCTGCGCGCCGAGGCCGGGCACATCACCCCAGGGCGCCGGGCGAGCCTAGTCGATGCCGTCCTGGACCTTCCCGAGGTGCGGGACAGCGCGCGCCTTGAGGCGGCGTTCCCGCTCGGCGATAGCGAGTCACTCCATCGGCTTCAGGAGCGCTGCAAGGATGTCAGTACCCGCCCGGCGGGGGGGAGTGCGCTCTTGGATGCGAGCCTTCCGCCCGGCGCCGCGGCGCCGGAGCCAGCCTGCGAGGTACCTTCCGAGTGATGTGCTCAGCCGAGCGTCAGCTGACCGAGAGCCGTCAGCTGCCTGGACGGCCGCCAGAGCGTCAGGGCAGCAGCAGGTGCAGGTCGCCGAACTCGTGCCAGAGATACCTGCGCTCGATGGCCGCCGCGTAGCACCGGCTGAGCAGCTCTGGGCCGTGGAAGGCGGCCAGCATCCGCAGATGTGACGAGCGGGGTTCGTGCAGCCCGGTGAGCAGCCCGTCGACGGCCTGCAGCCGGTGCTCTGGCGTGACGACATGGTCCGTCCACCCTGCGGAAGGGGCCACGGCGGGACGCACCGGATCGGGGCTCGCCAGCGCCGCGGTCTCGAGCGCCCGGACGACCGTGGTGCCAGCGGCGATCACCCGGCCGCCATGTTGCCTGGTCAGGTTCACCAGCCGGGCGGCGGGCGGCGGCACGTCGTAGGGTTCCGGGTACGGTTCCTCGCCGCCTTCCAGCGACGAGACGCCGGCGTGCAGGGTGACGGGCGCGATCGTGATGCCCCTCGTGACCAGGGCGGTGACGATCTCGGGGGTGAACGGCCGGCTGGCGCTCGGCATCTCAGCGCTGCCCGGCCGCGTGGCGAACACCGTCTGGTACGAGTCGATCGGCCACGCCCGGTCGACATAGGAGTACCTGATCGGGCTGCCGTGGCGGAGCAGGTACGGTACCACCGCGGTGGACAGCCGCGCCCGCCACAGCCGCTGGGTGAACCTCTCGGTGAGGCTCAGGTCGGCGCCGCCGGGCAGGCCCAGCCGCTGGCCAGGGGTCCCGCCACGGTAGGGGATGGTGGCCGCGCCGTCCGCCGCGCGCAGCTCGACCAGCCAGTCGCCGTCCGGCAGCGACGTAGAGAAATGCACGACGAGGCCGTCCGCGAGGCCGTCCGCGGGCCGCACGGCGGCGGGCAGCGTGGCGGAGGTGTTGACGACGATCAGGTCGCCTGGCAGCAGCAGGCCGGGCAGTTCCCCGAACGCGTGGTGGCTGATCTCGCCGGTCGCCCGCTTGCTGACCAGCAGGGCGACCAGGTCCCGCGCCGCGTCTCGCGCTTCGGGCGGCTCGTGTGCCTCCAGGCCGGCGGGCAGAACGAAGTCGACGGTCATGCGCCTGCCCCCGACGGCATCAGGTCGGTGGCACGGTACCGGCCGCTCGGCATCCGTTCTGCTAGCAATCTTCTGAACGCCGGGACGACGGCCGAAGGCAGCTGGCGGTCCGAGATGTCCTCCCCCGGGAAGGCCTGCTGGTGCATGCGGGTACGCAGGTCGCCGGGGTCAACCCACCAGACCCGGACCGCGGTCTCTTCCGCGGAGAGCACATTGCACGCCTGCTCAAGCGCCGCTTTCGCGGCGCCGTACCCGCCCCAGCCTGCGTAGGCCTCGACCGCGGCGTCCGAGGTGATGGACAGCACGGCACCGCCGCGGCGGCGCAGGTCAGGCAGGAGCAGCTGGGTGAGCGCCAGCGGGGCCAGCACATTGACCTCGAACGCGGTCCTGAGGTCACCGATCGGGTAGTCGGCGATCGGCGGTAGCGGGCTGGTGCCCAGCGTCCCGGCGTTGTTGATCAGCAGGTCGGGGCCGCCGAGCTGACCGGCGGCCCGGCGCAGGGTCACCAGGTGCGCCGGGTCTGTGATGTCGCCGGGCACCGGGGTCACCGTCGCCCCGTGGGGCAGGCAGGCCGACGCGGCCCGCAGCGCCGCCCCGTCTCTCGCGCCGAGCACCAGCGCGTACCCGTCTTCCGCGAGCCCGCGGGCGAGGGCGAGGCCGAGGCCACGGGAGGCACCGGTGATCACGGCAGTCTTGAACTCATTCATGCTTTTAACGGTAGGAACACCGCCGGTGTGGCGCATCGGGCGCCGGTCCGGTTCCGCCTGGTCCGATGGTCCTAGGACCGGCGGCCGATCCGCTCGGGACGGGACGCCGGTAGCGTCGGATCGTGGGCGATGAGCGAGGGCGGCCGGGCCGGACGATGGCCGGCCGCCAGGACGAGGTCCTGCAACAGGTCAGCCAGGTGGTGCTCGCAGTCGCGCGGCAGCTGTCCACCCGCGACGTGCTGCAGGTGATCGTCTCATCAGCCCGGTCGCTCGCTAACGCGAAGTACGCGGCGATCGGCGTGCCTGACGACCACGGCTCGTTCGCCGAGTTCGTGGTGGACGGCATCCCGGAGCACCAGCGCAAGGCGATCGGCCCGCTGCCGCGCCAGCACGGCCTGCTCGGGGTCCTGCTCCGCGAGGGCCAGCCGCTGCGGCTCGACGACATCCGCGCCGATCCCAGGTTCGAGGGCTGGCCGTCCGCCCATCCGGAGCTGGCCGACGTACTCGGCATGCCGATCAAGGACGGCGCGGAGGTGCTCGGTGTCATCTTCGCCGCCAGCAAGCGCGACCCAGGCGGCTTCACCGCGCATGACGAGCAGCTGCTCGGGCTGTTCGCCGCGCACGCCGCGATCGCCTTGACCAACGCCCGGCTGTACGAGCGCGGCCGGGAGCTTTCGGTGCTCGAGGAGCGCGCGAGGCTGGCCAGGGAACTGCATGACGCGGTCTCGCAGAAGTTGTTCAGCGTCAGGGCGAAGGCACATGCGGCAGCCGTCCTCGTATCGAGGGACCCGGGCCGCGCCGTCGCGGAGATGGAGAGCGTGGCCGCGCTCAGCGGGCAGGCGCATGCCGAGCTGCGCGCCGTCATCGACGGCCTGGCCCCGCCTGACCTGTCCGCGGGCGGGCTGGCCGGGTCGCTGCGTAGCTATGCCGTGCTGGCGGGACGGACCTACGGGGCCCGCGTCGCTTTCGAGGCCCGTGAGCTGCCCGCGCTCGGTGCGCAGCGGGAGACTGCGCTCTATCGCGTCGCGCAGGAGGCCCTTCATAACGCGCTCAGGCACGCGGGCGCGGACGAGATCCGCGTGTCGCTTTTGGTGTCGCCGCCGGGGCGGCAGCGGCGGGTCGTCCTCGAGGTCACTGATCGCGGCCGCGGTTTCGCGCCGGACGCGGCTCCTGTCGGTCTTGGCCTGGCCTCGATGCGGGAGCGCGCCGCGGCAGCGGGCGGAACGCTCACGATACGTTCGGCGCCGGGGAAGGGAACGCTGGTGCGGCTGGCGGTCCCGGTGGCAGCCGTCGGCCCGGTGCGTCAGTGACCGGGTTGCCGGCCGGTGCGGCAGTGACCGGGGCAGCCGCCCGGCCTGGTGCGGCAGTGACCGGGGCCGGCGCCGCCCGGATCCGGGTGCTGATCGCCGACGATCATCCGGTCGTCCGGCAGGGCCTGCAGGTGCTGCTGAGCGTGCAGGACGACATCGAGGTGGTCGGTGAGGCGGCCGACGGCGCCGAGGCGCTGGCGCTGGCGACGGCGCTCGACCCCGACGTGCTCCTGCTCGATCTCAAGCT
>Ga0187879_10000529_pt1 | contig 25241 bp, 22 predicted proteins | sample June2016WEW_19_1_FD_132423 | JGI IMG/M metagenome (GOLD analysis project Ga0187879, IMG submission 132423) | Peatland microbial communities from SPRUCE experiment site at the Marcell Experimental Forest, Minnesota, USA - June2016WEW_19_10 | ecosystem: Environmental > Terrestrial > Soil >... | reverse complement strand
CCGCCTGATCATCGCCGGTTTTATAAGCGCGGAACGCCTCTTGATATTGACTCTCGAATGGCTGTGGAGCTTCGACACAGTTGTCTTTCGACCTGCCCGCAGAGAAGCCCAACACTGTTGCAGTCCAGAACAGCCACAGCGCCGCCGCGATTTGAATCGGACGCATATACGCCACTCCTTCGAATCGACGAGTTGGAATCACGCTTTGAGATTCTACCTCGGGCTATTCGCTTCGGCTCGTAGAAGCTCAGATGATTGTACTCGCGGTCACCATGTACGTCCCCGTAGCCAAACTCCCAAGATGCGGTAACGCTCTTGACCGATAGTTGGTGAAAAATCGCGTTAACACTCATTGTGGGGGGTTTTGAGCGAAATCTGTTTTCAATAGTCACTCCATTTGCGCTCCGCCGAGGTGAGAATAGTCTTATAAATGCAGCCTTGCGGAGGATCTAGGCGCAATGTGTGTTGTGGAGTCGGAGTGTTTCTTCTTTCGGGCTTGTCATTCGTCTTGGCGCAGGACATTACGTTCCCCATGGCAGATTTCCCGGTCAGATCCTCTGGTCGTTCTGCTTCCTCCAGGGAATTTCTTGGCGGGAGCGGTGGAAAGGGATGTTTACGCGGCTGCTTTACCACGCTGGAACGCCCGCGCGATGATCGGAACCAGCCGTTCCGGCAGTTCGCTCTTCATCACGTATTCGTCCACTAACCAAAGGATTCGCTCGGGCATTTCCGAGTACGCGGAAAGCAAGATGATCGGCAGGTTTGGAAACCGTCTCCTGATATGGCAGGCGATGGCCTCCGCGTCCATGCCCTCTTGTTTGTACTCCAGTAGAACCGCCATCACTGACGCTTCCTCCAACATCTTCAGCGCGGCGTAGCCGTTTGACGCGACCTTGACGCAATAGCCATGAGATTCCAAACTCGCTTTGCGAAGCTCCAGAGCTTGTGGACGGTCGTCGACGCACAACAAGGTGGGGGAGGGCATGGGCTTGCATTTTCCTACGGGGCAATCAAAAGTCGAAAGTTACGAAAGTACATGTCCTACCGTCCCCTCCGAGACGCGATGACGCAGATCAATGCACTCTCTTTATGGCCATAGGAACATCAGGCGTAGGTCGAGGCCGCGCCGCCAGATCTGTTGCTCATGTCAACGGATCGGCCCGAGTTTGGTTTACCCCGCGGTGGTTCGGTCCCCACCAGAGCGCTTGCTCTGATACATCAGCTCGTCCGCTCTGCGAATCGCCGTCGTCGCGGAATCGGTGTGGCTCAGGGTAGTGATACCGATGGACGCCGTGACCGACACCCGGGTTGTGCCGTGAGCGACCGACGACTGCGCGATCAGGACCCGGCAGCGCTCGGCCAGATCGCCCAGATCAATCGCATGCACGTCGGGCATCAAGACCAGAAACTCGTCCCCGCCCCAGCGACCGATTAGGTCCACGGTGCGCAGGCTCTGGACCAGGGTTTCAGCGACCGCTTTCAGCACGGCATCGCCTACTTCGTGCCCGTAGATGTCATTGGCTTGTTTGAAGTGATCAAGGTCGAACAGCAGCAGGCCGCACTCTCGGCCAAGCTGCTGCTGATCCTGCAAGGCCTGCGCCACCTTTAGCTCCAGGAATCGCCGATTCGGCAGGTTGGTCAGGGAATCTCGGAAGGCCAAGTGCTCTAGTTCGCTGGTTCGTTTTTCGGCTCGCGTCTTTGCCGTGGAGTCGCTGAAGACCTCCACCGCTCCCACAATTGCACCGCGGCTGTTCCGCATGGGTAGGATGCGCACGGTAATCGGTACGCGATGTCCGGCCTTGTGCCGGAGGTAAATGTCGGCCTCTCTGGCGCGCCCGTCTGCTATCACTTTGCTAAGGGGACATTCGCTGGTGCACAGCGGCTTACCGGTCTCATCCACGTGCCCCAGGAAGTTGTTGAAACAGTGCTTTCCGACCGCGTCGGAGGCGTTGTACCCAGATACTCTCTCGGCACCCGCGTTCCAGTAAGTGATCTTGCGCGCCCGGTTTACGAAATAGACGCCGTCATACATGGTGTCCAGAAGCTTCTCGTAAAATGAGGAGGAGAAATGGATGCCCCACAGGGCTTCGCACGACTCGTCCATGCCAACTCCGTAAAGGAATCCTTTCCCGTGCGGTCCTAACGGCGCCACCACGCGGGCGCTGGCTTTCTCTTTGGTGCCAACCCGGCGTAAGGTGATCTCCTGATCGGGCCGCAACAATCGCGGCAGGGACAGACAGCAGCCGTAGCGGCTGACAGCGGTTGTCTTGGTTTTCACGCGGAAGTGCTTCCCAGAGGGATCAATCCCCGAGGCCTCCACCGGAAACGCAATCGAGAAGCGATCACTCCTCCGGCGGGCTATCGTGGCTTGTGGTTGGGGTTCCATACTTCTACCTTTCCTAACTTTGGGGGTAGTTTGCAGGGTTTCGTGAGTGAATTTCAAGGATTTGAGCCTTCCGTTAATTACTTTTGTCACGGCCCTAAAGTGTCCACGATCAAGGGCTCCTTTGACCCCGTCGTGACAGGCTAGCGGGGGCCTAGCTGTTGAAATATCCCGATTTCACTCATTGACGCCAAAAAAGGCGAACAGACGGCGCAAGCTTGTGCTAACTGATTTCAACAGTCACGAAGCTCACTTCGCCGACGGCCCATCGTTACGACTGCTATTGCGGTATTGCAGTTTCGCGTACTCGTTTGCCCCGAGATATTCACTTCTGGCTCAGAAGATAGAGATCAGCGTGACCGGCGGGGCGGGCGTAAACGACGGTGGAAAGATCTTTGGAAAAATCGTACGCATTGCCGGAATAACCCTGGCGGAATGCGAATGGAAGCTTGAGAGCTGCTTGGGCGGGCCCGGTTATCTTTCCGTCATGCCACGGTTGGCGATAGATCGTCGTCTCTCCGCGCGAAGCGCCCAGATAAAGGATTGATTTGCCATCGGCGGAGAAGTGCACAACCAGTGTGGTCAGTTCCGGTAGTAGTGGTATGCACTTGCGATCGGCCAGAGAGAATTCGCTGATACTGGGCGATCCGCTGGTTGAGTTTAGAGAGGTGAGCAGATATTTGCCGTCCGGTGATGAATCCCAGATGGCGCCGCAATTATCCACTACCTTCTCGATGTTGGAGCCGTCCGCGGCGACTTTCCAGGTGGAAATCCCGGTCGCATCGGTCTCGCGACCACCCAGGTAGAAAACGTTCGGATCTGCACTGGCCGACCCATAGCCGCCGGACTCTGGTGACCAGGGAATTTGGCGAAGGCCGGTGCCGTCGGTTTTAACGATGTAGGTTTTTATCTTGCCACCCTCAGTGGCTGTAAATACCAACCTGGAAGCATCCGATGTAAACGTAACGGTTATCAGCTCGGTTCCCGAGGTGATTTTGACACGGTTGTTGCCATCTACGTCGGAAAACCAGAGATCGCCCTGCTGTGCGTTGCCCGAAAGGGTGATGTACATGACGTGGCGGCCATCCCAGGCAAGGGCGGGCTGTGTAGCTTCTTCATTGGTTAAGTCGAACGACTGCTTGGTCTGCGGGTGGTAAGCCGTGAGGAAGCCCGACCGCCTGCCGTTCACGAAATAAATCCCTTTGCTGGCGGGTGCGGGCATGGGTGAGAGATCAGGACCGGCGCCGGTTGTCACTTGTCTCAGGTTGCCGTCGGCCACGCGGTATTCCCAAATATTGGTGACGTCGTTGACGGTGCGGCTGCAGAGGAAGCTTTTGCCCGGATCATTCCAGACGAGGCCGGTTGGGCTGCCGGATAGTTCGCCGATTTTCTGGGAAGCGTGAGTGGCCAAATTAACCCGGTGGAGGGTCAGCGTTGTTGAACCCAGTACCTGATCATTCCCCGCGGTGATCAGCAGGTCCTTGCCGTCTGGGAAAGGCAGTATGTTTGCCGGGTTCGAGCCCTCCGGAGAGCGAAAGATCATCTCTTCCCCGAGGCCGACCTTGGGCTTGCGAAAGACGCCATTTTCGCCGCGACGGCTCTTTATGAAAAAGAAAGAATTTCCGTCGGGAGAGATCGCCATGCCGAATCCGGAGGCGACGAGGCTGGAGGTCCCGCCGAGAGTGGGCACACCAAAGATATCTTCCCCTGTGAAGTCGTTGGAGTAGTAGAGTTCGGTGCCATCCGGCGAAAAAGTTTCCACGACCTTATCGACTGAGTCGTTGGTGAGCTGCAGCGGCTCGCCGCCCGAAGCCAGCATCACGAAGACCTGGTCGAAACCCGCGATCGGCGAGGTGAATGCCACGGTGTGGCCGTCGGGAGAAAGAACCGCGCGGTTCATGGGCTTGTTCCAATGGCTGATCTGCGCGACTTTGGCCGGGCCGGTGGAGGGGCTGCGGAAATAGTACGCGGCCACCGCGACGAGCACGAGGAGGGCGACGATTGCCGCGGCGGCAATGTATTGGTTGCGCGATGATTTGGCGGGTGGTGTCGTTATTTTCGCCGTGCCGCTTGCAGATGAGCCGGCAGGGAACTCAGCCGCGCTCGGCAAAGCGCTGCTGGAACGTCCAGAGCCTGAATCGCGTTTCGAGCGCTTCAGGTCACCACGCAATTCGGCGCCGGACTGGTAGCGCAGTTCGGGATCTTTTTCCAGCGCTTTATTGATGATTCGATCAAGTTCCGGGGGAAGTTCAGGATTGAGGCGCAGGGGCGAGACCGGCACTTTGTGCAGAATTGCATCGAAAATCACGGCGGAAGTTCCGCCGGAAAATGCTGGACGCGCGGTTGCCATCTCGTACAGAACCAAGCCGAATGAGAACAGGTCAGTTCGTGCGTCTAACTCTTCCCCGCGCGCCTGTTCTGGCGACATGTAGGCGACCGTGCCCACCGCGCTGCCCGGGCTGGTGAGATGAGCTTCCACCTCAAGGGTCGGGGCGCTCATGCCAGCACTCTCCAGCTTGGCGGTAACTTTGGCCAGCCCGAAGTCGAGAATTTTCGCCTGCCCGCGGGCGGTGATGAAAATGTTAGCTGGCTTGATATCGCGATGAATGATTCCCTTGGAGTGCGCCGCGTCCAGTGCGTCAGCGATCTGGATAGCTAATTCCAGCGCAGTTTCGACTTCCAACGGTTTGGCAGAAATCTTGTGCTTCAGCGTGACGCCTTCAAGGTACTCCATAGCGATGAAGGCCTGCCCGTTCTGATCGTCAATCTCGTAGATGGTGCAGATGTTGGGGTGATTCAGAGCAGAAGCGGCTTTGGCTTCGCGCTGGAAACGGGCCAGTGCCTGCAGGTCTTTCGCCACGTCATCGGGCAGAAATTTGAGGGCGACGAAGCGGCCGAGTTTCAGATCCTCGGCCTTATAAACAACGCCCATCCCGCCTCCGCCGAGCTTCTCGATAACGCGATAGTGCGAGATGGTTTGACCGATCATGGACTCGTGCAATGGTAGGCGGGATGTTGGGGCAAGTCAATGAAAGCGATGGAATGGGGGGATCGAGAGGATAGTTGTTGATTCCCGATTACACTCGTCGACCGGCTTCTGAACGAGTGCAAGCAATTCTGCTAAGGCCGGGTTAGAAAACTACCCGTTCCTAACGCCAAGTCTGGAAATCAAGAAGGGCAATCTTTTCGGGGGTTCCACGGGAGCAATTCTGGGCAGGTTTTCTAACGCCGATGCCGTGGAGGTGTGGTGGAGCACCTCTTTCGAGTGGTCGCCAACCCGGGGGCAAACGTGACGCGGTCCACAAACGGGCTTCCGGGAAGTCTCGTGGCTGGATGTCAGCCAAGCTGCGAGCGTTTTAGGCAGATTTCCCCGAAGAGGACTCCTGGCCCGGAATAATTGCCGGTTAGCTAATTCAAGAGTGATCCTGAACTATGACGCAAGAATGTGAACTAGACTGTGGTAGCGTAAATCCGGCTAAATGTCACCACGATGCGACCCGGAACGGGGTGCGATTCGGAACATGGGAATCCAAATGAAAACAGTCCTGTGCCGAGCACGCCTCCGGCTCTTTCTTGCATTCATCGCCTCCATCGCCATTTTGCCAATCAATCTTTCGGGTCAGGAACCAATCGACAGCAAGCTACTCTCCGGCATGCAGTGGAGGTTGATTGGCCCATTTCGCGCCGGGCGAGTCACGACCGTCGCCGGCGCGGCTGACCCGAATAACTATTATTTCGGTACCCCCGGTGGTGGAGTCTGGAAAACCACCGACGGAGGACAAGTCTGGCACCCGATTTTCGACAAAGAGCGGGTCGCGTCCATCGGCGCGATTGGGGTAGCTCCGTCCGATTCTAACGTTCTGTATGTCGGAACCGGGGAACAGACGCGGGGCAATGGTGTCTATCGCTCGACGGATGCAGGCGACGAATGGAAGAACGTGGGACTGCGGGACGTGCCCTTTATACAGGCGATCATTGTCGACCCCAAAAATCCCGACGTCGCCGTGGTGGGCGGAAACTCGATCGGCGTCGGGATACTTTGGCGGCCGATGCCAGCAACAGCAAGAACCGCAAATCGCGGAATCTTTAGAACCGTCGACGGCGGCGAGAACTGGACGAAGGTATTCTCCGCTGAAGACTCGATCGGCGTCGTCGACCTCTGTTCCGATCCCGGCGATCCGAGCACGTTGTACGCGGTGCTCTATCGTCCTGGATTCGGCTCTGGCGATTCCGCGATAGAAGCGACCTCAGACATCGTTAAGTCCGGAGATGGGGGTTCGACCTGGACTCCTCTTGCCAGCACCGGTCTGCCTGAAAAGGCTCGCGGCAGGCTGGGCATCGCGGTCGCTCCGGGAACCGGTGGACACCGCATGTACGCAATTCTGGAGCAGGGGTTTTTCCGGTCGGATGACGGCGGCACGACTTGGCAACAGTCCACCCAGGACGCGCGGGTGATTGGCAATGAATATTTCAGTCGTGTCTTCGTCGATTCCCGGAATCCCGACGTGCTCTACGTATCGCAGACCTCGATGTACCGCTCCACCGATGGTGGCAAGACGTTCGAAGCTTTCGCTGGAGCCCCCAGCGGCGACGATTTCCACGTGGCGTGGATTGACCCTCGCGATCCAGCGCGCATGATTTTCGGTGTGGATCAGGGAGCGATCGTCACTGTGGACGGCGGCAAAACCTGGAGTTCCTGGTACAACCAACCGACCGGACAGTTCTACCACGTCTCTACCGACAACTTGTTCCCCTACCGCGCCTATGCAGCACAACAGGACAGTGGTACAGCCGGCGTGATCAGTCGCAGCGACTATGGCGAGATCCTTCTGCAGGATTGGTTTTCCATGGGGGGATTTGAGTACGCATTCATAACTCCCGATCCGGCGCATCCCAACCTCGTCTATAGCGAGGGCTGGTATCGCTCAGTGGTTCGTTACGACAAATCGACCGGCCAAATCGCAACCGTGTTCGAGCGCGGCAAAAAATATCGTGCCTCTCAAATGCCGCCTCTGGCCTTCTCGCCCCAGGATGCATCCACCCTCTACTTAGGCATGCAGTTTGTGCTCGAGACGGTCGATGGAGGAAAGAGCTGGCGGGAGATCAGCCCTGACCTTACTGGCTATGGCGAGCAAGAGGAACCGGAGAAGCCCGACCCGGACAAGCCGTCTCCGCCAGCCATTACCGCCCTGTCACCGTCAACCGTGCAGTCGGGCGTAATCTGGGCTGGCACGAGCAACCGACTTGTCCAACTCACCCGCGACGGCGGAAAGAACTGGCAAAACGTCTCTCCGCTCGGACTGGCCGAACCCACCGAGATCCTCTACGTCGAGGCCTCGCGTCACGACCCGGCCACCGCCTACCTGACGGTAGGTGCGACACGACAGTCCACTCCTCCGTATGTTGCGCGCACCGATGACTACGGCCGGACCTGGCAGAAGATCGTCAACGGATTTCCGGAAAACGAAATGGTCCGCGTGGTGCGCGAAGACCCCAAGCGTAAAGGGCTGCTGTATGCCGGTACCGATACCGGCGTATACGTCTCATGGGACCGCGGCAACCACTGGCAGCCATTTTCCTTGAATCTCCCAGCAACACCCATCACCGATCTCCAGGTGCATGACAGCGACTTGGTAATCTCGACCTTCGGACGGAGCCTCTGGATTCTCGACGACATCACTCCCCTGCGCGAAATCAGTCCCCAAATCACCGCCGCTGATGCCCACCTGTTCGTGCCTGCAACTGCCCTGCGTGTGCGGTGGGAGAACTATCAGGACACGCCCTATCCCATCGAAACTCCGGCCGGCCAGAACCCGCCCGACGGAGCGATCCTCGACTACTACCTGAAGACGTCGCCGGCGGGTGACCTGACGCTAACCATCTACGACGGGAAGGGCACCGAGGTGGCGCGATTTTCCAGCGAAGCAAAGCCGACCGCGTATCTTCTGGCCAATGCCCCCAGTTACTGGTTTGCTCCAGAAGCCGCTTTGCCCAAGGCGGCGGGCGTCAATCGCTTTGTGTGGAATCTGCGTTATCCGCCCCCGCCTTCGCTTCCTTACGGGTACTACGGCAAACTGCTCAAGTACATCGAATACACGTTGGCCGATCACGCGGTACCCGGCCTCACGCCGCGCCTGCAACCTCGCGGACCGCTGGTTTTGCCCGGCCGGTACACAATCGAACTACGGGTTGGCGGTCAAACCTTGCGACAGCCTCTGACGGTGGAACTTGATCCACGGGCTCATTCCTCACCGGCCGACCTGTCCGAGCAACTTGATTTAGCGCAGCGAATCAGCCGGGGAATGAAGGCGAGTTTTGATGGTTTTTACCAGGTCGCCGGGTTTCGTAAAGCTTTCACCGAAGCGACGGATGCGTTAAAGCAGTCGGCCACCAAAGAGACAAAGGATGCGGTGGCCGACTTCGAAAAGAAGATCGATGCCATCGACAACGGGACCAAGCGCGCTCCGGGATTTGGGCCCGTGAACCGCGACCTGGCCCGCCTCATCTTCAGCGTGGAGAGCGCCGACATGCCTCCCCCAGACACCGTTCAGTCCGCGGCGCGACAAAGTTGCGATGCCCTCGACAAGGATCTCGCGAACTGGCGGCAGTTGAACGAACAGGATCTCGCTGCCTTCAACGCAGTTCTTGCCGCCAATAAACAGGGGCCGTTGCCCATCCTCCCTGGAATCGGCAGCACGGGTTGCGAGCCGTAGAAATGTGGGTTTCAGCGTTGAGTCAAAGCCAAAGAGGGTGGAGTTTCGAGCTCCCAGCGGACGAATTGTCGGCGACTCGGGGAGAACCACCAGGAGCGAAACTCTCGCGCGTTCCACGCAGTCTACTCAGGTTTCCCCGTGTAGTGTTGTTCGCGGTGGACATCGGCATGGTCTTCTAAGGACTCCAGGTGAGTCGTGACTTCGGCGGGCATCCCCAGTTCGGCGGGCAGGCGTTCTTCCAGAATGGTTGCGAGGCGGTGTGCCTCGCTGACCGATGTCAGGCGCGGGAACAACAAGTGTATTTCGATGATCAGGCGGTATCCGGTAGTTCGGAAGCGGACGCCATGGTATTGAATGGCCAACTCCGAGCAAATTGCATCCAACTTGTCGCGAATTTCCCGGCCGGCTTTCGGATCAGAATAATCCAGCAGTCCGACCGCCGAATGCCAGACCAAGTGTCCTCCCGACCAGAGGATATTTGCGGCGACCGCCATGGCCACCAGAGGGTCGAACGGTTTCCAGTGCGTTAGCATCACTAGCCCCAGCCCTCCCACAACGCCAAAGCTGGTCCAGCTATCGGTCAAGACGTGTTTGCCATTGGCTTCGAGAATGAGTGAGTTGGTGCGCCGGCCGGTGCGCAGAAGATAGTAGCCGAGACCTGCATTGAGTGTTCCAGCCACTAACACCAGCAAGGCGCCTGCTCCCAGGTGCTGCAGCTGCAGCCCGGCAATCCACCTCCAGATCGACTCAAAGAAAATTGCCATGGCGGCCACGACGATCATTGCCCCTTCAAATCCGGCGGAGAAGAAGGTGATCCGCTCGTAACCGTAGAGGAATTGAGAAGAAGTCGGTTTAGTGCTGAGCCTGAGACTGAAACTCGCAAACCCCACGGCGATCACGTGGATGACCGACTCGGCTGCATCGGAAAAAATGGCCGCAGAATGCGTCATGAAATAGGCTGTGGTCTTCCCGATCAACATTGCCAAACCAAAAATCAGGGAGAGACGCATGGCGAAGCGCGCCTCGCGCAACTCCCGTTCGTCTCTCCGTGTTGCCGAGCTAACCGTGGCTTGCGTAGGCACGCTCTTTATCCTTGGATCAGAAGCTTAGCATTCGGTACATACTTCCACAGAGATCGCTCGAGAGAATGTGATGGCGTTCACGTATCCAGCACGGTGGTTTTGGTGATTCTGGACGAGTGGTCGGCAAACCTTACCCAATGTCATCCGTCCGCAAGCGGTGGCTAGCGCCAATTTAGGGTTAGGCTGGAACTAGGTTTCAGACCTGGTTTTGCTGTTCCTCCGCATCACACGTCATGTTGAGTCCACTCCCGAAGAGCGCGCGGCCGGCGGCATTCCTGAGGCTCTAATCAGCTACTCGGACGAACCCTACGCATAGCGGAGTTGCAGCGGAAAGAGCCGGTGCCTGTTGTATGCCGGGGTTCGGATGTTGCACCGGTCGCAACTAGGTGCTAGGCTTGACGCGAAGAAAAAGCGAATATGTTCACGGAGGGTTGCATGACCTCGTCCCAGCAGGCTTTGGCCCCACGACTAACCACGACTCTCGATACCGTTCAAGAGATTCTAGGGATGATGATCGCACGCTATCGCACAGACGAAGTGCTGACCTCCGTGCGACAAATCCCAGCCCGAGAGGCGAAGTTTCGGCCCGTGCCGGACTGGGTCAGAAGGGAACTGTCTGAGATCGAAGATACCGGATAAAACATCAGGACTCGATCACATCACAGACGCGCTCGGCTATATGGTCATGGCCGCCTTTCCCATAATCACGGATAGTATGAGCAACACCCATCCAGTTTTGCTCTAGTGTGTCTTTGCATGCGGGTGATGCGGATCGTGCACATGCATATGCAATTGCAACTCACGCAATCTATTCTTATCTACTTTAGAAACCGGCAATCGTAGCGGTTCGTTTCGAAAAGTGTCAGCATTAGAAGTGTTTCGGCCCCCAAGTCCGGCAACCGGGCCAGGAGATGCCACTGCGCTAAAGACCATTGCCGTGATTTTGCTCAGGCCTGGCGGGACAGAAAGATTTCCACTCTAGATTCCGTTCCACATTTCAAGCGGATGCCGCAAAGAAGCGGGGTACCTGTATCTTAATAAATTCGGTATACAGCCGCGCTGGCAGTGCTGCTAGCAACCAATGTACTAGCAGAAACAAACTCCTTCATGCGGCTGCTCGGGACGAAGATTATGTCCTCGGCCGAGACTGGAATATCTGCAGCTTTGCCGCGCAGGAGGGCCTTCAGTGGCACTGGTAGCTCTTGCAACCCGTTCGGGGTCCGCCGCAGCATCCTGGTGCCGCCTACAGCAGCAGCGTGCGTTGGTCCTCCCGCTGCGGCCACTAATTGCAACACTGTCACGGCGCCGGTCGAGTTTAAGATGTATCCGCCTGGTTTAGTCACTTCTCCTATTACATAAACCATCGCTGCCTTAGCTACGAACACGGTGTCACCGGGATGTAATTCGACGTTGCTGCGTACCATCTCCGCCGGGTTCTTCGAAAGCTCAACTGTGACAGGGTTTTGCTCGTTGCCTTGATGCGAGATGGTAACTGAACCCGAGGCTTTTTCCGAAAGCCCTCCGGCGGTTTGCAGGATGTCGAATAGCCTGTGCGGCCCCAGAGCCGAATAGACACCGGGCCTAGTGACCTCGCCGGCCACGGAAATTCCGCTGCTGGTGTACTCCTTGACGTATACCGCGACTTGCGGATCGTTAACAATGTTATTTTGGCGCAACTTCGCATCGATGGCCGCTTGCGCTTCACTGCTACTGAGGCCAGCTATTCGAACATAATCGATCAGCGGCATCGAGATGTTTCCCTCGGCGTTCACGCGAGTGTGCACGGAAAGATCAGGCGCGCCGTACACTGTGATCTCTACCTCATCTCCAGGACCGATGACGAGTGCGGACGAATTGGCCGGCGGAGTGGTCTTTTGTTCTGAGGATCCAGCCGGAGGCTGAGTGGCAATTCTCGATGGTTCTGTGGTTGCGTTGCCTTGATGGGTAGCGTCTTGCACAGGGCCGCTGTCCTGTGCCATGGCCACTTGGAGCAACCCAACAATGAGAAGCACAACCACCGGGTTCAAGAGGTGCGAGAGAAAATTCGGAATGCGCTGCATAGATCTACATGATTCTAAGCCGCGCGGTGCAGATGCACAACCCGAATGAGTGATTTGGTGATGTCCTAACGCTGCGTTGATGACTGGTGGCGGCCTCGGGGAATCTTCGCCTGTTCAGTATCAACTCCTGCCAAGAGAATTGTTCCGCAACCGAAGTTTCTTGACCGGTACCCCCCGCTTCGGCGCTACAATGTCATTGCCACATTAGAGATCAAAGTTTCCGGCAGTTTGGCATCGTATCCGTAACCAGGAGGAAGACTTCGTTTCCCGGGTTTGATGTTTCTGGTTTCGTAGCCATATGTCGCCAGCACTGGCCATCAGATTGGAGTGGAGCCCTCAGGCTCCCCATTCGGAAGGAAGATGATATGAACAATCGCATATTCATAACGCTGCTCTTGTCCACAGTACTTGCGCTTCCCGCGTTCGCGCAGCAAACCAACTCAAATTCAAGCGCGCAGCCGGCAGCATCTGCGGATCAAACTGCTCCACCTTCACAGCCCGTGACGGCCACCGGCAAGGAACCGTTGCAACCTAGGAAGGACCAGGATTTCTGGGAGGGCGATGAGCCCGGCTTGGGTTGGCTCGTCTTGCACCCATTTGCCAGCAAGCAGTACGTACGGCGGCAGGTGCAGAGCATCCAGGACCGGGTCAACGAACTCGATGAGCTGACCGCGTCGAACAGAAAAATGATCAGGGACGTGGATGCCCGTGCCCAGCAAGGCATTCAGTTGGCTTCCACCAAGACCAAGATGGCCGATGAGCATGCGCTAGAGGCCGCCAACACGGCTCAGATGGCCCATCAGACGGCGACCGCCGTTGACACCCGCCTCTCCACAGTCGAGACAGTGGTCGGGAACATCGATCAGTACAAGTCCGCGTCGCTGACCGAGGTTCATTTCCGCACCGGCCAGACCGTGTTGAGCAAGCAGGCCAAGGACGCGCTTGATGAGATAGCTACCCAGGTGAAGAATCAGCACGGTTACGTCATCGAAGTGCAGGGCTTCTCTTCGGGTCAGGGCCAAGCCGCGATCGCAAACTCCCGGAAGATGGCGGACTCGGTGATGCGTTATTTGGTGTTGAACCACGAGATTCCGGCCTACCGCATCTACGTGATTGGGATGGGCAACGCTTCTGGTGCCAAGCGCACGAGGGGTACACGCGTAGAAATCAGCCTGCTGAAGAACGATCTCGAGCAGACTGCCAAACAATGAAGAACGGTGTGGGAAGTGTGGTAGTCCCACGTAAAGGAGTGATAAGTCCATGCAGTCCGATTCCGACAGCAAGAAAAAACCGTATTCTCCTCCCACCGCAACAAAAGTGACCCTAGAACAAGCGAAACAGTTCGTGGCAGATCATTCCAATTGCAGCGATCAGGAAGCAATGGATTTATTGGAGTCGCTACGCCGAGAACAGCAGCAGAATACAAAGTAGCCTACTACCGCATATTGCATCACTACCGAATTGTTCGCGTTCGTAGGTCGCTAGAGGGACCCGAGTGGGAACACGGCGGAAACCTGCGCGATTCTGACCACGACGCCAAATGTTCTGACATCTGCTGTCCATGGTCGCATGCCAGTCATCCTGCTGCCAGAGACATTTGCCCACAGCAAGCCGGGTGATGTATATTTCCTGGAACCAAATATTACGAATTTCCTTCGCTTGGTAAGAAAACCTCGTCTGGAAGAAGAGACGGAGAATCCATTCTGCGAGCTTGGCCTGAAATGCCGTTTGTTTTAGCCGAAAGGGAAGTCCGATTTTGACGCTCCTCTTCTTTGGGCTGTTTGCATTCTCGTTGGCTGTATCATTTGTGGCGACGCGCCAAGTGCGAGACATGGCCACGCGCCGAGGATGGCTTTCCCTCCCGCAGCACGGTCGCCATATCCATGAATCTCCTCTTCCCCGACTGGGTGGCGTAGCGATTTTCCTGGCTTTCTCGGCCAGCTTGAGCGTGTGGCTGGGGCTCTCCCTGATATTTCCCCGCGTGGTTGATGGACTCGCCCCCACCACGCTTCTCCGGATTTATGTTCCGGCCTGCCTGATTTTTTGTCTCGGCATCTACGATGATCTCCACGGCGCCGGCCCGTATTTAAAGTTTGCCGTGCAGGCGATCGCCGGTGCCATGTTGTTCGCCGGCGGAATGCGCATTCTCGATCTGCCAGTGATCTTCGGATCCTATTCGTTGCCATGGTTCGTCGGGTTGCCGCTCACGATATTGTGGGTGGTGGCAGTTACCAATGCTTTCAATCTCATCGACGGCCTGGATGGTTTGGCCGCCGGATCGGCCTTGTTTTCGACGATCGTGGTTTTTGTCGTCACGCTGATTAATCATTCGTGGCTGTTCTCGCTGATGAGCGTGACACTCGCCGGCGCCATCCTCGGATTTCTGCGCTTCAACTTCAATCCAGCTACGATTTTCCTGGGTGACTCGGGCAGCCTGTTCATCGGTTTCATGCTCAGCGCGCTGGCTCTGGCCGGAGCGCAGAAAGCGCCGACGTTCGTGGCCGTTGCCATCCCGGTGGTCTCGTTCGGATTGCCGATTCTGGAAACACTGCTATCCATCCTGCGACGACTGATCAGCGGGCGCCCGATTTTCACCGCCGATCGCGAACACATCCACCACAAGTTGCTGCAGATGGGTTTTTCGCATCGCCAGGTGGTGATCGTTCTCTACGCCGTCTCCGCAATATTTGCCATGCTCAGCATATTCCTGATTTGGCCGACCGGCAGCACCCTGGGACTGGTGCTGGCGATCGTGGGGACCGGCATCTGGCTGGGAGTCCAGCACCTGAACTACCTCGAGTTTGGCGAACTGCGGCGAGTGGCGCAGCGCGCCATTGGCCAGCGGCAGATCGTGATCAACAATCTTTTGGTGCGCCGCGCGGTCGAGGAACTCAAAGTGGCCGGCGATTTCGATCAGGTGCGCAGCGTCCTGCTTGCCGCCTTCGAGAGCAACGATTTCGATGCGTTCGAATTGCACCTCAAGTCGTTTCCCGGTGATCAAGCGATGCCCGGCGAAACCAACCGCCACTTTCACTGGAGCAAATCTCCTCACATGGTGGCAATTTCCAACGAGCCTTCATGGAAGCTGACGCTGGACCTGGTGACAACTTCGAACCGGCAGCGCGGCTCACTCGACGTCTACCGCATCTACAGCCACCGTGCTCTTCAATTGGATGTCAACCTCCTGACTTCCGAGTTTCCCTTTATTCTCGCCGACGCGCTCGATCGAGTGCTGACCATGCCCGAGGTTCTCATGCCGGCAGGGCAAAGCGACACTCCGTTTCTTGCCGCGAACCTGTAACAAGCTGCGCCAGAAGATCATTAGATTAACTCGAAGCGGATGGCCCGGGCCTCCGCTCGCAAATTACTTCTTTGGCGGCTGCATTTCAGTAAACCCATTGCCCTAGGCAGGGCAGCTAAGGAGAGCAAGGCAGGTATAGCCATTGGTTAAAGTGCATAAACTGCGCCGAATGTCCCGTTTGCAGCGTATCAGCGCCACTGCTGTCTGACTCTTGTCCGGATCTCAAGGCCTGCCAGGTTGGTAGGCCTTTTTCCGCGGACCGAGCCCGCCAGTCCGATATAATCCACACCTTCAGATGACACTCACTTCAGGCCGACGCCAAGCCTTACGACATCCAATCCTGATGCTCAACTGGAGCAGCATCGCCAATTACACAGGGATTAGTGGACTGTTTACCAGATGAGTCTAGAATGACTGACATGAAGAAACGTTATTTGATTGTAAGTGCGATGGCGATCGCGCTTGGGTTTGGCGTGGTTAGGTGGGCGTGGGCCCAGGAGTATGAGGGGCCGATGTCGGCATTGCGGTTTGTGGTCGTGCGCGACTACAACGGCAAGCCGGTGAGGGATGCCGCAGTCGTACTGCATCCGGTGGATCGGAAGGGAAAGCAGTCGCGCGGCGGGATGGAGTTGAAGACAGACAACGATGGGCGCACGAATATTGACGGGATTCCGTATGGTCCGCTGCGGGTGCAGGTGCTGGCGCCGGGTTTCCAGACTTTTGGGGAAGACTACGAGATCAACAAGCCGGAGTTGCAGATCACTGTGAAGCTGAAGCGTCCGGGGGCGCAGTACTCGTCGCAGCCGAATCAGGGAGACGCGAAGAAAAATGACGACAAGAAACCGGCGGAGCAGAGACCGCAGTGATCAGAGGCGCAATGACAGAGGTGCGGGTGAGGTTGCATATGAAAAGAAAGTTTTCGATGGTGATGGTGGTGGCTATCGTACTGGGATTCGGCGCTGGGTTGGCGTGGACTCAGGAGGATGAGGGGCCGACGTCACGTTTGCGGTTTGTGGTGGTGCGCGACTCCGACGGTAAGCCGGTGAGGGATGCGGCGGTGGTACTGCATCCGGTAAAACGCAAGGGGAAGCAGGCGCAGGGAGAGATGGATCTGAAGACGGACGCAGAGGGGCGGACGAGCGTTGACGGGATTCCGTATGGTCCGCTGCGGGTGCAAGTGCTGGCGCCGCATTTCCAGAGTTTTGGGGAAGACTACGAGATCAACAAGGCGGAGATGGGATCACGGTGAAGCTGAAGCGTCCGGGCGGGCAGTACTCGGTGTACGAGAATCACGGGGACGATAAGAAACCGCAGTAAGGCGCCGGGGTGGAGGAAGGAATTGCATTTGTGGGAGTGACAGGGAGAGCCGTGTGCCCTACAATCGGCTGCCATGGGATCGCAGGAACTCACCGTCGAGCGCTATGCAGGAGTGGCGGACGATCAGCGGATTTTGCTGTTGCGTGGGCCGATCACGATCGAAACCGCGCCGCGATTCGAGCAAGCAGTGCACCACGAGTGCGCGGAAACGATGATTCTGGATTTGACGGATGTCCCTTACATTGATTCGGTGGGATTAGGATCGCTGGTGAAGGTGTACGTATCGCATCAGAAAACGGGACGATGCCTGGTGCTGACAGGCATGAAGCCGCGAGTGCGCAAGATTATGGAAATGACCAAGGTGAACGAATTTTTCGTGACGTTTGGCACGACGTGGGAGGCGGTGGAAGCGCTGGCCAACACCGGGACGGCTTGAAGGGAAGTGGGCTAACCGCGGCAGTTCATGGGACGTAGGGCTGGTTTCATGAATGCTATGGTCAGCCTGCCAAGGACTCAATTGCATTTACTGCGTCCGGCGGGAGCGTGAGGGCGCGGCTGGCCAGATCCTGCTTCATGTGCTCTCCGTCGGAGGTGCCGGTCAGAGGCAGAATTCCGAGGGTGCGGGCGAAGCTGAACACGACCTGGGCCGGCGTGGCATTGGCGCTCGCGGCCAGACTGGCAGTCGTTAGTCTGGCGCTCGTTAGCCTGGCGATCAGGGGATGGCGTAGCACCTCCTGATTCGCGGTGAGAAGCGAGAATCCCTGATAGATGATTTTGCGCTCCTGACAGAACAATCGCACGGCGCGGTCCCAGCCCAGGCGGGCGTAGCATCGGTTTTGCACAAATGCGGGAAGTTCGGCGCGGCCGGCTGCCATTTCCTGTAGGTGACGCAGAGAAACATTGCTTACGCCGAGGAGACGGGTGCGGCCGGCATCGCGCTCTTGGCGCATGGCCTCCCAGACTTCGATGTCGGCATCGGTCCAGTCCTGGTTGGAGCAGGGCCCGTGCAGCAAGTAACTGTCAACGTAGCCGGTCGCGAGGTGGTCGAGCGAACTGGCCATTGACTGAGCGACCTGAACGGAAAGCGAGGCTGCGGGGTCGTAAGGCAGGCGGTGGTCCTGACCGGGTTGATAAGTAAATTTCGTTTGCAGAAAAAGATCGGCGCGCGTGACCAAGCCGGCGCGATAAGCGGCGGCTAATCCCTGGCCCACTCCTTCTTCGAAGTAATGCCGCCGCTGGTTCGCCGTGTCGATGGCTCGAAAACCCATGCGCAGCGCGAGTTCGGTGAGGGCCGGGGTGCGATCTTCCTTCCACGCGGTGCCGAAGAGAAAATCGGGAACTGGTGAACGTGGCTGGGGCATTGAATTATTCACGCGACCACGGGAATGTTGCGAAATCGTTATCTAGCAAGGATCTGGTTACCGGGTCAAGTTCCCCGTTGTGGTTGTGCGCCCGCTCGGCGAAGTTGACGATCATCGCGTGCTTTCTTGCGTACTACCTCGCGTACCATCCTCTGTGACCGTCCTGAGAAAATCAACCGCAGTGACCTAAGGAATATCTTTTTTTGTAGGCTGGCTGACTTGGGGAAGGCAAACACTGTACTATCAACTTTCTGCATGAGACCGCCTCGGCCTTTCACAGCTGCACCCCGGAGTCTTTCGTCCGCATTCCGGAGTTGCTCATCGTTATTCCGGAACTGCTCACCGCTGCTTGTTGTGACGGGGCAGGCCCATGGGTGGGTAGAGTTCTCTGGCCGCGCTGTGCGCGCGCTGGCGGTCGGGGTTCTGCCCGGAATGTTCCTACTGCGAACGACCCGCGAGGAGATTTACAACATTCTCTGGGCGCTGGTGTTTGGCTTCGCCACGCTGAATATTTTGAGCCTGGGGGCACGCCGTTTCGAACAGGACAAGGGGCTGAGCTTTGGCGAGATTCTGGCGATTCTGGTGGTGGTGGTGTCGATCGTTCTGCTGGGTTGGGAAATGCTGTATCTGTTCCATATTCTGCCGATTCGCCTCACGCCGCGCTGAGGCGGATTGCGGTATGATCGCGTGTAGTGAAACGCGAATCCAATTTTCGTGAGTCTAGTTTTGACGTGACTTGTCCTTGCTGCGGCGCGGTCATGAAAATCGACGCGGCGACGCGCAGCATCATAGCGCATACTGCGCCCGTTAAGCCGAAAACCTTCAACGACATGGAAGAAGCGGCTCGCGCCATGAAGGAACAGGACAGCCGGCGCGACTCGATTTTTCGCCAGTCGATGGAAGCGCAAAAGCATGCCTCGGAGCTGCTGGAGAAAAAATTCCAGGAGGCGGTGAAGAAAGCCAAAGAAACGCCGGACACGGGAAAGCCGATCCGGGATTTCGATTTGGACTGAGGTGTTGCGGCTTTCTCACCGCCGAGACGCCGAGCACGCCGAGAAAAAGCAAATACTTGAATGACTCGTCCTCTTTTTCTGGGGCATCGCGGGGCTCGGGCTTCTCGGCAAATTGCTGAAAATACTTTGGCTTCGTTCGAGCTTTGCTTACGGCATGGCTGCGACGGGTTCGAATTCGACGTGCGGCTTTCCGCCGACGGGCAAGCTGTGATCTGCCACGACGCGACCGTCGGGGCGATGAAGATTGAGAAGACGGCGTCGAAGAGCCTGGCGTTGCCCACACTGGAAGATGTTCTAGGGCAGTTTGCGCAGCGGGCATTTCTCGATATCGAGTTGAAGGTTGCGGGACTCGCGCCGCAGACGGTCGCAGTATTGCGCAAACATCCGCCGCAAAAGGGATACGTTGTTTCGTCGTTTCTTCCCGATGTGCTCACGACAATTCACGATCTCGATCCGGCGATCCCGCTGGGATTTCTTTGCGAGACTCGGCATCAACTTCGATGTTGGCGCGAGATGCCGGCGGAGTGGGTGATTCCGCAATTCAAATTGGCGGATGGGGGATTGGTCGAACTGGTTCGTGCGGCAGGAAAAAGAATCATGGTTTGGACAGTGAATGGCACCGAGCGCATGCGTGAGTTCGCGGTGCGCGGCGTGGATGCGATTATCTCGGATGAGACGGAATTGATGGTTCGGTCGCTGCAATAGGTGCGGGAACATTTGACGAGCATCGCCGCCATTGCTCGTGGAATTTACCTCATTTACATTGAACAGGATGCCCACTACAGGCGAACGATTCGAGCGAGCGGTTCAGATCATGGCACGGTTGCGGGGTCCGGGTGGATGCCCGTGGGACCGCGAACAGACCTTCGACACCATCAAGCCCTACACGCTGGAAGAGACTTACGAAGTCCTCGAAGCGATCGACAATCGTGATTGGCCGGAATTAACCGGCGAATTGGGCGACCTTCTGCTGCAGGTGCTGTTTTATTCGCAGATGGCGAACGAGGAAGGCCATTTTTCGGTGGATGATGTGCTGGACCGGCTCTCCAACAAATTGGTAGATCGGCATCCGCACGTGTTTGGTGATGTAAAGGCGGACACTCCTGTCGAAGTGCTGCGCAACTGGGAGGCGCTGAAAGCGGAAGAGAAAAAGAAACGGCTGGCAGCGGGCGCAGGCGAGAAGCCGAAGCAGGCTGACGACGCGGATGGCGTCGCTGATCAGTCAGTGCTCGCGGGCGTGTCGTCGAAAATGCCCGCGCTGATGGAGGCTTATAAGCTCAGCTCGCGCGCGGCGCACGTGGGATTTGACTGGCCGGAGATGGAAGGGCTTTTTGCCAAGCTCGAAGAAGAGACAGCGGAGTTGCGGGAGGAACTGAAGGCCGTGCCCATGCTTCCTCTCAAAGGTCGATCGCTGGGGACGGGAATTGCCGGGTCAGGGAAGCCGCGGGTTCCGCCAGAGCTGCGCGAGCGTCTGGAAGATGAAGTTGGAGACATGTTCTTCGTTCTGGTGAACATTGCGCGCTTTCTGGCGCTTGATCCGGAGTCGGCGTTGAGGAAGACGAATCGCAAGTTCAAGCGCCGGTTCCAATGGATGGAGGAGCGCCTGCGGGCGAGCGGGCGAGCGCCACAGCAGGCTTCGATGGACGAACTGGAAGCACTATGGCAAGAGGCGAAGCGGCAGGAAAAACCAGCGTGACCGGAGCGACCAAGATATCAACGACCGGCGCGGTGATCATCCGCAAGTGCGAAGCGCTGGCGGAGATGCAGGCCTGCTTTGGGCTCCAGAAAGAAGTATGGAAGTTCTCGGATGCGGACCTGGTTCCGGTGCGGATGTTCGTTGTGGCATCGAAGATCGGCGGCCAGGTGATTGGGGCTTTCGTTGATAGAAACGACCAAAGAAACGACGAAAGGGAAAGCGAGGGACGGGACGACGAAAAGGAACTGATCGGCTTCGCGCTCGCGATTCCGGGAATGCGGGAGGGCCACTGCTATCTGCACTCGCACATGCTGGCCGTCCGCCAGCAATATCGCAATGGGGGACTGGGACGGCGTATGAAGCACTATCAGCGTGAAGATGCTCTGGCGCGGGGTTTCGAGCTGATGGAATGGACGTTCGATCCGCTGGAAGTCAAGAACGCGTATTTGAATATCGAGAAGCTGGGTGCGATCGCGCGGCGCTACAACGTGAACCAGTACGGGATTACATCGTCGCCGTTGCAGGGTGGTCTGCCCACCGACCGACTGGTGGCGGAGTGGTGGATGAGGTCAAAGAGGGTCGAAGCAGTACTGGCGGATGCTCCGATGGCGCCGTTCGAATGTCGCACGCGCATCGATGTGCCGGCGGAGGTTTACGAATGGAAGGCCGAGGCGACGACGCGGGCGCAGGCGCTGGCAGTGCAGGAAAGGAATCGTGAGCGGTTCCAGCGGGCGTTTGCCGAAGGACTGAGTGTGCTTGGCTACGAACGCGGCGAGTGCGGGAATGGGCGGTTCCTGCTGGGAAAGTGGGACGAAGGCTGGCAATATTAGCGGGCTGCGGAGTCTGATTCTCTCCGGGGACGCAGCTTGCCTCGTCTCCCGCCGCGTCCAGAGGAGACGGGGCAAGCCCCGTCTCACAGGCGGAAGGATTTATGGCGTCGCTACAGCGATGCCCTGATACGAACCACAACTCATTATGAAAATCGAATCTGTGACTCTGCGTGAGATTCACATGCCGCTCGTGCATTTTTTTGAAACGAGCTTTGGCCGGGTTCACAGCCGCCGCATCCTGCTGGTGAGCGTCGAGGCCGATGGAGTGCGCGGGTGGGGTGAGTGCGTTGCTGGAGAAGATCCTTATTACAGCCCGGAGTGGACGGAAACTGCGTGGCCCACGATCAAGGATTACTTGGCGCCCCTTCTGCTGCAGAGCGAGTTGGATGCGGGCCGGGATTGTGCGGCGCGGTTTGCCAGAGTTCGCGGACACCGCATGGCGAAAGCGGCGCTGGAAAACGCGGTATGGGATGCGGAGGCGCGGCAGAAACGGCAACCTCTATGGAAGTTGCTGGGAGGAACACGGCGCGAGATTGCTTGCGGCGTATCAATCGGCATTCAGGACTCGCCGGAACAACTTCTGCGAAAGATCGAAACTGAGCTGGAGGCGGGATACCGGCGGATCAAGATCAAGGTTAAGCCGGGATGGGATTTGAATGTGCTGGAGAAGATCCGCGCGCGCTGGGCGGATATTGTTCTCAGTGTAGATGCGAATTCGGCCTACACGCTTGACCAGGTCGAGCACCTGCGCAAATTCGATGCCTTCAACCTGCTGATGATCGAGCAGCCGTTGTGGAACGACGAAATCTATCTTCACGCGCGGCTGCAGAAATCCATCGAGACGGCGATCTGTCTGGACGAATCGATTCTTAATGCGCGCGACGCCGATTTCGCGCTCGAGACCGGCGCCTGCCGGATCATTAATATCAAGGTGGGCCGCGTGGGCGGCTTCAGTGAGGCGACGAAGATACACGATGTCACCGTGCGGCACAACGTTCCGGTGTGGTGCGGCGGGATGCTGGAATCGGGGGTGGGCCGCGGGCATAATATCGCGTTGTCGACGCTCGAAAATTTCCGCTTGCCGGGAGATGTGTCGGCATCAAAGCGCTATTGGAAAGAGGACATCATCGAGCCCGAAGTCGAAGTCCGCGCTGATGGAATGATTGCCATCAGTGACGCGCCCGGAACAGGCTACGAGGTGCGCGAAGACCTGGTGCGGAAGTTCACCGTGCGCGAAGAAACGTTTCGCGCCGGGAACGCTTAGCGCCCTATGGTTGCTGTGACCACAGGCAGCTGCGAGATGTGCTCGGCTTGGACAGCCGCGGGCGGCTGTCCCTCAGCGGACGGGCGAGACGCCCGTCCTCACACGAGCGCCTCACCTGTGGGCGAGTTTGCTGGCAGCGGGTTTGTCGGCGGAAAGGGTGGCTTCTTCCTTCTTCAGCAGTTCCAGCGCCTGGGCGAACGTCAGGTCCGAGGGAACCCGCTTGAAGCCGCTGAAAACCTCCGTCGAGCTGATGTTGAGATTCTTAAACAGCAGTATCTTTCCGGTGAAGCTCAAGGCCATGCTTGAAATTTCCCAGAGATCGTCGCCAACCTCCTGCTGCTGAACCATGAAGCGGCCGCCGCGATCGAGGTGGCCGAGAATCCCCCACCCGAAGCCGACTGGCTTGAAGAGCGTGCCATCAATGCTGGCGATGCGGTAATGGACGGCGTCCACCAGCAGGTAGCCCTGCATGCCGGGCAGGACTTCTTCGACGTGCGTGGGCGGTACGTAGCGGGGATTGGGCCGGAACTTCAATTTGACCAGAGGGTCGCCGGCCCGGCCAATGCCTGCTGAGCCCTGTTCTTCCCCTGCGTACTCGAACAGGAAGGCATCGGGCATTGCGCGCATGATGCGCATAGTGCGCTGGTCGCTCTCGCGTTCTTGCTCGCGCTTCCTTTTCAGTTCTTCGGGATGGTGGATGAAACGTTCGACGCGCGCCTCTTCCGCCTGGCGCTGTTCGGGAGTCAGAGGTTTGCCGTTGTAGGCGATCACCAAGCCGGCAGTAGCCTCCTTGGTTTCGACATAGAGTCTCGTGGTGGAGCCTTGAGGCGTCGTCTTGGTGCCGCGAAACAGGAAGCGGGCGGTGTCGTCATTGGACGCCTTAATCTCGTTCTGCACCGCTGCGCGCACCAGTTGCAAGGGATCCCGATAGGAAGAAACCGTCGCTGACTGCCCGGCAAAACTGGCCGCGGCGAGCAGCAGAATCCAGGCGCTCCGGTGGGCGATACTCGGAGCCATGGAGTTGCGCGAGATCGAGTTGACGACCGCCATGATGGGACCGGGCACGTATACGCCGTTCAGATCTCTTACCTGCTTCCCTCATGGTAGCAAACCGGAGACTGTATCGGAGTGAAGCCGCAGTTCCATGCGCTGCTGTAAGTTCCTGATGGAGAATGATTTCCGGCTACGTTACTGACCGCAAGAGGGCGGAATGATTTACAATCGGTTCATTCGCGGCGAACAGAGCGCGAGGAGATGGAGGCCAAAGCATGGATGCTCCGCTGACCGGAGAGGGCGCCCACATCGGCAAGTCGGTGGTAATCAAGGGAGAGCTGTCGGGCTCCGAAGACCTGTACGTGGATGGCAGCGTCGAAGGCAAAATTGAGCTCCGCAACCACAGGCTGACGGTCGGGCCCAACGGAATCGTCAAGGCCGACGTCAGCGCCAAAGCGGTGGTGATTCAGGGTAAGCTGGATGGCAGCGTGAATGCCTCCGAGCGCGTGGAGTTGCGAAAGTCAGCTGTGGTAACTGGCGACGTGACCACGCAGCGCATTGCCATTGAAGAGGGCGCCTTCCTGAAAGGGAAGGTTGATGTTCAGAGAGAGGCCGGAAAGGCGGCGCCCGCGTCTTCGTAAGTGATGACGGGCTGATCGCGCGACCGGGCGCACTGGTCACCATGTTCTATGGCATCTGTTTCTGACAACGTAATGAAATTCTTTCGCAGCTCTTCGAACCAGGCTGCGGGCTCCTCAGTCCCGCAGAAGCTAACCCGCCGGTCGAGCGGCATGGGAGAGGTTTCCCGGCTGCTGAATTCGCAGGAGGGGCTGTGCGTGCTCGACATGGGCTCGACCTCCGCCAACAACATCCGCTTTTTCACCGGTAAGGGACACAAGAACTACAGTGAAGATTTGTTGCGGTCGTCACTCGACCCGGCGTTGCGCATTCAGGACGCCGCAGGAAACTCGGTTCTGGACAGCAAGAGATTTCTGGATGAGAACCTGAAGTACGCGAACGCTCACTTCGACATAGTGCTGTGCTGGAATCTTCCGGATTACATGGAAGAGAGCCTGGTGAAGCCAACCATCGACCGTTTGTGGTCGGTGATGAAACCGGGCGGCTACCTGCTGGCGTTTTTCCACACGCGCGAAGCGGGCCCGGACTCGACCTGCTATCGCTATCACGTGACCGGCACCGACATGCTGGAGATGCAAGAGGTGAAGTT
>Ga0187879_10000527_pt1 | contig 25265 bp, 19 predicted proteins | sample June2016WEW_19_1_FD_132423 | JGI IMG/M metagenome (GOLD analysis project Ga0187879, IMG submission 132423) | Peatland microbial communities from SPRUCE experiment site at the Marcell Experimental Forest, Minnesota, USA - June2016WEW_19_10 | ecosystem: Environmental > Terrestrial > Soil >... | reverse complement strand
CCACACCCCGCCTTCGGCACCCCTCTCCCCGCAGGCGGGGAGAGGGGAAAGGGGGTGAGGGGGTGACGTTTCCGTGGGCATTGCCCCCGGCTACTCATGTCCAGCCCCTGCGGGGCTGAGGGCTCGAGCGGCGGCCGTGAGATCCTGCGCGGCATTCAGTGATCCCGCCTTTGCCGGGCGGTTTTGAAACAGCTTCTAGAACAGTTTCATTAAACAGCATGCTGATAAGACATTACAGGACGGTAAAGGCACTGGCAGTGGCGGCCCTGGGGGCAACTCGGCAGCGGCAGTCGCGGTGCCTGGTCGGGGTGGTAGACCTTGCCCGGGGGCAACCTCCGTGCGGCGTCGCAACAGTCCAGCGCCGGTTGAATCACCACGCCTACAATTGAGCCCTTGGCTTTCATGCCCAGGCGGTAGGCTGCCAGGGTTTTCTCGGCGTAATCCGGCTCTTTCTCCAACCGGTGTTGGAATCTGTCCAACCAATCAAAGGCCATCAGTTTCACTCCTGCTAGTGTCCTACCCTGCATAAGTCTCGATTATCCCCTTGCCCCCTTGGGGGAGAGGGTGGTGAGCGTAGCGAGCCGGGTGAGGGGGTCAGCACACACACGATGATTGTCGAGAATTATGCGGGACACCGCACTAGCCCGTCAGCACAGGCAAGAGTGCCTGCGCTACGGCCCGGCGCCGTGTTCATCCTCGCAGCACCTTTGCGCCTACGCGCGCCAAGGTTGCGACGTCATGCAACATGCTGGTGTAAGCGGCGTTGGCCAGGGGGCAATGGCATTCCTTGGCTGCGATGCTTCGGCGCACTTCCTGAATCTTTTTTCCAAACCAGATTTCCTTGAAATCATAGTTATGATCGCGCAGATTGCCCAGGTTATCGCCCCGCACACAACACGGCCATACCGTGCCGTCGGCATAAATATGGGCGCTCACCCATCCGGCGTAGCAAGCGATCACCTGGTCCTGCTCGTCCAGGATGCGCTTCACCAGTTTGTAGTACTCCACGCGCAGAGCCTCCGTGATTCTAGCCACGCCCCGGAAGCGTTTGCCCTCGACATAGCGGATCAGGCGTTCGGCGGCTTGGGCGTAGCTTTCGGCGCTCGGCGTGATCGGCAGGCCTCCCGTATCTAACTCGACTCGCGGTTCGGCGATCTCGGTAATGAACTGGTCGGCGCCCGAACGGTCGGCGTAGGCGATGATTTCATCCAGGTTGTCTACGTTAAACACCGACACCACGGAGTGGATTCCGATGGACAGGTTCTTCAGCCGCCGGCGCAAGGAGAGCAGTTGCCCGAGGCACTGTTCGAATTTCTCGAAGTTCCCCGGCACGCCGCGAATGAAGTCGTGTTTCTCACCAAGCCCGTCCAGGGAGAGGTTGATGATCACCTGGCTCTCCCTACACGACCCGGCAATGCGTTCCACTCTCTCGGGAATGGTGGGCAGAATACCGTTGGTCGGGATGTTGATGACACCGGGCCGGCACTGTGCATAGGCTGACTCGGCGAGTTCGACGACGTGCGGATACATCAGGGGTTCCCCGCCGCTGATTGTGAACCAGTAGGGCGCGCGGCCAAGGGAAGCCAGCACCTTGCGCCATTCCTCCAGGGTCAGTTCATTCTCGCGCTTCATCCAGATATTGCAGGTGAGACAACGCGAATTGCACTTCGGGGAAGGGGAGAGGGTCAGGTTGAGCGGCAGCATGCGCGGCCGGCCAAAGCGGCGAAAGAGCTTAAACGCCGGAATGCGCAGCAAAACGCCGACCATGGAATGCATTTTGGCCCTATATTCGGGAGGTGAGGTCTTTCGTCGTCTTGGCGATCTGCCACACGCGCTGGTCGCGCCGCTTGTAATAATCCCGCCTGCCGAGGAACCGCCCGTATACTTCCAGCGCTGCCACTCCCCAGGTCCAGAAAAAACGGCGGGGCCGCCAATCGAGCCGGGGAAATAAAACCCGCAATATTCTCCACCCGCTCATGGTGCTGACGCTGTAGCCCAGTGTGTGCCGAACCGCGAGATGTCCGGCAAAGATGCGGCGGCGCTGGCGGAGATAATCCGCGACCGTGAGGGGGCCTTTGTTGTAGACCACGGCCGCCGGCACGTAGCGGACCTCGTAGCCCTGACCGCGAATGACCGGCTCGATGCTTGCTTCGTCCACCGCGGTGTGGTAGGGAATGCGTTCAAAGATGTTCCGGAAGGCAATCATCTCTCCGGCCTTGAAGTGACGCAAGTTGATCTGGTGATGCAGTTCCCAGAGCATGTGGGCGGCAAACCCCATGAAAGTCCCGGGGTCGTTGACGGGCACGGGGCGCCCGGTGGTCATGCCCACAGCCGGGTCGGCAAAGGGCGCCACCAATTCTTCGATGGCGCCGGCGTCGGGAACGAGATCAGCGCTGCAAACCACCATGATCTTTTCACGCGCCTGGGGAAGAAACTGGTTGACGGCGGAGGCCTTACCCTCTCGCTGCGCCTGCACGATCAGGCGAATGCGCGGATCCCGGCGCGCCCAGGCGTTCACGACAGATTCCGTGCGGTCCGTACAGCCGCTGGCAACGACGACAATCTCCGCCACGTTTACGGTCGTCAAGCGCTGCGATACGACGGCCTCCAGCATCCGGCCGATGTTGGCCTCTTCGTTATAGGCCATGATCCCCATCGAGCATGCAATGGACATGAGAGGGTCCGCCTGATCGATTCAAAACTGAACCACCGCTCCACCCCTTTCTCAGTGAGGAGGAGATCAAAGCGTGGTGTGCCGGCGTGTCGTCGTGCCCCACCCTGCACACTTCCTGGATGCAAGGCGGGCGCGCGCCGATCGAGATCACGACACGCAAAGTGTAGCACACCTTGGAGCACGGAGGCGGAGTTGCCGTCTTAACTCCCATTCAGCCACAGCACCCAGTTAATCTCATTGTCTGGGCGGGGCGGAGTGCAGGGGCCCTGCCGGAGATACAGGCACACGCCGCCTGAGCACCCTGCCGGTTCGAAGCCGTCCAACTTCCCAGGCAGATTTCCGTAGGTGACTATGGCGTTAACGCTCTGCGCCTGTTCCTCCAATTCGGAGGCGCGCCCAAAGAGCAGCATGGGGACGTTTTTGTGCAGGTGCGCATAGCCTCCGGTGTCATACCAGCCGACCCTGTAGAGTCCCACGCCGCACAGGGAAGGGTCTTGGCTGAGTCGATCGAAAGCGGCCAAGGTGCCGGAGTTTCGTGACCAATCGAATTGGCGGATAAGCAAGCAGGAACTGCCCACACAAAAGACCAGGCCGATTAACACGATCGCCCTGGACGACAACGGCGTTTTGCGCCGCGCGTTCAGCGCCGGCAAGACTTCCATGAAGCCAAGAGCGGCCAGGGTGATTGCCAATGGCACCATCGGGTAGAGAAAACGCACCTCCTTATGGCCGAAGTAGTTATGCGTGAGGAGAATAATCAGCGCTTCCCAGCCGAGAAAGGGGCTCCGGCGAAGACCCATGATGACGAGGAAAACCAGCGGGCCCAGATGGGTGCACAGCATTTCCAGATACCAATACCAGGGCTGCACGCCGTAGCCGTGGCCACCCTCGACCAGGTCCGCCCGAATGTAATTGATGTAGGAATGGAACGGGTGCAGCCAGACCAACTGATCGACCAAGCCGAAAGCAAGCACTGGGACGAGGGCCCCTGCCGCGAGGGGCACTATGCGCTTTCGCCAATTGGGATAGCAAAAATAGAGAAGCGCGAAGCCCACGGCGGGCGCAAGCTGGATCCGGAGTGCCATGGCGAGCCCGCAGAACGCTCCAGCCAGCAGCAGGCGCTTTTTCTCTCCCAGTTCTTCTCCATACATTCCCAGGTATAAGCCCGGAAGCAGCGCGCTTGTGGCCACGGGTTCGCTCAGGGTCTTGGGCCCGAAATAGACCAATTCGTACCAGCAGGCGCAAGCTCCCGCGGCGATCAGTGCCGCTTCGATCCCGCCCGCACGCTTGGCCCAAGCGAAGCCGAACCAGATCGTGGTGAGGGACATCAGGGAAAGCACAATAACCATTCCCCGCTCATAGCCTCTGGACCCGGGCCCCATCCAGGCAGTGGCCCGCATCACGACTGCCAGGAAGGCGGGATAAACCCAGGACCGGACGCCGCGTCTCCATTCCCAGGTGACGACTCCATAGCTGAACGCCAGGCGATGCGCCGGCTCCTGAGTTTGGAAAATCTCGTCAGCGTGAAACTGAGTCGGGAATCGCAACGCCGCCCCGACTCGCAAGCATAAGCCTATGAGCAAAAAGGCAAGCAAGAGAAGGCGCAGTGAGGAGGATGATTTCATTTCAAACCCATTAATATACATCTTTGCGCCCCGTTCAACATCTTTCATGCCGAAGGTGTTGTCAGGCCTCAGCAGGCTACGGAAAAACCCAATAGGTGTGTCATTCCGAGGAGCCGTAGGCGACGAGGAATCTCGCACTGCCATCGTTTCAGACCGAGATTCCTCGCTGCGCTCGGAATGACAGCGGGAGCAGGTGTTCTCCAACGACCTGTCAAGGGGTTGAGACTGTCGACTGTTGACTGTCAACTGTGGACTCTTGTTTACCCTGCTTGACTTCTCGCCTTCCGGACAGTACTTTCGATTGCTTGAATGTCGTGCGTGAGGTTCCCCATGCAGGTCCCTTATTTTGACTTGAAGAAACAGTTTTCGGGCCTACGCGATGAGATCATGCAGGCTCTCGAGCACGCCTGCAGCAACGCAGCCTTTGTTCTGGGCGAAGAGGTGGCTGAATTCGAAAAAGAGTTCGCCACTTACTGCGAGGCCGGTTACTGCGTGGCCCTGAATTCCGGAACCAGCGCCCTGCACGTCGCCTTGCTTACTCTGGGAGTGAAGCCGGGCGACGAAGTGATTACCACTCCGAACAGCTTCATCGCCACCGCCTCGGCGATTTCCTACGTGGGCGCGACGCCGGTCTTCGTGGACATCGATGCCACAACGGCGAATCTGGATCCTGCCCTCATCGACCTCGCTATCACCAGGCGGACCACGGCGATCATTCCGGTTCATTTGTATGGCCGCCCCGCGGACATGGAGCCAATCCTGGAGATTGCGAGCAAGTACAACCTGGCCGTCATCGAGGACGCTTGCCAGGCGCACGGCGCGCGTTACCGCGGCAAGCGAGTAGGAAGCATCGGCCACGCGGCCACTTTCAGCTTTTATCCGAGCAAGAATCTAAGCGCTTACGGCGAAGGCGGAGCGCTCACGACCAATGACCCCGGAATCGCCAAGCTGGCGCGATCGCTGCGCAACCACGGGATGAGCGGGCCTTACACACATGAGAGAATCGGGTACAACTACCGTATGGAGGGATTCCAGGGCGCGGTGCTCAGGATCAAGCTGAAGCGCCTCGAACAGTGGAACGCGCGCCGCAAGGAAATTGCCGATCTCTATCGCACGATCTTAGAGGGCGCCAATGTCGAGATCCTGCACGATGATCCTCGTGATGAACGCGTCTACCACTTGTTCACCGTTTATGTTGACCGCCGCGACGCGGTGCGCTCGGCCCTCGAAGTTCGGGGGGTTCACACCGCGATCCACTATCCTTGTCCCATCCACTTGCAGCCCGCCTTCGCAACTCTCGGCTTCGGACCCGGCAGGTTCCCGCATGTCGAACACGCTTGCGCGCGGGTCTTGAGCATGCCTTTCTTCCCCGAGATGACCGACGAACAGGTGCGCTACGCCGGCGAGCAGCTCGCCGAGGTTGTGGGTGGCGCGTAACGGCAAGTGAGTATGGTAATATGTATATATGGCGACACGAAAGATGACTTTTACATTGCCGACTGACTTGGCTGACCGGTTTGTTAAGCGCGTTGCGGCCAGGCATCGCTCCCGCTACTTGGCCGAGGCCATCGCTCAGAAGCTCGAGGAGCGAGATGTGAGGCTTGTCCGCGCCTGTGAAGTTGCGAATCGCAATCTCGAGGTGCGAACCATTGAGAAGGAATTCGATGCCATTCCCGACGAGATCCGCGAGCCCTGGAGCGGCGCCAAAGCGCGGCGAAGTGTGGTGGGTGCGCCTCGACCCAAGTCTCGGGTCAGAGATTAGGAAGACACGTCCCTGTCTGGTGCTCAGCACCGACCTTGTCAATCGGCACAGAAGGACAGTGGTAGTGATTCCGCTCTCCACATCGCCAGAGGCAAGCCCGCCGCTTCTCGTTCCCGTCGTGTGCGCCGGCCGCTCGGCTGTCGCAGTTGTTGACCAGATTCGAGCCATAGCAAAAGAGAGGCTGGTAACTCGGCTGGACTTCGTTTCCACAGACCAACTCTTCGCCGTTGAAGAGGGCCTGCGCCAAATCCTGGAGTTATAGAGCTTCGAACAGTGCTGAGACCGCCGCATTCTGGCGGTCGCGGCGTTCCCGCCTGGCCAGAGCGCGCGGAGTAAAGTCACGTCTCTTGCCGCGCCGTCATTCGATCTGTATTTACTCGGAGCCCGCAAGGGCACGCCGCGGCGCATCTCCATAGTCGTCATGCGTGCTTGTCGAGGGATTAACGCAGCAGGTTCGTCCTTGTTTCCCGCGTACTTTGGTGCTAGAGAATGGCCCCCGAAACTGTTATAAACTTGCTGGGTGATGGGTTTGCGTCAGTTATTTAGGCCGAAGTTGGCCCCACTCAAGGCGCGCTTTGCTTTGCTGTTAGTTTTCCTTTCCCCTGGATTCCATGAAGCGAGATTGCGAACCTAAACCTGCCGACAGGAAACCCCCAACCGCATCCCTGTGGCTAGGCGCGGGCGTCTTCTTCGCTGTTCTCGCTGTCTACGTGCTCAGCAACCCGGGCCGGATCGACCTGATTGATGGCCAGGTTCGGTACGAGGTCACCATGAACTGGCTAACCATGGGCCGGCCCGTAATTCTCGACTTTCGGATACCACGGTCAATGGGCGGAACGCACAGGGGTCGGTTTACCTATTCTTTTTACGGAGCCGGCGCATCAGTCGCCGCGATGCCTTTAGTCTTCATTGGTACTTTCTACGACGACCCCCCTGGGGAAGTGACGCGTTTCTTGTTTTCATTGACGACCAGTATTTTTGGAGCGGCTGCGGCGGCGTTGCTCTGCCTGTTCTATGTACAGCTTGGCATTGGGGTAAGGAAGGCTTTGATGTGGACCAGTGTTGCCGCCTTTGCCACGTTGATGTGGCCCGCCTCGGAATCTACATTCGATAACGGCCAGCACGCTTGCCTGGTGTTGATCGCCGTGTTCCTGGGGTTCTTGAGCAGCAGGCGGAAGTCGCCACTCTTTGCGGCGCTCGGGGGATTGGCCGCAGGCTTGTTGTTTACCTACCAGGAGTATTTCGCCCTCATTATTCCTGTGCTCGCGCTCTCTACCCTCGACTCGCGTAGATGGCAGGTTCGGGGAGGGAGGAGCGGCATCCGCGTGCTCCTTCACCCGATTGGCCTGCTTCTGAGGTTGGACTTCCGGGGCGCGATCCGGGAGTTCAAAAGCCCGTGCGGCCTCTCGGCTGATGAGGTAATCGCGTTCCACGACGCCTGCCGGCGCTGCGGATTGTTCTTGCTGCTGAGCCTGGTGGGAGTGCTGTTGGCGCTTGACTTTAACTACGCTCGATTTGGGTCGCTCTTCGATTCCGCCAAAGTCCACTACAGGGAGCACGGGGGCCCGCCTCGATTTGGGAATCCCATAGCGGGATTGCTGACGCTGTTGGTAAGTCCTGGAAAGGGCATCTTACTCTACAGTCCGTCGATCGTTCTAGGGCTCGCCGGAATACGCCGGCTGTGGCGGCGTGAACCCCAGATCGCTTTGACCATCGCTGCCGCGAGTATGGTACTGCTGTTATTCCTATCGAATATCGCCTTTGCGGGAGGTGACTGGTGTTGGGGTCCGCGCTACCTGACGCCGCTCGTGCCGCTCTGGGCGCTGGCGTTTCCGTTCGCGCGTTTCAAAAGCCCGTCCGGACGAAAAATGAGGATCGCCATCGTCGGAGCCGGATTGATCGTTCAATGTTTGAGCGTTAGTGTTGAGAACCAGCGTTACTTTTTCGAGCGCGCGCTTCCGGATTTGTTCTGGGCCAGCGATCCCTGGTTCTACCTCAACCACAGCGCGCTGGCGGCGCGCCCGCGCGAGATGCTCTCACTGATTAAAGGCCCGCCTCCGGAAGCAACTTTGTTTAACACCAACAGTAACCCGCCGACGTACACTACACTCGGTCCTCTGCCTTCTATTCCGCGTTCACAGGCCCCCGTTTGGATGCGACACTACAGGGTGTTCTATGTGCCCAGACCGTGGCCGCTATGGATGCGGGGGATTGCTCCGGACCAACGTGGGATCAACCTTGGCGCCTGGCTCGCGGGCACCCTCGGGCTGGCTTTGCTAGGATTCGCACTGCTGAAGAACTCCTGGGCCTCCGCGGCCGCGCCAATCCCGGCGGACGAAGTCTCGCCCTGCGAGGCGCCGCAGGGAAGGCCGGCAGAAAACTAAGAGCTGTTTCAAAACCTTCCGTACCCGATTGCAACGGGATGGTCGACTACGCGTGAAGCATTGCTCCCCGGAGGGGAGCAATTTGAGTAGCCGGGGGTGAAACCCCATAAGCGTTAACTTTAGGTGCCGGGACTTCGAGAGCCGCGGAGCGGCGCCAGAAAGTAGCCCACGGCGTGAGCCGTGGGACGGAATGTGGCGTTAATATTCGCAGCCCCGGAAGGGGCGACAGATCTCGCGCGGGAGCCACTGCCGCCCCTCCGGGGCTGAGATAACCAGGGGCGGCTCCTCGGTCCCACGGCTCACGCCGTGGGCTACACGCTGTCGGTCCTCCGGGCCTGTATTAGCGGTGAGCGAGACCTATATTGCCACCACTTGAGGCGTTAAGTTAATGCCTATGGGGCGTTGCCCCCGGCTGCTCATGTCCAGCCCCTGCGGGGCTGAGCGCTCGAGCGGCGGCCGGGCATCCTGGGCGGCATTCAGTAATAGCCCCTCTGCCGGGCGGTTTTGAAACAGCTTCCAACCTCTCGATTGGCGGAATGCACCGCAAGCTCATCGTCGCACCGTTCTTGTGTCTGTTCTCCCCCTTCCTCAGGGACCGGCGGCGTGCGAGGCGAGGCGCGACGCGACGTCCAGGTATTGCGAGATCGTGTTGTCCCATGAGTATCTCGAAGCGGCGAAAGCGTGGCGCTCCTCGGGCGTGTGCTTTCCGGCCTTTGAGTCCTTCAGTTCTTCAATGGCGCGCAGAAATTCTCTGGCTGTGCGGCCGGCATCATCTGCGTAAACTCGAACACCTTGGACAAAAGGCTTCAATGCCTCGTCTGCTTCAACCGTGTCAGCCCCACAAACAACGGGCAGTCCGCAGGCCAAAGCCTCTTGGATAACCAGGGGGAATCCCTCCCCAACACTGGGAAGCACGAGCAGGTCGCAGGCACGGTAGAGCGGGGCCATTGAGGCGCCGCGCAAGTTGGAAAAGACACGCACGTTGGCCGCATTCCAACTGCGAGGGTCAAGAGGTCCCGAGCCGGCAAACGCCCAAGTCCAGTTTGGGCGCATCTCCGCCATGCGCTTCATTGCCGGGACACCTTTCTTCTCGACGAAGCGACCAACAAATAGCGCTACAATGCCTTGGCGTGGCAGGTCTAGGTGCTGTCGGATCGCCTCCCTATCCTCCCCTTCGCCCAAAGGACTGAAGACCGCAGTGTTGACACCATTGAAAACCAGCTCAGGCGGCCGGCGGAAACGCACCGAGGCGAAATGGCGTGCGATCTTCCGGCTGATGAATACAACCTGCTCCGCTGACGCGAGCATGGGGCGCGTGACCAGCGCGTTGGCCAATCTCATCGTTCCACGCAGCAGAAGGTTGCGGTACGGAACCATCCCGATGTGCTGGACGATCATAACCGGCACACCCAGCCGGCGCGCGCACAAGAACGCCGCAATATTCGAGAGGTAAAGGCAATCGTGCAACAGCACGATGTCGGCGCGACCCACGCTCGAGCGGAGTTGCTTCAGAGCGCCGAGGCTGGGAACCGGAAACGGCAGCCCGCTAATCACTTCCACCCCGTTCCAGGTCTTCAGGGGCAAAGCTGTTCCGTGGGCATCTTCGGCAGGGGCTGCACTCACGTTCGCGGCTGCCCACACGATCGTACACTTCCGCCCCACGAGTCCTCGAAATAGCGTTTCCGCAACGAGTTCGATCCCTGCCCCATGCGAGCCGAAATAGTTAGTGACCATCAGAACATTCATTTGCCTGGCCAACCTAAGTCTTGCGAAGTAGCGAATAAAGTGCGTGATCGACAGATCGAATGATCTGGTCGTAGTTTTGGCTTACGGCAAAGCGGAGTTAGGGTTCCAGCGTTCTTGGCGACTGAGGATCTCGTGCTGGAGGCGCAGCACCGCTAATGCGGCTTCCGGCCCGATAGGCAATAAGGATTCGGTCGAGCCACGGACGGCGCGTGCGAAACGCAAGAATACTTCCTCATTGCCGTAGAATAAGCAACCGCGCAAATGGAGAATGCCGCTCGCCAAATGTTGCAACAAGTGTTGGCCCGTCGCAAACAAGCTGGTACGAAATACTTCTGGGGTTTGATGTGCTCCGTCGTTGGGAAGGGAAATATAGATGTCCCGGAAAATGTCAACGATGCCCAACCGCTCCTCTCCGAAGACCATCAGGTGCCACTCACTGACGGGGCTCTCAAAATTGCAGTTCAGCGTAATCGGCCCATCGAAATTTGGGGCCTTAAAGAAAGCGTCGATCCGCGCAGGTGTATTGAGGCCCCCTGGACTGCCATGCACCAGAGCGCGCACCAGGTGGATTTCGCCTGCGAGCGCGCGAATCAGGTACAGCAGGTGAGGGCTCTCGTCGTACATCAGCCCGAGCGGTAGTTGCTCGTACCACGAGGGCAGGCGTCGACGGGGATTGCTGAGCTGGACAGCGCTGATCGCGCGAAGCCAGCCGAATACGCCGTTCGCTATGTCGCGCAAAAGCCGTTTCGTTGCGCGGGCGAACTGGAAGTTGTGCACGATGCCAAGCCGCAGATTCTTCGCCCTCGCCAATTCCACCAATTCCTCTCCTTCCGCAACGGTCATGGTGAACGGTTTTTCGGTGAGAACATGCTTGCCCAATTCCAGAGCCTGCCGGATCAGCGAGTAGTGGCTCATGGGAGCCGTGGCAAGGGTGACGACATCGACATCCTTTAACCAGCCGACGGTGGCGAGGTCGGCCGTTTCCGCGCAGTGCCGGTAGCCGCCCTGCGCCATTACTTGACGTGCCCGCCCCGCTGAACGGTCGATTACACCGACAACCTCGAAGTCCGCGCTTCGCTGCATAACCGGCAAGTGCCGATGCAGAGCTACCCATCCAAGTCCTACAGCCGCTACCTTTAATTTCCGCATCGCGCACCCTCGTAAGTCGTGGCCAGTCGCGATTTCATTCCAGTCTCAATCATGATTGGTTGTTCTCGAGCTTCCTCGCCTCCACCAATAAGCAACCGTACATGGACGCTTCTGAGCGAGAGCCAAGGTCCATGGCGGCGGCGCTCAGCGTGGCGATAACGCGCGGAAGCCTGAGTCGCAGGCTGCGAATCCCCATCTGGCGCTGGATCTCAATGGGTTGTTTCTTCCGGCCGAGCAATCGATAGAGCGCGGAGCTCGTGTAGGAAGCAATTAGCTCCCAGCGCTGCACCTGCGCTAACGTAAGGTACTCATGTTGATGAACCAGCGTCAACCCGGCTTGCTGCAGGTGTTCAGACCAACTGCTCGCGTCCCAGTAACGGAGGTGCATGCAGCGCGCGTCCGTCTCAAGGAGGTACTGCTCTCGGTTACCGCTCCATCGCGGACCCTTTAGGCAATTGTGAAAATTCGCGCCGGGGACCGTAAAGAGAAATCTGCCGGAGGGGCGCAAAACGCGCGCAACCTCTAACAAGGCGCCATTGATATTCTGAATGTGCTCCAAGACCGAGTTAGAAAAGACAAAATCAAACTCCCCGTCGTGAAAAGGCAGAGAGTCTGCCGGCGCTGTCACGACATCCCGATAAACATTTCGACCTCGGGCCAGCGCAATTTCGTGCGGGTCGACGTCGAGTCCCACGACTGTCCGTTGCCCCACATGTTCGAGGATGATTGCCATCAGATGGCCGTCGCCGCAACCAAGGTCGAGACCCCGGCCTGCGGGTAGGTCATGATTGATGACCTCATCAATTTCGATCGCGCGCCAGAAATTGGAAGCAGGTTGGTAGGGTGCCTGCATCATTAGCTCGGTCAGAAGGTTTCTGAGCATCGCAACTCAATCCTGAATGTTCAGCGTCGTCGTAATCGAAGGATACTAAGAAAAAAGCTGCCACAGATAGTCTCGACACCAAGCATCAGCGAGAATACCGAGGGTAAGACGAGGCGCAGCATGCGCGAGGGATCGAGTGCTCCGAAGTTTGCCTTACCCCACTCACTGACCGCCAGGACTGAGCCACCCAACCCTGCCAGAGTCAACACCACGCCGACGATCAATCCCGCCTCCAAGGTGAGATAGCGACAGACCCGGTCGATCCGCGGATCGTTCGGTAACAGTCCTTCCGAAATTGCGAACACTTTGGTGAACGTTGCAAAGGCGATGAACTGATACCCCAGGACGATTGCGACGAAGGCGTAAAGCAAGGTATGTATGTCAAAGCCCACATTCCCGAGTCGCTCGGTTTGGGGCAGAAGCCACGCGCAGCCTGCCGCTCCCACGAAGACCAACGCCAGTCCCGGATAAAGAAACAGCCAGCGCGGGCTATACATCAGGAGAAAACGCAAGTGCCGCCAGCCATCCCGCCAAGGCCGCAGATGGGGTGGACGGGAACGGCCGTCGGGGCTGAGTGTGGTCGGCACCTCCGCCACTTTCAGCCGAAGCAGGGAGGCTTTGACTATCATTTCGGACGCGAATTCCATACCGGTAGTGCGCAGATCCATCCTCTCGAATGCGGTCCGCGAGAATCCCCGCAACCCACAGTTAAAGTCGCGCACTGGCGAATGAAAGAAGAGGTGGCCCAGAACGGTGAGCATGGGGGTGCCGATCCAACGGTTCTTCCAAGGCATGGCGTGGGGTCGGATGCTGCCTTTGAAGCGGTTGCCGATCACCACGTCGGCGCCGCCGCGCAATTCCTCGAGAAACGGCGACAGCTCAGTGAAGTCGTAACTGTCATCGGCGTCGCCCATAATCACAAATTTGCCTCGAGCTGCCATTGCACCGTGAATTAACGCCGCGCCGTAACCGCGGGTCGGTACGTGCACCACCCGGGCCCCAAGCCGTTGTGCAATGTCCGGCGAGCCGTCTTCCGAGCCGTTATCGCTGACTAAAACCTCGCCTCGCACGTGGTGATTGCGGAGGAATCCTTGAGCCTTTTGAACGCACCGGCCGAGCGTCTCTGCCTCGTTCAGGCAAGGCATGAGAATGGTGAGTTCCAGGTCCGCTTCACTGCTTGACGACGCGACGATTTCGGGAGTCATACAGATATAAGCACAAAAGACCCACAGCCGTGATGCAGGTGATGAGCATCCCAGCTAAGAGGCCATCCTGGCGATAATAATATGCAATAACGTGCCTGCCTGGCGCGGCGTACACGGCGCGGAAAAGCTGATTGGCGCGGAGCACTGGGACTTCGCGGCCATCGATACTTGCGCGCCAGTTTGGTTCATAGCGGTCGAGCAGAACTACGTACCCCGGCCGTGAAAGCTCGGCCTTCAGTGTCACTCGATTGGGTTGGTGATCGAGGATCTCGACGCTGCCTGCGGAGCCCGAGCCATGGACGGCAGGAGCGGCGCCGGGATCAGCGGCTAAGATCACCTTTTCCGCGGCATCGAATTGCGGCGATGCTATTTTCGAAAGGGTCTCGAGCGGGCTCTTGGTAAGAACGGACGTACCCGCCACGTACGCACGAGGCATAAAGTAAGGGTCCTCGAACAGATAGCTTGGTTTAGGAGAGCCGCTGAAGACTTCGCTCACTACCTTTGCGCCCGAAGTAACTTGCCGAGTGGGGCGAATGATGTACTTCGTGTTGGTCCGGCCCAGCAGGCAATGCACGCGGAGATCATCAGGAGCCTGCGTGAAGAGATAGATCCAAACGTCGAAGAGATAAGGAGGCAGCGAGCGGTCGTCGAAATCCAGGTTGAGGCTTCCCTCCACACCTTGCGACATTGATCCTGTGGCCAACAAGAGCCTTTGGCGGAATATTCCCTGGGCGGCGTGCGGTATCGCCGCCGCTTCCGGAATCGAGTCAAAATTGACGTAATTCTGAACGCCTTTCGGAGCGGAAGAAATGCGGGTTAGCGAAGTGACGCGGTACGTCCCTGGCATGCCTCTGAACTGGGAAATAACCGGAGGTACATAGTCATAGAAGGCAGGAGGGACCAAAGGGTTGGCGCTGAAGCCCTCCGCAAAAAGCTGCGCCATACCCAGAATGGCGAATACCGGAACACCCCAAATCGCCCAGCGTTTCTTTCTGAGGAGGCCGATCACGAGCAGAATCCCGGCGAGCAGGAAGCCGGCTATACCGGGCAAGTAAAGTCGTAGCATGGCGTCCAGGTAATCAGCCATTTGCGAAGCCTCGTTCGCCGGGTGGCCCTGCCGGACGAGCGCCCACGCCACGGGGCGCAAGGCGAAGCCTGGCGCGACGCCGGCCGCTACCCAAACCAGTACGCAACACCCGAGCAATGCCCCGAGCGGCCACAGGGCCCGATTGCGCCGGGCCTGCCACGAGGCAACTTCTTTCCGCATTGCGTCTATTCCCCACCCTGCCTGGATCGCGATAAGCATAATGAAGGGGACAAGCAGCTTTACAGGAAAACGCACCATGCAGAGCAACGGGACAAGCAAGTAAGCGAGGGAAAAAAGCGGAGTAAAGTGGCCAAAGGAGAGCAAGAAAATGGTTATCGCCGACCCTCCCACAAAGTTTCGGCGGCGATCTTTTCCCAAAGCCCAGCCGCAGAGAGCAAAGAACAGCGGGACGAAGCCAAGATACACTGAAATGAAATACGGGCTGCCGACGTCATCTGCAATGGCGTTCCAGGCTGTCGGGGAGGTCAAGGCGGGCCCGTAGAATCCCGGCACCAGCATCTCCATCAACCGGAGAGGCTGGAACGACCAATTCGCCGTCTCGCGGAATAGCATCCCCTGCGCTCCACGGTGCGAGTTAGCCAAGAACCCTACCGACGGCAAAAACTGGACGGCGCACAGCGCCAGCATGAAGCACCCCGTCAGAGTGAATCCGGCCAGGATGCGCAAGTTTGCATGAGAAATGATCGGATGAAGTGTTACTTTAAGGTAGATGGCGTAAGCAAAACAAATACCAATGGTTGCAATCTGGGTGAATGGCTCGGCGGCAAGAAACTGCATGGAAAAAACCAGTGTCAGCAAAATCCAGGGGCGGAACCCATCACCACCCCTTAATCCCCTCCTCAAAGAGGAGGGGAGTTCATGCACGTCTATCGCTGGCGTGAGTTTCACCACGCTGGTGACCGCTGAGACTTTAGTTCCCCTCCTCTCTGAGGAGGGGATCAAGGGGTGGTGGGGCGCCGCAATGCCGCGAACGGCGCGGTCCGTGGCGAGCAGCGCCCAAGGCATCCAGGCCGCGCAAGCGGCGTGGTTATACAAGTTGCCGAGCGACAGCAAGGGGCCGCTGAAAGCAAAGACGAATCCGGCGAAGAACGCGCCACCGCGGCTCTGCCCCCAACGCCGGCCCAGGAGGTACGCGCCGATGCCCGCGAGCGCCACGTGCACAACGTAAAAAAAAGGGTAGGCGAAATCTATGGGGAGCAGGATCATGAGCAGCGTGTAGGGATAGAAGAACAACTGGTTGGGATTCTCGAGGAGTGGCTGCCCACAGTTCAAGTAAGGGTTCCAATAGGGTAACTCGCCCTTGCGGCAGATTTGTTGAATGAAGTGCGCGCAGGGATAAGTGAAATTAGAGACATCGCGAAACCAAAGCATGGAAGGAGTGAAGATCACCTTCCAAAACATCGCCAGCGCACCCAGCGCCAGGACAGCCGCGAGCGCCAAGTCGATGCGGTCGAGCGGCGGGCCCACGGCCAACGAAGCATCGGAGGCGTGATCAGTCTCGACTTGACCTCGGAGTGACGTGAGAACACTCATATTCGTTCGGAATTGTGGATTAAGCGAGTTCGAGCTTTACCACAGAGGCCGCAGCGCAGCCTTTCGGCCGCATCCAAAATTCCAGATTCAAAAATCCAGACCAGAAATCTCTGCGCGCTGCAAAAGATCTTCGGAATAACAGTGCAGTGCTTGCAGAGAAATCCGGTTACACTGGCGTATCATACATTGTTTGATGAGTTAAGGAATGGTACTTTTGAGCCACGGGGGTGAACCATGCAGGCGGTCCGATTCCACGAGCACGGCGGTCTCGAGGTGCTGAAATACGAAGCGGCCCCGGACCCAAAAATTGCAGCCGACGAAGTGTTGGTGAGGGTCAAGGCATGCGCTCTGAATCATCTGGACCTCTGGCTCCGGCAAGGCGTGAGCGATTGGAAGCTTCCGCTCCCTCATATCCCGGGAAGCGACGTTTCCGGTGAAGTCGCGGAAGTGGGCTCGCAGGTGAAGCGTGTGAAAGCGGGCGAGCGCGTTCTGTTGTGCCCGGGGATCAGTTGCGGGCAGTGCGAGGCGTGCTTCAAAGGACTGGACAGCGCCTGCCGGAATTATACGGTTCTCGGCGTCTTTGTGGATGGCGGGTATGCGGAACTGGTGAAGGCGCCCGAGGTGAATGCTATACCCATCCCCGGAGATCTGAGCTTTGACGAGGCTGCCGCGGTGCCGCTGGTTTTTCTCACCGCCTGGCACATGCTGTTCACCCGCGCTCAACTGAGGCCGGGCGAGGATGTGCTGGTCATCGGCGCCGGCTCGGGCGTGGGCAGCGCAGCCATCCAGATCGCCAAGGCGGTGAACGCGCGCGTGATCGCCACTGCCGGAGCGGACTGGAAACTGGAGAAGGCGCGGGCGCTCGGCGCCGACGAGGTCATCAATCACAGCCGGCAGTCGATTTCCAGCGAGGTCAGGCGCCTTACGGCGAAGCGCGGCGTGGATGTGATTGTGGAGCACGTGGGCGCGGCCGTTTGGGAAGAATGCTTCAATTCGCTTGCCACCTACGGGCGCCTGGTGACTTGCGGCGTGACCAGCGGAGGAGAGGTGAAGCTGAACGTCCAGGGCCTTTTTGGACGGCAACGCACCGTGATGGGCTCGTTTATGGGCGGTAAGTGGGAGCTGCTCGAAGCTCTCAAATTGCTTGGGCGACGCAAGCTGCGCGCAGTGATCGACTCCGCGTTTCTGCTCCAGGAGGCGGCTGCCGCGCAAAGAAAAATGGAAAGCCGGGAGTTCTTTGGCAAAATCCTGCTCCACCCGTAGGAAAGTCGGGAACCGCAAATTAGAAACTGGAAAATGGAAACTCGAAGGTCAGCGCTGTGACTGTGTCATTCTGAGCGAAGCGAAGAATCGCGGCAGTTACTTCTTAACCGTAGCACTCCAGAAATTCTCCGCTGCTCTGAAGATCGTGGTGCGGGAGTCTCACCCGCACCACATCCGTCCACCGTCGGGTGATTTTCATGGTTTCCGGGTGCCCGTCAGCCGACGGGCATGAGCGACTGCCATGAGAATGACTCCCCTCCTCAGCGGGAGGAGGGGCAGGGGGTGGTGGGTGGTATCGTCAACGAACGGCAACCACCCCTAGCCCCTCCTTACCAAGGAGGGGGATCATTTTCATGACCAGCGGTGAGCCGAAGCACCATGGAGTCTTCGCTCAGAATGAAACTGGCTCGCGCCGCGTGAGGTAAATTGGCGCTGGAAATCGAAGGCTGAAAGGCCGACAATTGTATTCCGAAACTGGAACTTGAAAGCCCGGGGGGGGCGCGAGTTCTGACTTCAAGTTACCAGTTTCTGATTTCTATAATCTAATTTCGACTATCGACTTTCGACTTTCAACTCTCGACTTTCAACTCGTGAAGAGGAGGAGAGGTCACCATGAGTACCACTACGCAAAAAACGCTTCGCCTGGCCGAGTGTATGTCGCGGCTGGGCACGGAGACGGCGTTCGAGGTGCTGGTGCGCGCACGTGCTCTGGAAGCCCAGGGCAGAGAGATCGTGCATCTGGAAATTGGGGAGCCCGATTTCGCGACGCCCGCCAACATCGTGGAAGCGGGCGTCCGCGCCTTGCGAGACGGTTGGACGCACTACGGGCCTTCGGCCGGCTTGCCTCAGCTTCGGAAAGCTGCGGCAGAGTACACCGCCAGGCATTCGGGCGTTCCAGTTGACCCGAGCGAGGTCGTTATTACGCCGGGCGGCAAACCGATCATGTTCTTTGTCATTCTGGCCCTGGTCGAGCGCGGCGACGAAGTTCTTTATCCTAATCCCGGTTTTCCTATTTATGAATCCATGATTAACTTCGTTGGCGCGCAAGCCGTTCCCTATGGTTTGCACGAGGACCGGGATTTCGATGTGGACGTGGAAGAAATCCTCGATAAGATTACGGACCGCACACGCTTGCTGATCCTCAATAGCCCGCAGAATCCCACCGGCGGAGTCATTAGCCGCGAGGGGCTGAAGGCGCTTGCGGATACGCTTGCGGGGCGCGATATCGCGGTGCTCTCCGACGAAATCTATCATCGGTTGATCTACGAAGGCGAGCACACGAGCATAGCCCAGTTCCCCGGCATGAAGGAGTCGACGATTATCTTGAACGGATTTTCGAAAACTTATGCCATGACCGGCTGGCGAATGGGTTGGGGGGTGATGCGGCCGGACCTGGCGAAATGGATTGCACAGTTGATGACCAATTGCAACTCCTGCACCGCCAGCTTCAGCCAGATTGCAGGCGTTGAAGCGCTGCGGGGCGACCAAAGCTCCGTTGGGGTGATGCGCGAGGAATTCCGCCGGCGCCGCAGCGTCATCGTCGACGGCTTGAACCGCATCCCGGGCTTCAGTTGCCGGCAGCCACACGGAGCCTTTTATGTGTTTCCCAACATCAAAGGAACCAAGTGGAATTCCGGCGCTCTGGCTGACGCCATACTGAAGGAAGCCGGCGTGGCGTGCCTCTCCGGAACCGCTTTTGGAGCGTGGGGTGAAGGGTATCTGCGGTTCTCTTTTGCCAACTCCGTCGAGAACATCCAGAAGGCCTTGGGCTGGATCGGCGACTGGGCGAAGAAGCGGTTGTGAGCAAGACGTGAGTTGGAAAACGGAAGGGTAGAGGTTAAAGGGTAAATTCAATTTCGTTGCGAGCCCTCTCCCGAGGGGAGAGGGTGGCCCGCGACGGCGCTTTCATCAGTCGGCGCGGGCCGGGTGAGGGGTTGCTTCCTTTGTGGCCGCGCGTCCGAGAACATCTCGGCAGGCAGACTCGCCAGTAGAGCAGGGGACGGCGGCCCGTTCCCCTGCGACTCGTTGAGACAAGCAGGGCTTAAAGAGACAAGACAACATAATCGCCACTCACAAACTGGAGGGACGATGACCGAACTCGGGAAGCTCGTCCGCGTCTTTGCAACCTGCGACATTGGCAAGGAGGCATTTGGTGTTTTGAGAGAGCGCGGTTACGAAGTCGAAGTCTACCCCGACCCCGAGCCGCCCGCGAAGAGCCTGATCCTGGAGAAGGTTCGCTCGGGGATTGACGCGCTCATCACCACGCTTCGCGACCCTATCGACGAAGAAGTTTTCGAAGCCGGCCGTGGCACCTTGAAGGTCGTTGCCCAGTACGCCGTGGGGTTTGACAACATCAACCGAGCGGCGGCCAATCGCCATCACATTCCCTTCACCAACACCGCCGATGTGCTAACCGAGGCCACAGCGGAATTTGCGATATTCATTCTCGGCAACGTGGCGCGCAGGCTCTGCCCCAGCGAGCGACTGGTGCGCGACAATCGCTGGGGAATCTGGCACCCCTACCTGCCGTTTCTGGGCGATGAAGTGACGGGCAAGACCATCGCAGTGATCGGCACCGGCCGCATTGGCCAGGCGTTTATCAAGAAAGCGGTGGGCTTCGACGTAGATTTCCTCTGTTACGACGGCGGTGTCGAGGACCACGAGTTCGCGCGCAAGATCCAGGAAGCCATGGACGTGCGCTTCAAGCACGGCTTCACGCTCGAGCGGCACACCATCGGCTACGTGAGCTTTGAGGCGGCGCTGAGAGGAGCGGACTTCGTCAGCGTTCATGTCCCGTTGATACGGGAGGGAGAAGGCAAGAACCCCACTTTTCATTTGTTCAACGGAAAAACGCTCCGCTGGATGAAGCCCACTGCCTTCTTGATAAACACCGCGCGCGGCGCCGTGGTGGACGAGAAGGCGCTGGTGGATGCCTTGCGCGAAGGGGCGATTGCCGGCGCGGCGCTGGATGTTTACGAACAGGAACCTTTGCCGGCGGATTCCCCCCTGCGCGATCCAAAACTCGAAAATCGCGTCCGCCTCTTCTCTCACTTCGCCAGCGCCGGCCGCGTCACGCGCCTTTCCCCCGACCCCAACAAGGGTATGGCCGGCCGTTGCGTACAAGGCGTCATCGACGTTCTGGAAGGGCGCTATGGCGGTAACCCAGCGAACATGCCTTACGTGGTGAACAAAGAAGCGTTCTTAAAGGGCGAAGTCTAAAGTAAGTCTAAAGTTTAAAGTCTAAAGTCTAGAGGCTGAAAAGTAACCCTTCTTTCATCCTTTAGCCTTTACCCTTTAGCCTTTTCAAGTTGTATAATGCCTGCGCTTGACGATGTCAGATTCATAGTGAAGGGCGGGACGACAGGACTTGAAAGGCCACAGACCTGCGCAGGACGGGGGTCCGCGCTACCCGGGAGGGCAATCATGGACAGCTTGAAAATGTCGCGTCGCGATTTTCACAAATCCGCCGTGCTGGGAACCGCAAGCCTGGCCGTTTCCGCGGGTCCGGCGGTGCGAAACGCAGTGGGCGCGAACGATCGCATCGGTGTGGGACTGATTGGTTCGGGGAACCAGGGCCGTTACGACTTAGGCTCATTCATCAGGACGGGTCAAGTGGATGTGGTGGCGCTCTCGGACGTGTGGGACATGCGCCTCCGGGAAACGATGATTGGTCTTGACCTCGCACCCGAGAAGGTGAAGACGTACGCGGACTTTCGCAAACTTCTCGAGCATAAGGATATCGATGCGGTGATTGTGGCCACGCCGGAACACTGGCACGCCATTCCCATGATCGCAGCGTGCGAGGCGGGCAAAGACGTGTACGTGGAGAAGCCCATTTCACACACCATTCTGGAAGGCCGGCGGATGGTGGAGGCGGCCACCAAGAACAATCGAGTGGTTCAGTGCGGCACGCAGCAACGCTCCGGCGAGCACTTCAAGAAGGTGGCTGAACTGCTTCGCGCCAAGCGCATCGGGCGGGTGACGGAAGCCGACACCTGGGTTTTACGTGGCACCTCCGTGCAGTCGAGAATGCATACGCCCTATCCCGATTCCGAACCTCTCGAGGGTCTCAATTGGGACATGTGGCTGGGTCCAGCGCCCTACCACCCTTACAACCACAATCGCCATATGGGGTGGGGCGGCTTCTGGGAGACGGGCGGCGGTGAGCTGACGAACTGGGCGCCCCACTTGATCGACATCGTGCATTGGGCCATCGCGGCCGACGCGCCGCGCACCGTGGCGGCTTCGGGCGGGCAGTTCATTACCTCCGGAGTCTTCGAAACTCCCGACACGCTTGAGGCGACTTACGAATATCCCGGCACGGCGGTAAACGAAAACGGCTGCCTGGTGAAGTTCTACAATCGTGCCGGACGCGGCCCCGACGATCATCAATACGGCATGCAGTTCTACGGCACGGAAGGCACGCTGTTCGTGAATCGCGAGGGTTACACCATCTGGCCGATGGACCTCGTCCACGACGGCTGGGAACTTTCGGCCCGAGCGCCGTGACCACGGCCGACGGTACGCCCCAGCACCAGCCGCACGTCGAAAACTTCCTCGCCTGCGTGCGCTCGCGCCAGAAGCCCAACTCCGATATCGAGACGACTCATCGCGCCACCAGCGCTTGTATCCTTGGAAACATCTCTTATAAGTTGGGACGGAAGTTGCGTTGGGATCGGGATAAGGAGCAGTTTGTGGGCGACGCTGAGGCCAACAAACTGCTCACCAAGGAATACCGCAAGCCCTGGATTGTATCGTGAAAGAATTTGCGAGTGTGTCATCCTGAGCGAAGATTTCATGGTCCTGCGCTTGACCACTTGTCATGAAAAAGCCCTCGCCCCCTTGGGGGAGAGGGTGTCTCGCTGCCGGCGGTTTCATCAGCCGGAGCGGGACGGGTGAGGGGGTCCGGGTTCGCTATTTTCGCTGCAGCGAAGGATCTCTGCAGTTGTTCGTGAGTCGTCGAGCCATAAGTAACTGCGGAGATCCTTCGCTGCGCTCAGGATGACAGGCAGCGGATATTTCCACATCTTTTCAGATTTTCCGCAAGGCGGGGCGGCACAGCCGCTGAGCACACAAATCTTAAGATGATTGGATTACGCGTCAAGGGAGCTCGAGCATGAAATACGGCGTCAACACAATGGTCTGGACGACGCGCGTTAACGAAACCCACGAAGAGTTGTTCTCTTGCATCAAGGCGTGGGGTTTTGATGGAGTTGAACTGTTTCTCTCTCCGCAGGAACCGGCGGACATACCCGCGGTACGGCGAATGCTGGAAGCGAATCACCTGGAATGCACCATGTGCAGCGTCCTGCCGCGCGAATGCCATCTGGTGAGTCCCCAGGCCGAGGTGCGGGCTAGGGGAGTGTTGTTTCTGAAGACTTGCGTGGACCGCACGGCGGAGCTTGGGGCGCGCCTCATTTGCGGTCCGATGTATGCGGGCTTGGGAGTGATGACCGGCCGCCAGCGCACTGCGGATGAATGGAACTGGGCCGTCGAGGGATTGCAAGCGGTTGGCCGGCACGCCGAAAAGCGCGAGGTGACGATTTGTTTGGAGCCGCTCAACCGCTTCGAAACTTATTTCCTTAACACGCTCGAGGATGCGGCCAGCCTGGTTCGCGACATCGGCGCGCCGAACGTCAAGATTCACTTTGATACCTTCCACTCCAACATCGAAGAAAAGCATCCGGCGGAAGCGCTGCGCTCGGTCGCCAACGAGCTGGGGCATGTTCACATCTCCGAAAACGACCGCGGCATTCCCGGCAGCGGCCATTTCGATTGGCAAGGAGTGCTGAAGGTGTTGAAGGCGATCCGTTACAACGGCTGGATGACCATCGAATCGTTCGCACAGCCGGAGCCCGACTTGGCCGCGGCAGCAGCCATCTGGCGCGACGTGGCTCCGTCCGGCGACGAGTTGGCGCAGCAAGGATTGCGTTTCATTCGACGCTTGGCTGGGGGGCTGGGGATTAAGTAAAGGTGTCAGGTGCCGGGTGTCTGGTGTCGGGCGCGCGGGGACCGTCTGTTGTCGCGGTAGTAGACGGACGTAGAGCGGGCGTCTCGCCCGCTGTGGCGCGGGCATCCTGCCCGCGCGGGAGCGGGACGCTCCCCGCGACCGCGGGCGAGACGCCCGCGCCACGACATTCAAGCGACTTTCCAGAGACAACCGTCGACTGTTTTGGAGGCCCCATGAATGCTCACCTTCCTACCAGTTCCCGCCTTCGAAGAGAAGGAAGGCGGCTGCTTCTTCTCAGCGCGCTGCTTCTGACCGTTGCACCGGCTTTTTACTTCGTTTCCCATGCAGGCGCGCAAGGGTCCGACGAAATTCCTTTCCGAAAGCACACCATCGACTTGGGCCCCAGCGAAACCGTGGCCCTCGTGGACATGAACCGCGACGGCAAGTTGGACATCGTCTCCGGGGAGAACTGGTTCGAGCAGGCGCCGCCCGCTGCCCCTGGCGAAGGCCCGCGTTGGATCAAACACAAGTTTCGCAGCTTGCCTTATTCGGACTTCTACCTGGAAGACCTCAGCGACCTGGCGATCGACGTGAACGGCGACGGCTACCCGGATATTGTGAGCTGCTCCTATTGGGGCGAAACGCTTACCTGGTGGGAAAACCCTGGGGCGCAGGATAAGCCTTGGCAGAAGCACGTGATCGAGTCGCGTTCTCCCGTCGAGTTTGCTTTTCTGGTGGATATCCTCAACACCGGCAAGCCGCAGCAACTCCTGCCGCAGTTTGGCGACGAGAAATTTCCGCTGACCTGGTACGAGCTGTCAGGCAAAGGTGGCGATGAAGCCTGGATTCCCCACATCGTGAGCCCAAAGAGCTATGGCCACGGCATCGGCGCGGGAGACGTGAACGGCGACGGGCGAACCGATATCATCACCCCCAAGGGTTGGTTCGAAGCCCCGCCCGATCCCCGCACCGGCCAGTGGATCTTTCATCCCGAATTTGATCTAGGCGCTACCGGTTTCATTTATACGCTCGACGTAAACTGCGACGGTTTGCCGGACATCGTCACTTCACTCGGCCACGGCTATGGAATCTTTTGGCTCGAGCAAAAGAAAGATTCCGCGGGTTATCGCACCTGGGTCAAACACGTGATTGACGATAGCTGGTCGCAGGCCCACGCTCTAACGCTTGTCGACCTCAAGGGCGACGGCCACATCGGTATCGTCACCGGCAAGCGCTACTTCGCCCACAACGGCCACGACCCCGGTAGCCGCGAGCCGCTCGGAATCTACTGGTACGAACCTATAAAGGTGGGAACCGAAATCCAGTGGCGGCGCCACGTCATCGATTACGGCGGCCGCACCGGCGGCGGCATGCAGATCCCCGTGGTCGATATCGACGGCGACGGAGACTTGGATATCGTCGTGGCAGGCAAGTCAGGGCTGTTTCTGTTTGAGAATTTGACTATTAATCACTGATCCCGTAGATTGCCAGCCCTCTCCCGAGGGGGGAGGGTGGCCCGCGACGGCGCTTTCGCGAGGCGCGTGGGCCGGGTGAGGGGTCAATCGGGAAAGGATCGAGGAGCGCGTCGCCCAGACCGGCTCTCCAAGGTCTGCGGCTTTTCGTTCTGACTCGAGGAGAAACCGTGGACCTAACAACCTGGTCCGCGCTCGCTTCTCGCCTGAAATCCCCGCAGGGGATTCATAGAGTAGCCGGGGGCAACGCCCCCGGAATCGGGCAGGGCACGAATCCGACCCTGAAAGGGTCGAATAGATTCCTCTCTCAAGGGACCCTGTGTGGATGCGTGGCTGTACGGCCCTTCCAGGGTCGGTCGGTTTCCGCGTCACCGTTCCGGGGGCGTTGCCCCGGCTAGTGCGCCTGAGAGCGCACACGATCAGTGAGGTGGAAGTCCTCACCGAGCTAACGTAACTCGTAATCAGCCTGCAACTGCGTCGTGGTGACACGGGGTGGGGAGCAGCAGGAGGT
>Ga0187879_10000525_pt1 | contig 25268 bp, 28 predicted proteins | sample June2016WEW_19_1_FD_132423 | JGI IMG/M metagenome (GOLD analysis project Ga0187879, IMG submission 132423) | Peatland microbial communities from SPRUCE experiment site at the Marcell Experimental Forest, Minnesota, USA - June2016WEW_19_10 | ecosystem: Environmental > Terrestrial > Soil >... | reverse complement strand
TCCTGGTTCGGCACCAGTCGCATGGAAACCTTGGCCGACGCCTTCGCCGGAATCACCGTCTTCGCTCCCGCAGCCACAAACCCACCCGGCATGCCGTGCACCTCCAGCGTCGGACGCGCCCAAGTCCGATAGAGCACCGAATATCCCGGCTCGCCGGTCAGCACCTTGGAGCCGACTTCGGTTTTGCGATAATGTTCTTCGTTGAAAGGCAGCCGCTTCCACGTCCTCAGCTCATCCTTGCTGGGCGCTTTAACGTTCTTGTAAAAGCCGGGAATCAGCACCTTCCCCTTCGCATCTTTCAGCTTGCTGATGATCTCAATCAGTGCAAACAGCGGATTCGGCGCCGCGCCGCCATACACACCGGAGTGCAGGTCGGTCTTTGCCCCGAACGCTTCAATCTCCGTGTACACCAGCCCACGCAGGCCGACGCAAAGAGTTGGAATATCCGGCGCGAACAGTTCCGTATCGCAGACCAGCGCGAAATCCGATTTCAATTTCGCCTTCTGTTTGCGGACGTACTCGGCAATCGATTCGCCGCCCACTTCTTCCTCACCTTCAAAAATAATCTTGACGTTGATCGGCAGCTTGCCCCCATGGGCCTGCATCAGGGATTCGAGCGCCTTCACTTCCATCCAGAGCTGCCCTTTGTCGTCGACCGCGCCGCGCGCGTAAATGTTGTTGTTGCGCTCGGTCGGTTCAAACGGCGGCGTGTGCCATTCGTCCAAAGGATCGGGCGGCTGCACGTCATAATGTGCATATATCAACACGGTCGGCTTGCCAGGCGCGTGCAGCCAGTCGGCATAGAGCAGCGGATGTCCCTTGGTCGGGATGATCTCGACATTGTCCATCCCAATGCGGCGCAGCTCAGTGGCCACAAATTCTGCCGCCTTCAGCACGTCGCCTTTGTGTTCATCGAGCGTGCTGACGCTGGGGATGCGAAGAAGGTTCTTCAACTCATCAAGAAAACGCGGTTGATTATTGCGGGCAAAAGCCACTGCAGGAGAAGCCATAGTCTGTTGCCTTTCTGGCGCGCGGGGCGCAAATACTGCGACGGATACTACGAACGATCGCCGAAAACGATTTAGTATATACCCTGAATCTATGGAGAGACGGGCGTTTCTCCCGTCCAACCGATCGCGGACGCCCGGTTCTCCACCGACCTTCAGTCAGGTTCGAAGCACCGGTCGCGCAAGTTGCGTCCAGTCAAGAACCTGAAACGCAATTGACAGCAACCCCCATCTCACAAACAATAGGCTCTACAGTCCACAATTCAACTGGAGCCCCTTATGTCTGAAGGCGAGCAACCGATCGTCTACCACCCCGAGCCGCAGAGCAGTGTCGGCAAATGGATCCTTATCGTGCTGGCCGTTGCCTATGCCGGCGCGTCGGCGTTTTTCATTTACGACCAGCACGGCAAGCTCGAAAAGGTCACGCAAGATCAAGCCGCCAGCCAAAAGCAAATTGCCGATCTGACCAAGCGCATGCAGTCCGCCGAAGCCGATTCTGAGACCCTGGCCCAGCAACTGGGCATGACCAAGAAAGAATTGGCGACGCGTGCCAACGAACTGCAGCGTCAGCAACAAGCCGCAGCCGCAAGCATTGCAGCGCAGGCGGAACAAGAGAAGAAAGATGTGAGCGCCGTTTCCGGAGAGGTTGGCTCCGTGAAGACCGATGTCGGCGGCGTAAAGACCGACGTGGCCGCCACCAAGGCGTCGCTCGAGGCGACCATCGCGAAACTGCAGACCACCATGGGCGATCTTAATATGCAGAGTGGACTGATCGCCAACACACGCGGCGACCTGGAAGCCCTCAAACACAAGGGCGACCGGCAATACTACGAGTTCACCTTGTTGAAGGGAGCCAAGCCGCAGGCATTCTCGACCGTGGCCTTGCAGCTCAAGAAGACTGATCCCAAACGCGGCAAGTATTCGCTCGACGTCACCGCCGACGACAAAACCATCGAGAAAAAAGACAGGAACCAGAGCGAGCCGGTACAGTTCTACACCGGACGCGATCACATGCTGTATGAACTCGTAGTCTGGTCGGTGGACAAGAACAAGATTACCGGCTACCTGAGCACGCCGAAAAATGCGCCGGTACCCATCACCGCGACGTCAAAGTAGCAAAGCCCCCGTGTGGTGGCGGGGCTATGCCCCGCCATGACGGGACGGAGCCCCGCAACCAAACGATCTCTAGGGATGCGTCATCTTCTCCGGCTTAACCAGCGCATCGAACTCCTCACCCGTGAGATATTTCAGCTTCAACGCCGCCTCGCGCAGGCTCGAGTGCTCGACGTGCGCCACGTGCGCAATTTGCGCCGCCTTGTCGTATCCCACCTTCGGAGCCAGCGCCGTGACCAGCATCAGCGAATTCTTGACGTACCAGTCCACCTTGGCGCGTTCGACTTCAATGCCCTTGACCATGTACTCCACGTAGCCATGGCAGGCGTCGGTGATCAAAGTGACCGAGTGCAAAAAGTTGTAGATGATCACCGGCTTGAACACGTTAAGTTCAAAGTTGCCCTGTGATCCGGCAAATCCCACCGCGGCCGTAGCTCCGTGCACCTGCACGCAGACCATAGTCATGGCCTCGCACTGCGTGGGATTAACCTTCCCCGGCATGATGGAAGATCCCGGCTCATTCTCCGGAATCGAAAGCTCGCCCAGCCCGCACCGCGGACCGGAAGCCAGCCACCGGATATCGTTAGAGATCTTCATCAGGGAAGCAGCCAAAGTTTCCATAGCGCCCTGAGCAAACACAATCTCATCGTGCGCCGAAAGCGCGGCGAACTTATTAGGATGTGAGCGGAAGGGAAGTCCCGTAAGTTCCGCAATCTTCTTAGCCGCGCGCTCGGCAAATTCCGGATGCGTATTCAGCCCCGTGCCCACAGCCGTCCCGCCGATCGCCAGATCGTAGAGCCCATCCAGCACCAGCTCCAACCGCTTGATGTCGCGGTCGAGCAAACTGGCCCATCCGCCAAATTCCTGTCCAATGGTCAACGGCACAGCATCCTGCAAATGCGTGCGCCCGATCTTCACCACGGAGTCAAATTCCCGAGCCTTGGCTGCAATCGCATCGCGCACGGTCTTGATCGCCGGAATCAGCGCATTCTTCACCCGCTCCGCCGCCGCAATATGCATCGCCGCCGGAAACGTGTCGTTCGACGACTGCGACATGTTGACGTGATCGTTCGGATGCACCGGTTTCTTCGATCCCAATTCGCCGCCCGCAATCTCAATCGCTCGATTGGAGATGACCTCATTCACGTTCATGTTGGTCTGCGTGCCCGAACCCGTCTGCCAGATGCGCAGCGGAAACTGGTCATCCAGTTTGCCGGCAATAACTTCGTCGGCGGCTTCGACGATGAGCTTCGAGAGGTTCGGAGGAAGCTTGCCCAGATCCTGATTCACCAGCGCGCAAGCCTTCTTCAGCGTGCCAAACGCCCGAATCAGCTCCGGAGGCATGGTGTCGCGTCCGATGTTGAAATGCAGCAGCGAGCGCTGCGTCTGCGCCCCCCAGTAAACATTCGCCGGGACTTCGATCTTCCCCATGCTGTCAGATTCAATGCGGGTCTTCACTTGGGACTGGGTGGCGGGTTCGGTAAGAGTAGTAGCCATGATGATCTCCTGTGCGCGTTCGACCTGGGTGCCCCACCCTTGCGCCTTTGCAAGGGTGGGTAACGTCGTCGTCGAGTATGAGGAACCAACTATTATACGGCGGCGTAAGAGGGTTTTCGCTCAAAATACCGGCGTCAATGCGCCCTTGCAGGAAAGTATCCACTCGGATACAATCAAGGGACTTGAATACATTGCTTCGGTCGTCCGAGTTCGATGCGTGGCTGTCCCATCTGGCCGACCAAAATCAAAGGCCAGAATCCTGGCGCGCCTTGCTAGCGCGACATTTGGAAATTTCGGCGATTGCGAACCCGTCGGCGAAGGCGTTTCCGAGATGCGTATTCATGTCGGAGCCGGGTATCGCGTTTATTACACGCGAACGGGATCGACGGTTTATGTTTTGCTGGCTGGAGGCGTAAAAGCTTCACAGACGAAAGACATTGCCAAAGCGAAAAAAATGACTCGCGAACTCAAAAGGGCAAACCAATAATGAAGATGAAAAAAAAGAAAGCAATCTACAAACCATTCGACCGAGCGGCTTATCTCGATAACGACGCGGTCATTGCGGAATATCTTTCGGCGGCTGCCGAAGACCCAAACCCCGAGGTGTTCGTCGCCGCGCTCGGCGACGTGGCCAAAGCACGAGGCATGGCGCAGATCGCCAAAGACGCAGGACTGGGCAGGGAGAGCCTGTACAAAACCCTAAGTGCAGGCGCACACCCACGCTTCGAAACGATCAATTCCGTCCTGCACGCCCTCGGCTTGAAGTTCGCCGTCGTTGCTGAACACGAGAGTTAGGGCTTAGCCAACGCAGCGTCAGCGGGCCCGCCCAAGCGAAGCTTTGACTTGACACCCGTTGGCTTTTGAAAATGGGTAGCGGTGGGGTGGGCCACCCGCCAGGAGCGGGGCACCCTCGGAATTGGAATTGCGGAAAGGGTAGGCCAGCCCCCACTTCTCAACCGAAGCCTCTGCTACCTTGAGTTCACTCCCGGCCCGTGTCCAGCGCCGTAGTATTCCGAAACTGCCGTCTTCTCCTCCGCCGTTAACTGTCTTGCGATACTACGCATCCGAACGTTAATATCGTTGGCCCGATTGCCATTGGAAAAATTCTCGAGCTGCTCTTCGAGATAGTTGCCGTTCTGGGTAGCAAGTGGGGGAGCTCCCTTCACATAACTCACCGGACCGTGGCACGACTGGCAGGGTGGGATGCCCCGCTGCCCGTCTCCGAAGACAATGAGGCGGATGGCCATCGAGGCACGAGAGGGGTCCGGCATGGCCTGCGGAAACGCTCGCTGGTCTTGCGGATCGCTCGCCGTGGGCAGCATCGCGTAATACGCCGCCAAATCGGCCGCGTCGCGCGCGGAAAATCCCTCGGCGACTCTCTGCATCGCGGGTGACGTACGCTTCCCGGATCTGAAATCCTGCATCTGTTTCCAGAACGACAACCGGTCCTCGCCCGCCAAGTTGGGGAAGGCGGGAACGGAGCTGAAGCCCTCCTCGCCATGACAATGATTGCAGCGCCGGGCCAGGAGCAGTCCGCGAAAGGCGTCGCCACTGGAAATAATGGTAAGGGTTTCGTTTGTCCAGGCCACGTTCGAAGGTATGCGAATTGAAGGTTCAGGACTCTTCGACTGCGCGGAGCAATCCCTTCCCGGCAATAGGAGAGTAATCGCCAACGGAACCAGCAGGATGCTAAACCATCGAGGCCCTATTCGCGGGCGTGCAGCTTGACTAGCGCGGCTCACAATTCCTCCTTTCGCCGGGACGCAAGGAGGCAAACTGATCTTGCGGGACCACCTCCAGCTGGCCTCTCATCGCATAATGGCCGGCTCCGCAGAACTCATGGCAGGGGATCTTGAATCTGCCTGATCTGGGAAAAGTAAAGGTCGCCTCGGTCACCTCCCCAGGCACAGCTGTGAGACCGTATTCCGTACCCAGGAAGCTCAACTTGTGCACGACATCGGCGCTGGTAATTCGAAACCTGACGCGAACACCCGCCGGGACGACGATGCACTGAGGCACAAAAACAAATTGCTGCGCAATCATGCGCACGGTAAGCGATCCGGCCGGGCCCTCCGCCAGGCCCAGATTGCTCTCCACGAATTCCCCCTGCAGGTGCAAGGTCACGGGGTCGGGCCCTTTGCCGCCGCCAAAAAAATGCCACACCGGCAAGTCCACCATATAGTAGCGAGTGGACAAGAGCGCCAGTGCGACCAGCGTCATTGCCGCTACGAACCTGATCTTCTTCTTCATGGCATCTAGGGCTAACCCAGTGTTCGGGTTAGATGAACAGGGGCCGGATTGGGTTACATCTAATCTGCGCCCGGTTGCTCATGCGTCGGTTCTGATCCAAAACGCCGATGGCCCCATGTCTTCGCCGTTTGTTTGCCGGCAATGTATTATGTGTATATTATTATACGTATAAATGAGCAAATACAACACGTACCAATACTTATGTACGTACAAATACGCACGTAGTGTCACGTGGAACATTGTACGTACAATCCGCGCGTCAGATCGACTTCACCGGAAGCGCCATCACATCCTCCACCAGCGCGACTTCCTTCTGCACAAACGGCTCCGCATAGGTGACGCCGCCCATCATGCCGTAGAAGCGGGCCATGGACTCAATCCGCGCCCGAATTTCTTTTTGCGCGGGAAAGATTCCGCTGCCGGCCTGCTGGTCAGTGAACTGAGACTTGTAAGCCATCAGCGCTGCCATGCGCGTTTCGAACTGGCCGGTAATGTCCACGACAAACGTAGGCCGCACGTCGCGATACAGGCTGGCGTAAATAATCTTGAAAGGACGATGAGCGGAACCCTCCGGCGGCAACTTGGCGAGTCCCGAGATAAACGCCGCTTCGTATCCAAGCACCGACGCCGTGTAGTGATCCGGATGCCGTCCCTCCCAGTAGGGAAGGATCAAAACGCGCGGCCGCTGTTCGCGAAGTACGCGGACGACCTTCAAACGATTCTCCCAGCTATTTTCGACACGCCCGTCAGGAATATCGAACGCGTGCCGCCAGGCGACCTTCAGGATGCGCGCCGCCTCCGCCGCCTCGCGCGCGCGGTCTTCGGCGGTGCCGCGTGTCCCCATCTCGCCTTGCGTGAGGTCGAGGATGCCGGTGCGATATCCGCGCTCGGCCATCTTGAGCAGAGTTCCGCCGCAGGTCTGTTCGACATCATCGCGGTGCGCGGCCAGGGCAAGAATGTCGAGGGGCATAAGTGCATCGTTGGTCGTTAGTCGTTGGTCGTTCGCGCGTTGTCGCCGGTTGCCACTCCGGTGCGAGTCCTCGGGATTCTAGTATGCCAACGACTAACGACCATCGACCAACGACTGTTTCTACGCTGCCGGCTTCGTCGTGCGCCGGTTCGCCAGCGCGAAGGCTAGCCCGAACATGAATAGCGCAAACAGCACCAACGTCAAAAGGGATTCGGTCAGCGGAAATGTGCTGGGCGCTTCGGGATACATCAGCGTGCGCAACGCCTCGACGCCGTAGGTCAGCGGATTGGCGTACATGAGCCAACGAATCCATCCTGAAGCCTTGGACAGAGGGAAGAGCGCTCCTGAAAGCAGCCATAGCGGAATCAGGAATAAATTGATGATGGCGTGAAAGGCTTGCGTGGAATCCATGGGCCAGGCGATAGCGAAGCCGAGCGCGGTCAGGGCAAACGACACCAGAAACACGGTGAGAACGATCAGCCCGAACGAAGCCAGCGTCATGTGTATGCCAACGAGCGGCGAGAAGACCAGGAAAATCAATCCCTGGGCGGCGGCGAGCGTGGTGCCGCCCAAGACTTTTCCCAGAACAATAGCCGCGCGCGGCACCGGCGCCACCAGCACCGAAAGCAGGAAGCCTTCGTTGCGGTCTTCGATCACCGACATCATCGTGAAAATCGCGGTGAAGAGCACGATCATCACTAGCGTGCCCGGATAGAAATAATCCAGATAGTGCTGCTGGCCGGCAGCCTGTCCGGAACGAAAAGACGTTCCGAAACCGGATCCGAGTACGATCCAGAACAGGAGTGGAGAAAGGATTACGCCGACCACGCGCGCGCGCTGACGGTAGAAGCGTACGACTTCGCGCCACCAGAGCGTAAACGCAGGCAGCAGAACTCCAGCGGATGCGGGAGCGGTTGCGGGGAAGGTCGCGGTTTGGGTTGACATTGGTTTTAGTTTAGCAGCGTCAGTGATCGAGCTTCTTCGTGCCTTTCTTCTTGCCCTTCTTACCGGTTTCCGGGGCCGCTTCGGCGTCTTCGCTCCAGAAGCGGTGGCCGGTGCGGTGGATGAACACGTCTTCCAGCGTGGGCTTGCTCACGCTCAGCGACTGGATTTCTCCGGGGAAAGCTTCGACTACGTCGGGAACGAAGCGATGTCCGTTCTCGATTTCGATGCGGACCTGCTTGTCCATGACCGTGGCATCGATGTGAAACTTGGTGCGAATCTGGTCGGCCAACGCTTGCGGGTCACGCGCCTCGAGCAGAACGACGTCGCCGCCGATCTCGTGAGTGAGTGCCTCTGGTGTGCCGAGCGCTACCAGATTGCCTTCATTCAGAATTGCAAGCCGGTCACAGCGTTCGGCTTCTTCCATCAGGTGGGTGGTGACGATGACGGAGACGCGCTCCTGATCGCGGAGGATCTGGAGATATTGCCAAAGGTCGCGCCGCGCGCCAGGATCGAGGCCGGTAGTGGGCTCGTCAAGGAGCAGAACCTCGGGATGATGAAGCAGACCTTTGGCAAGCTCGATGCGGCGCTGCATGCCTCCGGAGAAAGTCTCCACACGATCGGCCGAGCGGTCGAGCAATCCGACGCGGGTCAGGATTTCATTGATTCGTGCCTTGAGTTCGGGGCCGCGCAGGCCGTAGAGGTGTCCCTGATGCCAGAGGTTTTCGTAGGCGGTGAGCTTGAGGTCGACGCTCTGGGCCTGGAAGACGACGCCGATGTGGCGGCGTAACGCTCCTGGCTGGCGAACGGCGTCGAAGCCGGCGATGGTGGCGCTGCCCGAAGTCGGGACCATGAGAGTCGAAAGAATGCGGAACAGAGTGGTCTTGCCGCTGCCGTTCGGGCCCAAGAGGCCGAAAAGTTCGGCGGGGCGAACGTCGAAGGAGACGCCGTTGAGCGCGTTGCGGTCCTGATAACGGTGGACGAGGTCGCGAACGGCAATAATGGGCTGGCCGGCGGGCTTGGCAGGTTGGGCTGGCGGAGCGAAGTCGATGGCAGTTGAGTTCGGGGCCACAGTTCATTCTACGCCGGGAACGGGAGGATTATCATCCCGAGCTGATCGGATGATCGGGTCATCGGGTGATCGAAAACCAAATCTTTGCTGGCTTTAGATGGCTCGATGACCCGATCACCCGATGACCCGATCCACCCTATGCGGCGACCGGCTTCTGATCCTGGCCGGGGACGCGCTCTTCGAAAGCAACCGGGACGTGGCGCCAAACCTGGATGGCTAGAACCACGGTCGTCGCAAGAAGTAGCGCTCCTACGGCGACATGGACTACGGTCGAAATCACCATGGGCAGTTCGGGCTGCGCCGCGTCTCTTCCCCACATGACGCGGGTAATGAAGGCGAGAAATCCCAGGCAAAGTTGCGCGACCATCAGGCCGAGCATGGCGATTGCCGGACGGCGCACAGCGTGCACTTGCGGGTAGACGGAGATGGCGCGAACGGCAGTCCAGGAGAGGACGATGGCCACAACCGCTGCATTAATGACGTGCGGCCACCAGCTCAAGCCGTGGTGGCGGAACATGGCTCCGAGGATCAGTTGTACATAGAGCACAAAAATCGAGAGCACCGTCAAAGTAAAAAGAGCGGGGCGGCGCTGGTCGAATTCGGCGCGCGGTTCCTCTTCGACCCAGCGGCGCCCGGTGAAGACGGCAATTGCGACCGCAATGCAGAAAAAGGTCTGCGCCACGGCGGCGTGTGCGCTGGAGATGGGTGCGGGCAGAAAGAATAATACCGTCAGGCCGCCGAGGATGCCTTGCATGATGACGGTCGCGAGCGCGGCCAAGCCCAGAAGGCGCAGCCAGTGGCGATTTTCTGCTACCCAGGTCCAGACCGCCAGGATGATGGTGAGCAGCCCCACGAATTCCGCCACCATGCGGTGGCCATGTTCGTACTTTATACCGCCGACCATGACGGGCATTTTGTAGAAGGAGCCGAAGGTCGTCGGCCAGTCGGGGACGGATAAGCCGGCGTCATTGCTGGTGACCAGCGCTCCGGCGACGATCAGGACGAGGGTGGCGCAGGCGGTGAAGATGGCGAAGCGGTGCAGTCCGCGATGGTACGGGATTTCGATGCCCTTCACAGTAGCCCCCAGGGAGAACCGGCGGTACAGTCTCGTCCGGCACGTTGCCCGAAACGCATCAGTTTAACAGAGGACTGGCTGCTGTTGTATTTCAATACGGCCGCCCTAGACGCGGAAACCCGCGCCTTTACGAGTGTGGCCGTTCCGCTGCCGCGGTGGATGCCTGCGCTTCCAAGGCCTGGATGATGGCGTCGGCGAACTCCGACGTTCCCGCGGTGCCGCCCACGTCGCGTGTAAGTTTGCTGCGGTCCCGGTAGACCTCATCGATGGCGTTGCGGATCTTCCACGCCGCGTCGGCCTCGCCGAGATGGCGCAGCATGAGCAGCGCCGATCGCAACACAGCCGTAGGGTTGGCAATATTTTTCCCGGCAATATCGGGCGCGGAGCCATGGACGGCTTCGAAGATGGCGCACTCGTGGCCGAAATTCGCGCCGGGCACCAGGCCAAGTCCGCCGACCAGTCCCGCGCACAGATCGGAAATAATGTCGCCGTAGAAATTCTCCAGCAGCAGCATGTCGTACTGGTAGGGGTTCATCACCAGTTGCATACAGGTATTGTCGACAATGTGCTCGCCGTAGGTGATCTCGGGATACTCCTTCGCGACGTTGCGCGAGCAGCGCAGAAACAATCCATCCGACATCTTCATGATGTTGGCTTTGTGGATGCAATGGATTTTCTTGCGTTTGTTCTTGCGGGCATGCTCGAAGGCGAAACGCGAGATGCGAGTGGAAGCCTTTTCGCTGATCACCTTGATGCTCTCGACCACTCCGGGAACAACTTCGTGTTCGATGCCGGAATAAAGTCCTTCAGTATTTTCACGCACCACGATCAAATCGACGCCCGGATAGCGAGTGGGAATATGCGGCAGGTTGCGGATAGGCCGAAAGTTAGCGAAGAGTTCGAAGCGCTTGCGCAGTTCGACATTGATGCTGGAGAAGCCGCCGCCAATGGGCGTGGTCACCGGGCCCTTCAGTCCAACGCGGGTGCGCTCGATCGATTCGCTGAGTTCTTTCGGAATGTAATCGTGGTACTTCTCAAAAGCTTCGGCGCCAGCGGCGAAGCTCTCCCATTCGAATTTGACGCCGGTTGCTTCAATCATGCGAGCCGTGGCCTGGATGACCTCGGGGCCAATTCCATCGCCAGGGATGAGAGTTACTTTATGGGTCATAGATAGTCGGACAAGGATCGGGTCATCGGGTGATCGGGTGATCGGGTCATCAAAAACCCGCGGGAAACCAGGTTCTCGATCGCCCGATCACCCGATGACCCGATCACCCGATTTGGCTTTGCTTTTCGCCTCCGCCGCGTCTTTCGTCTTCAGCAGGTCCTTCAGTTCCGTCATGAATTCCTGCACGTCTTTGAAGTCCAAGTAGACGGAGGCGAACCTGACATACGCGACTTTGTCATAGCGGCGCAGGCGGTTCATGATCAGCTCGCCGATTTCGCTGGTCTTGCGCTCGCGTTCGGCCGACTCCATGACAAAGGTCTCGGCTTCATTGACGATCTGCTCGAGTCTGCTGATCGGCACCGGCCGCTTCTCGCAGGCGCGCATCAGGCCGTTCAGCACTTTTTGGCGGTCAAAACGCTCGCGCCGCCCGTCTTTTTTCACCACCATGTAAGGAATTTCGTCGATGCGCTCGTAGGTAGTAAAGCGCTTTTCGCACTTGAGGCATTCGCGCCGGCGGCGGATGGAGTCCGCTTCCTTGCTCTCGCGCGAATCCACGACTTTGTCATTTTCAAACCCGCAGAAGGGGCATTTCATGCGCTTGGTTGCACTCTGGAATCAACACGATTGTAGCAGGGGATGCAGGCGGGCGGACCGAATCCCGGCAACTAAGTGCGCGTCATTGACACGGCGGAGACTCTAACGCCTCGTTAAACCAGCAATCACTCCGCCCAATGAATCCTCCCACGCATGGGCGATCATCCCAGGGCGAACGCTTCCGCGCCAATAGGCCAGAATCCCGAACATCGCTCCGATCAGGCTGATTAGAATCACAAACCGTGGGCCCTGGTAGGCGTGCGCCGCGCCGAACGCCACGGCAGAAATGACAATGCCTGCGGGAGCACTCTTAGTCAGGAACATAAACTGACGCTGTAGGTAACCTCGAAAGATCGTCTCCTCGCAGATACCGGCGGTCACGGAAAGCGCTATCCATGTTGCGATCTCCGCGACTCCACGCGGGAGCATGAGCTGCATATTGTGAGCCATGTCGGGGACACGCAGGAGCTTGTTAAATAGCCAAAGTAACGCCGCCAAAACAATCCAGAACCCAGCGGCTATTCCAATATCGCGGAGCACCTGTCGGGCCGAACGCCAACGCTCTCCGACAACAAGGAGAACAGAAGCGCCACTCCACCGCACGCCCGCCACCACAATAGCGAAGACGAACCACTCCAGGAAAATGGTGGTCAAATAAAGATACACACGGTTCGGATTAGACGCCGTGCTGAGTCGGTCTGTAAACACCTTTGCCAGAAGCGACCAACCGCCCAACACGGCGAGCACCAAAATCGTGTGCATGGGACTGGCAACTCGAGCATAGCGGCCCGAAGCGGGTTGAGACAAAGCGGAGGTCTGCATAATTACCTCATGTCTGTTCGTACGAACCAGCCTGGGAAAAGGTTCCGGGTCTGGTCAGAATGCCAAATTCGAGCGCTATGTTAGGCCCTTTGGGTGCCGAGACCATCTTTGGTTTCGGCAGTGAGAGGGTGCACAAACTTAAGCTGACCCGCCGACAATTTACGTTGCTTCCTCAACCGCCGCGCCTTCCTCCGCCTGCTCCGTCTCCTCGGAAAGCTTGCGCAGCGACAACCGCTCGCGATGGGAGAGCAACAGTCCCACGGGAACCACGGCGACAAACGTCACCAGCCAAAGCATGATGCCGCAACTGACCGCGAGTTCCTTGGGGACAATGTGAAAGACGTGGTCGAGCGCGCTGATGGTGGCCAGCTGTGACCCGCCACCAACGCCCGGCAACTGCACCATGGAGCCGATCATGCTGGAGCCCATGAGAAGAAGACACTTAGTGGCGCTCAAGGCGCCCATAGGTGCGCCATAGGCGTGCGTTACTTCCTTGTAAGACAAGGCAATAACCCACCACATCGCCACCGACACGGCTGATACCTGCAGAAATGCGAATGGACCGTGAATGGTATTGAGCCCCACGGTAAACTCGCGAATTTTTTGCGCGATGCGATGGCCCAGGTTCTCGGCGAGATGAGAAAAACGGTCTTCGACCCACTGCGCGATCCGCTTCCCCCGGTAGGCGATCACCACGGCTGCCGAAAGCAGCCCGAGTACGAGCGCCATCAGAGCGTATCCCGTGAGATGAATCCACTCCCTGACTTCCTGCGGTGCGGCTAAGGTAAAGGTGCGCAGCTTCGAAGGTAGAAAAATAGCCGCCACCAACAAGACGGTAAAACCGCCGATGTCAAAAATTCGCTCCACCGCCCAGACCGCAACTTGCGAGGCGAAAGGCAGGTTCTCACGGCGGGCTATTAAATAGGGACGAATCAACTCACCCGGCCGGCCAAGCAAAGCGAGTCCTGTGAACCCGATCAAAGTAGGCGGAAGCAAGCCCAGCAGGGATGCGTGCTTGCGCACCGGTCGAAGGAAGATTTTCCACCGAACCGCCCGCAGGAAATAGGCGAAGTAGATGAGCGCGACCCCGTGAACAATGTGGCGCCAGTTCAGCCCATACTGAAACAGCCGCTCCCAGTCGAAGTCCCGCCACGTGCGAAACTGCAGATAAACCAGCACGGCCAGAACCAGAAAGACGACGGCAGAGGCTGCGTATCGTTTTTTATTCATTCAGTTCTGTTCATTCCGCCTTGCTGATCTCTCTGGTGCGGTCGTGATCGTTTGGCGCGAAGCAGAGGAGTGAGCGAGTTGCGGCGAGCAAGCCCCCGAAATGAAGGTAAATGAGAGAGGAAGCAGGGTCAACGTTGAGATCTGCGCGCTGGGATGGTGCGCCTTGGGAAAATCAGCGCGGAGATTCGGCGGCGACCGCCGCGCCGGCGGGTTTCGCACTGCCTTGGGCCCCGTTCGAAGTCTTGTTCGGAGCCTTGCTGGGAGCTTTGCTCGGAGCTCGGGCGGAGGCCGCTTTTTGTTTCGCCGCTTTTTCCTGGGCAGTCTTCTTAGTGTTGTATTCGTGCACGATGCGGGCCACGTAGGCGCGGGTTTCGCGAAATGGCGGTACTCCCCGATACTGCTCGACGCGCTCGGGACCAGCGTTGTAAGCGGCCAATGCCTTGACCAGATCGAAATCGTAGCGTTCCAGAAGTTCGCGCAGATAGCGGCTTCCGCCCGTGACATTGGCTTGCGGATCGAAGGAGTCGTTCACGCCAAGTTGGCTGGCGGTGCCGGGCATCAACTGCATGAGTCCACGGGCGCCTTTGGGGGAAACGGCATGCGCGTTGAATCCGCTTTCGGCATGAATGACGCTGTTGACCAGGTCCGGATCAAGATGATAGGCGGCGCTGGCGACGTTCACCACTTCATTCAATGGGGGCGCCGGTCCGGATTTAGCAGACCCAGATTTAGCCAACCCAGATTTCGCAAACTCTGATTTCGCAGACACCGACGCGGCGGGGTTGGAGGCGTGTGAATTCGCGGGCACTGGTACTGGTAAGGAGAGATCTTTTTCGTAGCCCGTGATCTCCTCCGTAGGCACGTCGGTGAAGTTGGAATCATCGGCCGCGAGATAGAGGCGAGTCGTTGTTCCCATCATCAGGCGATGCTCGTGGCGGATGGTGAAGCCGTTGCGCAGGATAGCTAACTCGGCGGCAGTAGCGGGACGAGCGAGCAGAACCACGACGACGGCAAAGAAAAGTGCGCCGCCCATCGCCGCAATTCTCGAAGCCCGAGGCATCGGAAATGGTCTTCTTTGGATCATCCTCTGCAAATCATCCTCGTCCAATCATCACAAGCTGGTCACGATCGCCGGCGGCGTGCGAATCTGTTCAACGACTACCGGGTCAAGCGCTTTTCCGTACAGCGCGTGCTCGATGGCGGCGGCTACACCGCTTTCGGCGTTCGAGCGCGTAAGCGTCCAGCCCCGGGCACGCAGCTCCTCGGAGGCATTCCCCATGATAAACGGGTGGCCGGCGAACGCAAGCATTTCAATGTCGTTATAGTTATCACCAATGGCCATGACCTGTTCGCGCGTAATTCGCCGGTGATTGGCCCAGCGCTCCAGCGCGTGTCCTTTGGAACAGCCGGCGTTGAGCACATCGACAATCGAAAGATCGCGGCCGGGGTACTCGGTGCGCAGAACTGTGATGGGCAGCCCGCAGCTTCCGAGGACTTGCAATGCCCGTTGCATGCGCTCGATTGGGCCGCAGAACATGGCCTGCACGGGATCGCAGGTGAGCGCATCCTCGATCGGAACCACGAACTGGATGTACTGCATGTTTTTCTCCAACCAGCGCTGGATGCTGCCTTCCAGCGTGTTCAGACGCTCGAGCACGATGCTGCCCGAAGCATCGCCGTGGTCGTCGCTATGAAGCTCAGCGCCGCGAAGCTCATTGCCGCGGAGATCGTTGCCATGAAGATCATTGCTGTCAAAAGTCAGAACCGTCTGACCGCGAAATTCCTGCATCACGCGGACAAGTTCGCGGCAGGTCGCCTCCGGGAGCAGGTCGCGGTGGAAAGTTTCGCCGGCCAGCGACCGGGTTATGGCGCCATTCGAGCTGATCAACCAGAGATCAAATCCCAGTTGTTGAGCGATGGGCAGGGCAAAGGTGTGGCGGCGTCCGGTGACCAGGATGATCTCTATGCCTTGGCCATGCGCGCGCCGGAGGGTTGCAAGATCGGTCTCGGAAATCTTGAATTCCGGATTGAGCAGGGTGCCGTCAATATCGATGGCGATGAGGCGGAGGCAAGCGGCAGGCACACTCAATTTTAGCATTGGTGGAGCGCCGGGCGTCCCGCCCGGCCGGGACCCTTCGACTTCGCCCAGGGCAGGCTCGCGAGACGCCCGGCGCACCACTTTCTTTTGAACCCTTCTTTCTCCTGTGCGACAATCATTCCCCACGGAGGCTATCGATGAAATTGAGATTTCTTCTGTTGTTTCTGACACTGCTCCCAGTATCTCTCCCTGCCCAGCCCCCGCCCGAAACGGGCAAGCCCTTCGTGGTCGAATACTATTACAAGGCCAAGTGGGGATATGCAGACGAGTTTCTGCAGCTTTTCAAGAAGAACCATTACCCCCTCCTCAAGAAGCAAGTGGAGATGGGCCGCATCCTCAAAGTCTGGATGGACCAGCCGCGTTATCACACGACGGAAGACGGGCGCTGGGACTATCGCGTGACCATCGTGTTCAAGAACTCGACGGCCGCGAATGAGCCGTTCGACGAAGACGCGCTGAAGAAGCAGCTTTGGCCCGACCAGACCACGTATGCCAAGGAAGAACAGCGCCGGTTCGAAATCCTGGTTGGCCATTGGGACTTGCCGATCAAGAACGCAGATCTGGACGGGAAGTAGGTGCCAGGGCGGTCAGTATGGAAGCTGCTTTCGCCGCGTGCCTGCACGCGCTTTCGCCGGTTGTAGGTGGAGAGGGAGAGGGCTGACTGAAATCCGCGCTGCTGATAATCGATGTTCAGATCGGTCTGGTGGGCCTGATGCCGCTGGAACTGCAGGATCGCGTTTTGTCGAATATCGCGGTCTTGCTGAGCAAGGCGCGCTCCTCTGGAACACCCGTCCTGTTCATCCAGCACGACGGTCCCAAAGGACATCCCATCGAAGCCGAGACCGCGGCGTGGGCCATACATCCTTCAATTCCTCCGCTCGGTGGAGAGCCCGTCATCAGAAAGAAGGCATCAGACTCTTTCTACGAGACAAGACTCGCCGAAGAACTTCAGACCCGCAAAATCAGCCATCTCATCATCGCCGGCGGCATGACTGAATACTGCATCGATACCACTTGCCGACGTGCAGTTACGCTTGGCTACGATGTGACGCTGGTAGCCGACGCGCATCTCACACGCGATAACCCGGTTCTAACCGCCTCGCAGATCATTGAGCACCACAACCTCCTCCTCGACGGCTTTGCTGCCGGAATTCATGCCGTCAAGGTCACACCGGCGGGCGAGATTTTTCCCTGAAACTCACCGGCCGCCCTCCGCGAGCACCGCCCAATGCGTTGTACATGCCGTTAAAGTGGTTTTCCCGGTGATTCAGGCGAGCGCGTTTGCAAAAAGCTCACCGGCTGAGAGAACATAATCGGTTTGCATACATCCCTCGGTTCCTACAAGGAAGTAGCCAAAATATGGCGAAGGTGAAAAAGTCCCCTACAGCAGCAGTGAAGACAGCAGTGAAGAAGGTGGCGAGCGTCGAGATTAGCTCCATCGGTTCCCCAAGCGAAGCACGCAGAGGCGCCGGGCGTGACGGCGCGATCGAGCCAGCCAAAGGCAAGCTGGGCGTGATGATCCCCGGCATGGGTGCGGTCGCAACGACATTTGTGGCGGGCGTGGAAGCCGTGCGTAAGGGAATCGCCCACCCCATCGGCTCGCTCACGCAGATGGGCACCATCCGTCTGGGCAAACGCACCGATGGCCGTTCGCCCAAGGTGAAGGAATTCGTTCCTCTCGCCGGGCTCAATGATCTGGTCTTCACCGGCTGGGACATTTTCGAAGACAACATGTACGCGGCCGCCCGCAACGCCGGCGTACTGGAACGCGACCTGCTCGACAAAGTGAAAGGGCGGCTCAGCGCCATCCAGCCGATGAAGGCGGTATTCGATCACAACTACGTCAAGAAGCTTGACGGCCCGAACGTGAAAAAGGGGAAGAACAAGTTGGACTTGGCCGAGCAGCTTCGCCAGGACATCCGCGACTTTAAGAAGTCGAGCGGCGCCAGTCGGCTCATCACCATCTGGTGCGCTTCGACCGAGACCTTCATCGAACAGAGCGCCGCACACCAGAGCCTGAAGGCGCTCGAAAAAGGGATGCAAGAGAACGACGAAAACATCGCGCCCTCAATGGTGTACGCCTATGCCTCGCTCATGGAGGGCGTGCCCTTCGCCAACGGCGCGCCGAACCTGACGGTGGACATACCGGCAATGCTCGAACTGGCGCGTGCGCGCGAAGTTCCCATCTGCGGCAAGGATTACAAGACCGGCCAGACGCTGCTGAAGACCGTGCTCGCCCCCGCCTTCAAGGCGCGCCTGCTAGGGCTGAGCGGATGGTATTCGACCAACATTCTAGGCAACCGCGACGGCGAAGTGCTAGACGACCCCGGGTCTTTTAAAACCAAGGAAGAATCGAAGCTCGGAGCCCTGGAACACATTCTCCAACCGGCTCTGTATCCCGAGCTCTACGGCAATATCTTCCACAAAGTTCGCATCAACTATTACCCGCCGCGTGGCGACAACAAAGAGGGTTGGGACAACATCGATATCTTCGGCTGGCTAGGCTATCCCATGCAGATCAAAGTGGACTTCCTCTGCCGAGACTCGATCTTAGCCGCGCCCATCGTGCTAGATCTGGTGCTGTTCTTAGATCTCGCGCAGCGCACGCCGGAGCTACGCCGCCTAGGCATTCAGGAATGGCTAAGCTTCTACTTCAAGTCCCCAATGACGGCGCCTGGTCTGTATCCCGAGCACGATCTGTTCATCCAACTAATGAAGCTGAAGAACACTCTGCGCCACCTAAAGGGCGAAGAGCTGATAACGCACCTGGGGCTGGAGTACTACGACTAGGGGGTGCCCGTGTGGTGACGGGCCTCTGGCCCGTCCCTCGTCTGCGGGCTAGACCAAGTCCAGGGCCATCTTCAGGGCAACATTGAGCTCCGCCATCTTGGTGCTGGGCATGGAACCGATATATTGCGTGAGGTCGCTCTTTCTCAGACTGACGAGATTGTCACACATGATCCAGCTGGGATGTTTAAGTCCTTCGGCTGGACCTACGGCGACCTGGGTCGAAAGGTCCTCTCCGGTGCTGAAGACCGGAGCGCAGATCACAGTGGAGAAGCGGGAGTCGAAGAGCACCTGGCGGCTCACAACCACGAATACTCGATGAGACTTCGGGTCGGCGTGCGGCTTGTGCACTCGGTAGAGTTCTCCGCGTTTCACGTTTGCTCCTAGGGTCGGTCAGCCTTCAGTCACTCCTCCGCCGCCTGATAGTCGAGCACGTCGGCCGCCTCGGAGTTCAGCCGATCGGCGGCCTGATTGATTCGCTTCAAGTCGCGGGCATTAGCCTGCGCCCGCACCTGCTCCCGCAAATACCGCCGCAACACACGCTCAATGAATGCCGATCGTGAGCCCTGGGGTCCGGCCAGGCGGTCGATCCCGGTCAGAACCTCGCGCGAGAGTGTGACAGAAGTCTTCTCTTTCATACCACCATAGTACTACTAGAGCGCCTACGCGTCCATCTCATACGCTTTCCTCAACCACCGCGTCACCTCGTCGTCAATATCGGCCTTTGACCGGACCTCGATCCGCCGCGTGATGCGGTCTTTCTTTTCGTACCCGCCGGTATCGATCAGCCGCTTCGGCGTTTTCATGTTGCCCAGCGCGAATCCAAGGTCGATGCGCGTATTAGTAGACGGCTTGATCTGTGCGAACACGTGACTGCGATAGAACGGCACCATCGTCTTGCACGGGCAAGCCTTCACGTCCTTGCCGAGAGAAAACCCGAGCTTCAGCAACTGCTCATACAGTGGACGCAGCGCCGCGCGCGGCCCGGAGTACTGCGCTTCCACCCATGCGGAGGCGGTTTTCAGGTAAGCGTCGGGCGAGTCCTCCTCCGTGCCTTTACCTTCGAGGCGCTCCGCGATCCATGCCGCGGAATTCGAGCCCAGCCCATGCTCTCGCTTCAACCACTCGCGGCGTTCTTTCTCCGTCGGAGGACCGGACGTTTTCGTGAGAGCGATCCATTCCTCGAGCGACCGCCCGGTTTTCTGCGGCAGTTCCTCGATCCACTTTTGCACCATGGCAACGCCAGGATGAACGGCGTAAGGGCTGAGTATTTCTTTTGCGGGAGACACGGGCACCTCCTGAGCGCTCGATAATTCGCCCGCCATGATACACAATCCCAGCCCCGGTTCACGATAGAATCTTCCGATGGCCGCAAAGAAGCACGACGCTCGCCGCCACCAACCCGGACACGACACCCGCTACATAAAAATGCAGAAGAACTACTGCTTCGTCTGCGGTAAAGATAACCCCGACAGCATGCGGCTACGCTTCACCTACGACGAAGACCGCGACTGTTTCGTCTGCCGCTTCCGCCTCGGCAAGCGCTACACCGGACCACCCGGACACGCCCACGGCGGCATTATCGCGACCATCCTCGATGAAGCGATGGGCAAGGTGAACAAACTGCGTCACGTAGTGGCCGTGACTTCAGAGATGACCGTGAACTACCTGAAGCCGGTGCCGCTGAAACAGCCGCTGCGCGTGGAATCGCGCGAGGTGAAGGTGGAGGGCCGGAAGCACATCAATATGGCCGAGATCCTGAACGAAAAAGGGGAAGTGCTGGCCCGCAGTCAAGGCTTGTTTATAGCGATCGATCCGCACAAAATGTTCGCAAGATTTGTGGACCGTTAACGCTCGTGTGGTGACGGGGCTATGCCCCGTCCAAGCCGAGCGAAGCTCGGCGGGCTGCGGGGATACCGCGAATCGCAAACCGGCTGTAAAATTGGAATGAAGCCCAGGAAGAGGGTAGCCCTATGTCGCAAAACAACGGACACAACACCAGCCTCCGCTTAAAGACCGGCCTCGCCGAAATGCTCAAGGGCGGCGTGATCATGGACGTCACCACCGCGAAGCAGGCGGAGATCGCCGAGCGAGCCGGAGCCGTAGCCGTGATGGCCCTCGAGCGCGTCCCGGCGCAGATTCGCGCCGAAGGTGGAGTAGCCCGCATGGCCTCGCCGAAAATAATTCGCGAAATCATGGGCGCGGTCGACGTTCCCGTCATGGCCAAGTGCCGCATCGGCCATTTCGCCGAAGCGCAAATCTTGCAGGAACTCGGCGTCGATTACATTGACGAGTCCGAAGTGCTAACTCCCGCCGACGAAGCCCATCACGTCGATAAGCACGCCTTCACCGTCCCCTTCGTCTGCGGAGCCCGCAACCTCGGCGAAGCTCTCCGCCGCATAGCCGAAGGCGCGGCCATGATTCGCACCAAGGGCGAAGCCGGCACCGGAGACGTAGTCCACGCCGTCCGCCACATTCGCCAGATCGTGCAGGAGATGAAGATTCTAACCGTCCTGGGCGAAGAAGAACTTTACGCCAAAGCCAAGGAGCATGGTGCGCCCTACGAACTGGTGAGGATGGTGGCGCGAGACGGCAAGCTGCCCGTGCCCAATTTCTCGGCGGGAGGAATCGCGACTCCAGCCGATGCGTCGCTAGTGATGCAACTGGGAGCCGAGGCAGTATTCGTAGGCTCGGGTATCTTCATGAAGAACTCCACCGAATTCGCCGACCCCGTGGAAGCCGAGAAGCGCGCCAAGGCGATCGTGCAGGCAGCGACGCACTACAAAGACCCTAAAGTGTTACTTGAGGTCAGCGAGGATCTGGCAGGCGCCATGAAGGGGCTGGCCGTGTCTACGCTGGATGAGGCGCAGATGCTGCAAACGAGGGGATGGTGACTATACGGTTTCGGATTGATTTGGTCGTGACTCGACGCGGCCCTCAGTGACCCAGAGCTGTCGGCTAGAGGACTGGCCGGTGAAAAAACGCAAACTCGACCTCAAGCGTCCAGTACCTAAGGTAGTCGATAGTCAATCTGAGAAGGCTTGCGGACAGCTCTTGTACAAGCAAGATGGCCTCTATGCAAGGGCAAGTCTTCGGGACAATTTCTTCCAATGGGAGCGCGCCTCTAGGCGCCTCAAAGCAGAATCAGACTGGTTTGAGAAGATCGTTCCACACGCCCCGAGCGTTGGGAGTTTCTACGAATCGATAATAAAAGCTCTCCTTAAGGAACAGCTTCCTGACAGATTCCACCTTGGCCACGGATTCATTTATAGCACTCATCAAGAGAGTGCGAGTAAACAGTTGGATCTGATCGTTTATGAAAACGCTACATCAACGCCATTAGTTAAGGTGGACGATTTTGTTGTTGTTGTCCCTTCCGCTGTGCGTGCCGTCGCGGAGATCAAGAAGACATTAGAATTGAAGGATTTGGATAGCTTAGTGCGCGACACGATGTACTCGAATTTTGGAATCCACCCTCGCTCCACGAGGCAGACGAAACCATTCTTGCCTTTGACGGCGGTTTCATAGCCATGCTTTCCAAGGACGAGGACGTCGGCATCGCGTGAGATGGCCTCCGGGGCCGCGCTGCGCGCCAGAGCAATCTCAGCGTTTCGATCCATCAGGTATTGGTCAAGCGGGGCCATGCTCGGATAAGGTCCTTTGGCGTCCTGTGCTTGCGCTTGCCAGCACCCGCCGAGCACGATAACCACTGCAAAAGCTCCCCATGCGATCGTTTTGACTATCTTTGGGTTCATTGATTCCTCCTGGGAATTAAAACGCTCGTACATACTGGTACGGATGTTAATGGGGCGGAGGCACGTCGGCAAATATCCTCTCTCCGCAATGGCATAACTTGACCCTCGCTCGCCGGTTCTCCGATACTGAATTAGACAGAGTGCCTTACACTACGGCGGGAGAATCAAAGCATGACCGGAATCCAGTTCGTCACCGATGAGAAAGGCCGCCAGACGGCGGTGCTAATCGACCTCAAGAAGCACCGCGCGATTTGGGAGGACTTCTGGGATGGCCTGGTTTCCGAATCGCGCCGCAAGGGAAAAGGCGTTCCCTACGAGCAATATCGGGCCAAAAGTTTGAAGGGCCATCGTCAGCGTGGCTAAGTACTCCCTCGAAATCAAGCCTTCTGCCGCGAAGGAACTGGACGCGCTCGACAATGCGTTGTTTGCCCGGATGGACCGCAAAATTCTCGCCCTGGCCGAAGATCCCGCCCTCCCGGGTGCAAAAAGCTCAGAGGCTACAAAGACCAATGGCGCGTCCGCGTGGGCGACTGGCGCGTGGTGTTCATCATCGACGATGACGCTAAGCGCGTCAGCGTTACCCGCGTCGCTCACCGCCGAGAGGTCTACGAGTGGTGACACAGCGGCTGGGGGGATTGGGGGCAGTAGTAAACACGGGTTAATAACCCAACCGTAAACAGGAGCCCTCCGAGCCGTGCTTGAATCCCCTCCAACATCGAACCGGTCGATCGAGTGACGCTCCGCATCCACCGCCAACAAGAATCGCCGCGAGCGGTCGTATAAAATCAGCTCATATCGTATTTGGCGAACGACGAACGACCAACGACGAACCATTGACAACCGTGAAAATCGGCGTACTAGCACTGCAAGGCGATTTCGACGCGCACCGCCGCCGTCTCGAAGAACTCGGCGCGGAAGTTGTCCTGGTCAAAAAGCCGGAGCAACTGAATGACCTCGACGGCCTCATCATCCCCGGAGGCGAGTCGGGAACATTTCTCAAACTGCTCGGCGAAGACGGATTCCGGAAGCTGCGGAATTTCGTGCGAGCGAAGCCGACGTTTGGCACGTGCGCGGGATGCATCCTGCTGGCGGCAGAAGTAGAGAATCCAAAGCAGGCCGGCCTGGGCGCGCTCGACATCACCGTGCGCCGCAATGCTTACGGACGGCAGATCGACAGCTCCATCCGCGAAGGCCGGTTTCTTGACAGTCCCATCGAAATGGTGTTCATCCGCGCTCCGAAGATCGAACGCGTGGGCGAAGGCGTCGAAGTGATCGCGACGGAAGGCAAGGACGAAGCCCCGGTGCTGGTGCGCAAGGGCAAGACGCTGGCCGCAACGTTCCACCCGGAGTTAAGCGACGACCGGCGCATTCACCAATACTTTCTGGAATTGGTGGCAAAGCTGTGAAATTCTGATCACGTCTGCATGGAACCTGCTCCCGAAATAGAAGTTAGCCGCGTGTCGTTTGCCTCGTACGCGCGCCTGCTCGGCGGCAACCGGAATTTTCGCCGCTTGTGGAGCGCACAGGTCGTCAGCGAACTCGGCGACTGGTTTTACACGCTCGCCATCTACAACCTGCTGCTGCAACTCACCGGACGCGCCGGATCGGTGGCGCTGGCGCTGGTGCTGCAAGTTCTGCCGCAAACCGTGATCGGGCCGACGGCGGGCGTGGTGAACGATCGGCTGCGGCGCAAGCGCGTAATGATCGCCTCAGATATTGGACGCACGTTGATCGTCCTCTGCATGCTGCTGATTCGCTCGAGAGAAATGGTGTGGCTGGTCTATCCGCTGCTGATGGCGGAAACCTTGCTCGCCGCTTTTTTTGAACCGGCGCGCAACGCCGTGATTCCGAACATTGTGGAGCGGGAAGACGTGGTGCTGGCGAACACGCTCTCCTCGTCCACCTGGAGCGTCAATCTCATGATAGGCGCAACCCTGGGGGGCGTGGTCGCGGCGCTGCTGGGCCGCGATGCCGTCTTCCTGCTGAATGCACTGTCGTTTGTAGTTTCAGCCGCGTTGATCTGGGGGATGCGTTTCGCCGAACCCCATGCCGAAGGTGCGCGCCGGTTCGAGGCGCAAGAGTTGGTGGATTTTTCGCCGATCCTCGCGGGAATCCGCTACGTGCGGGCGCATGTTCGTTTGCGCTCGACGATTTTTGTAAAGTTCGGACTCCTGATCATCGGGCCGGGCTGGGTGCTCTTCACGGTGATGGGGCAAAAGGAATTCGCTGTCCGCTGGCACGGCATGGCGCCCGAACGCGGCGCATTCCTCGGGATGAGTCTGCTGCTCGGCGCCCGCGGACTAGGCGCGCTGCTCGGGCCACTTTTGGCCGCCCCATGGGCGGGGCACTGGAAGCATCGCCTGGAAGTCGCGATCTTTTGGGGATACCTCGCAGCGGCCGCCGGCTACACGCTGGTCGGTGTGTCAGGGCATCTCTGGCAGGCCTGTTTGTGCGTAATGCTGGCGCACTCTGGAGGTTCGATCGTGTGGGTGTTCTCGACCACTCTGTTGCATCTGCAAAGCGACGACAAGTTTCGCGGGCGCGTCTTCGCCGCCGACCTCGGCCTCTGCATGTTCACCATCGCGGCGGGGGCGTATCTTGCCGGACGCTTCGTGGATTGGGGTTTCGCCGCGCGAAACGTAGCCAGCGTCGCGGGCATTTTAATGCTGATTCCGGCGGCGCTGTGGGGCTTATCGATCAGGCGCTCGGAAAATCAGGCGATCGGGTGATCGGGGCCATCGTGTGATCCAAAGTCTACGGGGTTCCAGATGGCCCGATCACCCGATTCAGACAAGCCGGTCAATCTTCGCGGCCAGGATGAAATCCGACTCGGTCAGCCCATCCACCGCGTGCGTCCAGGTCGTGATCTCAACCTTGCCCCAGCCCAG
>Ga0187879_10000522_pt1 | contig 25311 bp, 24 predicted proteins | sample June2016WEW_19_1_FD_132423 | JGI IMG/M metagenome (GOLD analysis project Ga0187879, IMG submission 132423) | Peatland microbial communities from SPRUCE experiment site at the Marcell Experimental Forest, Minnesota, USA - June2016WEW_19_10 | ecosystem: Environmental > Terrestrial > Soil >... | reverse complement strand
TTCGCCCCGGCCTTCGGCGCCGCCCCGCCCGGGCCCCGGCCCTTCGGCGCCTGGGCTGCATGCTCCCCGGCCGGCTGCTCCTGGACTGCCTGCTCCTGGACTGCCTGCTCCTGGACTGCCAGCTCCTTGGCCGCCTGCGCCACCACCGCCGCCTGCGCCAGGATCACCTCCTGCAGGGCTGCCGCCTCCAGCGCCACCTCCTGCAGGGCTGCCGCCTCTAGGGCCGCCTCTCGCAGGGCTGCTGCCTCTTCAAGGGCCGCCTCCTCCAGCGCTGTTTCTTCCAGGGCCGCCTGTTCCAGGACCGCCTCCTCCAGCGCTGTTTCTTCCAGGGCCGCCTGTTCCAGCGCCGCCTCCTCCAGCGCCGGGTCGGCCTGCGCCGCTCCGCCCGGACCTCCGGCCAGCTCTGGCCAGGCCAGCGCGGCCGGATCGAGTCCCGCGTCGGCCGGTTCCGCTGTCTCGCGGTCCTCGGCGTCCAGGGCCGCCTCGTTCCTGAATGAGTCGTAGATCTCGAGGAGCATCTGCTTCTGCCGCTCGGTGAGCTCCGGGTCGGTCAGGACTGCCTCCCGTACCCCTTGCCCTGACGGCCGGTCCTCAAGGAAGCCGGCTTGCACATACAGCGCCTCCGCCGAGATCCGCAGACCCTTCGAGAGCTGCTGCAGGATGTCTGCGCTTGGCTTGCGCAGGCCGCGCTCGATCTGGCTTAGGTACGGGTTGGAGACACCCGTCGCCTGGGCCAGCTGGCGAAGTGAGATTCTGGCCTGCTCCCGCTGCTCGCGGATGTAGGCACCTATCGCGGGAACACTAACCGGGCTCATGACTCAATTCTCGCCGCTAGTGCTTGCAATTGCAAAACTGGCCAGCCGGCGTCTCCCGTTAAGGCTCTCTGGGTATTTTCACCCGGATCTCACCAACCACCTGGCCGCCGCCGAGCACCGCTGGGGCGCCCAGTGCGGACAGGCCAGCTAGCAGGGTCTCGTCCGTCCCCAGCGCACGCAACAGCGCCACGGTCACCGCTGGCCGGGCGCGCTGACCGCCGTCGTCGATCTTGAACGCGCCGGCCCGGCCATCGGCGAGCGCGAACGCCTCGACTCCTTCCGCGCCCGACTTGAGCAGCAGGCCAGGGACGGCCGCCATCAGGGCGCGCTCGGGACGCGCGGTGCCCGAGGTCCACTCCGGGTACGCGCGCATCGCGTCGGCGACCTTGCGCTCCGGCGAGCCCGGCGCCGCGAGGACCATCGCCCGGAACGCGCGCGCGACGCCGGTCAGCGAGATGGCGAGCACCGGCGTGCCGCAGCCGTCCACGCCGACCGCGGCCACCTGCTCGCCGGCCAGCCGCTCGAGGATCCGCCTGATCTGAAGCTGCAGCGGATGATCGGGGTCGCGGTAGCTGCCGGTGGGCCAGCCCGCCGCGACGCAGGTGGCCAGCATGGCCGCGTGCTTGCCCGAGCAGTTCATGTGGATCCGGTCCGGCCCGCCGCCGCTACGCAGCAGCGCGCGCTGGGCCGAGGGATCAATGGGCAGATCCGGGGGGCACCGCAGCGCGCCCTCGGCCAGCCCGGAACGGGCCAGGATCTCGCGCACCCCGGCGACGTGGAAGTCCTCGCCTGAATGGCTCGCCGCCGCCAGCGCGAGTAGCTTCCCGTCCAGGTCGAGGCCGCAGCCGAGCATCGCCGCCGCCTGGATCGGCTTGTTCGATGACCTGGGGAACACCGGCTCCGCCGCCAGGCCAGCTGCCAGCGCCACCGTGCCGTCCGCGTTCAGCGCCGCGATCGCGGCGCGGTGCCTCGACTCGGCGAAGCCGGACCTGACGACCTCGGCGACCACCGGGTTCTCAGTGATGACCGGCCACCCCCAGCATCGCGCGGGCCTGCTCCGGGGACATGGCCGGGCGCTGGGCCAGTTCCGCGAGCGCCGCGGCGCGCTGGACCAGCTCGGTGTTGCCGGTCACCGGGCGGCCACCGGCGAAGGTGACCGTGTCCTCCATGCCGACCCGCAGGTGACCGCCGGCCGCCAGCGCCGCGAACATCACCGGCAGCGCGGTGCGGCCGATCCCGGTCGCCGACCAGGTGGCGCCGGCCGGCAGTGCGGCCACGGCCTGGACCAGCGTGGCGGCGTTGCCTGGCATCCCGCCGGGCACCCCCATCACCAGGTCACAGTGAACATGGCCGCCGTGCGGTTCGCCGAGGTCGTCGAGCAGCCGGTGCAGCGTCGCCACGTGGCCCAGGTCGAACAGCTCGAACTCGGGTACCACGCCGAGTTCCTTGGTCCTGGCGTAGAGCTCGCGGATGAACGGCCACGGGTTGGCGAACACCTCGTCGCCGAAGTTGACCGTTCCGCAGGTGAGTGAGCAGGCGTCCGGCAAGGCGTCCAGCACGGCCAGCCGCGGCTCGAAACCGTCGCTGACCGCGCCGCCGGTGGACAGCTGGACGATCAGGTCGGTGCCCGCACGGAGCGCCTGCACGGTGTCGGCCAGCCGCGTCCCGTCCAGGGTGGGACGGCCCTGGCCGTCCCTGATGTGCACGTGCACGACGGCGGCGCCGCACGCTCGGCAGTCCTTCGCTGCCGTAACCAGCTCGTCGAGCGTGACCGGAAGCGCGGGCACGGCCGACTTCTCCGACTCGGCACCGGTGGGCGCGACGGTTATGAGAGTGGCCGGACTGGGCCGGCGAGTGCTGTCTGACGTCATGGGCGGAAGAATGCCTTCTCGTGCGAGCTGTAGTCCAGCGTGCCAGCCAGGCGAGCGTCGAGGTGGCCGGCCTGACGGTGGCCGAGTTGCCCTCGCCTGGCCTGGTGGTGCTGGTCGGCGTGACCCATTCGGACACCCCCGGCGAGGCGGCGAGCCTCGCCCGGAAGATCTACCATCTCCGGATTCTGCCCGACGAGCAATCGTGCGCGGCAACGGGCGCGCCGCTGCTGGTGGTCAGCCAGTTCACGCTCTATGGCGACACCAGCAAGGGCCGGCGGCCGACCTGGCAGGCCGCGGCGCCGGGCCCGGTCGCGCAGCCCCTGGTCGATGTGTTCACCGACGCGCTCCGCGACCTCGGCGGGCAGGTGTTCTGCGGGGTATTCGGTGCGCATATGCAGGTAAAGCTGGTCAACGACGGTCCCGTTACGCTGATTATCGACGCTTGACCCCGGCCGTCTCATTCCCGGCCGTCTCGTCACCGGCCGTCTCGTCACCGGCCGTCTCGTCACCGGCCGTCTCGTCACCGGGTATCTCGTCGCCCGACAGGTAGCGGCGGGCGAATGCGAGCGACTCCGCGAGATCGGCCTGACGCTCGTCGCGAGTGGCGACGCGGCGGGTACTCACCTCAAGCACCACCATTCCGCCGTATCCGGCTGACCTGAGCCGCGCCAGCAGTTGCGCGCACGGCTGGCTGCCCCGGCCAGGGACCAGGTGCTCGTCAGGCAGGCCCGGCTTGGTGCCGTCCGCCAGGTGGACGTGCGCCAGCCGGTCCCCGAGCTGCTCCGCCATTTCCATCGCATCAGAGTCGGAGACGGCAGTGTGGGAGAGGTCCAGCGTGGCGGGTGCGTGGTCGAGCTCCACCGGGTTCCAGTGCGGCGAGTAGGCCGTTACCTCGGCACCCCGCGCCCGCAGCGGATAGAGGTTCTCGACGGCGAAGACCACGTCGGTCTCCTGATCCATCCGGGTCAGGCCATCCTCGAATTCCCTGGCGTACTCCCGCTGCCAGCGAAATGGCGGATGCACCACGACGACCTTCGCGCCGAGCTTCTCGGCCACCTCCCTGGCCCTGACGAGCTTGCCCCACGGGTCACGTCCCCAGACCCGCTGAGTGATCAGCAGGCACGGCGCGTGCACGGCGAGAACAGGCACGCCGTGATACTCGGCCAGCCGGCGCAGCACGTCCACGTCCTGGCTGATCGGGTCGCCGGACACCATCACCTCGACGCCGTCGTAGCCATGGCGGGCCGCCGCCTCGAAGGCATCCGGCACTCGTTCAGGGAAGACCGACGCGGTCGACAACGCCACCGGCACATCGCCTACCCGGGCGGCGTGACCCACGACGCCTCCTCTGCTCTGACCGGCTCTGCTCTGACCGGTCCTGCTCTGACCGGTCCTGCTCTGACCGGCCTTGCTCTGGTGCTCCAGGTCCCGCTCAGCGCTCCGTTTCGAGTCCCTGCCTGTTGTGGTAGGCAGCGGCCAATTGAATCCTGCGTGGCCAGCTTATGCCGGCCAGCGCGCCGGACTGGCCAGGCCGAGCCAGTGTCCGTACCGGCCGGTGTCAGTACCAGCCGTTACCGTGCTCGCCATGGGAAAGTCGGGGACGGCCATGCTCTACCAGTGCGCGGAGTGCGGCTGGCAGAGCACTAAGTGGGCGGGACGGTGCGGTGAATGCCATGGCTGGGGCACCGTCGCTGAGGCCAGGGCCCCGGCGTCCGCCCTGGCGCTCGCCCTGGCGCGCACCGGCTCGCGGGTGCCGCTGCAGCCGGCCCGGCCGGCTCCCGGCGGATCAGGCGCGGTGCCGATCGCCGACATCGACGCCACCGCGGCGCACGCCAGGCCGACCGGGCTAGGCGAGCTGGACCGGGTGCTCGGCGGCGGCCTCGTCCCCGGCGCGGTGGTGCTGCTCGCCGGCGAGCCCGGTGTCGGCAAGTCCACCCTGCTCCTGCAGGCCGGTGCGCTGGCGTCGAGCAACGGTCCGGTCCTCTACGTGACCGGGGAGGAGTCCGCCGCGCAGGTCCGGCTCCGGGCGGACCGGACCGGAGCGGTCAGCAGGGGGCTCTTCCTGGCTGCGGAGACCGATCTCGCCGCGCTGCTTGAGCACGTGGATGCGGTCGATCCCCGGCTGCTCATCGTGGACTCCGTGCAGACCATCTGCGCGGCCGGGGTCGAAGGCGTTCCCGGTGGCGTTACCCAGGTCCGCGAGATCACCGCGGCACTCACCGCGCTGGCCAAGCAGCGCACGCTGACCACGGTGCTAGTCGGTCACGTCACTAAGGACGGCTCCATCGCGGGCCCACGGTCACTGGAGCACCTGGTCGATGTCGTCCTGCATTTCGACGGGGACTCCCGCGCGCAGTTGCGGATGGTCCGCGCCCTGAAGAACAGGTACGGGCCGACCGACGAGATCGGCTGCTTCGAGCTGGGCGAGGATGGCCTGGCCGAGCTGCCTGATCCCAGCGGGCTGTTCCTGTCCCGGCTGCCCGACCCGGTGCCTGGCACCTGCGTCACCGTCACCCTGGAGGGCCGCCGTCCGCTCGTGGCCGAGGTGCAGACGCTTATCTGCGCGTCGACCGCGGAGCTGACCCGCAGGGTGACGTCCGGCCTTGACTCCTCGCGGGTGGGCATGATGATCGCTGTCCTGCAGCGGCGGGCCTCCGTAGCCATCGGCAAGCAGGACGTCTACGCCGCCACTGTGGGCGGAGTCCGGCTGACTGAGCCGTCGGTGGATCTGGCAATCGCGCTCGCGCTGGCCAGCGCTTCATCCAACCTCAGCGTGCCGGGCAGCCTGGCCGCCATCGGCGAGGTGGGGCTGGCCGGCGAGATCCGCCGGGTGGCAGGCTTGCCGAGGCGGCTGGCCGAGGCGGAGCGGATGGGATTCCGGCGCGCGATAGTGCCGCCGGGCAGCCTGGAGCCGCTGCGGCAGGCAGGCTCCGCTGGGAGCCTGGCTGGCATCGGCACCCGGATGGACGTCCGGGAGGCGGCCGATGTCGCACACGCGATCGCGCTGGGGCTCGGCGGGTGAGCCGGCGCTGGGCGGGTGAGCCGCGGTGAGCCGGGCGGGCCTGGTCCTGGACCGGGCAACCGGCCCGAAGCCGTCGGCGCGCGTCCAGCCGCCGTTACACTCGCAGTAATGACCAACTGTCCGGGGGTCACGTGCCTGCAGTGAGCGAAGGCCGGGAAAAGCGCCGTCGCGCCGCGCTCGCAGCGCTGGCGCCTGGCACTGTGCTCCGCGACGGCCTAGAGCGGATTCTCCGCGGCAGCACCGGGGCCCTCATCGTGCTGGGTCACGACCAGGCGGTCGAGAATATCTGCTCCGGCGGCTTCGAGATGAATGTCTCCTTTTCTGCGACCCGGCTGCGGGAGCTGGCGAAGATGGACGGCGCGATCGTCCTTGACGGGTCGGCGAGCAAGATCGTGCGGGCGGCAGTCCAGCTCGTCCCCGATCCGGCCATCCCGACCGACGAGGCAGGCACCCGCCACCGGACCGCTGAGCGCGTCGCCAGGCAGACCGGGCACCCGGTGATCTCGGTGAGCAAGTCGATGCGGATCATCGCGCTCTACATCGACGGTGACCGGTGCGTGCTCGAGGACTCCGCGGCCATCCTGTCGCACGCCAACCAGGCGCTGGCGACGCTGGAGCGGTACCGGCTCAGGCTCGACGAAGTCGCCGGCGCGCTGTCCGCGCTCGAGATCGAGGACCTGGCGACCGTGCGTGACGTTACGGCTGTGGCGCAGCGGCTGGAGATGGTGCGGCGCATAGCGGCCGAGATCGAGAACTACATGGTGGAACTCGGCACCGATGGCAGGCTGCTCGCGCTCCAGCTCAACGAGCTTATCGCCGGGACGGCACAAGACCGCGAGCTGCTCGTGCGGGACTACGTCCGGGTGCCGGCCGGGGATCGCGCGCATGCTGCTGCCACCGTGCTCGCCAGGCTGGAGCAGGTGCCGCCTGACGAGCTCCTCGACTCAAGCGCTGTCGCGATGGTTCTGGGCTTCAGCGGTCCCGATGCGCTGGACGAGCTGGTCAGCCCGCGCGGGTACCGGCTGCTCGCGATGGTCCCCCGGATTCCGCGGCAGGCGGTGGACCGCCTCATCGATCACTTCGGCGGGCTGCAAAAGGTCCTTGCCGCGAGCGTCGAGGACCTGCAGCGAGTGGAGGGTCTCGGCGGACCGCACGCCCGCAGCCTCCGGGAGGGCCTGTCCCGGCTTGCGGAAGCGTCGATCCTGGAAAGGTACGCGTAGCCAGCCAACGGGCCGGTCAGCTGATCCGGAAGGCTACCTTCTCGCTGACGAGCCTTCCGTGGGAGGCGGCGGCGACGTAGGTGCCACCGGGCACCAGCGAGCCCACGGCGGCGCATCCGGGCGTTGAGGTCTGCCGCCCCCAGGAGATGGGCAGCACCGCAGGTACGCCCTTGACCAGGTCGGTCACCAGTGATCCCGCCCCGGCGACGCAGTCCGCCGAGCTCCAGATCTTGGCTCCCCCTGAAGTGATCACAAGCGCGAGGAACTTGGGACCGACGTTGAAAGTGCACCTCCTGGCCGAGGTGGAGACCACGTCCACATCGAATACCGGGAGCTGGCCAGCACCGTAGCTGCCCTGGCTTGCGAACAGGCTCAGCACGACGCTCCCCGGCCTGCAGGCTCGCCGGTTAGGCGGCGGCTCCGGAGCCCCGGCGCGGGAAGAGTCCCCGGGCCGGCCGGCGGCCGGGAGCCCGCTGGCTGGCCGGCTGCCGTGTGCAGGGTTCGCCGACGCGCCCGGACTGGCGGAGCTATTCGCGGCGGCGGCCGGGCTCGTGGTGACGAACTCGAGCGGGTGGTCGTGCTGCGCCGAGGACGGCGATCCGGCGGCGGGCGAGCCGGCCGCCCGGCTGACGGCGAGCACGCCCGAGAAGGCCCAAGCGACCACGGAGAGAACGCCGAAGCCGACGACGAGCGCCACGAAACGGCGTCTCCAGTAGATCGCGGGCCGCAGCGCACGCTTCTGCGCTTGATTACGGAACGCTATCGGGCCCATGCGACGAGTATGCAAGCGCTGACAGGGCTAGACCGGCCGACCCGCCGGCCCGGCGATCTGAACATCACTGCAGGTAGGAGGCTTGTCCGGGTTAATATGGCGAGTCCGGGAGGCGCTCATCCTGGGGGTCCGTCGGCGTCCGCGGCGTCCGCGCACTGTGCGGTGTGGCTCGCGTCGATGTCACGTTCTGTAATCATCTTAGCCTGGCCTGATCGGGCCGCCTGGTGTGTGCGTGACCGCCGGCGCCGCGATCGGTACCTGGCTGCCTGACAATGGGCTGGTGATCGACGTGGCACCCGCGCGGTTCGAGGAGATGGTCATCACCGCCCTCGACGGGCTCCCTGACGAACTCGGCCGGATGATGCAGAACGTGGCGGTGACGGTCGAGCATGGTCCCGGCCCCCCCGGCCTGCTCGGGCTGTACCGGGGCCTCCCGCTCACCAGCCGCGGCACAAATTACGCGGGCGTGCTGCCCGACCGGATCACGATCTATCACCAGGCGATCTGCGCCATCTGCCGGAGCCCTGCGGAGGTGGTCGAGCAGGTGCGCCGTACCGTCATCCACGAGGTCGCCCACCATTTCGGCATCGATGACGACCGCCTCGACGAACTCGGCTGGTGAGCTGAAAACGGCCGTCCGGCCCGCGAAGGCGACGGGCTGCCGGTGTGCCGGGCTACCGGGAACGGAGCTGGTCAAGGATCGCCTGCTGGCCGCCTGCGACGTCGACCACCTTCGTCCGGCTGGCTGCGCCCGCCACCAGAGTCACTGACCGGCGCCGGACGCCGAACGCCTCCGCAACTGCGGCCAGCGCCGCCTCGGTTGCCTGGCCGGCCACCGCCCGCGCACTCACCCGGACGACCAGGGCACCGCCGTGGTCACCGCCGACGCGGGTGTTCCTGGCGCCCGGCCGGACGCGGATCGTCACCCTCACCTCCGCAGTGTGCCGCATGACCGGGCGGCCCCGGGCAGCTGTTGTACCTGCGGTCCTGACTACTGGTGATACGACTCAAGGAAGGTGCCCAGCCGCCCGATCGCGTCGTCAAGCACGTCAACCCCGGCGAGGAACACCAGGCGGAGATGGTCGGTGGACGGCAGGTTGAACCCGGAGCCGTGAGAGAGCAGCAGGTGCTGCTGCTCAAGCAGGTCAATCACGAGCTGCTCATCGTCACTGACCTTGTGGACGTCAGGGTCGAGGCGCGGGAACAGGTACAGCGCGGCGGCCGGCTTGACGCAGTCCACCCCGGGTATCTCCGTCATCCGCTGCCACGCATGATCACGCTGATCGCGCAGCCGCCCGCCGGGCTGCAGCAGGCCGCCGATGTCCTGCAGGCCGCTGAGCGCGGTGTGAATCGCGTGCTGGGCTGGCACGTTCGGGCACAGCCGCATGTTGGCCAGCAGTTCAAGCCCCTCGAGGTACTCCGCGGCGTCGCGCCGGGGGCCGCTGACCACCAGCCAGCCAGAGCGGAAGCCGGCCAGCCGGTAGGTCTTGGACAGCCCGCAGAGGGTGAGCACCATGAGGTCGGGGGCGAGCACCCCGGCGCTCTCGTGCACCGCGTCCTCGTAGAGGATCTTGTCGTAGATCTCGTCGGCGAGCACGAGCAGCCCATGGCGGCGGGCGAGGTCGAGCAGGCCGAGCACCGTGTCCCTGGAGTACACGGCGCCGGTCGGGTTGTTCGGGTTGATGATCACGATGGCCCGGGTCCTGGCCGTGATCTGGGCGGCGGCATGGCCGAGATCCGGGGCCCAGCCCGCCGACTCCTCGCACCTGTAGTGCACGGCCCGGCCACCGCACAGGCTGACCGCGCCGGTCCACAGCGGATAGTCGGGACTGGGGATCAGCACCTCGTCACCCTCGTTGAGCAGCGCCTGCAGCGCCATGACGATGAGCTCCGACACCCCGTTGCCGAGATAGACATCGTCCGGGCCCACCCCGGTCATCCCGAGGCCGGCGTAGCGCTCAGCGACCGCCAGGCGCGCCGGGTAGATGCCCCGGGCATCGCTGTAGCCCTGGGCGGCGTAGAGGCTCTCAGCCACGTCATCCAGGACCGTGCCGGGCGCGAGCATCCCGAACGGGGCCGGGTTACCGAGGTTCAGCTTGAGGATCTGATGCCCCTGCGACTCCAGCTGCCTGGCCCGGCTCAGCACCGGCCCCCGGATGTCATACCTGACGTCGCGAAGCCTGTCGGCCTGCGGCACTATCACTGCGCACCTCCCGCTCCCAAGAGGCTATCGTGCCGGAAGCACCTGCGCGGCGCATCGGATTTCCCGTAGCCCGGCGGACAAAGCGATCACAGCAGGCCGCCGGGGCACCTTTTCGCCCCTTAATCCACATCAGGCACCTATAACCTCGTTACTGGACAATAAGTGCGGAAATTAACGAATAACTCCAACGACCCGGCCTCGGGAGGCGCGGTGCCGGCCGTACCGGAGAATCGTCACGACATGCCTGGCGAGGTGGTGGCACCGGTCCTGCGGTGGTACGCCTCGCACGCCAGGGACCTTCCGTGGCGCGGCCCCGGCAGCTGCCCGTGGTCGGTGCTGGTGAGCGAGATCATGCTGCAGCAGACTCCGGTGGCGCGGGTCCTGCCCGCCCATGCGGCCTGGCTGGCCCGCTGGCCGACGCCGGAATCGCTGGCGGCAGCCGCCCCGGCGGACGCAGTCAGGCAGTGGGGCCGGCTGGGCTATCCGCGCCGGGCGCTGCGGCTGCACGCCACCGCCTGCATCCTCACCGACCAGCACGGCGGGCAAGTGCCGGCGTCCGTGACTGAGCTGACGGCGCTGCCCGGCGTCGGCGCTTACACGGCCGCCGCGGTAGCCAGCTTCGCGTTCGGCCAGCGGCACGCCGTCCTGGACACCAACGTGCGCCGGGTGCTCGCGCGGCTGATGCGAGGCGAGCACCAGCCGCCGCGGGCCGTCTCCGCCGCCGAGCGACGGCTGGCGCAATCGCTGCTGCCCGCCGCCCCGCGCCGGGCCGCGCGCTGGTCGGTGGCCGTGATGGAACTCGGCGCCCTGGTCTGCACCGCGGCCAGGCCGCGCTGCGGCAGCTGCCCGGTCGCACGGCACTGTTCCTGGCGGCTGGCGGGCAGCCAGCCAGGTCCGGGCAGGCCGACGCCGGCGCGCTACACAGGCAGCGACCGCGAGTGCCGCGGCCGGCTGCTCGCCGTGCTCAGGGCCGCCACCGGGCCGGTGCCAGCGGCGCGGCTTGACGCCGCGTGGCCGGCCGGGGACCAGCGGGCCAGGGCGCTGGCTGCCCTGATCGCCGACGGCCTGGCCAGGCCGGCCGGGCCAGGGTACTACGGGCTGCCAGAACGACCCCTGCCAACGTGAGGGGCGCTGGCCGCTCGCGCGGCCAGCGCCCCTATCACGTCCGCTGCCTGCAGCCGGGCGGCGGCTGCTACTCGGCGCTCCGGTGCCCTTCGGCAGCGCTGGCCGAACCGCCACCGGCGCCGCTAGCAGCTGGCTTGGTCGCGGCGATCTCGGCCGGCGGCGCGTCAGGGACCGCATCGGGCTTGGGCTCGCCCTTGAAGGTGAACTTCGCCGCTGTCCCGGTACCCTCGGCGTCGACCATCACGATCTGGCCGGCCTTGAGCTCGCCGAAGAGGATTTTCTCCGACAGGCTGTCCTCGATCTCGCGCTGGATAGTGCGCCGCAGCGGCCTGGCCCCGAGCACGGGATCGTAACCGCGGGTAGCCAGCAGCGCCTTCGCCGCGGGCCGCAGCTCCAAGCCCATGTCGCGGTCCCGCAGCCGCTCATCCACCTTGGCGATCATCAGGTCCACGATCCTGACGATCTCCTCCTCGGTGAGCTGGTGGAAGACGATGGTGTCATCCACGCGGTTCAGGAACTCCGGCCTGAAGTGCTGCTTCAGCTCCTCGTTCACCCTGGTCTTCATCCGGTCATACGAGCCGCGTGACTCACCAGCGGTGCCGAAACCGACCGAGACGCCCTTGGAGATATCCCTGGTCCCGAGGTTGGTGGTCATGATGATGACGGTGTTCTTGAAGTCCACCACCCGGCCCTGCGCGTCGGTCAGGCGGCCGTCCTCCAGGATCTGCAGCAGCGAGTTGAAGATGTCCGGGTGGGCCTTCTCGATCTCGTCGAAGAGCACCACAGAGAACGGCTTGCGGCGGACCTTCTCGGTCAGCTGGCCGCCCTCCTCGTATCCGACGTATCCAGGAGGCGAGCCGAACAGCCGCGAGACCGTGTGCTTCTCCATGTACTCGCTCATGTCGAGCTGGATCAGCGAGTCCTCGTCGCCGAACAGGAACTCGGCGAGCGTCTTGGACAGCTCGGTCTTGCCGACGCCGGAAGGACCGGCAAAGATGAACGAGCCACCGGGCCGCTTCGGGTCCTTCAGGCCTGCCCGGGTCCGCCGGATCGCCTGCGACAGCGCCTTGATGGCATCGTTCTGGCCGATGACCCGCCGGTGCAGCTCATCCTCCATCCGCAGCAGGCGCTGCGACTCCTCCTCGGTGAGCTTGAAGACCGGGATGCCGGTAGCGGTCGCCAGCACCTCCGCGATCATCTCCTCGTTCACCTCGGCGACCGCGTCCATGTCGCCGGCCTTCCACTCCTTCTCCCTGGCGTCCTTCTTGTCGATCAGCTGCTTCTCGGTGTCCCGGAGCCTGGCCGCCTTCTCGAAGTCCTGGGAGTCGATGGCCGACTCCTTCTCGCGGCGCACGTCGGCGATCTTCTCGTCGAACTCGCGCAGGTCAGGCGGCGCGGTCATCCGGCGGATGCGCATCCGCGACCCGGCCTCGTCGATCAGGTCGATCGCCTTGTCAGGCAGGAACCTGTCGCTGATGTACCGGTCGGCGAGCTGCGCGGCGGCGACCAGCGCGTCGTCGGTAATGGACACGCGGTGGTGCGCCTCGTAGCGGTCCCGCAGGCCCTTGAGGATCTCGATGGTGTGCTTGATGGTCGGCTCGGCCACCTGGATCGGCTGGAACCTGCGTTCAAGCGCTGCGTCCTTCTCCAGGTGCTTGCGGTACTCATCCAGCGTGGTCGCGCCGATCGTCTGCAGCTCACCCCGGGCCAGCATGGGCTTGAGGATGGAGGCCGCGTCGATAGCGCCCTCGGCCGCCCCGGCGCCGACCAGCGTGTGGATCTCGTCGATGAACAAGATGATGTCGCCGCGGGTGCGGATCTCCTTCAGGACCTTCTTCAGCCGCTCCTCGAAGTCGCCGCGGTACCTGGAGCCCGCCACCAGCGCGCCGAGGTCGAGCGTGTAGAGCTGCTTGTCCTTGATGGTCTCGGGAACCTCGCCCTTGACAATCTTCTGCGCGAGGCCCTCTACGACTGCCGTTTTCCCCACGCCGGGCTCGCCGACCAGGACCGGGTTGTTCTTGGTCCGCCTGGAGAGCACCTGCATGACGCGCTCGATCTCTTTCTCCCGGCCGATGACGGGATCGAGCTTGCCCTCTCGCGCCGCGGCAGTCAGGTTCCTGCCGAACTGGTCGAGCACCAGGGACGTTGACGGCGCGGTCTCGGACGGCGCGCCTGCCGCGGCCGGCTCCTTGCCCTGGTAACCATGGAGCAGCTGGATCACCTGCTGGCGGACCCGGTTCAGGTCGGCGCCGAGCCGGACCAGGACCTGGGCGGCAACGCCCTCGCCCTCACGGATCAGGCCGAGCAGGATGTGCTCGGTGCCGATGTAGTTGTGGCCGAGCTGCAGGGCCTCCCGCAGCGACAGCTCAAGGACCTTCTTGGCACGCGGAGTGAACGGGATGTGCCCGGACGGGGCCTGCTGGCCCTGGCCGATGATCTCCTCGACCTGCTGGCGCACCGCCTCCAGGCTGATCCCGAGCGATTCAAGCGCCTTGGCGGCGACGCCCTCGCCCTCGTGGATCAGGCCGAGCAGGATGTGCTCCGTGCCGATGTAGTTGTGGTTCAGCATCCTGGCTTCTTCTTGAGCCAGGACCACGACCCGGCGCGCCCGGTCGGTGAATCTCTCGAACATCTGGTCGCTCCCTCACAGAGCGGTCGGGGGAGGCGCTGGGATGTACGCCGCCGTCCTTCCGCATGCTAGCCCGGCGCCGGGCGACGCCTCGGGTGCGAAATGTCGCACTACTAAGACGTTCCCCGTCGGCTGGGCGTTCACCCCATCCAACCTAGGGCAGAAGGACCATGTTCCCGGGTACGCCGGGAGCGAACGCGCCTGGTGCCCTGCGCGAACGCGCGTCGTGCCAGCCGCGAACGTGCGCGATGCCCTGCGCGAACGTGCGTAATGCCTGCGCCAACGCGCACGGCGCCCTGAGCGAAGGCGCGGTGCCCTGGAGCGAACACGTGGTGCTCGGCGCCGACCGCGGAGCGGCCAGCGGCGCACCGGAGTGCACAGCTGGCCGCTGGCGTGCTTGCCGGATCAGGGCGCGGGGCGACTCGCCTGCCGGGCCGGGGGGCGAGCGATCGTCCGGGCGGGGTCCGTGATGTGGCCCGGCGCGACGGTCGCCCGGTACACGACGTCGCCGGGGCCGGGGCCGCCCGGCCTTGCCCGGTGATTAGTGACTGGCCTCGTATTCGGCGATGATGGTCGCCGGAATACGGCCGCGCTCGCTTACCTTGTGGCCGCGGTTCCTTGCCCATGCCCTGATTTCCGCGCTCCGCTCACGACCGGGGCCAGTGCGCGCCCGGCGGCGGCGTCCCGTCGCGCTTACCTTACGCGAGCTATCTGTGTACTCGCTGAACCTGTCATGCAGTTCCTTCGCGTGCGAGGTGCACACGTCGATCTCGTACGCGGTTCCGTCAAAGGAGAACGCGACTGTCTCCCTGCCCTCGACCTCGTCGTCGTGGGGAAGGTCGCAGACGACCGTCACCACCGTCTTCTGAGCCATGCGCGCCAGCCCTTCCGTTGAAGCAAGCATTTATAGAATGCTAAACCTATACTAGGATCCTTGCACCTGACAATTCTGGCCATGCTCATTGAAGTAGGGAGTTCCACATTGCGGATGCGCGGAAGCAATCCGGAAGAGGCCCGTAACTCTCCGTAATCAGATTAGGATCAGCTGTCCATCAATCGGCGTCCCGTGCTTCCTCATCATCAGGTGGCGCAGCGGCTTCGTTGCCCTCCGTACGCGGAATCGTGCCGTTGGGCGAAATATCATCAGACACATCCTGATCACCGCGCCTGCGCCGGGCACCCATCTCGCGCCGTAGGAACGCGCCGACACCGATGAGGAATGCAACGCACACAACGAGCGGCGGCGTCAGCACACTCAAGTCCCTGATCACGTAGCGCTCCTCCTTTCGGTCCTGGACTGCCCGGCTTCCTTTCGGCCGGGCTCAGCGTGCTTCCATTCGGCCCCGTACTGGCGACTTGGCTTTCCGGCGACAGCAGCACCATGGCCACCTGCGCGCGTAAAACCTAGAGTGCTCAATTGGCATTCTGGCCCATCATGGTCACCGGGGCGCCGGCCGGATCCCGCGGGGCTCATGGCCCCACGCGAACGACGCCAAGCGGCCCCAGGGCCCGCGACAGGCCCGGATCCTGGAGCGCGGCCTGGCATCCGGGCGACGCCAGGCCGGGCGGACGGCGACGGCATGCTCCACACCGGCCTGCACATCCACTCCAGCCACTCCGGTGCCGCAGCAGGACTCCAACATCCCGCGGCTCACCTGTAGGCGCTGGGCAAGAACGGCACTGCGGCGGGCACTGGCGATTCTAGTCATCCGGCCCGGAGGCTGGAACTCGACGAAACGCTCCCGCGGGCCGGGCATGTTCATACGTGGCGAGCAGGCCCAGCAGAGTTGCCTCGCGCCACGCCGACCAGCTGCGCAGGGAAGGTCCGCTTCATGCTGTCCGCCGGGATATACAACAGAATTCGATCGCCTTCGCCACGCGCCGGCATTCCGGGCAGCTGATCACATCACCACCACTTCGGCGCAGGTGTGCAACCTGGCATCCGGCGGCCGTCCGATTCCCGGCCTTGACTCGCGCCACCTGCTCGAGATCACGCTCGAGGACCGCACCGGCTGCTATCTGTTGCCAGCGCACGCGTGGACGCCATGGTTCGCCGCGCCTGATGTCAAAATCCGGCTTCGATGCCGTTGCCGGCCGCTACGGTGATCTCGCCCCGCGCCTATTCGCGCGATCGACGGGCCGCTCCTCGGATCCGCCGGTGAACTGGACATCCACAGAACTTCACACCTGCCTGGCCGGCAACTCGGACGCGCATTCACCTCCGACGCCCTGGCGTGAGCCGATCACGTTCGCCACGGGCCGATTACTTCTCGACGACCCCGGAGCGCGGCAAGCCACTCACGATCGGGCCAGCTCGCCGGCCGGCTGAGCTTGCCAACAGGCCCGCGGGCTATCGTCCGGCCGGAGCGGCCGGATTTACTAATCTGGAGCAGTTGCCGCAGATAGTGGGAGAAATATTCGGCATCGGCCGAAAAGCAAGAAGGCTGCCGCCTTCGGCTGCAGCAGCCGCCGGGCGGCGCGGGAACCCTCAGTCAGCGGCGCGGCAGCCGCAACCCTCAGCCAGCGGCGCAGCAGCCGCCGGGCGGCGCGGGAACCCTCAGTCAGCGGCGCGGCAGCCCTCAGAGGCGCAGCAGCATCCGGGTGTTGCCGAGAGTGTTCGGCTTGACCCGGTCCAGGTCGAGGAACTCGGCGACGCCCTCGTCGGCGGAGCGCAGCAACTCGGCGAAGACGTCAGGGTCGGAGACGTCCGGGTCGGCGGCCGCTCCGCTGATCTCCTCGAAGCCGTAGCGGCCGAAGAAGTACACGGCGAAGGTGAGCACGAAGACCCGGCGGACGCCGAGTTCAGTCGCCCTAGCCAGCAGCGCGCCGACCAGCAAGCCACCGATCCCCAGCCGCCGGCAGTCCGCAGCCACGGCGATCGTCCGGATCTCAGCGAGGTCCTCCCACATGACATGCAGAGCCCCGCACCCGATCACCTGCTCGTCCCGAGCCCCCCCGTCCGGCACCCTGACCGCGACCACGAATTCCTGGATGTCCTCGTACAGCGTGACCGTGGGCTTGTCCAGCAGGCCGGTCGCGAGATTGGCATCAATCAGGCCCCTGATGGCCCGGACGTCGCCAGTGCGGGCCGACCTGACCGTATAACCCACTGCCTGCCACCTTCGGTTCTTTAGGCGTCATCGTCGTTGTGCTTCGGGATAGCATGGCAAACGGCAGGCCGGCGTGGCAATTCGATTCTCCACAGAGCGTCACCGAGTCGGTACGTATTGCGTAGCAGTCTCGGCCCTGCTGGCTATTCGGGCACATCACGCGCACATCACGCGCAGATCACAGGCGCTTGCTTTGCGTAGAGACACGCGGCGTGACCTGCGGAAACTTCAAGTTGAGCTGCCGAAGAGCGGAGCCGGTGGAGCATAGTGAGCGTGGACATGGACGGCGTTGGTCCAATCGTGGGGCCCGCGCGCGGCCGAAAAGTAAAAATTTCGCCGTTTGGGTTCGCGGCATGCTGTCGCTCCATTAACGTGCAGCGCTGTTAACCCTGTAGTCGTCCGCCTCCGAATCCGGCGACGGACGGCACGACCCGCCGAGTTCCCGGTCAGCCGAAACGCGATCAGGGAAGCCGGGGAACCATCCTTCCCCGGGGTGAATCGGCAGCTCCTGGCCTGCTCCATGGGCCCAGGGCCTGCCGTAGGGCTGCTCCGGCCCGAACCCGTCAGCTAACCCGGTAGGCGGCCTAGGAGAGGAGACTCCACGTGGAGCGCTTGCCATCGGGCAGGCACCGCAAGACTGGTACACGGGGGGCTCGCGCCCGCGCGACTGCCCGCGCGACCTCGCACCGCGCATGGGGGCGCACGGCCATTCTGGCGAGCGCCGCGGTCCTGGTCGGCTTCGCACTGCCCAGCGGGATCGGGGCCGCAAGCACGGCGGGCTCGTCGCCGAGCATGAATACCCTCCTGGCCGCGGCGGCGAAGCTTTCCAACCAGATCGACAGCCTCAGCGAGCAGTACGACGGACTCAAGATCCAGCTGACCGAGGCGCGGTCCGAGGCGAAGATCGCCCACCAGACCGCCGTGCGCGACGAGCAGCAGCTCGCCGCGGGCAGGCTCGCAGTCGGCCAGATAGCGGCCGAGGGTTACCTCACCGGCGGCGTCGACCCATCGCTTGAGCTTCTCCAGAGCAGCAATCCGCAGGCATTCCTGGACCGCGCCTCGATCATGCTGCAGCTCCAGCAGGAAAACGGCACCAAGGTGAACCTGCTCGCCGCCGCTGAGGCGGCAGCGCAGCGCGCCCAGCTGGCCGCTACCCAGGAGACCGTCCAGGCCCAGAAGCTGACGACGGCGATGAGCGGCACGGTCGCGGCGATCCAGGCCAGAGAGAACGTGCTGAACAGCGCGGCGTATAAGCAGGCATTCGCCCAGTTCCGGCAGACCGGCAGATACCCGGCCATCAACGTGCCAGGCGGCAACTCCATCGGCGTGCAGGCGCTGCGGTGGGCGCTGACCAGGCAGGGCGATCCCTACGTCTGGGGCGCTGCGGGGCCGAACGAGTTTGACTGCTCTGGCCTGGTGATGTGGGCCTACGCCCATGTCGGCATCAGCCTGGATCACTACACCGGCGACCAGTGGAACGAGGGCGAGCACATCTCGCGGAGCCAGCTGGAGCCGGGCGACCTGGTGTTCTTCTTCCCCGATATCGGTCACGTCGGGATGTACGTCGGCGACGGCATGATGATCGATGCGCCGACCTACGGCCAGCCGGTCCAGGTCCAGGCAGTCTTCTGGAGCGCGTACGTCGGAGCGGTGCGGATCGTCGCCTGACCTGGCCGTCGCGCTCGGCCGGTACCGAACCGGCTGAGCGCGGCACCGGGCTGGCCTAACTCCGCCTGCCTTACTCTGGCCGGACGAGCGGGAACAGGATCGTATCCCTGATGCTGGCGCCGGTCAGCATGATCAGCACGCGGTCGATGCCCATGCCCATCCCTCCGGTTGGCGGCATGCCGTACTCAAGCGCGCGCAGGAAGTCCTCGTCCAGCTGCATCGCCTCCGGGTCGCCACCCGCTGCGCGCAGCGACTGCGCGGTGAGCCGGCCGCGTTCCTCCACCGGATCCACCAGCTCGGAGTAGGCCGTCCCGATCTCGGTGCCGAAGGCGACCAGGTCCCACTTCTCCGCGAGCCTGGGGTCGTCCCGGTGCGCCCTGGTCAGCGGAGCGACCTCGACAGGGAAGTCACAGTAGAAGACCGGCTCGGCCGTCCGCGCCTCCACGAGGTGCTCGTACATCTCCAGCAGCACCTCGCCGCGGCCCCAGCCCGGATTGAGCTCGATCGCCGCCCGGGCGGCCAGCTTGCGCAGGCCCTCCTCGCTCGTGTCCGGCGTGACCTGTTCGCCTAGAGCGTCGGAGACCGCGTCATGCACGGTCTTCATCGGCCACCTGCCGGCGATGTCGTGCTCGGATCCGTCCGGCGTGCGCACCACGGTGCCGCCGAGCGCAGCCCGCGCCGCGCCCTGGATCAGCTCTCTGGTCAGCGTGGCCATGGTGGTGTAGTCGGCGTAGGCCTGGTAGAGCTCGAGCATGGTGAACTCGGGGTTGTGCGTGGCGTCGGCACCCTCGTTCCTGAAGATCCGGCCGATCTCGTAGACCTTCTCGATGCCGCCGACCACCAGGCGCTTCAGATAGAGCTCCAGGGCGATCCGCAGGTAGAGGTCAATGTCGTAGGCGTTGCTCCGGGTGACGAACGGGCGGGCGTTGGCCCCGCCATGCAGCACCTGGAGCACCGGTGTCTCGGCCTCGAGGAAGCCGCGGGCGTGCAGTTCCTCGCGCAGCGCCCTGGTCACGATGGACCGCATTTCGGCCATCTGCCGCGCCGCCGGGCTGATGATCAGCTCGACATACCGCTGCCGGACCCGCGCTTCCGCATCGGCCAGGCCCGCACGCTTGTCGGGGAGCGGCCGCAGCGACTTGGCGGTGATCGCAAAGGAGTCGGCAAGCACCGACAGCTCGCCACTGCGCGAGGCGATCACTTCGCCCTGCACCCCGATATGATCGCCGAGATCAACGTCCTGCTTCCAGGCGGCGAGCGCGTCGGCACCGACCCGCTCCAGCGAGATCATGACCTGGATGTCGCCGGTGCCGTCCCTGATCGTCGCGAAGCAGAGTTTCCCGCCATTGCGGTAGAGCATGACTCGCCCGGCGACGCCGACGTGCTCACCGGTCGAGGTATCCGGCGCCAGATCGCGATGGCGGGCCCGCACCTCCCCGATCGTCGCCGTGCGGGGAAAGCCGACGGGATAGGGCTCGATGCCGGCCGCCCGCATCCGCTCCAGCTTGGCCAGCCGCACCTGCATCTGCTCGGGCACGGTGCCGCCGGGTCGTCCCGCTCCGCGGCCAGCGGATCCGCGGCTCTGCTCTTGGTCGGTCATCTGCCCGAGGGTACCGGCGCTCGCCTGGCGCCTGCACGCTGGTTTAACCGTGGCGACGGACCGACCGCGGTCAGGAAGCAGCGGTGTTGCGCTCGTAGACCAGCCGCAGGCCGATCAGCGTCAGCCAGGGCTCATATCCGTCGATGACGGCGACCTCATCGATGACCAGCGGCGCAAGCCCGCCGGTGGCGATGATCGTCACAGCCCCCGGGTCACCGGGCGAGAGCTCCCTGGCCATCCGCTCCGAGATTCCCTCGACCTGGCCAGCGAACCCGAACACGATCCCGGACTGCAGCGCCTCTACGGTGTTCTTGCCGATCACGTGGAGCGGCCTGGTCAGCTCCACCTTGAGCAGCTGCGCCGCCCTGCGGGACAGCGCGTCTACCGAGATCTCGATGCCGGGCGCGAGTGCCCCGCCGACGAACTCGCCTCGCTCGCTGACCGCGTCGAAGTTGGTCGAGGTGCCGAAATCCACGACGATCGCCGGGCCCCCGTACAAGTGCACCGTGGCGAGCGCGTTCATGATCCGGTCGCTGCCGACCTCCTTGGGATTGTCCATCCGGATCGGGACGCCGGTCTTCACCCCCGGTTCGACGATGACAGCGGGCACATCTCCGTAGTACCGCCGGAACATCTCTCGCATCTCATGCAGCACGGACGGCACGGTCGAGCACAGCGAAATGCCGCTGATGTCAGCGTCACTGGACAGGGTGCTCTGGGCGAGCAAGCCCCGCAGGGTGACCGCAAGCTCGTCGGCGGTCCGGACCGGGTCGGTGGCGATCCGCCAGTGCTCGATCACCTCGTCGCCTTCGAACACGCCGAGCACGGTGTTGGTGTTTCCCACGTCGATCGTCAGCAGCATTGCTCTCCCGATTGACCTTCGGACCCGGCTGCCGCCGGCCGGGCCAGGGCGCCGCCCGCTGCCCCGGCCATCAGCCCGGCCCGCCAAGCACGAGCGCAGTATTGTCGATCAGCCTGGTTGTCCCGATCTTCGCCGCGACCAGCAGCAGCGCCGGGCCGGCTGCGCTGTCCGCCAGTTCAGCGAAGGTGTCCGGGGCGACGAGGGCCAGGTAGTCAAGAACCAGCGGCGGCTCTGCCGTGGTGGCCTCGGCCAGCACCGCGCGCGCTGCGGCGCGCACCGCGGACGGCCCGTCGCATGCAGCCAGGCGGCCGGCGCTCAGCGCCCGCGACAGGGCGAGCGCGGTCACCCGCTCGCGGGCCGACAGGTATCCGTTCCTGGTCGACGAGGCGAGACCGTCGGCATCGCGCACAATGGGTGCCTCGGCTATCTGCACGCCCAGGTTAAGGTCGGCCGTCATCCGCCGCACCAGAGCGAGCTGCTGGGCGTCCTTCGCGCCGAACACCGCGACGTCCGGGGCCGTCAGCTGGAAGAGCTTCAGCACCACGGTCAGCACCCCGGTGAAGAAGCCGGGCCTGGAGCTGCCTTCGAGCACCTGCCCCATCACGCCGGGATCAACCGTGATCATCTGCCTGACCGGGTACATCTGTGCCTGCTCAGGCGCAAACACGACGGCGGCGCCTTCCGCGGCACAGATGGCCAGGTCCTGCTCCAGGGCGCGCGGGTAGCGATCGAAGTCCTCGCCGGGGCCGAACTGCAGCGGGTTGACAAAGATGGACACCAGCAGGCTGCCATGAGGCATCGAGATCTCGCGCGCCCGGCGCAGCAGCACCCGGTGGCCGGCATGCAGCGCGCCCATCGTCGGGACGAGCACCACGGGCTGCGGCAGCGCATCGCGGGCAGCCGCGAGCGCGGCCCTGGTAGTGGCCAGAACGGTCATAGGCCAGTCCCGGCCCGCCCGCATGCAGGTCTTGCCATAACGGGGGCCAGCGGCCGGTCCGCGCCCGCACCGGCTCTGGCCGCGGCCACGACGGGGATCACCGGCTGGTCCCGGCGAGCACGCCGAGCAGCCGCTGCGCATCGGGCGCCGTGAGGATGCCTGCGGCGAGCGCCCGTTCAGCGGTGAGCCTGGCCATCGCGAGGTAAGCGGGCAGCACCTCGGGCGCTGCCGCCCGAAGCGCCCCGATGTGACTGGCGACCGTCTCGGCGTCACCGCGAGAGACCGGCCCGGTCAGGGCGGCATCGCTGAGCCGCAGCGCGTTGTCGAGCGCGGCGGACAACAGCGGGCCGAGCATCCGGCCGGGCTCCGGCACTCCCGCCTGCCTCAGCAGGTCACCGGCCTGCACCACCAGCGTTACCAGGTGGTTGGCGCCGCCCGACAGGGCAGCGTGGTAGAGGTCACGGAGTTCTTCGCTGATGAACACCGGCTCGCCGCCCATCTCGACGACGAGCGCCTCGGCGACCGGGCGGAACGGGTCGGGGGCCGTCACGCCGAAGCAGATCCCGGCCAGCCTGTCCACATCATCCGGGCGCCCGGGGAAGGTCATTACCGGATGCAACGCCAGCGGGATCGCTCCCTGGCGGGTGGCGGGCTCGAGCGCGGCCAGCCCGTGCCGGCCGCTGGTATGCACCAGCAGGCGCCCCGCCAGCTCTGCCCCGGTCGACGCGAGCCCGGCGACCAGGCCCGGCAGCACGTCGTCGGGCACGGTCAGCAGCACCAGGTCGGCCTCGGCGACGACCTCGGCCGGCTGGCGTATCGGCGTGCCCGGCAGGTTCTTCTCGAACCTCCTGATCGACGCGTCAGATACGGCAGACGCGGCCACGACCTGGTGCCCGGCCCGGCTGAGCGCAACCGCGAGCACGGTTCCCACCCGCCCGGCGCCCACCACGCCCACCTGGAGCTGAGCAGGATGCCGCTCAGCAGCAGGCCGCCCGGAAGCAGGCCGCCCGGAAGGTGGCCCCTCGGCGGCAGGCCGCCGCGCCGGAGGCCGCTGGCCAGGATCCGGCTCCGCGGGGCCGGCCGGGCCGCTCAGTTGGTCATCGTCCATGTCGTTCCAGTCCTCGCCGGGTACCGGACGGTCGCCGTCAGCATATCCGCGCTGGCTCCCCGGCCGATCAAGCCGAGTGGATCCGCGGTTCGGTACTGAAAAACCGTACCGATGCGCTGATCCACCAGGTCCAGCCGATCGCCGATCAGGCCCAGCCGATCATGCGTGCGCCGGCCGATCTGGGCGCGCACCCCACCTGGGCCGGGGGCAGCTTACAGCTACCGCGCGCCGCGCCGCGTGCCGGGCTGAGTACCGTCCTTCTCCTCGTCAGGCGGATCAGGGGTGCGGCAGCAGTGCTCAAGATACAGTGCGGCGATGCCGAGGACGACGGCGGACGCGAGAGTGGCACCGGCCGCGTAAGCGTCCCCACGGGGCACCATCTTCTCCAGCGAGCCGCCGACGTAGGCAAGGAAGCCGGCCGCGAGGCCGGCCACAATCGCGGCCGCGACCGAGCTTGCCTTCGCCAGCACCGCCATCCGCGCCATGGCTATCGGCGGCAAGGGCTTGGCTCCCCCCCGGCCGAGTATCCTCGCCCGCACGTTCCGCCCGGTCAGGACTTCCGCCACGGCGAGCAGCAGCAGGGTAGGTACGGAGGTCCACGGCAGCGGTGGCAGCGAGGTGAAGGTGACGCGCACTGTCAGCCATGCCGCCAGCGCGCAGCCGATGACGATCGCAGCCAGCGTCCAGGTCCGGGTCGGCTTCATCGGCGGATCAGCTCTCCTGGCCGCGGGCAGGCGGGTGCAACTTGGCGTCAGGCATCCGGCGGAGCCCAGCGCGGCCGAGCTTCGCCAGCAGGTCCGCGATCCGGCCTCGCCCGGGAATCTGCGCGTCTGGATCCAGGTCATGCCACGGGGCAAGGACGAACGCACGCTCGTGCGCTCTTGGATGCGGGAGCGTCAGCTCCGGGTCATCGCTGATCTCCGCACCGCAGACGATGACATCCACGTCAAGAGTACGCGGGCCCCATCGACCCGCCCGGACCCTATGCAGGGCTGCCTCAGCATGCTGGGCACGCTCCAGGATCGCGCGGGCCGGCAGCGAGGTCTCGGCGATGACCACCGCGTTCAGGTAATCACCCTGGGGCGGGCCGCCGACCGGGACCGTCTCGTAGACGGGCGATGCCGCAAGGCAGCCAAGCCCGGGTGCAGCACCCAGGACGGCGAGTCCCCCCTGCAGGTGCGCCAGCCGGTCGCCGAGATTGCTGCCAAGCGCCAAGACAACCCGGCGCGGGCCAGGGGCCTGCCCGGACGCCGCGACCGGGGGCTGCGTCGCGACCGCGGGCTGCGTCGCGGCCGGGGGCCGGGCCGCGGTCCGCACGTGCTGCACCCCGGTCACCGGAGGCCGTCCGCTACTGCGGCGCTCATCCGCGGCGCCGGTGAATTGCCACGCTGATGTCCTGTAGCGGCTGGCCGACCGGCGCGTGCGGCTTATGCACGGTGACGTCAACTTCCTGGACGCTAGGATCGGCGAGGCACGCGGCCGCGAGCCGGCCGGCCAGGGTCTCGATCAATGCCACCGGCTCGCCAGAGACTACCGCGGTCAGGCGGTCCGCCAGCTGGCTGTAGTCGACCGTCAGGGACAGGTCATCGGCGGCCGCGGCGGCCGTGGTGTCCACGCCGAGCGCCACGTCGATAAGAAACTCCTGACCGTCAAGGCGCTCCCGCGGCAGCACGCCGTGCCGGCCGAAAACGCGCAGGCCGACCAGCGAGATCCGGTCCAGGCTCATCCGCGCTCGCCCATCCTCCCGGCGGCACCGGGCCACCGGGCCGCCACGCGCACCGCATCGGCGTTTCCTGGCACCGTATGCACCCGCACGCACCACGCACCGGCAGTCGCCGCCAGCGCCGAGATGGCGACGGTGGCATCGTCACAGCCGGCAAATGACCGCGGCTCCCCATCGGCGGCGGCCAGCAGCCTGCCGAGGAAACGCTTCCTGGACGCCCCGATGAGCACCGGGAAGGGCGATCCGGCACCACCGAGCCGCGCGATCTGGTCGAGCCCGGCCAGCAGCGCCCAGTTGTGCTCGGGCAGCTTGGCAAAGCCGAGCCCAGGGTCGACGACGATCAGTGCCGGGTCTACCCCCTGCGCGATCACCGCGTCCACGCGCTGCTGCAGTTCATCGCGCACCTCGCGCAGCACGTCCCCGTAGACCGCCCGGTCCTGCATCTGGCGGCTGTGACCCCGCCAGTGCATCACCACATAAGGCACCCGGGCTTCGGCCACCAAGTGTTGCATCTGCGGGTCCGCTAGCCCGCCGCTGACGTCGTTCACCAGCCGCGCGCCCGCGGCCAGGGCGGCCTCGGCCACCTCCGCCCGCATCGTGTCGACGCTGACCGGCACGCCCGCGCCGGCCAGCGCGCTGACGACCG
>Ga0187879_10000521_pt1 | contig 25321 bp, 24 predicted proteins | sample June2016WEW_19_1_FD_132423 | JGI IMG/M metagenome (GOLD analysis project Ga0187879, IMG submission 132423) | Peatland microbial communities from SPRUCE experiment site at the Marcell Experimental Forest, Minnesota, USA - June2016WEW_19_10 | ecosystem: Environmental > Terrestrial > Soil >... | reverse complement strand
CGAAGGATCTCGCGCGCCAGCGCGTATCGCCTCAGCACCAACATCTGGTTATGCAAAGCTCTCCTCTGTTAGAGCGAGGATGAAGGTGAAGGTCCCGCCTCCGAGCCCAGTGCTCTTTTATTGTGTCATTCTAGAGCGAAAGTTGCTGTAGCGAAGAATCCCGGATCCTTTCTAACCTCTCTCTGTATCGGGAGAGGCCGCGCCTCGGCCCTGCCGCGCAGCTCTTCTACAGTGTAGTCGCGAAAAGATGCGTTGCGCAGATTTTCGCGTCTTTTCACTGGGTGCAGGGGTCAGCCCCTGCCGCCCACCGCGCAGGTGATTCTTCCTTCGTTCGCGGATGAACTAGTTCAGCCTGCCCGCGCCGACCGTTGCGTGCTATGCGTACGCTATGGTCAACCGCCAGGATAGCCCGTACTCGCCCGGCTCACCCGACATCGGGCGACCCCCGCTCTCGACTGAAATTATTTTTGACGGAACGAAACTACCCTTGGTGGTATGCCCGTCAGTGAACCACAACCGGTGGTATAAATTGCCCTTCCCTGGACAATCTGACCATTCAGAACCGTTCACGGGACGCCTATCCGAAACACCGGCAGTTCGAATTGCGCGCGGTATACTGCGGCCTGCGATCCGATCGTCAGTTTTTCAGTGCGGCAAGGCGATCGAAAAAATCCGGGAAGGTCTTCGCGACGCATCCGGGATCTTTGATCTTCAGGCCGCCGAGCTTCAGACCCGTCACCGAAAAGCTCATCGCGATTCGATGATCGTCGTAGGTCTCGATGACCGCCGGATGCATCGCGGACGGCGCAATCTCGAGTCCGTCATCGTTCTCGATTACTGTCGCACCCAGCCGCCTCAGTTCGGTCGCGAGCGCGCGGATGCGATCGCTTTCGTGATGCCTGATGAACGCGACGTTGCGGATTTTGGTCGGCGACGAAGCAAACGGGGCAATCGCGGCGAGCGTCGGCACCATGTCCGGCATCGAATTCATCGCGACGTCGACGCCGCTGAGCCGCCCGGTTCCTGCAACCTCGACGTGGTCGGGATGCCACGTGACGCTGGCGCCCATCTGCTCGAGCACACCAAGAAAACCGACGTCGCCTTGCACCGAGTTCGAGGTGAGGCCCTCGATTCGCACCTTCCCGCCAACCAGAGCCGCGGCCGCCGCAAAGTAGCTCGCGCTCGACGCGTCCGGCTCGACGACGAAGCGCTGCGCGCGATACCACTGACCGCCGGGCACAACGATCATTTCGCCTTCGACGGCGCTATGCGCTCCCCATGCCTCCATCAGGCGCAGCGTCATGTCGATGAAAGGCCGCGCGGCATCGCCGATCACCCGCAGCTTGAGGCCGGCCTTCCAAATCGGCGCCGGCATCAGCATCGCGGAGACAAATTGCGACGACACGCGCGCGTCGATCGAAGTTTCGCCGCCTTCGAAGCGTGCGTGCGACGCATCGACTATCACCGGCGGACAGTGGTTGTTGCGCTCGCTGTAAACGCTCGCACCCAGCCGCTGCATCGCGTCGAGCTGCGGACCGATCGGACGCTGACGCATCCGCTGATTTCCGTCGATCCGAAAGCGTCCCTCACCGAGCGTGACCATCGCGACGATAAATCTCATCACGGTGCCGGCGCCACCGACGAAGATTTCGCCGCCGTGCGCCGGGATCGTGCCGCCGCGCCCGCTGACTGTAATTCGGCGCGCCGACTCGTCAATCTCGACGGTGAAGCCCATCGCCCTCAGCGCGTCGCTCATGTAGCGCGTGTCGTCGCTGAGCAGAACTGACTCGATGACCGAGCGTCCCTGCGCCAGCGCGGCCAGCACCATCGCTCGATTCGTGATGCTCTTGGAGCCGGGCAGCACAACGCGGGCGTCGAGCGGTCCGGTCAGAGGGGTGATTTCGATTTCGTCCACGGTGTTCCTGAGTCTCTATGTCAGATTAACCGCGCGCGTTGACTGGTCACAAGCAGGGGTGCCCATGCAGCTCCGCGTCCCCTGGTTATTGCCTCAGAAGTGGCGCTACGACTAGAGTATCGAACGTTACTGGCAGTAGGCTCAGGGGAGGTCGAACGCCATGAGACTCATCAAGCTGATTGTGCCAGCCGTGCTGATCGCGGTGCTCGCGCTGTTCGCTCCGCACGCCGACGCGCAGACGATGGGCGAGTATGCGCCCACGACGGCGGGGGTCGGGACCGCGGGCGGCTCGATGGGCACCAGCGTTGCGCCCCCGTCATTCGGATCGAACGACGGCGGCGGAGGCTCGGGCACTTGGGGAGCCAGCGGATTGGGCGCCAGTTTTGAGGAGAGGGCCCGGCGTGCATCGGCTTCTGGCTTGGGCGCGAATTTCGAATCGCGGGCGGGCTCGACGGCGAACCGATGGACCGGCGATTCACGCTGGCCAGCATCCGCCTTCACCGCCGATACGTCGAACAGATTCGGCGGTTCATCCGACAGATTCCCCGATCGTGGCGAGCTGTCGTCGTCGTCGAATCGCTTTCCGGCCAGCGCGCTCAGCGGCAATCGCATGGGGCTGGATACCAGCAACAACGCGCTTGACAATTAATGACGCCGGCGCTCCTCGACTAGCTTTGCCCGGCAGGATTGCGACGCAAGCGCTCCTTGCTAGCAGCCGGCCAGACGTCGTCGATCTTGTAGGCCGCTTCGAAGACTGTCGCACCCTCCGGAAGTCTCAGGCACGGCAGTTTGCTCCTGGTGAAAATGTGAATGTCGGGTGTGACCGCGTCGGGATCATCGAGCGTCCCGGCCCGAACGAACAACGCGTCGCCGCCCGGCGCGGCCTGATACCGACTCCAGACATAGGTGCCGCACTTCTCGCAGAAGCACACCTCGTGATCTTTGCCGGTGCCTCCCTTGAGTGTGAATGACCTCGGAATCGCGCCAGTCCTTTCCACGAACTGTTTCTCGATCCAGATGTTGATCACAAAGCCGCTGCCGGTGACGCGTTGGCAATCCCGGCAGTGACGGGCATGAACGATGAGCGGACTTTAGGCCAACTGGTAGCGGATAGCCCCGCATGAACATCCACCTTCCAGACTCATAAAAGCCTCCTTGAATTTATCCGGGACTGCCCCGACCGACTGATAGCCGCTCAGGGCAGTCTCCCGGGCTATTGTTCCTTGTGGCAGACGGCTTCGACGTTGTTGCCGTCGGGATCCTTCACGAACGCGGCGTAATAGTTGGCGTGATAGTCGGGCCTGAGGCCGGGCGCGCCATTGTCCTTACCGCCAGCGGGCACAGCGGCGGCGTGAAATGCTTTCACGGCCGCGCGGTCCTTCGCCGCGAATGCGATATGCACGGATCCGCGCGAGTCGCCCTCACCCAACCACAAGGCGGGCGCGCCCTTGGGGCCGAAGCCGACAGCTCCGCCGCCTTCGTACTGCACGGTGAACCCCAGCGGCGCCAGGGCGGCCGTGTAGAAGCGCTTGCTCGATTTGAGGTCCTTCACCTTTATCTGGATGTGATCAAACATAACTCTCTCCTTGTCCTGAATTTCGTTCTTGGAACCTTTAATTACGGCCGCGCCACGCGGGCTTGTCGGCCAGCATCGCACGCGCCATCTCAATCGCTGCGGCGCGGGTGACGCCTTGGAACTCCACATAGAAGCCGGCGTTGGTCTCGAGCACCTGCTCGTAGGGCAGCAGCTCGCCGCGCGCGTCGGTGCAATAGCGGCAGTAAGGGCGCGTCACGTCGCCGAGCGCGAAGTCTTCGGGTTTCTCCATCGGCATTCCGCATGAGCCACAGGCGGGGCATTTTTCGGCCATGGTCTTGTCTCCTTTTACGGTTTCACCAGCGACATAAAATGATTCACCAGGGTTTCTCCTTGTTCCGCGATCATGGAGTTCCCGGTGGCGAACACGTCCCGATTGACGAGGTAGTGATGCACGAGGCCGATCCAGGTGTTGAACAACAGCGGCCGCGGGAATTTGCGCGCGCGGCCCGCCTTACGCTCCCGTTCCAGCGCCATGAACAACTCATAGGACACGGCCGCGTGCAGCATCATCAGCGTGCTGCGTACCTTGGGCGGCAGCATCGGCGCCTCGGTCACCAGCCGCGCGTAGAAGGGCTCGAACTCTGCCAACACCCGCAGATGCGCCTGCAGTACGGCGCGAAGCCCAAGGTCATTGTCGAAGGCGTGGCGGAACTCGGCGTGCAGCCGGCGCCCGAACTCGTCAATCACCGCGATCACCAGGTCGTCGCGCCTTGGGAAATGCAGGAACACAACGCCGTGGGACATGCGGATCGACCTTGCGACGTCGGCGGTGGTTGTATTCACGATGCCTTTGCGCGCGAACAAGGCCATGGCCGCGTTGACCAACCGGTCCCGCGTCACCACTTTCTGCTCGCGCCGGGTCGCTGCCTGCATCGATCGCCTCATCACACGCTGAGTATTTACTCAGTGAGTATATACTCAGTAGAACGCTGCCGTGTCAAGCGGGTGAACTCCGCGTTTTGCACAAAGCCCGCTTGATGCGACAGTAAACAAGGCAGGCAATGACGGAGCTCTATCCCGCAATCGATCCGTACGAGCACGGTATGCTCGATGTTGGCGACGGCAATCGCCTGTACTGGGAGACATGCGGCAATCCGCGCGGCAAGCCGGCCGTCGTGTTGCACGGTGGCCCCGGATCGGGATGTTCGCCTTGGCATCGCAGGCTGTTCGATCCGAGCGCCTATCGCGTCGTGCTGTTCGATCAGCGCAATTGCGGGCGGAGCACGCCGCACGCGAGCGCACCTGACACGGATCTCGCGAGCAACAACACTGCGAACCTCATCGCGGACATCGAACGACTCCGTCGGCACCTTGGCATCGAGCGATGGCTGGTGTTCGGCGGATCCTGGGGCAGCACGCTGGCGCTCGCGTACGCGGAAAGGTGGCCGAATCGTGTCACGGAGATCATTTTGTTTGGCGTCACGACCGGACGCCGGATGGAGTTCGACTGGTTATTCCGCGGCGGTGTGGCGGTCCTGTTCCCGGAGAATTGGGACCGTCTGCGCGCGGGATTGCCAGCCGCGGATCGAGATGGCGATATCGTCGAGGCATACTCTCGACTGCTGCACGATCCCGATCCCGCGATTCGCCAACAAGCCGTCCTGGCGTGGTGTACGTGGGAGTCCGCGACGCCGGCCTGGCCGCCTGCTCATGGGCTGTCGCCCCGGTTTAGAGATCCCGCTTATGCGATGGCCTTTGCGCGCATCGTGACCCATTACGTCCGGTACAACGCGTGGCTCGAGGACGGGAGCCTGCTCCGCGACGCCGGCGCGATTGCCGACATTTCCGGGATCATGGTGAATGGACGCTTTGACCTTCAAGCACCGATCGGATGGGCGTGGGACCTCAACCGAGCGTGGCCAGGCGCCAGGCTGGTAATCGTTGACGACGCAGGGCACGACGCATCCGACGCAGGCATCACCCGGGAACTTATCCGCGCGACCAACCAGTTTGCTTCGCGCCAATCCGCCTCGGGCGGCGAATAAATCCGGCGGGTTTGTCCAGCATTTAAATGGTGATTAATGGATTCAGCTCAAGCTCAGGCATGGAATTTGTTGACTACGGGAGCAATGGGAGCTAATTCATAGAGCCTGCTCCCAGCGGGCAGCCGGTCAACAATCGGCGCCCATCCGGGAGAGCGCGAACGGGGACTCGCGCGCGAGGAAGAAGCCGTTGTTCGAAGCGAAGCTGTCGGCAAACCGAATGGTCAAAGTAATCGCAGCGGTTGCGCTCGCGATCGCATTTGGCTTTGCGGCCGCGCCCAACGCGTCGTCGGAGACCAAACTCCCATTCCCGCGTCCGGCTTCGATCGAGCCCAACGTCGATTTCTGGGTCAATGTTTTTACCGCGTACTCGGATCGCGACTTCGTGGTCGTCGATCGCGACAACGTGTGGCGCATCTACCGGGTGTTTCATCTTCCCGGTGACGGTCAGCCGACCCGCAGCGATATCGACTGGGCGAACAACTACCTCAAAATAAAATATGGCGACATTCTCAGTCGCCTCGCGACCGGGCACGAACCTTCGGACTATGAAGAGCGGCAAGTCGCCGCGATGTTCAAGGGCGAGCCGCCGAGCGCCTACGCCGCCGCCGCGCAGAACTTGCGCGTGCAGGAAGGACTGCGCGAACGATTCCACGAGGGGCTGCTGCGGAGCAGATACTACCTGCCCACGATGGAGCGGATTTTCCGCACCGCGGGGCTGCCGCCCGAGCTGGTGACGCTGGCGCACGTCGAGTCGGGCTTCCACGGCGCTTCGCGATCGAGCGCCGGCGCGGTTGGAATCTGGCAGTTCACGCGTGACACCGGCAAGCATTACATGAAAATCACGCGCTATCACGACGATCGCCTCAACCCGGAGCGCGAGACGCTCGCGGCGGCCAGGCTGTTGCGATCAAACTACGAGACGCTTGGCGATTGGCCGCTGGCGATTACGGCGTACAACTATGGCACGGGCGGAGTGGCGCGCGCGGCGGAAATTTACGGCGGCGACTACTCGCAAATGGTCCAGCACTACCAGGGACCGCATTTCGGCTTCGCAGTGAAGAACTACTACGCGGAGTTCCTTGCCGCGTTGCAGGTGCATCGCTACGAGGACAAGTATTTCCCGGGCATCGCGGACGAGCCGGCGATTCGGCCTGCGCCAATCAAGGCCGACTTCGCGCCGCCGAAGCGCTCGAAGAAGTCGCACGCGTCACATACTCACCAGGCGTCTTCGAAGACCCATCATTCGAAAAAGACTGTCGCGCAGAACACCTGATCGCCGCGCGGGTCAGGCGTGTGAACTCGCCTCGGCCACCTTCGTGTGCGGGCTGATCGCCCGGTAGCTCGGGCGCTCGCGCAGCCGCTTCAGATACGCATCGACTCCCGGGAACGCGTCGAGCTTCATCGCGTCGACGTCGAGCACCATCGCCAGCGCCATCAGCGGCACGTCGGCGAGCGAAAATTCTCCGCACGCGTAACCGCCGGCGCCGGCCTGGCCGAGCACGCGCTCGATAAACGGCAGGTCGCGGGTCCGCAACATCTCGCGCCCCTGCTCCATCCCGGCCGCATTGCGCTTGGCCGGCTCGCTCCAGTAGGGCATCCAGATGGGCGGGAGGCTGCCGATCAGCATCGCCTCGTCGGCGAAGTTCTCGATCTCGCGCACGCGCATCCGGAGCTTCGGATCCGACGGCATCAGGCGCGGCGGCCCGTAACTCTCCTCGAGGTACTCGTCGATGACCGTAGAGTCGAAAATCACCAGCTCGCCGTCCTCGATGTAAGGCACCTTGCCGAGCGGATGCATCGCGAGCATCTCGGGCGGCTTCTTCCAAAGATTTCCCGGCGGAAGATTTTCGATCCGATACGGGAGGTTTTTTTCTTCGAGGACGACCTTGGTCTTGGACGCGTGCGTCGAGCGCAGCGTGCCCCACGGATAATCGCGTTCGGTGGTGTAGAGAACGATCACAGGACGGCTCCTTCGGCGGTCATTCGGCTGCGAAGGATTTTAACATCGAGAGCCGCAGCGGGGCCATCGCGAATGTTGCGGCGCGCGCATGGCCGCATCTGTTATCGTTTACGTGATGCCACGCAAGGCCGCGCAATCCCCGCAGCTCGCCGTCCTGGCCAAAAGGCTTAAGGACAGGCTGGGCAACGATCGCCTGGCGCAGCAGGCGCTCGCCGCCGTCGAGGAGCGTGCGCCGGACGACCAGTTGGCGCTGGCGTTTTTACTCAAGCTTGCCGAGGATTCCGCCGCCGAGCTCAAGGGCGTGCTGCGCGATCGCGCCGCGGGCGGCGACCTGGTCTTTTGCCTCGGCTCATCGGAGCTGATCGCGACCGAGCTGTCTTTGGCAGGACCCGAATGGGCGAAAATTTTTCTCGACGCGCGCGCCCAGACCATCGACGGGCTGGTGGCCGCGATGCGCCAGGAGCGCGCCAGGATCGACGCGCCGGACCGGCATGGCGCAGCCGCCGTGCTCGGGCGATTCATGCGCCGGACGATGGTCCAGGTGGCGATTGCCGATCTGCTCGACCGGCTAAGCGCCGGCGAAACGGCGCTGGCGATGTCGGAGCTGGCCGACGAATGCATTCGCACGGCGCTCGAACTTGCGACCGGCTTTCTGGGCGAACGCGCGGGCGCGATTGGGCGATTCTGCATCCTGGCGATGGGCAAGCTGGGCGCGCGCGAACTGAACCTCAGCTCGGACGTCGATTTGGTCTATCTTCACGCCGCCTCGGATTCGCCGGATAGTTCCGAAGCGGCGGCGCGCCTGGGTGAATCGTTCACCGAAATTTTATCGGCGGGATGCTTTCGAATCGATCTGCGGCTTCGGCCCGGCGGCCGTGGCGCGCCGCTGGTGACGCCGATCGAAGGCGCGATCAACTATTACCAGAGCCTCGGACAGACGTGGGAACGGGCGGCGCTGCTGCGCGCGCGGCCGGTCGCCGGCGCGCTCGAAATCGGGCATCAACTGCTCGCGGAGCTGAATCACTTTGTGTTTCGCAGCTACCTGGATTTCGACACGCTGCGCCAGTTGCGCGCGATGAAGCGGCAGATCGAGGCGGAGCTGAAAACGCCCGCGATGATCGAGCGCAACATCAAGCTCGGCCGCGGCGGAATCCGCGAGCTCGAATTCATCGTGCAGGCACTCACGCTGATTTACGGTGGACGCGATCCCCGGCTTCGTACCGAGCAGACCGTCGGCGCGCTCGAGAAGCTCGATTCGCTCGGCTATCTGCCGTCAAAACGCGCGCGCGAACTTTCCGACGCATACCTGTTTCTGCGCGACGTCGAGCACAAACTGCAAATCGTCGCCGGCCTGCAAACCCACGTGATCCCCGCCGACGACGACGGGTTGCGCGCGCTTGCGGCGCGAATGGGTTTCGGCAAGCGGCCGGGAGCGCTCGGGAAATTCAGCGAGCAACTGAAATCTCATCGGGCGCTGGTTGCGATACAATTCCGCGAGACGCTGGCCGGCGGCGAGGAAGAGTCAACGCGCTCGGTCTCCGACGCGGCGGAATTGGCGTGGAACTCGGCGCTCGATCCGGATTCATCGACCCGCTACCTGCGCGAGCTCGGCTTTGCGCGCGCGGACGAAAGCGCGCGCCATCTCGAGCTGCTCGCGCGTGGACCCTCGCATGCCCCGACCAGCCCTCGCCGTCGCGAGTTGCTCGAGCGGCTCGGCCCGATGCTCATCGACGAGATCAGCAGGCTGCCCGATCCGGACCTGGCGCTGATGAATCTGGCCGAGCTCATCGGGGCGATCGGCGCGCGCACCTCGTTCCTGGGGTTGCTCGAACAGCATCCCGCGACCCGGCGCATCGTGCTGCGGCTGTTCGCCTCGAGCGCCTACCTCTCCACCATCTTCATCCGCCATCCCGACATGCTCGACACTCTGGTGCGCTCCGATCTCGCGGCGACGCGGCGCAGTCCGGCTGAACTGCGCGATGAGTTGGCGGGATTGATCGCGGCGAGTCCGGATTTTGAGAGCAAGCTCGACGCGCTGCGCGCATTTCGGCATCAGGAATTCCTGCGCATCGCGATCGCCGACCTGGCCGGAAATCTCGAACTGTTCGACGTCCAGCGCGAGCTCACGAGTCTGGCCGAAACCGTGCTGGACGAGGCGATGTCGCTCGCGCGAATTGCGACCGAGGCTCGCTTCCCGATTCCCGCAACGATGCAACTGTGCGCGATTGCGATGGGCCGGCTGGGTGCCGGTGAAATGTCGTACAACTCCGACCTCGACCTGATCTTTGTCTACGACGATCGCGCGGAAGTCGCCGCCGGCAGCCGGGAAATCGCGTCGCGAATCACGCAGAAGCTGATCGCAATCCTCGAATCGCGCACCCGCGAGGGTTACGCCTACAAGCTCGACCTGCGCCTGCGCCCGTCGGGTAACGCGGGACCGCTGGTCACCTCGCTGGCCGGGTTTCGCGACTATCATCGGCAAAGCTCGGCGGTCTGGGAGCGGCAGGCGCTGGTGCGCGCGCGGGTGATAACCGGCGACCGGGAGCTGGGCCGCGAGGTCGAAGCGGCGCGTCAGGAATTCGTGTACGGCCGCGGACTGACGCCGTCCGAGGTCGGCGAAATAGCGGCGATGCGGCGGCGGATGGAAAAAGAGATTGGCGCCGAGGACAAGACCCGGCTGAACATCAAGCAGGGTCGCGGCGGTTTGGTGGACGTCGAGTTCCTTGTGCAAATGATGGCGCTCGCGCATGGCCATCGCAGTCCGGAACTGCGCGTGCGCGACACGATGGGCTCGCTCGAGGCGCTCGACGGCCTGCATCTGCTGGCCCCTGCCGACGCGGCCGTTCTCGAAGACGACTACCGATTCTTGTCGCATCTGGAAAATCGGCTCCGAATCGAGAGCGACCGGCCGGCCTGGGCCGTCCCGACCTCGGTGGTTGCTCTGCGCCCGCTGGCGCGCCGAATGGGATTCGAAGGGCGAAGCGGCGCGGCGCGGATGCTCGCCGAGCTGGCCGAGCGTCGCGACCGGATCCGCGCAATCTTCGAGCGATACTTCGCGGCCGAGCAGACAATTGGAAGTTGATGCGCGACTGCGTGCTGTAATCACGTGAGGGATTCCGACTGGTCAATTGAGCGGAGAAAGGGCAATTCCTACCACTGATTGTGGTCCAGTGACGGGTATGCCACCAAGGGTAGTTTCGTTCCGTCAAAATATTTTTTCGGAAGCGGAGGTTGCCCGATGCGGAGTCATGGCGGCCGCGATTGTCATGAGTGTTGTCCATAGCGGATCGCATAGCACGTCGTGGGCGGCGCGAGCAGGCTGAACAGTTCATCCCTGAACCGGGATCGTTGCAGGGAGCGACAGGGTCGGAATGACACCGGGGAGGTCATTTCGAGGCGGAGTGCGATGGGCGCAGTTGGAAGAGGCATCCGGCCCAGAAGCTGCACATTCATCTGCTCGTAACACTCTCGATTGAGCTTCACCGCGATACTGGTGTCAACTATCGGTAGTTGAAGTTAACTCTCAGTCAGCAAGATGTGTCGTTATTAGCATTCGATCAGCAAGCGAACGGAGGGAATATGAATGTAGTAAAAACTACAGCAATCGTGCTTGTTCTCGCGATTGGAGCAGCGCTGGTCGTGCTGAGCGCCAGCGCAGAGCAGCCCACCCCGTTACCACACGTGCAAATAGGCATCCCCGCGACTCCACCGCCCGGCTGGGTGCCAAAGCAGTGGGCGGATCTTCGAGCGCGCTGTCAGGAGATCGCCGATAAGGCTGCCGCTCACCGCCCTTTTACGCGTGGTGATTGGAGTACAGCAGGGGTATGCGGCTCGTTAGGTGTTCAACCTCCGCCTCCGCCGAACGGGTTGCCCTCGCCAATTTGAAGCGGCGTGAGCGCGCCCATGGTAACTCCTGTAGCGTCACCATCGCCGGCAGGATCTGATCCCCAATCCGCGTCGGATCCGCCCGTCGTCGGTCCATTCGGAACTCCATTTTCGGGCGGCTCCACAGACGCTTGTACGCAGGGACAGCCACCAGACGTTGCCGCCGATGTTTCATCAAACGTTTCGTCACCGCAGATTGTCCAATTGCTGAACGACGCCGGTTTGTTGGTTTTCAACAAACAAGGTCAAGTCCTATACTCGTCAGGGACATCCGCTATCTTCTGGTCCGCACTGTCGCCTCAGCCACATCTGACCGACACCCAAGTCGCATGGGACCCCTTCGCTCAGCGGTGGCTTGTTACGACTCTCTCGCTACCGGCAGACAACAGCAACGGCGATATATTCTTCGCATTTTCGAACAGTTCTGACGCCAGCTTGGGGACCTCGGGTTGGAACTTCTACAAGATACCTAACGTTTGCTCGAGCCCCGAGTCAGCGTATCCAACGCCCGACATGCCAATCGTAGGCTTCAACCAGACTTGGGTAGCGATCGCGCTGCGTTGCCTGCAGTCCGGAGGGGCACCTCCTGCCGGCACCGATCAGCTCGTTCTGATTCCGTCCACTGTCCTCACGCAATCTCCGGCTCCGCAGAACTTAGGGCAGACGCAGAAGGCCGACGCCTTCTTCAACGCGAGACCTTCAAGAGATATTTCTGGAATAGCAGCTCAACCCCTGTTCTTGGTTGCGCCTGAGGTGACCGCATCTGCACCTCCCTACGTTCTGGTTACCTCAATAGACGCAAGTGGAAACTTCGTTAACCCCGGGCCCGGAAATACTCCCGTGAATAGCCCAGGCAACGGCGTCATGGGAACGTCAGGTAGCTTCACTTCTGCTGAGCACGACACCTGCGGTCCGGGCGCTGCGTGTGAAGTGTCGCTCCAGGATGACAGAATAACCAGCGCGGTCGTTCAGACTGGAAACGACGGCAAACACTACTTGCTCACTTCGTTCCATGCCGGAGATAGTACCAACAACACTGTCCAGTCCCTCTACTTCGTAGGGCAGATCGAAAGTTTTGCTACAGGTTCGCAATGGAACGGATGGTACATAGATGGACCCAACTTTTGGGCGGGTTACCCTACAATCACCATGGATGACGATCTCGATATTGCTTTTACGTTTCAGAGTTTCTTCTTAAACTCAAATATCTATCCAAATTGGTACATTGCTAAAGGATTTGTTCCAAACAACAACAACTTCGCCCCCAACCCTCCTCTCTTGGGATATGGAATTCTTGGCAATGCGAGCCGAGCGGCATACTACGGAGACACTAATTGTCCTCCTGCAGAGCTTTCGCAAAGGTGGGGAGATTACATGTCCACTATGTGGGACCCGAATCTGGGAAGTCCGAATGAAAGCAGCGGATTCTGGACCGTTCAAGAATACTCCAACGGAGGTCCGACGCCGACCGCAGCAGCCACGCCGCTAGGATCCAACCAATCCACGCAGATCACCAAACTGGCGGATCCGCTGCCGTACTTTGTCGGTTACAACGTGCCGTCGCCTCCTGCCGGGCAGGGGCCCGCGGGCGGAGGGGAAAACGAGTGCCCCAACGGGACAGGATATAATTGCAACTTGACATACAGCGCTCCGTCCGGTGCTCAGTTCGGGGACGTCTTTGTCGTGGTCCAATACATAGGCGACGCGCAGAACGACACCTATCTAACACTTCCCAGCGGGTGGACTTTGCTGAAGTTCCAAGGCGGTTCACACACCCTTTATTCGACAGATGGTACATTCACGACCTCATATTATGTGGCGCTCTATGTCTACGGCAGTCAGCCAAATGACACAGGCCAATACGAATTCAAGATCGTCCCACAGGCGAACGGACCGGAGACCCTTGGTTTTCTGGTTGCATATCGCGGAGCAAGCACAAACATTCCCGGCAACTACCGTCTCTACGGAAGAGCATCAACCTCCGACAGCTCCAAAGTCGTCAGCCCGACGCTGTCACCTAGTAACAAGGACTCACCTCCAGCGGAGACCACGCTGCTCAACGTGTTCAGCGCTGGATGTATCGGCTACGACGATCCAGACGTCTTTGGTACATTTGGATCTCCGTCAGGTTCACCTTTTGCTACAGTGGAAACCCCTCTGAACTCGGTCGATGGGTTCTTTGCTGCGGATGTCCTGGTAACCACGAGCGGAGGTACCTTCGGGCCGTACAAGAGCACGATCGGCTGCACTACCGGCACTGGCCTGAACACCGGTATCTCACTGGTAATTCCCGAGTAGTCGTCAGCCATACCGGGGGCCGGAGCGAGTTATCGCTCCGGCCTTTTTCCACAACCGCCGGGCTGGTTGAAGAAGCCTCGGGTCCGGAATTCCTTGCCGCGCTCAGAATGACGGAAAGCAAGCCTATTCGAAATCCAGCTTCACGCCCGCCAGCACATTTATCGTCGGCGCGGGAAATCCAAACGCCTGCGAATAGTGGCGGTCCATCAGGTTCGACACGCGCGCGAAAACCTCCTCGTTGTGCACATGCTTGAGCGGGATTCCGATCGCGTATGACACGACCGCGTTGACCAGATTGTACGCGGCGTGATTCGCGATCGTGGACTCGACCGTGATGTCGTCGCGATCGCCGACGAAGATGTAGTTCACGCTGGCCGTGATTCGATCGTGAGGGAGAAAATTCGCGCTCCGCACGTATTGCAGCAGCGCCGACGCCGTATGCTTCGCCACCCGCAGCGGCTGCGCCGTCGAGCCGGCCGCATCGGCGTGCGTCTCGTCGAGTACGGTCAGGTTGCCGCTGAGCGTCAGTCCCTTGATGATGGTGAGGCTCGGCACGATCTCGACGCCTTGCACGTCCACGCGCCCCGCGTTGCCCGCTTCCGATCCGAAGACACACGACGGGCCGTACGGGCAGGTCACGGTGACAATCAGGTTGTGCACGCGGCGCGAAAAGTAAGTCGTGGTCAGAGAGGCGCGCTCGCCGAAGTTGGTGGTGAATCCGCCGTCGTACTCGCTCGAAATCTCGGGCTTGAGGTTGGGATTGCCGTAGTCCGGGTAGTACAGCTCGTTGAACGCGGGCGCGCGAAAGCCTTCGCTGTAGCTGCCGCGCAAGGTGGTCGAGATTTTTGTAATCGGAATCGCGACCGACCACGAGGGGCTGACCTCCTCGCCGAACTGGCTGTTGCCATCGATGCGAAATCCGCCGGTGACAAGAACATGGCCGTTGATCAGATTGCCCTCCTGCTCGACGTAGCCGGCGTACTCCTGGCGGCGCGCGTTGAATGTGGTCGCCCCGCTGCCTCCGGTCACTGGATCGCAAAAGCTGCAAAAGCTGCCCGAGCGCAGCCATCGATCTTTGAAATCGAAGCCCGCAAGCGTGCTCCAGCCGGGAGCCCAGCTATAGATCGCCTCGGCGTTGCCGCCGCGGGTCTCCTCCGGAATCGAATCCGTCTCGAAATAAGGTGTCCCGAAAACCATGCCTCCCGGAAATGGCGGCGCGTTCAGGCGCAGGTCCTGGCGCACGAAAAACGCGCTCGCGCGCACCAGGAGCTTTTCGCCGAAGTGATGCTCGACCTCGCCCTTGAACAGCATGAACTCGACGCGGTCGTGCGCGGTAGAATCGAGCGGCACGCCATCAGGCACCAAATAATTGGGCAGGCTCACGTTCGCCCCGATATAGCGCGCAAAGCCGCGGATCACGGTGTCGTCGTCGAGATGGTAGTCGAGCCGAGTCGAGCCCGAGAGGTTGTCAGAATTGTCGTTGACCGGACGAAACCCTTCAGTCGAGAAGTACGACATCGCGCCCGAGTAGCCGAGATTTCCCTCGGCGCCGCTGACGGTGGCGACCTGCTCGCTGGTCGCGCGATTGCCGCCCGCTGAGACCAGGCTCGCTGTCGGCGGGCCATCCCCCTCCTGCGAGAGCACATTGACTACCCCGCCGATCGCCTGCGAGCCGTACAGCGAACCGCCCGCGCCGCGCAAAACCTCGATGCGATCGAGATTGTCGGTCGTCAGGTTGCCGATGTCGAAGCCGCCGGTCGCGCCCAAGTTGACTTCGACCCCATCGACAAGGACCAGCGTCTGCGCCGAGCTCGCGCCGCGAATTGACACGCCGGTCTCCGAGCCCGGCGAACCGGTTTGCGTGACCAGCACGCCGGGCACCTGGCGGAGCGCGTCCTCGACCCGGTCGATCTTCTGCGCCTGGATTTGCGAGTCTTCGACGACCGTGATCGTCGTACCGATGTCGGCTATGGGCTGCTCGATCCTGGTCGCGGTGACGACCACCGGATTCAACTTCTGCGCCTCCTGTTTCTTGGGCGGCGTCGGCGGCTGACTGGCTTGCTTCTTTGCGGGCGTGGAGGATTCGATCTGATTTGCCGGCGTGGATTTGGTCTGAGTTTGCGCCGGCGACGGCGCCGACGCAGGGTCCTGGGCCCGCGCGACCGGCGCTGACAGAGATATCGCAACTATTGTCGACAGGATCCAACTGGAGAACTGCATGAACTCCCTCCGAGCTCAAAGGCTGCCGGCGCGCGCGGAGGAGCGATCAGGTGAGAAAAAACCCGACCCCTCGCGAATCGAGGGTTCGGGCTTCAGGAAAATCGTGCCTGAGGCCACCCTCCCCGCGGAAGGCAGACAGTTAGTGACCCGGCCGGTCTCCTGGCTTGGGGTTCGTCCTCGGGCCCGCCTTCCCGCCGAAGCGGTGGCATGATAGGCCGTCGTCCCCCCACACAGTTGCGGGGCAGCGCCGGATTTGAACCGGCTTCCCGAGCACCGGGTGCGACGCAGAACTTACGCGCGGCACGGTTCGCAGTCAAGGCGAGTTCGAGCCGAGCGGAAATTTCCGTCACGCGCGACGCGGCCGCGGCTGCGCTCTCGATGCGGTTCAGGCGCGCGAGGGGGGCATGAGGGAAGAGATCTATCACGGGCGGACGCGTCTGCGACACGTCCGCCCGCGGGATGAAACGCAATCAGGCAGCGGCGGCTTTCCGGGCGGCTTCCAGCGCAGCTTCGAAGTTGGGCTGCTCGGCGACTTCCTTGACGTATTCGACGTAAGTGACGGTGTCGTGCTTATCCACGACGAAAACGCATCGCGCGAGCAGATGCAGTTCCTTGATCAACGTGCCGTAGCCGGTGCCGAAACTCGCGCTGCGCCAGTCGCTGAGCGTGGTGATCTTGTCCACGCCGGCCGCGCCGCACCATCGCGCCTGCGCAAACGGCAGATCCATCGAGATGGTGAGAATCTGGACGTCGCCGGGCAGCTTGCTCGCTTCCACGTTAAAGCGGCGCGTCTCGGCGTCGCAGACCGGAGTGTCGAGCGAGGGGATGGTCGTGATGATTTTGACCTTGCCCTTGAACTGGTCGAGCGTCGCAGGCTGCATCCCCTTGCCGACGACGTTGAAGTTGGGTGCCTTTTGTCCGACCTTGATTTCGGGGCCGACGAGGGTCATCGGGTTTCCCCGCATCGTAACGGCGCCTTTGCGTTCTTCCGCCATAAGCGAATTCTCCTTGATGATGAATCGAAAATGGAATCGTGGACTAAGAGACTTTAGCCGCGGCGCGTGCGGGGGTAAAGCAGCGGACAGAGGCCCCCGGTCCCTGGCCCTGCGCTGAGTACGAAGAAACCTCTAACTCCTTCCCATCCGGAGCGCCGGAAAAATCGAAGTTTGTCAGAGGGCTCTGATTGCGATCGAGATCAAGCTGCCCAGCACGAGGATGGCGTTGATCGCGGCGGTGGCGATTGCGCCCGGCGCGCGCCTGGCCGGGGCGCTCAAATAGCCCGACGCGTAGATGATCCGCGCGATCACGAACAGCAACCCGAGCGCGACGCCGAAGTGATAGTTCACCGACAGCGAGAATATCCACAGTGCCGGGATGAAGACGATCAGACTCTCGAGCGTATTTGCATGCACGCGGAAGTAGCGCTCGAAGTCGGGATTGCCGGTGGTGGCGGGCGCCTCGACGCCATATTTGGATCGCGCTTGTCCAACCATCACGCCGAGTATCGAGTATTCGAGCAACGCCAGCAGCGTCACTATCTCGAGTCCGTCACTTCCGTACATATAAATCACACCTCCCCGTATGGTTGCCGTCGCGCCGGCCGCTCGGATGGAAAGAAACTACTCGTGCGGGCTGCGTAGCGCGAGAGCGGAAACGCTCGTGGGCAGGGCTGAGCCCTGCACCCAGGGTTAAGGCCGCCCGCCGTTGTCGCGCGGCAGGGGGGTGACCCTGCACCACAGTGGAAAACCGGCCGGGCGGGGCTTGTCCCCGGCAGCACATTCGGCGTATAAGCAAATCTGAATGGTGACCTGATATGGAATAAGGCAATCTGAATCAATTCCCGATGAACGTCCTGGTCAGTTGTTGGAGGGAGAAAAATGGACGTGCAGAAAAATGCGACTCGCGATCTCGATTTGTTGAACCGGCTGAAACCCCTGTCGTTTCTTTCACCCGACGCATTGCTCGAACTTGCAAGCTGCCTCAATTCGGAAAACTTCAGAAGGCGCGAGGTCATCCTTTCTGAAGAGGCGCTCGCGGCGGGTGTCCATATTCTGTTAAGGGGCGTGGCGAAGATCACCTGCCTGAGCCACTCTGGCCAGCGTGTAACCATAGCTTTACTTGCGCCCGGTCCAATCCCTCAGTTTGTTTCGCTCCCAGTCAAACGGCGGGAGTTTCGCTGCGAGGCTCAAGGCGAATGCAGAGTCGGCAGTGTGAGCTGGGACCAATTCGACGCCATTACCAGGGGGGTGCCCCAACCTGCTTTAAGAAACTTTTACGAAAACAATCTGATGCCATGGTATCGGTTCTTCTCAGAGGGCTTCGACCTTCACGAGCGTCTCCTGGTCACGCTTCTTCAATTATGCTCGACCTTCGGAGTCAGAGAGTCACGGGGTACCCTTTTGCGAGTCACCATCAGCCAAAAGGACCTGGCCGGTCTGGTGGGCGCATCTCGACCCAGAGTCACCGAGCAGTTAGCCGAGTTGGTGCGTGAGCATCTGCTTATTCGTCAAGGCCGGCAAATGATTGTGTGCCTGGACAAGATCGATGGTGCAACCAGCGTCCCAGCGCCTGAGGTGAATTACTCGTACGTAAAGGCTGGCGCACAACCGCATTTTTTCAAGCAAGCCCCAATCTATAGTCCACGTTTGCTCGCAGCGCCGCCCTTCGGATATCGCAAGCCTGCTATGGCGCAGGTGAAATGAGCCTGCTGAACATCGTGCTAGTCATCGAGGAGTACAGTCTAATGAGCGGAACAACCGACAAGATCAAAGGCCGTGTGAAAGAAGCAGTTGGTGCTTTAACGGATGACCAACGTCTAAAGAGGGAAGGCAAGCTCGACCAGGCCACCGGCAAGATTAAGAAGGCGGTGGAGCGCGTGGTCGACAAGGCAAAGAATGCGGTAAAATAGCCTCGGAAAAAGATCGCGCATTTTCGCGGCTACCACGGCTTTAGCGCTTCCCGTCTGAAGCTACCTCCTGACCCGGGTGCGGGGCTCACTCTTGCCATCGCGTAGTCGCGAAAAGATGCGCTGCGCAGATTTTCGCGTCTTCTCACTGTGGGTGCAGGGGCCGCAGCCCCTGCCGCCCACCGCGCAGGTGATTCTTCCTTCATGCCGCCGCCAACGGCCAGGGGCTGGGGCCCCCGGTAGCCTTTGGTGCGCGCCATGGTTTAAACTGTTAGCACTCTCATCCAGAGGAGCTAGCACGCTGATGGCATCGAAACTCTGGCGCGCACCGACTATCGTTCCCACCCTTGCGTATGAAGATGTACCCGCGGCCGTCGAATTCCTTACCCGCGCATTCGGCTTTCGCGAGCGCGCCGGCGCGCGTCTAACCGGCGATGGGTTCGTGCTGGCCTGGATGGAAGTGGGCGACGGCCTTATCTCGCTCAGCACCTCAGGCGGACACGGCCGCCAGAGCCCGCGGATAGCAGGCACGATAACCCAGTCGGTGAAGGTGTACGTTGACGGAATCGATCGCCACTTCGCGCGGGCCAAGGCGGCCGGCGCGACTATCATCTCAGAGCCCGACGACAAATTCTGGGGCGGGCGCAATTACGAGGCCAAGGATATCGAGGGCCATTACTGGGATTTTTCCGAGCGCGGTCGCGAGCTCGATTCCACCGAATGGAAGCTTCCGCCGGGCATCAAGATGGGCGCGTAACCCCCGCTCTGCGTAAAAGGCGGTATGACTCAGTGGCGGTCTGGCCCTATGCCGCGGTGCGCAGAACCCTTGTTCTACAAGCGTTTGCAGCAAATTGGGTGAAATCGAGCGATACGGTCAAAAACGCTCGTTCCACAACTACCCGGCCGCTGCTACTGAGGAAGTTTCCTCGGGCGCTTACTCCTGCGTGCAGAAAATGAGGGCCGTAGCACCGTCTCCATTCACTGCTTGTGCTTTGATCTTCTTGCCGCTCGCTTTTCCCGTGATCCCAAATCCAGTTGCGGCTTCTTCACATACGAAGGTGCTCGAAGAACTATCGTACTTCGGAGAATCTACAGAGCCGGACGACTCGCAGGAGCAGCCGTAGTCCGCACCCTCCGAGAAAACCAGATCAAAATACTGGGACCACCCCCCAGTCTCGAATTCGACGGTAAAGTCCCCAAGCGATCCATAGCCCTCCTGTACACCCGTGCAATTATAAGTTTTGCCGACCAGCTTGGACTGGCAATTTCCGCTCGCCTGTGCGGAAAACGAATTAGCGAGCAAAGCGATCACAAATGCAGAAAAGATTGCGCTCGTAAAAAGAACCTTTCCTTTTCCCATGGTTCCGTTCCTCCCGGCGCTCCTTATCGCAGTATTTCCGAATTGCGTCAAATCGAAAACGTGAGCGCCAGGCCACAGGCATATAGCCGCCGGCGCGCGTCTAACCGGCGATGGGTTCGTGCTGGCCTGGATGGAAGTGGGCGACGGCCTTATCTCGCTCGGCATGGCAGGCCGGCGGCGCGACTATCATCTCCGAGTCCGACGACAAATTCTGGGGCGGGTGCATTTACGAGGCCAAGGATATCGAGGGCCATTACTGGGATTTTTCCGAGCGCGGTCGCGAGCTCGATTCCACCGAATGGAAGCTCCCGCCGGGCATCAAGATGGGCGCGTAACACGCACTCGTACGCGGCGCGATTACATCGCGAGGCCGCCGTCCACCTGGATGACCGCGCCCGTGATATATGACGCCGCATCCGACAGCAGAAACACCGCCATCGGCACCACGTCCTCGACCTTGCCGAAGCGGCCAAGCGGAATCATCGCGAGCGCCTGCGCGCGATTCTCCTCGGGCATGGCAGCCGTCATGTCGGTCTCGATAAATCCCAGCGCGAGCGCATTGACGCGAACGCTGAGCCGCCCTACTTCTTTCGCGATTGATTTTGTAAGTCCAATCAGTCCGGCCTTCGCCGCCGAATAGTTCGCCTGGCCCGGGATTCCGATAAGCCCGCTGACCGACGTGATATTGAGGATCGATCCGCGCTTCGCCTTCATCATCATGAACGCCGCCGCGCGCGCGAAATTAAACGCACCGGTCAAATTGACCCGGATGACCTCGCTCCAATCCTCTTCCGACATCATCACGAATACTTTGTCGCGCGTCATGCCCGCGTTGTTGACCAGCCCGTCGATTCGCCCGAATTCCTTTTTGGTCGCGTTGACCATCTCGCGCACGTTCTTCAGATCGCCGACATCGACCTTGCAGGCGAGCGCCTTCACGCCGAGGTTCTCGATTTCGGCCTTGAGCTCGGCCGCATGCTGATCGCTCTTGAGGTAGTTGAACGATACGTTGGCGCCGCGCCGTGCGGCTTCCAGCGCGATTGCCCGGCCGATTCCGCGCGTCGCGCCGGTGACAATGATTCCACGGCCCTCGAGGTCTTTCATCTTGAGATCCTGAATCTTGAGATCTTGCACAGCTTTCTCCATCCGAACGAAGCTCAGGCCGTGTCCGCCGCGGCCATCGCGCGCTCCAGCGCCGGCCGGTACTGGGCGATGTACGACAGATAATTGTATCCGAAGACGCGCTCAAGCCCGGCGTCGTACTTCGGCGCTTCGGCGCCAAGATCCTTCGCCAGCCACGTCAGCACCATCCACTCCTCGGAGCGCGGCGCCTTGCGCAGGGCGTCGCGCCGGAGCATCACCTGGGCCGGCTTGACGCCCGCAAGATGCGCGAGCAGCGCGATCATCTCGCTCTTGTTGTTCGTCATCTCGTCGCGCGCAAATAGATTTACCGAATAGATCAGCATCGTGCCGATACACGCCGACACGCGCTCGGGCGTTGTGCGATTGCAATACATCTTAAGCGGACCCTTCGAGGAAAGCGCGTAGGCAAGGAAGTCGGCGTTGGCGCCGAGAATCGTCGCGATGAACCGAATCGCGCGTGGCGATCCCGCCTGGGCCAACCGCGCGCGCATCGTGTCGAGTCCCGGCTTCGCCAGCCGCCGCATGAAGCGCCGGCGCGCCGGAGACAGCCAGTAGAGCAATCCCGCGAGCATCGCGGGTTGGGTTTAACACAGCGCGGGCTTGAATAAAAAAGGCCACCCCAATCGGAGCGGCCCGGCAAATCAAACCGTCGTCAATCTTACGCGCTGAAGGACGACCCGCATCCGCAGGTGCGGCTCGCACGCGGATTGTCGAAGCGGAATCCCGCGCCATGCAGTCCTTCGACGTAGTCGAGCGTCGTGCCCGCGATATACGGCAGCGAAATTTCGTCCACGTACACCAGCACACCGCCGAAATCCGTCACCCGGTCGCCTTCTTTCAGCGTGTCGAACTTCAGCGAATACTGAAACCCGGAGCATCCGCCACCGACCACGCCGATTCGCATTCCATAGCCCGCGCCAAGGCCTTCCTTCGCGTACATCTTGCGAACCATCTCGATTGCGGTAGGCGTGAGCTTCACGTCGGGCAGCGACGCGGCGTCGATTTGCTCGGCCGGCGCCTGTTCAGCGTGCCCGTGATGCTCGATATGAAGTCCTTCGGCCATTTTTGCTACGAACCTCCGGTAAGGAGAACGTACCCGTTAATGATGCGGGCTACCAGTAAACTAATCATAGCGCAGGGCAATAGTGGAGTAAATGCGTCCACCATTATCAGCGCGAAAAGTCCAGCCAAATGCTAGCGTTTTGGCATCGCCATGGTTGTTTCGCGTGAAACACTGACGCGCGCCGCCAACCAACTGGGATTCGTTCTGGTTGGATTTGCGCAGCTACATGAGCTCAAGGAGCGCGAGAACTTTTATCGCCGATGGCTTGACGATGGCGGTCACGCGACGATGGCTTACCTGGCGCGAGAGCCCGAGCGCAGGTTCGACCCGCGCCGCCTCGATGCGCGCTACAAGTCGGTCGTGAGCCTTGGCTATCCGTATGCGGCGCGCGCGATTCCCAACGTCGACTGGCGCGGCGAGCTGCGCGGCAGAATCGCGGCGTACGCGCTTGGCCGCGATTATCACGACGCTGTGGGCCGGCAAGCGCGCGCGGTCGCCAAAGTGATTTCGCAACTTCGTCCCGGCTCGATTACGCGCGCGTACGTGGACACCGGTCCGGTCTTCGAGCGGGAATGGGCGGCGGATGCGCGGCTGGGATGGTTCGGCAAGAACACGATGATCCTGAATCGCGACCACGGCTCATATTTTTTCCTCGCCGAGATTTTCACCGACGCGGAATTCGAGGCGACGAAGGAGCCTTACCGCGAACATTGCGGGACGTGCCGGCGATGCCTCGATCTGTGTCCGACCAGGGCGCTCGCCGACGGCTACGTGATGCGCTCGGAGCTGTGCATCTCGTACCAGACAATAGAAAATCGCGGCGCGATTGCGCGCGAGTTGCGATCGAAGCTCGGCAACTGGATCTTCGGCTGCGACATTTGCAACGACGTTTGTCCCTGGAACGATTTGGCGGCTGACGATGGCTCCAACGATCTCGTCCCGCGATTGCCCGGGCTGTTGGCGCTCAACGACGAGGAGTTCGGGCGGCGCTTTACCAAGAGCGCGGTGAAGCGCGCCAAGCGGCGCGGGCTGCTGCGCAATGTGGCGGTCGCGCTTGGCAACACGCGAAATCCCGACGCGGCGGCGCCGCTTAAGCGCGCGCTGGAGGGCGAGCCGGAGCCGTTGATCCGCTCGCACGCCGCATGGGCACTCGGACAGATCGGAGGACGCGCGGCGCGCCGCGCACTCGAGCATGCGCTTGGCGACTGCGACGCGGCGGTACGCGATGAGGTCGCGGCGGCGCTCGAAACAAACTGAACAAATTGAACAAATTGATGGCGGGCGCTTGTCAAAGCATCGGTGCAAGGCGAGACTGTTACGAACGGTGCCCGCCCGATGAACGATGCACGGCGAGAATTTGCGATGCTTGCGGCGAAAGAGCCGGTGCCACTGGCGCGGGGCGCGCTGCTGATCGCGAAAGAAGAGTATCCCGGCCTCGACATCGAAGAGTACCTGGACAAGATTGCGACGCTGGCGCGCGAAGCCGAACCAATCGTCCGCGCGGGCGACGACACGGTGGAACGCGTCCAGTTGCTCTCGCATTTTCTGTTCGAGCTGAAGGGATTCGAGGGCAACGCCGAGAACTACAACGATCCGCGCAATTCATTTCTGAACGACGTGATCGATCGCCGGCTTGGAATCCCGATCACGCTTTCGGTGGTGTATCTGGAAGTGGGCCGCCGACTCGGCATGAACCTCTACGGGGTCTCGTTCCCGACGCATTTCCTGGTCAAGGCGGTTGACGAGCGCGGCGAGCTGATCATCGATCCATTCGTCGGCGGAAAGATTCTCGCGCTCGACGAGATTCGCGCGCGCCTGGCGCAAATTTACGGACAGCCGGTGGAATTGAATCCCGCGATGCTGAAGAATCGCGGCGCACGCCATATCCTGGCGCGGATACTTCGCAACCTGAAGATCATTTATATGGAGGCGTCGGACTGGACGCGCGCGCTGGCGGCGCTGGACCGGATTATCATGCTGGAACCGCGCGCGCTCGAAGAGCTGGTGGAACGCGGCGGTCTGTTCGAGCGGCTGGAATGCTTCAAGCCGGCGCTCGAAGACTTCCAGAGTTTTCTTTCGCAGGCTCCCGAGCATCCCGCGGCCGAGTCGGCGCGCGAAGCGGTGCTGCGCCTGATTCGCCAAGTTGCACTGATAAATTAAAGTTGCGCTGATAAATTGACGCCCCGCAGATCGACTGACAACCGGCGCGCGACATCCCAGATGGCTGAAATTCCCAAAGCCCGCGATTTCTTAGAGTCGAGCCGCACCGCCGTCGGCGACCATGAGCTGCGGCGCAAGCTCGAGAGCGCCAGCGCGCGGCATCTCGATCACTTCGCCGAAGTGAAGGCGGAGTTCCCGGCGTACGACGACGAGCGCGACGCGGCGCATCGAATCAAGACCGGCGCGATTGCGCACCTCGACGAATTGCTCATCGAACTCAAGTCGAAGCTCGAAGCGCACGGATGCAAGGTGTTCTTCGCCGAGGATGCGGCCGATGCGCGCGGCTATATAGTCGAACTTGCAAAGGGGCGCGGCGCGAAGAACGTCGTTAAGGGCAAGTCGATGACGACGGAGGAGATCGAGCTCAATGGCGCGCTCGAGCGCGCGGGGATCGACGCGGTCGAGACGGATCTTGGCGAGTACATCGTGCAGCTGCGCGGCGAGCGCCCGTCGCACATCATCACGCCCGCGATTCATCTGTCCAAGGAAGACATCGGGCAACTTTTCACCGACAAATTCGGCATCGAGTACACCGCGGAGCCTGAAAAACTCACGGCCGAAGCGCGCTCGCGATTGCGCACGATTTTTCTGAACGCGGATTTCGGAGTCACCGGCGTCAATTTTGCGATCGCGGAGACCGGCACGCTCGTCATCGTCGAGAACGAAGGCAACGGGCGACTGTCGAGCACGATGCCGGAGACGTTCGTCGCCGTGATGGGAATCGAGAAGGTCATCCCGCGGCTCGAAGACCTGAGCCACTTCCTGGAAAT
>Ga0187879_10000519_pt1 | contig 25338 bp, 27 predicted proteins | sample June2016WEW_19_1_FD_132423 | JGI IMG/M metagenome (GOLD analysis project Ga0187879, IMG submission 132423) | Peatland microbial communities from SPRUCE experiment site at the Marcell Experimental Forest, Minnesota, USA - June2016WEW_19_10 | ecosystem: Environmental > Terrestrial > Soil >... | reverse complement strand
GGCTCGACGGCTTTGCTCCCGCCGACCGCTGGGAAGAACTTTCACCCGCCAATCTGGACAATCCGCAGGTGGCCTGAATGACCTACAGCTACACCCAGATCAGCCAGTACCTCACCTGCCCGCGGCGTTATCGACATCGCTACCTTGACGGCTGGAAAGAGAAAGACACTCGGGCGGCAATGCTCTTCGGCCGGGCCTTCGAACAGGCTCTCGGTGCCTATTTCCGTCGCGAAGATCCCGGAGCAGTCCTCTACTCCGAATGGTCTGCGTGTCAGAACCAAGGCTTACATTATTCCAACGGAGACTCCTGGGATCGCATGCTCCGGCAGGGAATCATGCTATTGACTCGGTTCTGCCAGGACGATCGTGTCCAGGTCAGCCAGCCTCGACGTAATCTGCAGATGAAGTTCACCCGGCCAGTTGCCAAAAACAACGACTTCGTTGCCTACATCGACGGCATCGGCAAAATCGGCGGCAGTCGCTGCCTGCTGGAATGGAAAACGTCATCGAGCCGATACCCGGAAGAACCTGAAGGGCTGCTATCTCTCGACCCGCAGCTCGTTTGCTACTCGTGGATGACTGGCATTGCCGAAGTTGCTCAAGTCGTATTCGTCCGGAAACGTTTGGTCGAGGTTCAGTACCTGCGAACCACCATTACCGACGAGCAGCGCCAGGAGTTTGGCCACTTGGTGGAAAACACAATCAGCCGAATTGAGTCGGCGGACTTTCTACCGCACAGTGGCATCCGCTTTCCGCAGAACCCCTGCAGCAGCTGTCCGTATGTGGGACTCTGTCTCGGAAAGCAGGAAATCGCTGATGCCGCGTTAGTAAGGCGTCCAGGAGCAAAGAGTCTTGATTGGCTTGACGAGCTTAATTACTAAGAACCCGCCCATGCCTCCGAAGTTCAATCGCCGTCGCGCCCTGTTCGTACTGGGCAAGATTGACGAGATTCTGGCCTGGGAGCAGCGGAAAGAGACAGAACGCGACACCAAGTTCGTCGAACTCGGACGCTACCTATGCGAGGTGCGGGCGGGACAGTACTGGAGGCTGGAGGAATTGAAGTGCTTTGACGAGTTCCTGGAGAGACGGTTTCCCGGGTCGCGGCGGAAGGCCTATTACCTGATGTCGATTCACGAACACCTGCCGCCGCAGGCAAGAAAGCAGCTGAAGGAAGTGGGCTGGACGAAGGGACTGGAGTTAGCCAAGCTGGCCAGGCGGGACCGGCAGCACTTCGATTGTGCAACCTGGTTGCACCGGGCACGGGAGATGCCCAAGCAGCAGTTCAAGCAGGAGGTCGAGAAGGAACTGACAGGAAAAGAGACGGAGCCGTGGGAGATAGTCTATTTCAAACTCTACCAGAGCCAGATGCCAGTCATTGAGCGTGCGATCGAAACCGCAGCATTGATGCTGGGAAGCGACCGATCCCGAGGCTACTGTTTGGAAATGATCTGTGCGGACTTCCTGGCTGGGGCCAACCTGGACCACGGAGATCCAGAGATGCTACTGTTCTCGATGGCGAGGTTCTTCAAGTTTCTGCCTGAAGAGCAAAAGCAGAAGTTCCTGTCCTGCTTACATCAGGAAGCTTCGTGACAGAAATGGTGCCGATGCGCCCACGCTTGCGGGTAGGTCCCCACTCGTATAAGGAGCTTAGTCGCCAGGTCTGAGCGCGAGACAACTGGAGATGCCAAGTTTGTGGCTCAAGAAACAATCTGCAGGTACACCACCAGCAACTACGCAGTCAGCAGGGCTCGGACGAGGATTCTAATCTAATCACGCTGTGTGCGCGCTGCCATGCACAACTGCATGGCAGCCGCAGTGAGAATTGTCGGCTAAGGGAATGACAACGACCCAAACGCCCGCAGTTCAATCGCGACTACTGTTAGGGACTATGCCTGTAATGGAGAGCCTTTGCGCGAAGGCAGCATCGTCGTCATCGAGAAAGCGAATTCGAGTCCGGCGATTGCTTGTGGGGCGTTGAGAATTCGGACCGGCAGCGCTTCGATTGTAGAACCTGGTTGCTACCGGGCACGGCAGATACCCAAGGAGCACGGGGGACGAGATCAGTTCGGGCTTCCCTGCTGATGCGCTGATGCTGAGGGCAGTCTGGGCTCGCTTAGCCGAGGAGTTCGAGGTCGAGAGCGTGCCTGGAGATCATCTGGGGATAATTGCGACGCACTTCGAAAATCTTGCGTCAGTCCTGTCTCGATATCTGGAAGAAGCATGCGCCGATACTTCCAATCCTTAGATATAGACCGCGTTTCTCCTTTACATCCGGTGCAAGATATCGGATATGCGGTCCCCGCTATGACCATCCCACAGAGGAGGCGTGACACCTTTCTTTGCCTTGCCTTCCAGAATGTTCCTCAACTCAGTGGTTAATCTCTCCCTATTGTCACCGACTAGGATGTTCGTACCCGCCGTAACCGTGATTGGCCGTTCCGTGTTGGGCCTCAAGGTCAAGCAGGGCACTCCCAAATAGGTTGTCTCCTCCTGGATTCCGCCAGAATCTGTAATCACAACCGTGGCGCGGCTTTGAAGGGATAAGAACTCGATGTAGGGCATCGGCTCGAGGAGACGCAAACGATCAGAATTCACTCCAAACTCGGCAATGCGTGTTCGGGTCCGCGGATGCACCGGGAAAATGATGTTGAGTTCCTCGCTCACCCTCGAGAGGGAGTCCAAGATCTCTCGCAGGTTTTCGATATCGTCGACGTTGGACGGTCGGTGCAGAGTTACGAGAGCAAACCGTTCTGGAAATCCATTTTTGGCACAGCTCCTCGCGGCCGGCAAGAGCCGTACCAGCGAGTCGATCATCACATTGCCAACAAAGTGAATGCGCTCTCTCGCCACACCTTCGCGCAAAAGATTCGCATCCCCGTCTTCCGAGGGTGTGAACAGCACGTCGGAGAGTTGATCCGTGACAATCCGGTTAATCTCTTCCGGCATCGTGCGATCGAAGGAGCGCAGTCCGGCCTCAACATGGCCTGCTCGAATCAGCAGCTTGGAACAAACCAACGCGGCGGCGACCGTGGAGTTCACGTCGCCGTAGACCAGCACCATATCCGGTTTTCGCTCCAGGACAACAGCTTCGAATCGGCGCATGATCTCCGCCGTCTGCCAAGCATGGCTGCCAGACCCCACCTCGAGGTTGACGTCAGGTTCCGGAATCTCAAGCTCGGTGAAGAATACATCCGACATGTTCCGATCATAGTGCTGCCCAGTGTGCACCAATGTCTGCCGCATACCCCGCCGCCGGATGGCACGCAGAACCGGTGCCGCTTTCACAAAATTTGGGCGCGCGCCAACAACATGGAGAATATCGTTCATTCTGTCTGGGACCGCGGCCTGCAGATCACTCGGGGATGGACTCGGAACAAATCCCAATTGCAATAATCACGGTGTACGCAGGATGCATGCATAACTACATGGCATTCGTAGTGAAAATTATCGGCCACGGGAATGACAGAAAAGTCCTAGGCAGTCAGCAGCAGGCATCCCGGTCACTGTCCCGATTCGCTTCAGGAACATGTCTCATTGGCCCTATCCTTCTGGGATCTACGCTTCCCTATCGATGCACCCTAGTATTTGTTTGTTAGGCCACGTCGTCGAACTTTGCTGGTGAGATCGGATAAGGACAATGTCCTGTGTTAAACTTCCCTCCGCTGTGCTTCTTCTTGTTCTGTCGGGTCTATACCTGATTTCCCTTGGCTGCGGAAGCTTGCCGCCTGGCAACTTACCGCTTTCAGCGCCGCCGAGTGGGTCTGCTGGAGCCGTTTCCGTTTCCATTTCTCCCCAAAAAGCTGCCCTGGGCGCCGGTGATTCGTTGCAGTTCACAGCTACGTCGTCTGGACCGCCCACGGCTGATCTCGAATGGCTGGCAGATGGAGTTCCAGGAGGGAATTCAGCCTCGGGCACGATCTCGCGATCTGGTCTTTACATAGCTCCGCAACAAGTCACAGCGAATGCCACAATCGTTGTTGCGGTAAGCAGCAAGACTCCCCCCACAAAAGTCAGCAGTGCAACCGTAACGGTCCTGCCAGGGCTTGCCCCGATAACGGTCTCCCTAGCCCCGGGTGTGGCAAGCCTAAACCCAAGCCAAGCTCAACAATTCACAGCAACGGTAAGAGGGACGACAAATCAGGGAATCAGCTGGTTTGTGAACGGCAATGAGGGGGGAAATTCCAGCGTCGGTACGATATCTTCTACAGGCACCTACACCGCTCCGGTAAGCGCACCGGCTGCGCCTTCAGTGACAATAACTGCAGCGAGTACGTATGATGCAGCCAGCTTAGCCACCGCGGCGGTCACGATAATGTCTGCTCCGGCGGGCACAAGCTCCAGTACAGGCACTCCACCCGCTGCTTACTACGTGGACAACTGCGTGACAGTGGGTTCGGACTCGAACAATGGCACCTCGACCTCAACTCCGTGGCTGACCGTTGCGCATGTAAACGCGCAGAGTTTCAATCCCGGCGACTCCGTACTGTTCCAGAAGACCTGTACTTGGCGCGAGACGCTGACCGTGCCCACGTCAGGCAGTTCGGGCAATCCAATTACCTTCGGCTCGTATGGCAGCGGGGCGTTACCAGTCTTCGACGGCGCTAATGTGTTCTCAAGTTGGGCAACGGAGTCATCGATCTATTATGCGAGCGCAAGCGCCAATCCGTACCAAGTGTTTCGGGATAATGTTCGTCTTACCTTGGCTGCTTCCAAGGGTGCTCTGGCAACTGGAGATTGGTGGTGGGACCCTACCAACCTACGCATCTATGTGTTCGATAACCCGTCCGGTCACACCATGGAGGCCAGCGTCCGCAACAACGGGATCAACATAAACGCGCAGAGCTACATCACACTGAATGGCTTAGACGTTGAGAAGGCTTTGCAACAGGGAATATACAACTCTGGTGTGGCGTCCTATCTCACAATAAAGGGCGTTGCTTCTAATTACAGTGCCTTGGATGGTATGGTGCTCGCTACTGCCGCGGACCTCTCTACCCCTTTGCTGGGAGCAGTGATTGAAAATTCCACCTTCTCATACAACGGCGAACACGGATTCATTTCCGAAGGGTACACTCCGGGGTTGCTGGTTCAGAGTAATGTGTCTCACCATAATTGTTTAGCAGTCAAATCTGGTTATAGTTCTTGGTGTGCCGGACTTAGGATGCTTTCTAATGATCCACCCCCGGTACGAGCAACGAATGTCATCTTTCAATACAATCTTGTCTACTCCAACGGAGTAGACGCCTCGAATCGTGGGGTGGGAATACACTTTGACACCACGGGCGCTGGAAGTCAGATTCGATATAACTTGGTTTACGGTAATAGTATGATTGGAATTGAACTAGAAAATACCAGTGACACCAGCGACACCTCGGCCATGTCCCAAGCGATTATCGGAAACCTGGTCTACAACCAAACTTCGGTTCCTCATACTTCCGGCATTTATCTTTATCGCGGAAGCAAGTACAACGTGATCGCCAACAACACCGTCTACGGCAACGGCTATAACATCCAGATCTCCGGGCTCTATGGTGGCAGCGATCCGGTTGGCATGATCGGTAACATCATCTCCAACAACATTTCCGAGAGCTGGATTACCAACAGCCTGCTGGCGCAGTACGGCGGAGAAAACGATGGCAGCAATGGCTCCGGGAATGTCTATACATACAACGCCTTTGGGACTGCGGCGTCCGATTTCATCCAGTGGGGCAGCGGCGTCTATCACAGCACCTACTCCACATGGGAAACCGCGAAGGGCGGTTGCGGCACGACCGGGTGCTCGCACTCGATTCAGACTGCTCCCACATTCACCAACGCCTCGGTCGGTAACTTCACGCTCGTCTCCGGCTCCTCGGCCATCGACGCCGGGACGAATTTGGGTTCGACCTACCAGATGAGCCTTGACCCGCGCACCAGCTTTCCTTGGGGCACGCTGAACCAAGACAGCCTGGGCTCGGGCTGGGAGATCGGAGCCTTTGTGTTTGTTCAGCAGATTTCCCCGGCACCACCGACATCGCCTTCGCCTACAGTGAAGTGAACGGAACCCCGAGAGAACTGGGGTGCAGGCCGGCCAATGGGGAACCGCCGGTACGAGCGGCTTCATCACTCTCAACCAGTCGAAGTTATCGAATGTGACCGCGAACCCGGTAATTTGCGGAGGTGGCGAAATACGGTCACGTCTGGGGAACAGGGTCAGCTTCGCGTGAATTCCTGTTTGTAGAAGATGCAGCAGAGGCTATATTGCTGGCCGCGGAACGTTACAATAAGCTGGACCCGGTGAACATCGGATCAGGACATGAGATCACCGTTCGGGAATTGGCGGCAGTGCTATGTAAATTGACAGGGTTTGAAGGCGAACTCATCTGGGACGCAACGCAGCTTGATGGCCAACCCCGACGTCGCCTCGATGTCACCCGTGCCGAGCGCGAGTTCGGTTTTCTAGCCAAGACTTCGCTAGTAGACGGCCTGCGTCATACTATCGAATGGTACCAGAACTGTGGAACGCATAAGAGAACCTGATTACGCCCTGTGCCACAGGCGCATATGCATCGCGGTGCGTAGCGGAATCACGCGAGGACTAGCTCACATTGCGTTCCCTTTGGCGGCTGCTTTGCCGTCCTCGCGGTGGCCACGATGAATCCTGGAAACTCTACCTGGCCTACCGAAAAATGCAGCCAACAGCGTGGCTATATCACAAACAGGCACCCCGCCTATAAAAGAATTGCGCTGAACTACTTGGTCGCGAAAACAAATGGGTGAGGATCGCCATTACTCTTCAGGGGAAAAATGCGAAATTCAACTTTCTTGAAGCCGAGATTGGACAGAAATAGGCTAAGAGAGGTGATTCGATATCGCGTGACTCTCATTATCTTCACGCCCAAACGTCTCTTTATGTCTGCTCTGATGTTGTCAAGGTGCCGATACACAGCATACTGAGACGTCATCAGAGCTCCGAATTTGCCGTCGGGAAACTGGTAAAGTGGTAAGTGCACCATGATAGTTCCGCCTACACCGAGCACGCGAAAGAACTCACGAAAGTAAGAGAGGCCAATTTCCTCAATCTCCAGATGCTGGAGAACGTAGGTAGAGAAGATAGCCTTTACGGAGCCATCACCTTGCGGCAGATGCAAGCCATCAATAACCGAAAATTCCACATTCCCACTTTCAACTGCTTTCTGTGCGCGACTGATCATGTCTTCAGAGACGTCCACTGCATAAACATGGTCAAAAAACATCGCAAGTTGTTTCGTAATACGCCCAGCGCCACACCCAATTTCCAAGCAGTCCGTTGTGCTGACTCCATACTGTCGCCAATGACCCAGGAAGTCGCGCCAGTCAGATTGTCCGAGCGCATAGAACTCTTCCTCCGTCCACGGGGAAGTCCCATTCTTCTGTTTGCTTGCCCATGAAGCGACTCCCCAGAGAGGATCGTCCTTTCCCCACTGCTTCCATTCAGCATTTGATTTCAATCCCGTCATAAAAGCATCTTCCGTCACCCAAGGCTAATCGCAGTATTGCTGCTGATGCAATTCTCGCACTTCACGAGGATTCAGCGGTTGGTTCGTCCGGTTTGGATCGTCGCGCTATCATCCTTCCCAGCGTAAGATTACCGAAGAACAGTGGGACCACACCTTCAATGTGAACGTCGTGCAGTTTGGCTGCGTTCTCCTGCCGCGTTACCCCACATGAGAAAAGTTGGCGGGTTCGATTATTAACGTGGCTTCCACGCTGGGAGTTGTCGGCGCTATCCGAACCGCGCAGCCCATGCTCCATCCAAGGGTGCGGTAGTCCTGCTGACCAAGAGCATGGCGATCAATCACGGACAAGTTGAGCCAGCCAACAACGGGCCACAACTACGACACCTTCGCCGCGGCGGACCTGTATGAGCTCGTGGCGCAGCTCAAACTACCTGATTTCGCGCTGGTCGGTTTCTCGCTGGGTGGCGGCGAAGTGGTGCGCTATTTGGGGAAGTACGGATCGAATTATAGAAGGCGGCTTGCACCCAGCTTCAGCGGTATCGAGCCAAAGGTGAGATCAGCAGGCCGCTGGCTCTTTGACCTCCGCTGGTCCAGTCACTTGTTCCGCTCCGAAAAGCCGCGAACTACGGCTGTACGCCCCAGCCATCGTAATCCTGGTGCGATCGCGACTAGGATAGGAAGTACCGTGCGCCAAATGCGGCAGAAGCGTGTCGCGATCTCCACTGTGACCGGCGGAGGACACAACACGCGACGCGGGGAGAATCGGCCTTTGAAGCGGCTCACGAGCAGACTCGCCGGGCCCAAACTGTAGTAACGGGCGCCGGCGTGGAACATATCTCGCATGGCTACCCAGTGCATCAGGGCGGAACAGCTTGGCTTCCTCAACTCTGCTACTGCACGTAGCGCGACTGCGGTGTTTCTGTCGCGCACCACAAAAGTCACGCCGATTGCACGCCCATCGGAATACACCGTGTAAGTGCGCGCGCATTGGTGCGGCCGCGCCAAGCGGATCATGTCAAGGTACGATTCCACTGAGCGATTCATGGTGAACCGTTTTCTCTTACTGCAAGCGAGGAATAACGGCCAGGCTTCAGCAAACTGTTCGGGGCCGTCCGAGGAGCGGACCACGTAACCTGCTTCGAGTCCTCTTCGTATCTGCCGCCGCGCCTCACGGTGAAACCCCGCCAGCATAGCCCGATCGTCGCTCTCTTGATCGATCACGAGCTCGAATGGGTCTGCTCCGTACCCCGGATGCAGGGGAAAGCTGTCAAAGCGCCGAGCCGGTCGAATCCTCGCAAGCCGTGCCAGTAGGTCAGCATCGGAATGGCTGAAGCGCAAAAATGCATAATGACGCGATTTTGCCCATTCATAAAGACTGTAAAGGGCCTCGTCCGTCAGAGCTCCCGGCGCCAGTTCCACGGGTCCTCTTTGTACCAGGCCAATGCGGAGACCTGCTTGCACGGTCAGGATGCACACGTATGCGAGCGGCGATTGCGCGTCGCCCCACACCAGGTAAATGGGTTTGAAGTGCAGTGAGCGGTAAATTTCGTTCCAATACGGGAACTGCAAGAAGGAGGCACTCGTACGCAGGAGATGCCGATTCCACTGGGGCAACTCTGATCCATCGATTTCCCGCCAGTTATCGGCTTTCCGCATCAATGCACGCCTCTTCTGCCGGCGTCGGCAAGCGACCCACGTACCTATTAGGGGCCAAATGGGGGAGGCCCGGGACGGGTCGAGTTAGTGTCTCCCAGGCCTGCATACTGGAGCAGTATGTGCCAGATGAACTTCGGATTATTGATGAGATACCGTTTCCAGAGGCGCTGCGGCTCCTGACAAAGCCTATGCAACCACTGTAGGCCAGCATTCTTCACCCAGTCAGGCGCATCCCGAATACCACCGGTGTGCACATCGAATGCAGCACCCACGCCCAACATGAGGGTCGTGTCTAGCCGATCCAGATAGCGAGCCATGAATCGCTCTTGTTTGGGTGTACTCAGTCCAACCCAGAAGAAGTCCGGTTTGCACTTCGCAACCGTGCTAAGCAACTCTGCTTCCTCAGCGGGATCGAGGTCCCGGAACGGAGGGGTGAATGTTCCTACGACTCGAAGCCCCGGGAACCGTCGGCTGAGTTCAGTTCCTAGCTGTTCAGCGAGACCCGGCTTCCCGCCATAGAGAAAATGCGTGTAGCCCCGCGAAACGGACAATCGGCAGATCTCCAGCATCAACTCGGGACCGTAGACCCGTCCCATGCTGTGAAAGCCCTGCCACTTTCCCACCCATACGGTCGGCATGCCGTCCGGGGTCGTAAGAAACGCGCGGTTCAGGATCGCCTTCAGTGCCGCATCCCGCTGGGCCTCCATCACCCCGTGGACTCCAGTTACGCAGACGTATCCCTTTCGGCCTCTCGGGATCGCAGCATCGATCAGTCCGACTGCTTGCGCCATGTTGATGGCGTGGACCCCCACGCCCAGAACATTGACGCGTGGAGCTTCAGTCGGCAGCGGCATAGCTGACCCCGACCCCGGCTCGCGGAATCCGCCCTGCGTTGCGCAGTTCGCTTTCAATCCATCGGTGGGTAATGGCAAGACCTTTTTCCAAACTGGTGGATGGCTCCCACCTCAGGACTTCGCGCAGCCGGGTGTTATCGCTGTTGCGGCCGCGCACTCCCTGCGGTTTGCTCAAGTCGTGGCGCTTGATCAACCTCTTGCCAGCCACCGCCGACACTAGGTCCACCAGTTCGTCAATCGTGACCAGCCGGTCAGTGCCGAGGTTTAGAGCGTGTGGATAGTCCGATGCCATCAGCCTGATCAAACCTTCCACGCAGTCGTTGATGTACATGAAGGAGCGTGTCTGGCGGCCGTCGCCCCAGATCTCGATCTCGTCCCCGTCGTTCAGCAGCCCTACCTTTCGGCAGATTGCCGCCGGCGCCTTTTCCTTCCCGCCTTCGTACGTGCCCAGCGGACCGTACACGTTGTGGAAGCGCACGATCCGGGTTTCGAATCCATAATCGTGGTGGTAGTAGCGGCACAGTTCCTCCGCGTACAGCTTTTCCCAGCCGTAGCCGGGCTCGGGTTCGGCGGGGAAAGCATCTTCTTCCTTCAGCGGTGTGACGTCGGCACTCTTCTGTTTCGACTGTGCATACACGCACGCTGAGGAGGAAAACAGGTAGCGGCTCACGCCATTGAGCCGGCTCGCTTCCAGCATGTGCGCGTTGATCAGGATGTTGTTGCGCGCGATGTCGGCCAGGTACGCGGTGATGTATCCGATCCCGCCCATGTCGGCCGCAAGGTTATAGACCTGGTCGATTCCGCGCGTAGCCTGCAGGCAGTTGTCCCACCGGCGGAGATCGAGCAACTCGAACTCATCCGCAGCTGTCGCCTCGTACTCAGGTTCTTTGATGTCAACCCCGCGGACCCAATGACCATCGTTCTTGAGCCGCCGTACCAGATGATGGCCGATGAATCCGCCGGCCCCGGTGACAAGAATGCGTTTGTTGTTAGTCATGATAATGTGCTCCTTTGGATCGTGGAAACGTGGGAATGCTTGCCGATGCCAGACTGGATAAGTGAACTAAAGGAGCCAGCTTGCTAATTCAGTAGAACGGCTCCCGGAAACGATAAAGCAGCCAATGAAGGGGCTTTGCAAGCGGTGATTCGTATCCGACATACGCCAAGGTACGTGAGTTGAAGGTCAAGACTCCGGGATAATCGGTCCACCGCCTCACCAGGTAGAAGTTCTCGTTTCGAAAAGCCCGGTAGTCGCAGTTGAACTGGACCGTGTCCACTGACCGGATACCTTCTCGTTGAAGTGCGTAGCGGATGTACGGAATGTTGCGCCAGTCGAACCCCATCAGTTCCGAGACGATTCGGTCGGTGACATACACATTGTCGCTAATCAAGATCCAATTCAAATCCAGCACATCACCCCGCATCGGACCGCTGCGAGTCAATCCGTATTTGCCATCCACGACTACGACCGTCTTCGGGAGCGCCTTGTTGACCTGATAGATAACCTCTTTGAAGAACGGATGCAGTTTCAATCGCAGCGCCGGTTCCTGGATCACTCCCCACTGATTTTTCAAGCCGATGCTCACAATCGTATTCAGGTGGACCTTGGGTACAGGCATGGTGATGAACCGGTCGGTCTCATCGAGCAGGAGCGTGGGCAACGGAACTGACATGGTCCGGAGGTGTCGGCGAAACCGGATCAACCGCGACGGGGAGTGCGACATGTTCACGATGCGGACTCCCATGCGGTTCGCAAATTCCGTAATCCCGGTGTTCCGGAACACCTCATCCATGGAAAACGGGTTGTAGCCACCCGAATCCGATTCGCAGATCGTGATCTTGTCGGTGAAGTTCTTCAGGTATGTGACGAGCGCCGTCAGAGCGTCTAAGCTCGTCATTACTCCGGGACGATAGGTGGGAAATGTCAGGTTCGGCTTGATCGCGATCCGGTCCGATGTCCGGATCGTACCCGCCGGCCCGAGAAAATCGAATCCCCTCGCAATGCTGGCTCCATAGCCAGCCCGCAATGACTCGATAAAGACGTTCATCGTAACATTACCTGACGACCTGCCTCCATCTGACATTCATCGCCATGGATTCAAATGAGTCCCTGACATAATCCTGGGAAAAATCGAGAATCGCCGCGTAAGGCTCCGATCCCGACTGCGTCACAATGACGAGCGTGTCGCGGTTATGTCGCAGTGTTTCCATTTGCGAGTCCATTTTTCGGGCGCACCACACCGGGCGATTCGTCGCAATCCTGGTGCGATCGCGACTAGGATGGGAGGTACCGTGTGCCAAATGCGGCAGGAGCGTGTCGCGATCTCCACTGTCAGGGAAACGTTAACTTCGGCTTGACGCAAACCTTGTCGCCCCATTTTTAGGAATGACCGAACCGCAACCCAGTCAAAGCCCTGCTGAACGGCGGGCAGGTAATCGTCTCCGAGCGTTTCTATGTAAAGCCGAGAGGCCTTCTTGGTCATTGCCTCGACACCTTATCAAATATAAGCTGTAAAAAAAGTCTAACTAATGGTGGACCACCCTAGCAGAGTGCATGACTTCCACGCACAGGTTTTCTAGCCGTTCGACGCCAGCCTTCCAGTCGTAGAATCGGCGGACGAACTGGCGAGCGGGCTCGCGAAAGTCCAGGTAGCGTCGCTGCTCCAGCAGCCACCGAACACACTCCGCGAACGGCTGCGGATCGTCCCGGATGAACAGGCCGTCGCGTTCGGCGGCGGGGATCCCCTCGGCGCCCACCGAAGTGGTCACCACCGGTTTCCCGCAGGCCAGGGCCTGGACGATTTTGCCCTTAATTCCGGACCCCGATCGGAGTGGAACCACGACAACGCAGGCACGGGAGTAATACAGCGCGACATCCTCGACGTACCCGGTGACGCAGACCTTCTCCCCCTGCATTCGCCGCAGGCGCTCGCTGGGCCGGCTGCCCAGAACGGTGAACTTCACTTCGGGGTTGCCGGCGCGAATCCTGGGAAGAATTTGCTTCACAAAATAGCAGACGGCCTGCTCGTTGGCGGTCCTCCACATCGCCCCATAAAAGAGTAAGTTCTCTTCCTTCGGTTCTTCTCGCACTCTGCCGGCAAAGGAAAGGTCCACCCAAGGCGGAAAAATCTCAATCCGCGCGGCCGGCAGGAAACTTTGCAGAAGTTGCTTGTCGTGGTCGGTGCGCACCAGGATTCCCTGGAAACGCCCACAATAGCGAATCTCGTATTCTTTCAGCTTGCGCGTGTCCCAGTTGAGCAGCAGGCGCGCTGCCCGCGACTCCGTGGTCTGCGCGAACCGCTCGCGGCGGACAAATGCAATGTCCGATTCGTCTAGAATAGCGGGCACGTCGTCGATCAATTCGACGTAGTGAGCCATCTGCGTGAACTCGACGTGGACCAGATCGAATGCTCCGCGGGTGATTCTCTCGCGCAGGGCCTGCACCATCGGCTTCGAGTGAGACATCCGGGCGATGGCGGGGAGCTTCGAGGCGAAACTCAGTCCCGTATAGAAGAAGTACTGGCCGCTGCGAGGCAGCGCCGGCGGGTCCAGGGCCACGACTTCTCGGCACATCGTTTGCAGGCCGGGGATGTGTTTCCGCTCTTCCGCCGAGGCGAAACTTAACAAAGTTACCTCGTGCTTCCGGCACAATTCCCGCAGGACGTAGTGCGCGTCCAGGACGCCAGCGCTATCGGCCGCGGGTGACGGCAAAAACGCGGATAAGAAGAGAATCTTCGTTTTCGTCTCCGTTCGGCCAAATGAACTTAGCTTTGTTGGACACCTGCCTGAGCGGGAGAAACACGCGCTGCCGGATCCGAACCATGCGCGGCTTGGCGCGCGACCGCAATCATGCCATTCCAGAAGAAGTGAAACCGTCCGACGAAGTGGAAGCGAGCCACTTCGAACCTTTCCTCCTTGAGTAGTCGGGCAAGCGTCTTGGGCGAAAAGAACTTTATGTGCCCACCTTCCTCAAAGGAGTTGTGATGAAAATCCCACTTATCGAGGATGGAGATCGCGAGATTCTTGAGGTACCCATGGTAGGGCGTGCTGACAACCAAATGTCCTTCTGGTTTGAGAACTGCTCGCGCGAATCGCGGTACTTGGCGTGGAATGTATAGGTGTTCGATGACCTCCGCGCAGACCACCACATCAAATTCTGATTCATTCAGTTCAGAGGGATCGTCGTAAGCCCCTAGTTGAAGAAACCTGACTCCTGAATCAACTTGGGAGGCAATCTCGATTCCTCTTCTATCCACGTCACAGGCGGTCACCTGAAAACCAGCTTGCGAAAGGAGCCGCGCGAGGGCCCCATTTCCGCAACCGAGGTCGAGCACGCGCTTTGCCCCCAACTCTTCGCAGATCTGAAGAATTGTTTGGGCGTTGTATCGGTAGGATGGCGGTGGTTCGGCGTTCTCCCAATGGTAGTTAACGGTGATTTGGCTTTTCTCGATCGCGTGGTCAGCACCTCTAAGGGATTTCATCATTTTTGTCCTCTAAATTCTCCGCGAGTCCGTGGTCTGCGCGAACCGCTCGCGGCGAACAAATGCAATGGTCCGATTCGTCTAAAGCCGGTTTAATAACCGCGGTAGATCGAATCGTGGTCATCGATTGGGGTCAGTTATCCACTTGAATGTAAAGTCGGCATCCGTTAGAAGTGAAGCCAGTCACTATCCCGCCGGAGGCACTCGTTGGATAAGTCGTTTCATGCCACGCTTAATTGCTTGCACAAATCGACCGACTCCGGGGAGCCAAGCCTTTATCAATCCCTTAGTGAGGTCACAAGGGCCACAAGTCAGCAGGCGCCGAAAAGTAGCGATGCTCAGGGTCCCGGGCGCCGTATACCAGTCATTGCACCCCGTGCGAAAAAATCTGGTGTAGCCGCGGGCTACCATGAACCCGACGACCGAGGAATCCCGGAGGTTGCTGTTGTCCTCCAAGATTACGAGCTGCGGCTTCTAGCGGTTTAGATCAAACCCTTCCAGTACGTCTAGCTCATGACCCTCAACATCAATAGAAACGAATTCTAGATGTTCGACCCGGCATTCTTCAAGCATGTCGTCGAGCCGGCGCGTTCTAACCGGAACGTCGCTGACTTGAGCGCCTTGTTGCTTGATCCGCTCAACGCTGGATGCGTCCAGTGTGGAATAGACGTCGTTGCCATCTCCGACACCGACATGCAAAATCGCCCGACTCTCACGCCCCGAGGCTGCGCATTCAAACAAGACCGCCCGTCTGGCGTCACGAATAACGGTCCACATCACCGGATTAGGTTCGACTAGGATGCAACGCCATCCGAGTTGTTCGAAGTAATACGTATTGCTTAGATCGACTCCGTTGTGGGCGCCAACTTCAACGCAAGTTCCCTTAAGAATGCCGGCGAAGATCCGGGCCAATATGCGATCTTCGCGGTATTGGGATCTAAAGTTGTTCACACGAGTTTGCTCGCGTGCAGAAACAAACATCTAGCCAAACTAAAATATTGCACGTCGTCGGTCCATTCGACGTAGTGAGCCATCCGCCTGGCTGACCAACCAACAGCAGCGTATCCGCAGCGTCCGTCAACGCTCATGCGTGCGCACGTGCGTTTTCTAAGGCGCTCACAACACACTCTCCAAAAGCGACTGGCGTATGCAAAGCGCCGCTTTGCCGCGCGTTCCGGCTCCAACGGCCGCGTACTTCCCCATCGCAAAGAACTCGTGTCAGCGCGCGAGCAACGGCCGCGGAATCGTCTGTGTTGACGGTTTCCCCGATGTCGTTTGCCCGAATCTCCAAAGCGATTAGCCCCGTGTGGCGCCCTAGAACGGGAAGCCCAGCCTGGGCAGCCTCCCAAAGGATACTGCTCGATCCGAAATGATCACGGTAGCCCAGCCAAACGGCGTCAGCGGCCGAAAGAGCGGTCGCCAAAGCTTTCCTGTCGTAGATCCCGTCTTGGATCCATACCCTCCCACTTGCAATTAAGCCAGCCAGCGCGTCTGAATGGAGCCAAGCTGCCAGTTTCGCGTCGACAGATCCCATTAGCATGGCGCTCACGACCTCCGGGCATGCGCGGTCGGCCAGACCCGCTATGAGTTCCGGGACCCCTTTTCGATCGCCTAAGCCGCTGCCGAGACAAATAATGACGCGCTTTTCCTCTCCTATTCCTAGTGCCTTCCTCGCCTCTGTCCGATCCGTTAGACTGATATTCTGACCCAAATCGGGGATATACCACACTTTCCGTCCACACCCGTTACGATCGTGCGAATAGTGCTCGGCCAAGGGCCGGTCGGGCGTCAACACAGCCTTCAGGAGACGGCATCTCAGAAGGCGCTCGAATACGGCTCTCTGCAGAAAGCCCATCCGGACGCGGTGTGCGGCTCCGAAAGTGAGTAAACTGTGATGGTACCTTAGTCTCAGCATGACTGTGACCATCGGCACCCTTTCGATCGGGATACCCTTCACGCAGCACGGAAAATACCAGCCATCACCGTCAAGCACATAAGCAACGTCGTATTGTTCGGTGCTCCCTGCTCTTTTCTCCGCCTCGCGCACCAGCGCCCATTGTCTCAATTGTCCCTTTACGTATCCCAGGACTCCGGTCCACTTTGGGGTCACATCTGGCACATATGGAATGTCCACGAGCCTGCCTCCGGTTGACTCGACGACGCGTGTCAGGTCCACGCCCGCCGGATAATCTAGATGAAAAGTTGGCGTTGCCAGATCGACTTGCCAACTCCGATCCCGCGCAGCCTGTGCGACCGCCAGTCCGTACAGCGCATGGTGCGCCCCCGCAGCTGAGGTCGGCAATATCATGAGAAGCTTCACTTTGTTGTCTCGCTCGCTGCGCCATGATCAGGTGCGGCCTTGCTTTCGACATGACGCCTGCGCCATGCGTCTGCCATTTCGTCCACGATAACAGGTAGTGTCTTTGTGATTGACCAACTCGGATAATGTGCTTTAAGTTTGCGCAGGTCACTGTAATAGCAGATGTGATCCCCTATCCGGTTTTCTGGAATGTACGTCCATTTCATGGACCTGCCTACGGCAGCCTCACTCAGGGCAAAGGCTTCTAACACTGAGCACGAATTGGTTTTCCCTCCGCCGAGATTGTAAACCTCGGCAACGCGCGGCGCCTTCCAAAACTCGAACATGAAACGTGCGACATCCTCAGCGTGGATGTTGTCTCGCACCTGCTTGCCCTTGTACCCGTAGACTTGGTACTCCTTGCCTTCTACATTGCACTTGATGAGGTAGCTCAGAAAGCCGTGTAGTTCGACGCCTGAATGGTTCGGTCCGGTCAGACACCCACCGCGAAGACAGCAGGTCGGCATGTCGAAGTACCGTCCGTATTCTTGGACCATCACATCGCCGGCGACCTTGGATGCACCGAAGATCGAGTGCTTGCTCTGGTCGATCGAAAATTCCTCCGGTATGCCGTTGGCGAAGGCTGGATCATCGTACTCCCAGCGCGTTTCGAGTTCCTTGAGCGGGATTGCGTTCGGTCGATCGCCATAAACCTTGTTCGTCGACATATACACGAAGGGGGATTCGTGACAGAACCGTCGAGCCGCCTCCAGCATGTGCAGCGTCCCGAGAGCATTCACTTCAAAATCGAGGAATGGGATTGCGGCGGCCTTGTCATGTGAAGGCTGCGCAGCACAGTGGATGATGAGGTCGGGACGAACCTCCTCTACCAGCGCTAGCACGCGCTCACGGTCCCGGATGTCAATTGCCTCATGCCGGTAGCCCGGCAGGTCGCGTTGCAGACGCTCACGCATCCAACTGGTATCACCTTCAGGCCCGAAGAACGCCGCGCGGTGATTATCATCGACGCCTGTGATGTGAAAGCCTCGTTTTCCAAAGAACACGGCTACTTCGGAACCGATTAGTCCACAACTGCCTGTAATCAACGTTCTCTTCTTTCTTATCACTCTACTCTGTTCACCTCCCGCCCGCGCGCATCAACATGTCGACACGCCGAGAAATCATCGGCCAGACTGCTGGATGAGCAGTCGCTCGCTCATCAAACGCTCAGGCTGCGGGTCCAGTAGTGGAGACAAAGAATAAGAAACACACTAAAATACTGGTTCAGCGTGAAGGTGGGGCTTATGATCGCAACAATCAGAAGAAAGCAATGGATTGCGAGAGCTGATCGTCCTGTCTTTGACTTGAAACACTTTCGAACTGCAGATATCCATCCCGCCAGAAAACTTATCAGCCCTGCTCCCCCAGCCGCCAGAAGCAAATCAAGAAACCCGTTATGAGCCTGGCCGGACCACGGCCTTAGGCGGAAAATCTGGTCCCGCGCTCCGTCGAAACCGAATCCAACGAGAACGGAGTTCCCGAACACCCCCGCAGCGTCCTTCCACAGTTCCACGCGGCCGTCCAGTTCCCACGGCGATTGCTCAACATCGCTAACGTAGAATGCCTGGACGCTGTGATAGATGCCAGCACCGAAGCCCGAGTACGCGTTGCTCGCGAGGATTAGGGCGAGAACGACTGCCACCGCGCCTGCCGCGACTATACCTATCCGCAAGCGGAAGTCCATCGCTCTGCATAGTTGGATAGCTGCCCAAATCACGATAAGAGCGCAGGTGCACGCCCTGGACCCACTGGCAACCGTAAGAACCACTAAAAACGCTTGGAAATACCAACGAGCTCGTACAGCGGGAAGTCTCCCTATAAAAACCCCCAATCCAGTCATAGGGGCGGAATCGCCGGACGTATAGATGAAAAGGGCAAGGCGTTCTCTGCCTGATGCCCCGGTCACTGTCAGAGGGTAAGTGCCTGGAAATGCGATACCCATCAGAATGGCGACGATGAACACGCTGACGATGCCATAATAGATGCTGCGCAGAATGGCACCAGGTGAAAACGTATTACAAAGGAGCTCGGCCAAGAGAAGAACGACGCAGAACAAGCACCCTTTCGCTATGCTGAGAGCAGGCCAATACGATCGGACGGATGAGACCAGGGCTATGAATCCGAGTGTCAAGAACAGCCACAGGGAATTCGGGGGCCTGGCGACAACCCCGTGCATCGCCCAAATGGCCCATGCAATCGTAACTGATACCAAGAACAGCGCCAGTTCTGCGTAAGCATTCCAGCCGAGTGAGGTTCCCAGTGGGTCGCGGGAACCCAGGGCCTGCCCCGAAAGCAGATAGCAAAACGTTGCTACGGCCAACCATCGCACCAAGAAACCGCTGCCTATATGCGGCTTTGGCCTTCCGACCAGCGATGCTTCTAATAACAAGCTCTTCGAATTCATGACCCCTTGCCGAATCAGCATTGCATCCAAAGCCCTGCTATCGCCCCGCTCCGCTCCTTAGACAGAATCGAAATCCAAGTTCCAGTGCTCCGGACATCCTGGAGATCGTGCCTTGTTTACCTCCTCGTAAATTCTGGCAAGGAGCCGGCCTTTCTCATCCCATCCGAAGTGTTCTTCAACGCGGCGTCGCGATGCATGAGCCATGCAAATTCGCAGGATTGGTTCGGTTGCCAGATGAAGCAATGCTGCTGCCAAGTCGGCCACCGCTTGGTCCGCCGTCAAAGCTGGCACCTTTATTCCCGTCTCCCGGGTAACTTGAAGGGCAGGGCCGCCCAGATCCAGACAAATCACGGGACGACCCGCAGCCATGGCTTCCGAACAAACACAGCCTCCTGATTCGTGTAAGCCGGGGTGGACTAACGCGTCGCATTCTGCCAACTTCTGAAACCCCTCAGGCCGCGCCAGCCAACCCCAGAACCTGACGCTCTCCGCCACACCCAGTTGCAGGGCCAGCCCTTCCAGGGCTTTGCGTTCCGGACCGTCACCGATAATCCAGTATTCGCTCGCCGGGAACTGGCGGTGGAACTCTGAGAACGCCCGCACGCTCAGGTGAAAGCCTTTCCAGTGTACAAGCCGACCGATGCTGATTAGCCGAAACGGGCCGCTATGACACAAGGGGATTGTGGCCAAACGCCGGATGTCCTCTTGAGGCAGACCCACTTGAGTGAGCACAGATACCCGTCTGCAACCCAGCTTTCGCATTCGCTTGGCGGTCTCCTCAGTCGTCACCAGACAAATTGTAGCCTTCCGCGCAGCGTGTCGAACGAAGGGGTCACACTCAAGCATCTTGCGGCCGAGGTCGCGTGCCAGCTCGAAAATTTTCCCCCGGAGGCTGAAAGACGGCCAAAAGGTACGTGGCGCTGACTCGCCCCCCCCGACAGGCCCCCATATGAAGGGCACTGGAAGGAGCGCCAAGAAACTTGGTCTCCAGTAGCAAGCATAGGTTACATGGTGGACGAGGTCGAAGCTTTCCCGGCGATGCAATCTCCGGCCGACGAAGTACGCGGCAATCTGCCATGCGTAATAGAAGATGTTTCCCCCCAGCGGTCCGATCCTCATAATCTTTCCCCATCGTGGCCAATCCAGAAAGATGAAGTGTGCGTTGGGGAGTGGTTGTACGGACAAAGCGCGCTCGATTGCTGGCCGGTGTTCCCCGCAGGTCACCACCCAGACCTCATGGAACCGCGCGGCTTGCTGTGCCCAGCCCCAGCCGATGCCAAATTCGGACCCCCGCCCGGGTTCGCAATGATAGGCGGAAAGTAGAACTTTCATATCCGTGTTATGTACCTCTCGCGGTGGACGGATCGCATAAGGAAGAAAAGCAGGAGGACGCCCATGAGCACATAAGACACCACGAGTCCTACGAGAGCCCCCCCGACTCCCAGGGTGGAGGCAAGCGGAACACCGAGCGCAAGCGTGACGGCGCAACTTCCAACAGAGGACCAGAATACCAAGTCTGGTCGTTCGAGCGCCCCAAGCGCTCCCCCCATGACATTCGGCAGGCTCTGAGCGAAAGGGAGCAGACCTGCCAGCAGCAGCGGCCACGAGGCGTACGCGGCGTATTTGCCCGCGTAGAGGAAGTGGAAGATCTGCAATCGGAATCCCCAAAGCAGCGCAAGGTAGCAGGCGGAACCCAAAAAGAACAAGGCGAGAGACAGCTTGATGGTTCGCTTCATGGCACGAGGGCCGCCGGAATCGCGGTCAAGCACTAGGATCGGCATTAGCAACACTCCCAGCGCACCGATGGTTTGCAATGCCGGCATGGCAAGGTTCAGCAGGGCTTTCAGTGCGCCAACTTCAGCGAGGCCGACCCAGGCGGGCAGTACGAGATAGTAGATACTTTCCGTGACCCAGCCGGGGCCAGCGGCAGCGGCACCCCATTTGCCGTAGCGCCAGTGGTCGGCGGCGACAGCGCGGATGGAGGATGAATCCGTAGCCAACGTGGGTCGGAGCAGGGCGAGAAGAAAAAGGCAGGTGATGAGACTCCCGGCGGCCATGGTGAGAAAGCCCGTGGCAGCCGTGAGGCGCCCGGCGGCACGGAGCGTTAGGGCACTGGCGAGGAGGATCAGGAGGTAAACCACCCCGCCGGCCGCCGCCCAGCCGGGATTGAGGCGGACGTAAAATGCCCGGCGCAGGAGCCAGAGGAGGAGGAGGATCGGTCCGGCAATCGCCAGCCCGAGGAAAGCTCGCTCGACCGCCGGGGAATAGAGCCATCCGAGAAGAAAAGCCGTCGCCACGAGCAGCGCCGCGCCGGGAAGCATCAGCGCGAAGTGCCCGCGCAGCAGAATGCCCAGGTACTCGGGAAAGCGCTCGCGGTATATGCCTGGACCGAAGACCAGCATGGGCCCGGTGAGCAGCGAGTTGTGGAGTACGAGGAGCAGCAGGAAGACGGAATACGCCAAAGCGAAGGCGCCGTAGTCGGATGGCGCGAGCCAGCGGGCCAGCAGCACGTTGAGCATGAAGTTCGAGCTGGCGAAGAGTCCTTGGTCGAGAATCGCGAGTGACCCCTTCCCGACCCAGGGCATCCAGCCTTTCAGTGAAGCGCGAAACTGCTCTGGCCTGGAGAGAATTTCTAACTCTGGTATTGCCAAAGACATGATTTCCCTATGTGGCTCCCGATCTCTTCAGAACGGCGGGAATGGTCTTCGCCAGGATTTTGAAGTCGAGCCCGAGCGACCAGTGATCGATGTATTCCATGTCGAGTTCCATCCATTTTTCGAAGGGAATGGAGCTGCGGCTGTTGATTTGCCACAGGCAGGTGATGCCCGGGCGGACGCTGAAGCGGTGGCGGTGCCTGTCTTGATCGAATCCCTGGTAATCGCGCACGGGAAGCGGCCGGGGGCCGACCAGGCTCATGTCGCCCTTCAGGACGTTGAAGAGCTGCGGAAGCTCATCAACACTCGTCTTCCTCAGGAACTTCCCCACGGGCGTGAGGCGCGGATCATTTCTGATCTTGAACACCGCCCCGCTCGCCTCGTTCAGGTGCTCGATCTCGCGTTGCCGCTCGGCCGCATCCGCCACCATGGTCCGGAACTTGTACAGGTGAAACCTTGGCTTGTTGCGGCCGACGCGCTCCTGAACGAAGAAGCCCGGCCCGGGTGAGGTGAACTTGACGATCTGTGTGGCCAGCAAAAACAGGGGCGACAGCAGCAGCGTCACCAGCAGCGAAAGCGAGACATCCAAGGTGCGCTTGAGGAAGTGCTGCCAGCCGTCCGGCGCCCCGGTGGAAAGCGTGTAATGGCCTCGCCTGCGAACTCTCCCGCCCTCGACTTCGCCAGGCGCAGGTTGAAGATGTCGGAGAGCACACGCACGACAATGCCCTGCTCCTCGCAAAGAGCAGCGACGCGCGACGCCTGAAGGTACATCGCAGATCTTTTGCCAATGCCCCTACCTGCTCCAGCGTCGGAAGGCCGCCGTTCTTAGCCGCCGAGTCACGCGATGCAAACCAGAGATTTTCTGTGATCCTTCTCATGAGCTTGTGGGTAGTCCAGCCTTCCGAAAGAGGTAAACTGTCGGACGGAAACACCTCAGACAAGCTTGCTGGCCCACGTAGGTTCGCGTTCACGACGCAGACTTGTGGCGGAACTTCCTCTTCCAAGCGACGTGCCACGCCTGCACATAGTGAATGGCTGCCATCGACCTCATCGATCCCGCAGTTCGCGCGCGAAGAAATCCTCAGACTCTTGCAGTACTTCACGCTGCTCCGGTCCCTTTTAAGACCGCAGGCATCGTCTTTGCAAGAATCTTGAGATCAAGCCAGAGAGACCAGTGGTCGATGTATTGCATGTCGAGCTCCATCCACTTTTCAAAGTGCACGGAACTTCTGCCGTTCACTTGCCACAGGCAAGTGATACCTGGTCGTACACTGAACCGGCGTCGATGCCAGTTCCGCTCAAGGCCTTGGTAGTCCCGCACCGGAAGGGGCCTTGGACCCACGAGGCTCATGCCCCCAATCAGGACATTGAAGAGCTGCGGCAGTTCGTCGATACTCGCTCGCCTGAGAACCTTCCCGACCCGAGTGATTCGGGGGTCATGTTTAATCTTAAACACAGGACCACTGGCTTCGTTCAGTTTCTCCAGCGTTGCTTGAATCGTTTCGGCATCATCAACCATGGTTCGGAACTTGTACATGCGAAATTTTCTCTTGCTTAAACCGATACGTTCTTGCACAAAAAAGACTGCCCCCCGCGAATCGAGCTTTATCAATATTGCAACGATCAAGAAAAGCGGAGAGAGCAGAACAAGCAAGGTTAGGGAGATGATAATGTCCAGGAGACGTTTTGCGACAATAGGCCAACCCTCGAGATGATCCGCGTAGACCGGAATCGCAATGTTGTGTCCAGGAACATCCCTGTCGGACTGCGCTGGCGTCACATCAAAGATGTCTGGAAGAAACCTGACAAGAATCCCCTGTTCCTTACACTGAGCCACAATCTCCGAGGCCTTCGGGTAACAAGTCCTCATTGGCAGTGCGAGGGCGACTTCGTCGACCACGTGTTCGCGGAGGAAGCTCGGAAACCGATCCAAATCGGTTGCAAAAGAATATCCGGTGGCGAGAAAGTCCTTGATTCCAGCCCATTGCTCATCTACGAATCCGACCAGTCGGTAACCAAGTTCTGGCATTCCTTCGATGGATCGCGCAAACCGGACGGCTCGCGGGTTGGTGCCGACGATCAACATCTGGCGAAGGTTGCGCCCATGGCTGCGAACCAGCTTTAGAAAGGAGCGCAGCAGAAGCCGCGCCAAAATGGAAATCGAGTTGCTCAGTGCCCAAAAAACAAAAATGAAAATCGGTGTGACCATTCGAATCCGGAATAGCAGCGCAGCAATGATAATCACCAGCGTCCCCAGAGAGGTGGCCTTGACAACGTCCTTCACTTCACTCCGTCTATCAGTCAGACGCTTGGATTCGTATAGGCCGAACATCGAGAGTATGAAGTGCCACCCCAGCATCAGCATCAAGAAAACCAGGATGTTCTGCACTTTGATTCGCATGGAGAAGAAACTAAGAAAGGACACCTTGGTGGTCAGATGGGAAACCGGCATGGCCGCTAACGTAAACGAAAAGCCTAAGACGACCAAGTCGAAGAGCATGAAAGCTTTTAAGAGGATCTGGCGGCGAAAGCTCATAATTGCACAACCGTGAAGTCAGTCAACAATCGAATCATGGGAAGGTTGTACTGCGGACATTTGGCGGGAGATACTTGACCCAATCCGGCTAAAGCACGCGATAAAGACTTTCTGGTATCGGAAACTTCCGGTTATTGAGCACTGTCCCGAGTACCAGCACATTGGCAGCCTCGAGTGCCAGTTTGGCTCTACGGGCAGCTGAGCGCCGGGTGGAATGTGCTTCCAACACCAGGACCACTCCGTTGGCGACTTGCCCTAGCAGCGTGGCGTCACTGTACAGTCCGATGGGCGGCGCATTGATGACAATAAAGCCGAATTCATCGCCGAGATCCTTAATCTTCACGCGCATTTGGTCCAGTGTCGGGATACCGCCATTCAGGGCCAGAGAATCTCTCGAAGCAAGCCAAAGATTATCGGTAACGCGCTGGCAAGTCGTCGTTTGATCATTGAGTTTCGACTGAGGTGTGCCATCAGGTCCCAGCAGATCGAACAAAGAGCTGGTTGCGCGCGCACGCAGGTTCGCATCCACGACGCAGACTTGCGACTGAACTTGTTCCGCCAGGCTGCGAGCAACCTGGGCGCACAGGAGAGTGCTGCCTTTGGCCTGGTCTACACCGCAGAACACTACCTTTTGTGCGCCGGCGTGATCGTTACCGTTCGTGGTCGCCAAGAACAGGTATTGCACCATGCGGAGGATCTCTTCACGAGCGAATGCATCGGGATGAGGAAGCGAGACCTTGCCATTCCCCCCGCTGGCATTGGTTGGCAGGTTCTTCATGACCGGAGGAACGCTGAAGAGTTCCCGATCCTGCTGTAGCCGAAATAGCACGTCAAAATTCCTGCTCATCGTCCTTCACTTTGCCAGTGCAACAATCGGTTGACCTTCTCGTTTGCCCTGCAACGATCGGGTTGAATT
>Ga0187879_10000517_pt1 | contig 25381 bp, 19 predicted proteins | sample June2016WEW_19_1_FD_132423 | JGI IMG/M metagenome (GOLD analysis project Ga0187879, IMG submission 132423) | Peatland microbial communities from SPRUCE experiment site at the Marcell Experimental Forest, Minnesota, USA - June2016WEW_19_10 | ecosystem: Environmental > Terrestrial > Soil >... | reverse complement strand
GACATCGAGGACGGCAGCCTGCTCGTGCTCTACACCGACGGGCTCGTCGAGAAGCGCACCGCCGACATCGACGAGGGTCTGACCAGGCTGCGCGAGGTTTTCGGCCCTGGTTCCGCCGACCGCCCGCTAGAGGATCTCTGCAAGGCCACCCTGGACGGTGTCTACTCAGATCATCAGCGCGATGACATCGCGGTACTGATCGCCAGGCTGCGCAAGCTCCCGGCGGACCACCATGTCACGTGGACCCTGCGCGCCGAGCTGACCGCGTCCCGCCGGGCGCGCTTCCTGATCGGCCGGCCGCTCCGCCGCTGGGGCCTGGCCGACCTGATCCCCCTCGCCGAGCTGCTCGTTTCGGAGCTGGTTACCAACGCGGTGCGGTACGCCCAGGGGCCGATCGGACTCCGCCTGGTGCTGGAGGAGGGACTGGTCTGCGAGGTGTTCGACAACTCCGCCGCACTGCCCAGGCTCAGGCACCCGGGCGCCGAGGAGGAGCGCGGCCGGGGCCTGCAGGTCGTCAGCCAGCTGGCGCAGCGCTGGGGCGCCAGGCGGACGGCATCGGGCAAGGTCGTCTGGTGCGAGCTGTCGCTGCCCCGGTCCTGAATCGCCGGGGTCCTGAGCCGTACCCGGCGGCGTACCCGGCGGCGTACCCGGCGGCGTAGCCGACGGCTAGAACTCGATCCGCTCGGCTCCCACCGCGTCGTCCCCGGGTGCCGGGTACTGCCCGGCTCCGCTGACGCCCGCTTCGCTGACCCCGGCCGCATCGTCCACGGGTGCCGGGTACTGGTCGGCCACGCTGGCCCCGGCCTGCCGGCTTCCCGCTGCCCGGCGCCTGGTGTCCTGCTTGATGGTCAGCTTGCCGCCCTTCATCACGCCGACCCGCTCGGCCCGCCGCGCGATGGAGCTGTCATGAGTGATCAGGACCATGGTCAGGCCGCGGTCCCGCCAGAGTTTCTCCAGCAGCCCGATGATCTCGTCCCTGGTCCCTTCGTCAAGGTTGCCGGTCGGCTCGTCGGCCAAAAGCACCTTGGGCTCCTTCACCAGCGCCCGGGCGATCGCGACCCGCTGCTGCTGGCCGCCGGACAGCTCGGCGGGCAGGTGCCTGAGCCGGTCCCCGAGTCCGAGGTCCTCCAGCGCCTGCCGGGCCCTCGCCTGCCGCTCCCCCGCGCTCACGTGCAACGGCACCAGCGCGGTCTCCACGTTCTCCTGCGCGCTCAGCGTCGGAATCAGGTTGAAGGTCTGGAAGATGAACCCGATCGAGGTGGCCCGCACCTTCGTGACCTGGCTCTCCCGCATCTGCGCCAGGTCCTGGCCGTCGAATTCGATGGTTCCTGACGTGGGCCGGTCCAGGCCGCCGAGCATCTGCAGCAGCGTGGTCTTGCCGTGCCCGGTGGGGCCCTGGATCGCCAGCCACTCGCCGTCCTCGATCACCACGTCCACGCCCTGCAGCGCGTGCACCGGAGTCCGGCCCTTCTGGTAGACCTTGGTCACGCCGGTCAGCTTGTACATGGTCTTCTCTCCTCGGTGTCCGGTCGGTCTGCTCAGGTGGCCGGTCTACTCGACCCGCGCCAGCGCCGCGGCGGGTCTGAGCCGCGCCGCGCGCCAGCCGCCGAATAGTCCGGCGATCAGGCCGCCGGCGATCGCCAGCAGCACCGCGGCGATGACAATGCCGATCGTCATCGGCGCGGTGAGGTGCACGTCCACGGTGTGAGCCGCGGTCGCGGCGAACCGCCGGAAGCCGCCGCCGAACCCGCCGCCGCCACCGCCACCGCCACCGAACCCGCCGCCACCGCCACCGCCCCCGCCGAAGGCGCGGGCGCCGCCGGGAGTCGCGCTGCCGGTCGTCTGGCCGATCGACGCGGTCAGCGGCGATGACAGCCTGGTGATCAGGGTCGTGCCGAGGTAGCCGAGCCCCACGCCGATGATCCCGCCCGCGATGCCGATCACCAGGGACTCACCCATGACCTGGCCGATCACGCGCCGGCTGCGCCAGCCGAGGGCCTTGAGGGTGCCGAACTCCCTGACCCGGCGCGAGACCGCCGCCATGGTCAGCAGGCTGGCCACCAGGAACGCGACGATGAGCACCGCGATCGCCAGCCATTTCCCTAGGTTGTTGGCCAGGCTGGAGGTGCTGGCGAGCGAGCCGGTCACCTCGCTGGCCAGATCACTTGACGTCGTCACCGTGGCCTTGGGCAGCGCCTTGGAGATCTCCTTCGACACCGGGGTGATATCCGAGGCGCTGGCGGCGGCCACATAGATCGAGTTGACCTTGCCGGTCAGGCTGGGGGTGGTCAGGCTCTGCGCCTTGGCCAGCGGGATGTAGACATCGGACGGACTCGCGCCCTGTGGCTCCGCGACGATGCCGATCACCTTGAAGCTCTGGCCGGCCACCGTAACCGCGGAGCCGAGCTTGAGCTTTTGCTGCGTCGCGTAGGTGGAGTCAAGCAGCGCGACGCTCGAATTGGCGTCCGCGGCGGTGAAAGTGCGGCCTGTGGTGATCTTGCCGGAGCTGAGCGGCCCGAGTTCACCCTCGGATATGTCGACTCCCTGCACCCCGAACGAGCTGACGTTGAACGCTCCGCGGAACCCGCCGCCACTGCCGCCGCTGCCGCCGCCACCGCCGAATCCGCCGCCGCCCGCGGAGAACGACGGGATCTTCCCCGACACCGTCGAGTCGGTGAGCGTCAGCCCGCCTGCCGCGCCGGCGACGTTCGGCATCTTGGCGATGGCCGTCACTGCCGAGGAGTCCAGCGGCGCCAAGGCGAACGCGCGCAGCGTATTCGCGTGGATGGTGGTTCCGGGCGCGGGCCGGGTGCGCGAGCCAGCGGATCCGCTGAATCCGACCCCGAAACCGCCTGCCGAGCCGGCCGCGGGCGCCTGCGACACGGTGATGTCGGTGCCGACGCCGTAGAGCGAGTGCAGTACCGTGCCCTGCGCGTCCTTCACTCCGGTCGATAGCGCCGTCACCGTGATGACCAGCCCGATCCCGACCGCGAGGCCTAGCGAGATCAAGATGGCCTGGCGCATCCGCCGGCGCAGCTCACGCCGGAGGTAGGTAAAGAACATTCGGGCTCCTCGGCAAACCGCGGGCCTGGCCAGGTGCGCCGGGCTCTTGACGGCGGCGGGTTATCCGCGCCGGGCGCAAGACATGCGCCGGTCATCATGATGGCGATGGATTCTGAATGGATCCTGAAGGGGGACTGCGAGGTTGCCGGATTCGCCGTCCCGGCCGCCCGGCTCGCCGTCCGGTTCGCCGTCCGCCCGAGTTGCCGTCCAGGCACCATCTCGGGCCGCCCGTGGCGGCCTCAGTGCACGAGGTAGAGGAACAGCCACAGGTTGGCCGGGTGCCAGACCCGCAGCTGCCGCAGCCCGAGGCCCTGCAGCACCGGCAGCTGCGTGACCTGGTGCACCTCGATGACCCACAGCCTGGAGACGCCGCCGACCCGCTGCCGCACCGCCGCCAATGGCAGGCTGGTCCCGGACAGCGTCCCGGACTGGATAGGCGACTGCGCCTGCGTGATATCGGTCAGCTTGCCCATCCCGTAGGGATAGGCGGTCCGCAGGTTCTCATCCGCTGGCGTGTCGTAGATGACGGCATCACCGGGCCGCATGTTCGCGGCGACGATCTGGTCCGCGCGCCGGATATCGTCCAGGTGACCGTTGGCCGCGCGCGCGCTGCGCTGCGCACCGAGCCCGAAGAGCGCCACCATCGCCAGCGCGGCAGCGCAGGTAACCCAGCCCAGTGCAGTCAGCGCCACCCGCGGCCAGCGGCCCCACCCGGCCTGCCCCGCGCCCGGCCCCCGGCCGTCCCCCCCGCCGTCTGCCCGGCCGCGCGCCCATCCCAGGCCGGTGGCTATCGCGCGGCCGACCGCGGCCAGTCCCGCGCCGCCCAGCAGGGCTCCGGCTGGCAGGCAGAACACCACGTACCTGAACGTGTAAAGGGGCGTGAACCGCGACATCAGGATCAGCAGCGCAGGCGGCACGACGAGCCAGGGCACGGCGAGCGCGGGCAGCATCAGCGGCCAGCCTGCCCGCAGCGCGGCCCGCCCGCTCAGCGCGCTCGCCAGCACGCCGCAAGCGACGATGACGCAGAGCGCGACGGGCATCTCCCCCGCGCCGAGCAGCGCCACCAGGCTCTGGATCTGGCTGATCTTAGTGAGCCAGGCCAGCTGGCTGCGCTCGGTCCAGGCCAGCAGCACGATGGGGCTGGTCACCGCCGCTGCCGCGGCTGCGGCGGCCAGCCAGCCCAGCGCCAGCGACCGCCGGGCCGGCCGGCCGGCCCGGCGCAGGCAGGCCGTCGCGACAGTCACCGCGTGCGCGCCGATCAGGAGCAGCCCGAAGATGTTCAGCAGGCCGACGGCCGCCAGGCACGCTCCGTACCCGGCCAGCCAGCCAAGCCTGCCGCCGGTCGCTGTGATCAGCCGGACCAGCAGGTAGCTCGCTCCTGCCGCCGCCGCCGTCACCAGCGCATACGAGCGGGCATCCTGCCCGTATAGGCTGACCGCCGGCAGCACGGCGAAGACCAGCCCGGAAGCCAGCCCCGCCGACGGCGACACCAGCCTCCTGCCGAGCGCCGCCACCAGCCCCGCCGCCGCCGCCATCGCCACCGCGGACGGCAGCCGCGTCACCAGCTCGCTGCTGCCGGCCACCCGCACCAGCGGCCACATGATCACGTAGTAGGCGCCATGTACCGCGTCCACGTGACCGAGCATCCGGATCAGCTGGGTGAAGGGGCGATGCACCGCCGCGAGCGTCGCCGACTCATCCCGCCAGTACGACGAACCGGTAATCCCCCACAGCGTGACCGCCAGCGTCACGACCGGCGGTACCAGCCACATCCACACCGGGCCGCCGTCGTAGGCCCGGCCCGGCCGCACGGGAGGCCTGGCAGCCGCCCCGGGCGCCCGGGCCAGCGGGGCCCGGGTAGCAGGCGGCGTCATGGCATCCTCCGGACTAAGCAGGCAGTAGCGACCGCAAGCGCCTCAGACGGGCGTGGTCTGTACTACGGCATTATGCCCGGGATGGATCCTGTCAGTCACACCGGCTTTTGCTGGTAGAGAACGAGCCAGATCTTGCCAATCTGCCAGGCCCGCAGGCGCGTGACGTGGAGCCCGGACAAGACCCGCGATTTCGGGTAACCGGACGCGTCGACGAGCCAGACCCTGGAGATGCCGGCCAGCCGCTGCCGCACCACCGCGGCTGGCCACGTGGTCCCGGTCAGGTTGGCCGCCTGGGCGGGTGTCTTGTCCTGCCCGACGTTGTCCAGCTGCGGGAGCCCGTAAGGGTAGGCGGCGGTGAAGTAGTGAGCGTCCCAGCCGACGTAGATCACGGCGTCCCCGGGACGCCGTTGCCCGGCGATGATGCTGTCGACGCGGCGGATGTTGTCTCCGTGGCCGGCCGGGGCGCGGAAAGCCTCCTGGGCGCTGAGCCCGAGTACCGCGATGAACAGCAGCGCCACCGCGCCGGTCGCCCAGCCGAGCACGTCAAGCCCGGCCTCGGGCGCCCGGCCGAACCCGGTGCCTACGGCCTGGCCGAGCTCCGCCAGCCCCGCGCCCGCCAGCAGCGCCACCGCAGGCAGGCAGTACAGGATGTAGCGGGGCACGTAGAGCGGCAGCGCGAACGAGACACCGATCAGCAGCGCCGGGGGGACGACCAGCCACGGAACGGCCACCGCGGGCAGCCGCCTGGGCCAGGCGGCCAGCAGCGCGGCGCGTCCCGAGGCTGCGCTGGCGGCCAGTCCGAGCGCCACGGCAAGCACCACCGCCGCCGCCATCGGCAGCGGGCCCACCAGTTGCGTCAGCTTCACAAACGTCTGCAGCCCAGGGGGCTTGATCCAGCTGGCGGTCTGGCGCTGGGCGATGCCGAGCAGGATTATGGGGCTGGCCAGCGCTACCGCCACGACGGCAGCGGCGACCCACCCGGCCGCCAGCGATCGCGCGGCCTTACCTTCCCCGCCTTTCCTGCCGTCCCCGCCTTCCCTGCCGTCCCCGCCTTTCCCGCCGTCCCCGCCCCGCTCGCCGCGCAGTCGGGCCAGCGACGGCCGGACACTGCCGTCATCGCGGCGCAGGCACACCAGCGCCACCGTTACCGCGTGCGCGGCGAGCAGCAGGATCCCGAAGATGTTCAGGGCGCCCATCACCCCCATGCACCCCGCGTACCCCGCCAGCCAGCCGCGCTTGCGGCCGGAGGTGCCGATCGCCCGCACCAGCAGGTAGGTAGCCACTGTCCCGAACGCGGCCACCATCGCATACGATCTCATGTCCTGCGCGTACCGGCTGATCTGCGGCAATATCACGAAAATCAGGCCGGAGGCCAGACCGGCGGCGGGCGAGACCAGCCGGCGGCCGAGCGCGGCCACCCCGGCGGCGGCCACCGCCATCGCGACCACCGAGGGCAGCCTGGTGACCAGCTCGCCCGAGCCTGCCACCCGGACCACCGGCCACATGATCATGTAGTAGACGCCGTGCACCGCGTCCACATGGCCCAGCGTCCGCACGAGCTGGGCAAAGGAACGGTGCACCGCCGTCAGGCTCGCGGCCTCGTCACGCCAGTATGACGGTCTCGTGATGTCCCAGAGCCCCAGCCCGAGCATCAGGACGGGCGGCAGGAACCACATCCAGGCCGGACCGCCGGTGTAGCCGTCTCGCCCGCCGCCGCTGGGTTGCGGCGCCCGGCCGAGCACAGTCCGGCTCCCAGACGACGTCATGGTGTCCTCCCGCGATCAGCGTGGGCGCATAAAGCGACCACATAGCGAAGCGCGGCGGCGACTCCCATAGTATGCCCGGTGCCCGCTGGTCAGAACGCCGAGCGGTGCGCGTAAAGGAACAACCACAAGCCGGCGGTGTGCCAGGTCCCGATGAGCCGCAGGTCAAGCCCTTGCAGGAGCGGCACCTGCGAGCGATGGCGCAGTTCGACGACCCACAGCCTGGAGGTGCTCGCGATCCGCTGCCGGACCACCGCCGGAGGCAAGACGGTCCCGGCCAGCGTCGCTGACTGGGCAGGCGTCTGGTACTGGGCGATGTCGGCGAGCCTGGCCAGCCCGTACGGATAGGCGGCCCAGAGATTGTCAAATGTCTCATAGAGGACGGCGTCGCCTCGCCGCATGTTGGCCGCCACGATCTGGTCGCCGCGGCGGATGTTGTCGTTGTGGCCGGCCGGGCCGCGCTCGCTGACCTGTACGCCGAATCCGAGCACCGCGATCACGGCCAGCGCGGCCGCGCCGGTCGCCCAGCCGAGCGCGGCAAGCCCAGCCTCGGGCGCCCGGCCGAGCCCGGTGCCGACGGCCTGGCCGAGCGCGGCCAGCCCCGCGCCCGCCAGCAGCGCCACCGCAGGCAGGCAGTACAGGATGTAGCGGGGCACGTAGAGCGGCAGCGCGAAAGAGACACCGATCAGCAGCGCCGGAGGAACCAGCAGCCACGGAACGGATAGCACGGGCAGCATCGCCGGCCAGCTGGCCCGCAGTGCCACCCGGCCCGCGAGCGCGCTGGCCGCCAGCCCGCAGCCGGCTAGCAGGCAAATGGCGATGACCATGGCCTGCGGCCCCACCAGCTGCCACAGGGTCGCAACCGTGCGAGGTCCCGGGGCCTTGATCCAGCTGACCGCGCCGCGCTGCTCGATGCCGAGCAGGAGTACCGGGCTGGCCACGAACACTGCCACTGCGGCCGCGGCCAGCCAGCCGAGCGCCAGCGACCTGACGGCCCCGCCGCCCTCCCTGCTTTTCCCGCCCTCCCTGCCCTCCCCGCCGCGCAGCCCGGCCACCGACAACCGGACCCGGCCGTCGTCCCGGCGCAGGCAGGCCAGCGCGACCGTCACCGCATGCGCCGCGAGCAGCAGGATCCCGAAGATATTCAGGGCGCCCATCGCTGCCATGCACGCCGCGTATCCGGCCAGCCAGCCCCGCCGGCGGCCCGGGGCGCCGATCGCCCGCAGCAGCAGGTAGCTCCCCGCTGTCCCGAACGCGGTCACCATCGCATAGGACCTGGCGTCCTGCCCGTAGAGGCTGATCTGCGGCAGCACCGCGAAGACCAGGCCGGCGGCCAGCCCGGCGGGCAGCGATACGAGCCGCCGGCCGATCGCGGCCACCAGCCCGGCCGCCACCGCCATCGCCAGGGCCGACGGCAGCCGGGTGACGAGCTCGCCGGTGCCGGCCACCCGCACCAGCGGCCAGATGATCATGTAGTAGACGCCGTGCACCCCATCGACGTGGCCCATCATCCGCACCAGCTGGCCGAAGGGGCGTTGCACCGCGGCCAGCGTCGCGCCCTCGTCCCGCCAGTAGGAGGGCCCGGTGATGTCCCACAGGGCCAAGCCGAGCATGACCAGCGACGGCACCACCCGCATCCACAACGGGCCGCCGTCGAACGGCGGCCCCCCGACGGTCCCGGCATCCGCGGCCGCGACCGGGCCGGCCGAAGGCGCCAGCAGCGGCGGGGTGTTGCGAGGGGTCACGAGTCGGGCCTCCATGGATTGGCAGGCAGCAGCGGACACTGCCCGCCGCGCGGCAAGGACATCCGGCCGTAGCCCGCATGACCTGGTCAGGTTGCCTGGCCATGACGACACTATTGCCCGGCCCCCGGTCACCGTAGCCTACCGCGCTGACCCGGCCAGGCCCCGCTGCGAAGCAGCGCCGTGCCAGCAGCGCCGTGCCAGCAGCGCCGTGTCAGCCGCGCAGCGCCCGGATCGACTGCCGCAGCGACCCCATCGTGGCGAGCACGGCGGACGGCTCATACCCGCAATGCGCCATGCAGTTCGCGCACCTGGGGTCGGCCCCGCGGCCGTACTTTGACCAGTCGGTGGTCTCGACCAGCTCCTGGTAGGTCTTGGCGTACCCGTCGTTCATCAGGTAGCACGGCCGCTGCCAGCCGAACAGCGAATACGACGGGATCCCCCACGCGGTGCAGGAGAAGTCGGCCTTGCCTTCGAGGAAGTCCAGGAACAGCGGTGAGTGGTTGAGCCGCCACCGCTTCCTGTTGCCGTCGCCGAACGCCTTGCGGAACAGCTCGCGGGTCTCCGTGACGCCGAGGAAATGCTCCTGGTCGGGTGCCTTCTCGTAGGCATACGCCGGGGAGATCATCATCTCGTCGACCTTGAGGTCGTCGTTGAGGTAGTCGAGTACGTCGATGACGGTCTGCGGGGTGTCGGTGTTGAAGAAGGTCGTGTTCGTGGTCACCCGGAAGCCGCGCCGCTGGCACTCCCTGATCGCGGCGACGGCATCGTCGAAGACGCCGTCCTTGCACACCGACGCGTCGTGCCGCTCGGCCAGCCCGTCGATGTGGACCGCCCAGGCGAAGTAGCGCGACGGCGTGAACTTGTCCAGCTTCTTAGGGATGAGCAGCGCATTCGTGCACAGGAACACGTACTTCTTTCGCTTGATCAGCTCTGCGACGAGCTTGTCGATCTCGGGGTGCATGAGCGGCTCGCCGCCGGCGATCGACACCATCGGCGCGCCGCATTCCTCGATGGCAGCGAGCGCCTGCTCCACCGGCATCCGCTGCTTCAGCACGCTGGCCGGGTGCTGGATCTTGCCGCAGCCGGCGCAGGCGAGATTGCAGGCGAACAACGGTTCAAGCTCGACGAGCAGCGGGAACTTCTCCCGCCTGGCTAGCCGCTGGCGCATCAGGTAGGCGCCGACGCGCACGCTCTGGCGCAGTGGCATGGTCATGCTGGCCTGACCTCCTTGGGAAGGCTGAACCGGATGGACTCGGTGGCGACGATGCGCTCGCTGACCTCGATGGGGCCGAGACCGGAGAGGGCCGCGACGATCTGCCCGACCGCCGCGGGCGGCGCGGACGCTCCTGCGGTAACCCCGACTACGGACGCCCCGGCGAGCCAGCTGAGCTCGATGTCTTCCGGGCCGTCGATGAGGTATGCCGGGGTGCCAGCCCGCTGCGCGGTCTCGACCAGGCGAACCGAGTTGGATGAGTTGGCCGAGCCGGCGACAAGCACCAGGTCGGCCTCGCGGGCCACGGCGCGGACCCCCAGCTGCCGGTTGGTCGTGGCGTAGCAGATGTCGTCGCTGCCCGGTCCGCGGGCCGCGGGGAACCTCTCATGCAGCGCGTCGACGATCTCGCGGGCCTCGTCGGCGGACAGCGTCGTCTGCATCAGGTAGGCGATCTTGGCCGGGTCGGCCGGCCGCAGCCTGGCCACGTCCTCGACGCTCTCGACCAGCACTATGGCGCCGGGCGCCTCGCCGAGCGTGCCGTCGACCTCCTCGTGCCCGGCATGGCCGATCAGGACTACCTGGTAACCCTCGGCCACGAACCGGCGGGCCTCGGCGTGCACCTTCGCGACCAGCGGGCAGGTCGCGTCGATCGCATCGAGCCCGCGACGCGCGGCCTCGGTCCGCACCGCCTGCGACACCCCGTGCGCGGAGAACACCACGGTCGCGTCGTCGGGTACCTCGCTCAGCTCATCGACGAAGACCGCGCCGCGCCGCTCGAGGCCGGTCACCACATGGGAGTTGTGCACGATCTGCTTTCGGACGTAGACCGGCTGGGCGCGCCGGTCCAGCATCCGGTCGACGATCTCGATCGCCCGCTCCACCCCGGCGCAGAATGACCGCGGACCGGCCAGCAGCACGCGCCGCTGGCCGCCCGCGGCTGCCCACCTGGTCAGAACGGGGCCAGCCAGCCTCAGCGACCGGAGCGCCGCTGCGCCGCCTGCCAGCGCCCGCGGGCTCAGCAGCGGCCACTCCGGGGTGTCAGAGACCGCCCGGACCACGACCGACGGGCGGCCGCCCGCAGCCGTCAGCAGCATCGCGGACTCCATGTCAGCGGCGACGGCGCCATCGCTGGCCAGCCGAGCCCGCTCTGACCTGCGGACCAGGTGGTCGACAGTGACGATCTTGCCGGCCTGGGCACGCAGGCCCGCCCGCCGCAGCTCGCCGGCCAGCAGCGGGGCCGACGGGCAGCTGAGCGCGGCCGCTGGCGAGCTGCCTTGCGCGCCCACCTCCGCCCCCACCACAAGATCACCGGGCTTGAGGTCTGCTGAAAGCCCCCCGCCAGTACCGCTGATCGCCAGCATCCCGAACGCAGAGCCACGCAGCCGGTCGGCCGCTACGAGGGATCTCCTGCCGCCGAAGCCGGTCCGCAGGACCTCGCCGTTGTCACCGATGCCGCGACGCACCGCCCGGGCCTCCAGCCGCAGCGGCGAGCAGACGACCAAGCGGCCTGCCGCATCCGGCCTGCTCACAGCGGCCGGGCTCATGCCGCACCGCCCGCTGCTCGGTAGCCGGCTGATCCGTGCCCCTGGTCCGCTGCTTCGTTGTCCGCAAGCCCCTGCCCGGCAAGCTCCTGCCCGGCCAGCCCCCGTCCCGCAACCCCAGGAGCCCCCAGACCTCGGCCGGGGGGTTCCTGGCCGGGCGGGCCCTGGCCTGCCGGGTCCGCGGCGCCCAGGAACCTGCCAAGCGCGCTGACCGGGAAGACCAGCCGGTACAGGTGATAGTTGATGTAGAAGTCGCCGGGGAACCCGGTCCCGGTGTACTGGGGCTCGTCCCAGCTTCCGTCCGGCCGCTGGGTCTCGGCGAGCCAGCGCACCCCCCGGTCAACGCTGACCGCGGCCTCATCCCCTCCGGCCGTTCCGACGGCCAGCAGCGCCAGCAGCGCCCACGCCGTCTGCGAGGCGGTCGACGGGCCACGGCCGGCCCGGCTTGTGTCCTCATACGAACGCAGGTCCTCGCCCCAGCCGCCATCGGGATTCTGGTGCGCGGTCAGCCACGCGATGGCCCGCTGGATCGGCGGCTTGCCTGGCAGCACGCCGGCGGCGATCAGCGCGGGCACCACGGCACCGGTCCCGTACAGGTAGTTGGCGCCCCAGCGCCCGAACCATGAACCGTCGCTCTCCTGGGCCCGCAGCAGCCACGCCACTCCCCTGCGCACTGCCTTGCTCCCGGCCAGGCCTGCCGCTGCCAGGGCCTCGATGGTGTGCGCGGTCACGTCAGCCGACGGCGGATCGGTGACCTCGCCGAAGTCACAGAACGGCAGCTTGGTCACCAGCGTGCCGGTGTTGTCCGCGTCAAAGGCGGCCCAGCCGCCGTCACGGCACTGCATCCCGGTGAGCCAGCGAGCCGCCCGCTCCATGGCGTCAGCTGAGCCCAGGTGGCCCGTGAGCGCCACCCGCCGCAGCGCCAGCAGCACCTCCGCCGTGTCATCGACGTCGGGATAGCCGTCATTGTCGAACTCGAATGCCCATCCGGCCGGTTCCAGCCCGGGCCGACGTACCTGCCAGTCGCCGGGCCCGCGGATCTCCTCCTCGAGCACCCACCGCGCCGCCGACCGGAGCGCCGGATGGTCTGGCGGCAGCCCGGCATCGGCGAGGGCGATCATCGCGAGCACCGTGTCCCAGACTGGCGACTGGCATGCTTCCAGCCTGCGCACCGGCCCCTCGGCGGTCTCCTCCCAGACGGTGAAGCGGTCCAGGCCCGCGAGACCGCGCTGGATGACGGGATGATCGAGCCCGTAGCCCAGCAGGTGGAGCGCGATCAGCGAGTAGACCCACGGCGGCTGGATTCCGCCCCAGCAGCCGTCCCGCTCTTGCCGCGCGACTATCCATTCCGCGCACCGGCGAAGGGCCGCCGTCCTGGCCGCGCGCGCCGGCCCGGCCCTGAGGCCGTAGCGCTGATAGACGTGCAGCCCCCGGTCAATGCCGTTGAACAGCCCGGCCCAGCCGGCCCGCGAGCCGCGCCTGGCCGGCCGGCGCGAGTCACCGGCTCGCAACTCGTCGAGGCCGAAGGGCAGCGGCCGCACCGGGCGCAGCGAGCCGACGATGGTCAGCGGGACGATTGTCTGCCGCGCCCAGCACCCCCAGTCGTACACATTCAGCGGGAACCAGGTCGGCAGGTAGATCATCTCCGGTGGCATGACCGGCAGGTCATCCCACGGCCATTCGCCGAACAGGGCCAGCCAGATACGGGTGAAGACGCGCGTTGCCGCGATCCCGCCGCGCTCAGTGATCCAGCTGGCGGCGCGGGCCATGTGAGCTGCGCCTGGCGGGTCGCCGGCCAGCCGCAGCGCCACGTAAGCCTCGACCGTGGTGGACAGGTCGGGGGTGCCGTCGTAGTAATTGGCCCAGGTCCCGTCCGGCCGCTGCTTGGACCTGATCCACCTGGCGGCCGCCGCGGTCTGCTCCGCCGTCCGCACGCCGAGGAACTCGCGGAGCAGCAGGTCCTCCGCGTCCATCGTGACGTTGGTTTCCAGCTCCCCCTGCCACCAGCCGCGCTCATGCTGGAGGCCGGACAGGTGACCGGCGGCCCGGTCAAGCGCCGTCCGCGCAGCCTCCTGCGTGGCCTGCACGGCCGGGCGGGCCTGCGTCACCGTCATATGGGAAGCACCGTCATCTCGCTGCTCTCCAGGCCTGTCACCATTGGCGCGCCGTGATGAACTCGGCGATCCCCGTGAACTCCGCCCGCACATCGTCCGGCATGTCCGTCTCGGCCAGGCACTTGCTCGCCGAGGCCAGCTGCACGTCGGCTTCGGCCTCCGTCCAGCTCTTCCCGCCCGCGGTCGCGACCAGGTCCGCGGCGCGCAGCAGGTCATCCTCATCGAGTGGCTCGGCTCGGGCCAGCAGCGCGCCTAGTTCAGTGCCTTCCGGCGTCCCGCTGGTCAGTGCCGCGACCACGGGCAGCGACTTCTTCCTGGCCCGCAGGTCGGACCGGACCGGCTTGCCGGTCGTCTCGGCGGCGCCCCAGATGCCCAGCAGGTCGTCAGTGAGCTGAAACGCCAGGCCGACGTGCGCGCCGAAACCGGCCAGTCCCATGGCCAGGGCCGGCGGGGCGCCGACGTAGATGGCGCCGATGCTGCACGCGCAGGCCATCAGCGCGGCTGTCTTGTCCCCGGCCATTTCCAGGCACTGGGCGAGGGACACGTCATCGCGCCGCTCAAAGGCCAGGTCGGCACCCTGTCCGGCAATGAGCCGCTGGACGGCGGCCGACAGGCAGCGGGACGCCCACAGGTTTTGCGGCGCGGGCCCCTCAAGCAGCAGATCCTGGGCCAGGGCGAGCAGGGCGTCGCCGGCCAGGATGGCCGCACCCGTGCCGAACACGGTCCACGCCGTCGGCCGGTGCCTGCGCTCGACGTCACCGTCCATGATGTCGTCATGCAGCAGCGAGAAGTTGTGCACGAACTCGACGGCCGCCGCCGCGCAGACCGCACGCTCCGGCGCGGCACCCGCAGCCCGCGCCGACAGCAGCGCGAGCGCGGGACGAAGCGCCTTGCCCGCGGCACCGGAACGGCCGTCAGTCCCGGCCGGATTGCCGTCCGCGTCGCCGAATCCGAGGTGATAGGCAGCGACGACGCGAACTTCCGGGCTCAGCCGCTCAAGGGCCGCACCGAAGGCCGGCCCGACCAGGTCGCGGGCTGCCTCGACGCCCACCGGGATCGTGGCCGTCATGACGAGACCCGGACCGGCGCCTGCGCGGCGGTCGCCGGAACTGCCTGCTGCGCTGCAGGCACGGCAGTTAGCTGGCGGATCAGTTCCTGTGCAGCGCTGTGTCCGCTTCGCACGGCACCCTCCATCGTGTCTGGCCAGCCGGTATCGGTCCATGCGCCCGCAAGCGCGAATCCGGGCAACGAGGTCGCGGCGCCCGGGCGGAGCGACCCGCAGCCTGGTCCCTGGCGGAACGTCGCCCGCCGCTCCCTGGTGACAAAGAAATCGGTAACGCGGGCATCTCGCGCCGCGGGGAAGAGCTCTTCGAGCGCAGGCAGGAACAGCTCCCGCAGCCTCGCGACCGGGGCGTCGATGTAGCTGTCCGCGGCAGATACGGACACCGCCAGGTACTGGCCCGTCTGCACGCCTGCCGGCCTGGTCTTGTCGAACACCCACTGAACCGGCGAATCGACCGCAGCGGCCAGCGGCAGCCTGGTTACCCTGCTGTCGTAGATGACGTGCACGTTCACGATCGGGACCGCACCGAGTTCCGCCCACCGCGCGGAGCCGCTGGCCGCGGCGGCCGGCACGAGGCGTGCGGCCGGCCCGTGCGGGACCGCGAGCACCACCGCGTCCGCGCTGATCACCGCGCCGTTCGTGCTGCCGGGCGTGCCTGCACCATCGCCGGGCAGCCGCTCGACCGGGTCATCCGCGCCGCCAGCCGGTTCCTCGCCATCAGGCCTGCTGGCCGCCGCATCGGTACCCGAGCTGATCCGGACCTGGAACCCGCCGCCTGGCCCCGCCTCGACCGCTGTCACCTTGGTCCCGAGCCGCACGTTCGCGCCGAGCCTGCCCAGCAGGCTGGCCGCGGCCCGCCCGTGCAGTTCGCCGAGCGGCACGGCCGACACGCCGACGTCCGCCGCGGCCCTGCCGCCAAGCAGTGCCTTCTTGATCACGGTCGCCGCCAGCGCCGTGCTCGCGTCGTCGCCATTGATGTTCAGCGCCGAGACGATGAAGAGGTCCCACAGCCTGCGCCGGGCTCGCTCGCTTTGGCCCCTGGCGGCGAGCCAGTCGCCGAGCCGCTGGCGGTCCAGCTCGGCCGCGGCAGGATCGGCAAACCGCATGGCGAGCGCGGCGCGGATCACCTGGAGCCGTTCCGCCGGGGTAAGGAAGGAGTAACCGGACAGCGCCTTGCCCATGTGCAGCGGACCAGGCAGCGCGGTCCGCCGTAGCCTGGCCTGGCCCGGACCGCCGCCGGCAGCCGCGCCGCGGCCAGCACCGGCGGGGTCACCTAGGCCACGTGTGCCACGGCCGCTCCCGGACAGCACGGTGACGTCAAAACGTTCCTGGATGGTGGCGGAGCCCGTCATGCCGAGCCTCGCCAGCAGCTCCCGGTAGGCCGTGCAGCACCGCAGGAACACGTGCTGGCCATTGTCGATGACCAGCCCGCCGCGGGAGAAGGAACACGTTGCCCCGCCCAGCCACGGCCGGGCCTCCACCAGCGTGACGCCCATGCCTGCCTCACGCAGCGCGATGGCTGCGGTCACGCCGGCCAGGCCGCCGCCGATGACAACCACGGTGCGAGCTGTCATGGCCGAGCCCCCTCGATGGTCATCGTGTCCGGCCCGGCCGTCCCGCCGCGGCCAGCGGGCCGGGGCGCCAGGCCGGCCAGCGACCTCACGGCCACCATTGCCTTGGCCCGCGGCGGCACCGACATCCTGCCCCGCAGGGCGGCGCCAGGCTCTGCCGCGATCTGCTCAAGCAACCGCAGGTAGATACCGGCCATGGCGCCCGTGCAAGCGGCGCTCCGCCGGTCAAGCAGCGGCATCAGCCGCAGGCCCACGGCATACCAGTGCTGGGCCCGCCGCGCCTCGAAACGTACCAGATCCTCCAGCCCTGAACTGGCCTGCAGCCCGGCCGGACTCCCCGGGCCGTCGCGGCCGCCAGATGCGAGCGTGCAGCCGAATCGCGAGAGATCATCCGCGGGCAGGTACACCCGGCCGTTGCCGTAGTCCTCGCGGATGTCCCTGAGTATGTTGGTCAGCTGCAACGCGACGCCGAGCGCGTCGGCCAGCGGCTCCGCGGCCCCGGCCTCGCGGCTGCCGAATATGCCAAGTGACAGCCGCCCGATCGAGCCTGCCACGCACCTGCAGTAATACTCCAGCTCGCTGAAACTGGCGTAGGCGGTGCCGCGCACGTCGGCCTCGCAGCCGTCGATCAGCTCGCCAAAGGCGCCGAGGGGGATCGGATACTTGCGGCTGGCATCCGCGAGCGCGACAAGCACCGGATCGTCAAGACCAGCCCGCCCGGCTGAATCGTCCTGCCCGGCGCGCGCGGTCCGCTCAGCCCGCCCGGCTGAATCGTCCTGCCCGGCTTGCTCAGGGCGCCCAGCCCGGCCGCAGGCGCTGGCCAGCTCTGTCAGCTGGGCGCGGACCTCGGCGAGCGCGGCGAGTTTGTCCGCGGCCGGCAACGTGCCGTCGCCGATGTCGTCGATCCTGCGCGCGAATGCGTAGACGGCCGACAGGGCCCGTCGCTTCGGCGTCGGGAGCAGCCGGATGCCGTAGGAGAAGTTCCGCGCCTGACTCCTGGTCACCTGCTCGCAGTGCCGGTATGCGGCATGGATCGCGGGGGGGCCGTCCCTCATCACCTCACCGCCCCCTCGTAACGGCCAGCGCTAGCTCACCGGCGACCCGGCGGCGGCGCGCCACCGGCGTACCGCGCAGCACGTCGTAATCGGCCGCCGCAATGGCGGCGAGCGCGGCGCGACCGCCAGCCACGTACCCGGCCACCGCTGCCCGCGCGGCGCCGCGCAATGACCCGATGAGCGGTGCCCCAGTATCTAGCAGCGCACGTGCACGCGCGACTTCGAACGCGATCAGCGCGCGGACCGGTGCCCCGGCCGACTCTGCGGCCAGGTCCCGCGCCGAGCAGCCGTAGCGTTCCATGTCATCGGCGGGCAGGTAGACGCGACCCGCGTGCAGGTCTTCCGCGACATCCTGCCAGTGCTCGGCCAGCTGGAGCGCGGTGCAGATGGCGTCGGACAGCTCGGCCCGTGGCTCGGTATAGCTGCCGAAAACGTATAGCACGATCCGGCCGACCGGGTTGGCCGACAGACGGCAGTAGCCAACCAGGTCCTCGAAGGTCCGGTACTCGCTGACGACCTGATCTTGCTGGTTGGCCCTGATCAAGTCCACGAAGGGCTGCATCGGGATCCCGCACTCGGCGACGGCAGGCCCGAGCGCGCGGACCACGTCGATCCTCGGCCGTTCGGCCGGGCCGTCGTTGCCCAGCGGGCCGGCGCTCCCGCCGCCGCTGCCGACCAGACCAGCACTCCCGCCGCCACTGCTGACCAGACCAGCGCCTTCCCCGCCATCGACCCGTTGCGCGTACAGGCGAAGCAAGTCGGTCTGAAGTTCGTCGAGCAGGCGCAGCCGGTCACCGGCTGGCGCCTGGTCACCGATGTCGTCGGCTGTCCTGGCGAAGCCGTACACAGCCATCAGATGCCGCCGGTAGCGTGCGGGCAGCAGCCGCAGCGCGACAGGGAAGTTCTCGCGCGTAGCCCTTATGGCCAGCGCGTCCGCTGTTGTCGGCGGCACTTGAGCCCCCTCAAGGAACCCGCCGCTGATTCGCATCCCGTCGCGCGTCACGTTCCATATTTCTGCACAGCTCTCATTTGAAAAGCAAATAATGACACGGCCGTCAGATGACGTGGGTGTCGCCTTCCGGCGGCCGGACCACGGCGCCTTCCCCCATCAGCAGCACCCATTTGCGCCTTTGCCGCACCTGGGTCGTTCTTCCCGGTACCGCCAAGTCCAAATCCCGTTCTTGCCGCCCGGGGACCATAACTGACGCCCACGTCACACTGGCCCCGGACATCGTTACTCTATTAGCACGGCCCGGGCGGTGGCTACAAGTAACGAGGACGCTCCGCAGCGAACTCACCACGCCAGAATCCCGGCCCGCCGCCACCCAGAATCCCGGCCCGCCGCCACCCAGAGTCCCGGCCCGCCGCCACCCAGAGTCCCGGCCCGCCGCCACCCAGAGTCCCGGCCCGCCGAGCCAGAACCCACCGACTTCGGCTGCATCCCAGCCGGCCGGGGCAACCTAGCCGGCCTCGGCAGGATCCGGGCGGACCTCGCGTGGCCAGCACCAACTTTTGTCGGCCTCCCGCCACGCACCTGGCAGCCCTGAACTCAGAACCTGAGCGACCTTGGGATGATTTGGGTGCCTATGGCACTCTCGGCTGTGGCATCAGACTCGGGGGATTCCGTGAACCCCGGCCTGGCTTCCATGGACGGCATGATGAAGTCTGAGATATGAGGAATGCAATTTGCTGATTTCTGATGCTTGATCGTGACATGCCGCTTTTTGCTAGTGATCTTGATATTGCGGTGTTAGGCTCGCAGACCTTCCTGGGGGAACGTCCCCAGCATCGGGGTTCGCTTGTTACATCTCACGCCGAGGCAACGTCATGGGTTTGCACCGCCGGTCCATTCGTCTGAGGATCTTCCTGCTGGTCCTCATCCCCATTCTGTCTCTGATCGGGCTGTATGCATTCGCCGTGAGCATCACGGCAAGCGACGCCATCAACCTCGCCCGGTCCAAGACGGTGAAGAACACCATTGGCTTGCCGACCGGACAGCTTGAGGCCCAGGTCGACGCCGAGCGACTGATCGCGGTGGTCTACCTGGCCAGCCCTAACCCGCTGATTCTGGGGGCGCTGCACACGCAGGAGGTGAGGACGGGCAAGGCCCTGTCGGTCTTCAGCACCGCGGTCAACTCCCCCGCCACGATGGGTAGCGCCTCCGCACCGGAAAAACAGGCATTCGCGGTGCTGCTCAAGGACATGGCGGGCCTCGGAGCGCTCCGCTCCCGGATCACCTCGCGGAGCATCAGCAGGCCGGAGGCGGTGAATGGATACAACACTCTTATCGCCGGCGCCAGCGCAGTGCTGAATAAGATCATTCTCCAGCAGACCAATGTCCCGCTAACTACCCAGGGACTCGCATTGGTCGGCATGGGTAAATCGGAGGAGATGCTGCTGCAGGAGGACGCGCTTCTCACCGGCGATCTGGCCGCAGGCTCATTCAACGCTGCTGACCGGCAGATATTTACCGAGCTTGCCGGAGCGCGCCGGGCTCTTTACGCGCAGACGCTGCCCGATCTCGATCCGGTCTACCGTGGCTACTACCTGAAGGACGTCAGTCCGCGGGCCTCCGCCAAACTCGCTGCGCTCGAAGACGACGTCATCAATGACCCGCGTCCGCGCAGCGTGCCGCCGGTGTCCCCGGCAGCCTGGACCAGCGCGGTGGGGGGAGTATCGGCCGGCCTCTCGCAGGCGAGTGACCAGGCGGCTAACGAGCTGACGATCCGGGCACAGCCAGTCGCCAACGCGACCTATCGACGGCTCATCCTGGCCGGCGGTCTCGGGCTGTTGGCGATCATCTTGTCCATCATCATGTCGATCTGGATCGGCCGCGGACTTGTCAGCCAGCTGGCGGGCCTCAGGAAGTCCGCCCTGGAACTGGCCAACGAACGCCTGCCGAGCCTGGTGCAGCGGTTGCGCGCGGGCCAGGACGTGGATGTGTCTGCGGAGGCACCACAGCTGGAATCGAGTTCTGATGAAATCGGCCAGGTCAGAGAAGCCTTCAACGCGGTGCAACGGACCGCGGTAGAGGCGGCGGTGGACGAGGCGAGAGTACGGCGCGGCATCAGCGACGTCTTCCGCAACCTGGCCAGGCGCAGTCAGTCGCTACTGCACCGCCAGCTAGCACTGCTCGACGCCATGGAACGGCGCGCCACCGAGCCTGGCGAGCTTGAGGACCTGTTCCGCATCGACCATCTGACTACCCGGATGCGCAGGCACTCTGAGGGCCTGATCATCCTGTCTGGCGAGTCGCCAGGCCGCGGCTGGCGCAACCCAGTGCCGCTCGCCGACGTCTTGCGCGCCGCTGTCGCCGAAGTGGAGGACTACACCAGGATCCGGGTCACGACCGGCACCCGGGCAGCGCTGGTCGGCTCGGCGGTCGCCGACGTCATTCACATGATCGCGGAACTGGCCGAGAATGCGACGATCTTCTCACCGCCCAATACCCCGGTCCGGATCCATGGTGACGTTGTCGGCAGAGGATTCGCCATTGACATCGAGGATCGCGGCCTCGGCATCCCCGATGAGAAGCGCACCGAGATCAATCACAATCTCGCCCACCCGGCGCCATTCGACCTGTCGGGCAGTGACCAGCTCGGCCTCTTCATTGCCGGGCAGCTCGCCAGACGGCACAAGATCCAGATATCCCTGCGGCCATCACCCTACGGGGGCACTACGGCGATCGTGCTGATCCCGCAGGCGCTTATCTTCGAAGTAGAGGCTGGCTTCGAACTTGAGCCCGGGTCGGCGGCCGACCGTGCGATGCGGCTCACCGGCCGGCCTGCTGCGCTGCATCAGGGAGCCGGTCTCGAGCCGACTGCCCTGGCGCAGCCAAGCGCTTTGTCATCGGGCGCGGCTCAGCCGCCAGAACCGGCCGGCACCCCGCCACCGGGACTGACCGTCGATCCCGCACCCGCCCTGGCAGCCGGCCGGCCAGCCGATCCTTCGCCTGAACCGGCCTTCGATCCATGGGTCATCCCGACCGGCCGGGTCTCCGCCACTCCCGGGCCGAGCTCAACCCGGGCCAGCGACCTCGCGGCGCTGGCTAACACGGAACCGGCAATGGCCGCAGCCGGCCCGCTTGCGTTCGGCCCGGGCCAGCTACTGGACGAGCATGGCGACTCAGCGGCCATGGACCCGGGGGGGACGACCACCGAACTGACCGACCTGGGCCTGCCGGTACGAGTTCGCCAGGCCAGCCTGGCGCCTCAACTGAGGGATCGCGGCGGATTCGCGGCCCCCGAGAACGGCCCGCGAGGGCCGTCGCCGGAGGCGGCACGCAGCACGGTCTCGGCCCTTCAACGGGGCTGGGAACGTGGCCGGTCCGCATCAGGCACCGCGGATCCTGCATCCGGGACAGTACTGAGCCCAGAGCCTCTCGATGAGGCCAGCACGGCGCGGAGCGATGAGTGACCCGCGAATCAGCAGCGGGCCAGACCACCAGGGGGGCATCCCATGAGCGTCAGCGAACTTGACTGGCTTCTCGATGACCTGGTCGCCAGGGTCGTCCACATCGACAAGGCCGCCATTCTGTCCAGGGACGGCCTTGCTATCGGCGCGTCGGCCGGGCTGAGCCGAGAGGACGCCGAGCACCTTTCCGCGGTCGCGGCCGGCTTCCAGAGCCTGGCCAGGGGGGCTGGTGCGCATTTCGGCGGCGGTAACGTGCGGCAGACCATTGTCGAAATGGATTTCGCGTTCTTGTTTGTGACCGCCGCCGGCGAGGGCAGCTGCCTCGCCGTTCTGACCACGGCCTCGGCTGACGCCGGTCTGGTCGCTTATGAGATGGCGGTTCTCGTCAAACGGGTAGGCGAGCACCTGACTGTGGCCCATCGGCCGGTGTCCACCGGCGCAGGGACGAAGTGAGTTCCGGTGTCCCCGGCCGCAGACAGGTGGCTTGACGGCGACGCCGGCCCGGTGGTCCGCCCTTATGCGCTGACCGGCGGCCGGACCCGGCCGAGTGGTGAGAGCTTCGACCTGGTCTCCATGGTGGTCGCAATCCGCGGCTCTCGTGCCGACCCCCTGGGCCTCGAGCCCGAGCACCTGGTCGTGCTGCACCGGTGCCGCCTCCCGATCTCGGTGGCTGACCTGGCCGCCGATCTTGACCTTCCGCTCGGCGTGGTCCGGATCCTGATCGCCGACCTGCGAGAAGGCGGCCTCGTCGCAGTTCATCACCCGGTACCGATGAGGCTGACCGACCCGCGACTGCTGCGGGAGGTGGCAGATGGCCTACGCAAGCTCTGATCAGGGTGCCTATTCGCACCCAACGCCGGTGGGAATCAAGATCCTCGTCGCGGGCGGCTTCGGGGCCGGCAAGACCACCATGGTGAGTTCCGTGACCGAGATCCGGCCGCTGCGGACCGAGGAGCACCTGAGCGAGCCGGGCGCGCATATCGACTTGACCGACGGAGTGGAGCACAAGACCACCACCACGGTCGCGATGGACTTCGGGCGCATTACCATCCGCGAGGACCTGGTCGTGTACCTGTTCGGCACGCCAGGCCAGCGCCGGTTCTGGTTCATGTGGGACGACCTCGCACTCGGGGCCCTCGGTGCGGTGATCATGGCGGACACCCGGCGGCTCGCTGACTGTTTCGCCTCAGTTGACTACTTCGAATGCCAAGGGACACCTTTCATCGTGGCGGTGAACTGCTTCGACGGAGCGAAGCGCTTTCCCGAGGGCGCCGTCCGTACCGCGCTCGACCTAGATCCCGATGTGCCAGTCGTGCTGTGCGATGCGCGCCAGCGGGCATCGTCGCGCGATGTCCTGATCGCTCTCGTGGAGCACGCTATCAACCTGCTCAGCTTGGATCCTGGCTACGTCAGCCCCGCCAGATAAGCACCAGCGCACAGTCGTCGGAGCTGCGCTCCCCTTCCTGCATCGTCTGGACAAGGCGCGCGGCACCCGCCCCGAAGCCCGATGTCACCAGCCGGTCCGCCGCACCGAGCAGCCGGTCGATGCCCACGTCGATGTCCCGGCCCGGCGCCTCGACGAGCCCGTCGGTATAGAGCATCAGCGCATCTCCAGGCCGCAGCGCGCCGCCCTCAGGGACGCTGCGCAGATCAGGGACCACGCCAAGCACCACGCCGCTGGCCTGGGTAAGCCGCCACTTGCCGCTGCCAGCCTCGAAATGCGCCGCTGGCGGGTGACCGGCTGAGTCAACCACATATTCTCCGGTCCCCAGGTCAAGCGCTAGGTGCACCGCCGTTACGAAGCCCTCGGTGACGGCGCCGCGCCGCAGGTAGGCATTACAGCAGGCCAGGAACTGCCCGGCAGGAACCGAGCCGAGAAGCCCGCCGAACGCGCCGGACAGCAGCAGCGCGCGGGTCCCGGCGTCGATACCTTTACCTGACACGTCCACCAGCGCGACTTCGAGTGTTTTCCCGTCACATGCGGAGACCACGAAATCGCCGCCGAACGACGAGCCCCCTGCTGGCCTGAGCACCGAAACGGACTGCCAGCCAAAAGGCAGTTCGGGCAGCCTGCTCTGGGCACGGATCCGGTCCCGCAGCTCAATCAGCATCTGGTCGCCGCGCAGTCCCTGGACGCCAAGCTTCTCCCTGGTCCTGGCGAGCACATCGGCAATCAGGGCAGTGACAACGATGGTGGCGACGATGCCAGGCTCAGCGCGGCCCTCCAGCCAGTCGTAGCCGAGCATCACAGCGACCACGCAGAACAGGATTCGCAGCGCCCGCGGCCACAGCAGTAGGCCGCCGGCCAGGATGGGCAGGATCATCACGCCGGGCGAGAACCACGACACCGACACCCGGACCGCTGCCGCGCCGATCGCCACCACGGAGATCGCCAGCCCGAACGCCAGCCGCCGGTTCCTGGTGATGAACTGCCGGCGGATCACGCCGCGTAGCCGGAACAGCGCTGCCTGCGCCGCGGCCATGAAACGGTGCGGGACGTGATGAACCATGATGCCGGCACTGTACCGGTAGATGCGGGATATCCACCCGCTGCGAACCCGTTAGCCGCGCGAAGCAGGGCCGGCGCGGCTGACCGACGGGCTGCGGGTCTGGCGGGTCGACATTCCGCGGGGCGGGCGCGCGGCAGGGTACTGCGCCTGCCAGGTAGACCAGGTCATCAAAGTGACGGACCATATCCTGAATACCAACCGGGCACCACGGCCTAGTGGCCGGACCGCGGCCGGGTGCCCTGCCCACGCTCCACCGCGCCGTCATGGAATCCAGCGCCATGGTGTGCGGCGATTTTCTTGCCCCTACCCGATCGCGAGCCGGGATGGACCGCTATGACAGGCATGAAGGTAACAGTTGACGCGGCTATGCGGGCCAGGGACGTGTCGAGGCCGCATGCCGAGCATGAAGGACAGGCGCGCGACCGCGACGCCCAGGCCGTCGGCGCCGGCCCGCCAGGACAGCCAAGCCGGCGCCAAGCACGCCAGCCAGCCTCCGGGGGCCCGGCAGACCCGGCCAGCCAGCCGGCCCGCGCCAGTCAGCCGGCTTCCGCGGGTCAGCCAGGGCCGGCAAGTCAGCGGAGCCGGGCGCGCCAGCCTGCCCCGCAAGGCCAGCGCAGCCCAGCAGGCCAGCCCGCCCAGCCGAACCGCGCAAACCAGCCCGCCCAGCCGAACCGCGCAAACCAGCCCGCCCAGCCGAACCGCGCAAACCAGCCCGCCCAGCCCAGCCCAGCCGCCCGGCAAGGTCCGCTGGTCGGGGCGGCCGGGGCGAAGCACGAGGGCCGCGCCACCCGTCCAGGGGCGTCAGAGCCTCCCGGCTCAGCGATCCCGCCCGCCGACGGCCAGCCCGCCCGGCAGGCCGGCCGAGCCTCCGGCAAGCGGCGGCGGCGGCGCCCCAGGTGACATGCCCGGCAGTAGTCGAACAATGCGTAGTCTGTGGTCCGCGGCGATGTCGCTCAGGGACACGAGAACGATGTTGCCTGCGAAACCCACCACGCCGGGCTCCTGCCCGGCGGTTGATCGAGCAGGGTGACACTCGACCATGCGGCTTCGATTCGGCTGGCCTAAACGAGGCCTGACCCCTTACCAGAACTGGCCAGCTCGAACCTATACCGGATTTGGTGGCTTGCATGGGCCTAATGTCCGTTATATTCCCACTAAATCCGGTACAAGTTCTAGATGATCTTGACTTTGGAGAGCAGTTTCAGCCAGATTGCCGGACTTCGGGCGAGGCGACGATCTTGGACTCGGTGACAGCGCGGGCCGCGATCTCGTCTCCCCCGGTACCGGCGACCGCCGAGGCCGGGCTCGTAGGCCAGCCGGCTTCCCCGGGCGGCAGGCTGGCCGCGCGAGCGGCCGGACTCCCCGGGCGGCAGCCTGGCCGCGCGAGCGCCAGGCGGGCGGCAGGCTGGCCGCGCGAGCGCCAGGCGGGCCGCGCGAGCGGCAGCCTGGCCGCGCG
>Ga0187879_10000512_pt1 | contig 25519 bp, 23 predicted proteins | sample June2016WEW_19_1_FD_132423 | JGI IMG/M metagenome (GOLD analysis project Ga0187879, IMG submission 132423) | Peatland microbial communities from SPRUCE experiment site at the Marcell Experimental Forest, Minnesota, USA - June2016WEW_19_10 | ecosystem: Environmental > Terrestrial > Soil >... | reverse complement strand
GTTGTCCGCTGGCCGGCCTGCATCCAGCATCGCCGCGCTGAATGTCGCGGAAGGCATCCTCGGGCGTCTTCCCGCCGATCAGGAGGCCGCGTCGCAGCTGGCCGCCGCGATGATCCGGCTCACCGCGGCACTGCGCACCGGGGACCTGGCTGCGGCGGCGGCGGCCGCTGCCCGTGCTGAGGTGCTGGTCAGCAGGGTCCCGGGCGACAAGCTTGCCCGGCGCCCGGAAATCCGGGCGCGCATGCTGTCCGGTCGCGGAGCTGTCGAGCTGTGGTCAGGCCATCTCGATGAGGCGGCCCGTGCCCTCGGTTCGGGCGTGATCGCCGCGACCGCTTCGGGCAGCGAGGACCACCGAGCCGACTGCCTTGGGCAGCTGGCGCTGGTGGAGGCCTTGCGCGGCCGGCCGCGCCGCGCTGCACAGCTGGCCGCTGCGGCGACAGCGGCGCCCACGACCGGCGAGCGGCGGGCGCCCGGCTGGCACCCGAGTCCCGCGGCGCTCGTCGCACTCGCCTGGGTGCACCTGGAACATAATGAGCTGCGCGAGGCGGGCAGCCGGCTCAAGCAGGTGGACACCGCCCTTGGCGTGGCTCCGGACAAGCTGATCGAGGCGGTGGCCTGTCTGGTTTTGGCACGTGCTGCCCTGGCCGGGGGACGCACCCGAGCGGCCGCGCAGTCCGTAGCCAGGGCACGGTCGGGGTGCTCTGTCCCGCCTTGGCTCGAGCAAAGGCTGAGCCTGGCTGAGTCGCGGGCATGCGCGGCCGGCGGCATCCGGGCAGCACTCGCCGTGGCCGCGCGGGGCGGCCCCGATGATTCGCCGGAGGCGGACCCTGAGCTGGCTCGCACCCGCCGGCGTCTGTTCGCACCGACCCTGCGCCCCGATCAGCTCCCGGCTCCGTGGGGAGCCCCCGAACAGGCCTCGATTCTAGTGGCCGAGCCGCTCACCGAACGCGAGCGGGAGGTGCTGCTGCACCTCTCAAGCATGCTGAGCAGCGCTGAGATCGCCACCGTGATGTATATCTCCATCAACACGGTCAAGACGCACCTCAGGCACATTTACCGCAAGCTGGCGACAGCGCACCGCAGCGAGGCGGTCCGCCGAGCCCGCCAGCTCGGGCTGATCTGATGGGATGGGTGCTCGCGCGCGGCGGCCGGGCAGCGGATAGCGCCTGGTGAGCTGCCGCGAATGCCGTGGTTCACCCCGTTAGGAGGATGCCAGCGGCTGCGTGGTGGGCTTGTCTGTTACCAACATGACGGGAGCCGCCGGTGATTGGAAACGGCCAGCGAGTCATGCCGCTGCGGCCGGAGGGACGTGGTCATGACGGTGACGGCTGACCGTGCGGCGCGCTGCCGGGCATTTCCCCGAGGTTGACTCCGCAGTCGATGACGGATCGCGAGAGGTTGACATGACTGACGAGATTGACCGGACCGTGCTGCCGATCCGCCGCCCGCCGTTTACCGGCGTCGCGGCCAAGACGCTCGGCGGCTCGCAGCCGGATTGGGGGCTGATCGGCCATGTGCAGCCCCCGGCGGGGGCTCCGAACGTGCTGCTGGTGCTGATCGACGATGCGGGGTTCGGCAATCCGGGCACGTTCGGCGGGCCTGTCGCGACCCCGAATTATGACCGGATGGCGGCGCAGGGGCTGCGTTATAACCGCTTTCATGTGACGGCGATGTGCTCGCCTACCCGGGCCGCGCTGCTGACGGGACGTAACCACCACGCGGTCGGCATGGGAGGCATCCCGGAATTCTCGGGCGCCTTCCCGGGCTATTCGGCGATGCTGCCGAGGGACGCGGCGCCGTTCCCGAAGGTGCTGAAGGAGAATGGTTACTCGACGGCGGGGATCGGCAAGTGGCACCTGACCCCGGAGCGGGAGCAGGGGCCGGCCGGCCCGTTCACTCACTGGCCTAACGCGTGGGGCTTTGACTACTACTGGGGTTTCCTGGCTCCCGAGGCCGGCCAGTACGACACGATGATCGCCGAGAACCAGAGGTTCATCGGAGTCGTAGCGGGAAAAGACGGGAAGCCGTTCTATTTCCCCGAGGCCATGACCGATCAGGCGATCGACTGGGTCCATGGCGTGCGGGGCCACGATCCGGGCAAGCCGTGGTTCCTGTACTACTCCACTGGCTGCAGCCACGCGCCTCATCATGTCGCCAAGGAGTGGTCTGAGAAGTACAAGGGCCGGTTCGACCAGGGCTGGGACAGGCTCCGGGAGGAGACATTCGCGCGTCAGAAGGCGCTCGGCGTGGTCCCGGCCGATGCGGAACTGACGCCGCGCGATGCGGAGATGCCTGCCTGGGATTCGCTGTCGGACAACAGCAAGCGGCTGTTCGCGCACCAGATGGAGGTCTACGCGGGCTATTCGGAGAACGCCGACCACCATGTCGGCCGGCTGCTGGACGCGATCGAGGAGATGGGCGAACTCGACAACACGGTCGTGATCTGGATCTGGGGTGATAACGGCGCCAGCCTGGAAGGCACCCCGACCGGCACGTTCAACGAGGGAACGATGGTCAACGGGCTCCCGCTGACCGATGAGGAGCAGCTGCAGCTCGCGCTGAAGTGGGGCGGGCTGGAGGCCTGGGGTACCGAGATGATGTACCCGCATTACTCCACGGCCTGGGCGTGGGCAGGGAACACTCCGTTCCGGTGGGGGAAGCAGGTCGCCTCGCATCTGGGCGGCACGCGCAACCCGATGGTCATCCGCTGGCCGGCTCGCATAACGGGGGCCGGCGGCATGCGGGCGCAGTTCACGCACGTGACCGACGTGGGGCCGACGATCCTGGAGATCGCCGGGATCCCGCAGCCCAGCCATGTCGATGGCGTCGGGCAGCAGCCCATGACGGGCGTGACCTTCGCTGACTCGCTCGCCGACGCCGGCGCTGCCGAGCGGCACACCCAGCAGTATTTCGAGAACTTCGGTAACCGGGCGATGTACAAGGACGGCTGGTGGCTGTCGATGAGAATGCCCAGGACGCCGTGGCGGCTGGATCCGGAGCTGCTGAAGCGGTTCGCGCCCGGCGTCTGGGATCCCGATGACGACCCGGTCGAGCTGTATTACCTGCCCGATGACTTCTCGCAGGCGAACGACCTGGCGGCCAGGAACCCGGGGAAGGTGAAAGAGCTGCAGGCCCTGTTCTGGGAAGAGGCGGAGAGGTACAACATCAAGCCGCTGCTCGCCGGCTTCTCCCCGTTCTTCGGCATCGTGCCGCCGCTCGGCACGCAGACGACCACCACGTACCACGGGGACGTGCAGAACGTGGCGCCCGGGTGCGTCCCGCGGATCTATAACCACTCCTACACGATCAGCGCGGATCTGCATATCCCGGACGGCGGCGCCGAAGGGGTGATCGTCGCTGACGCCAACCACCTCGGAGGTTTCTCGCTCTTCGTCCAGGACGGGAAGCTGAAGCACACCTACGCGTTCCTCGGGGTGTTCGAATACCGCCAGGAATCCGACGGCGAGTTGCCGACCGGAGACGTGAACGTGCAGCTGGCGTTCGCAGCGGATGAGGCCAAGCCCGCCACCCCCGGTGCGGTGACGCTCTACGTCAACGGCGAGCCGGTAGGCCGCGGGCGGCTCGATCACACGGTGCCGTTCGGATTCAGCGGTTATTCGGGCCTGGACGTGGGCCGGGACAACGGCCTGCTCGTCGACCGTAGCTACGCCGGCCAGGCACCGTTCGCGTTCACCGGCACGGTCAAGAAGGTGGTCTTCGACGTCGCTCCCCATCTGGATGACAAGGACGAAGATGCCCTCCACGCGCATGCGCATCAGGCACACGCCGCCCGCGGCATCAATGCCTAGAACCAGCATCGAGCCGTAGCCAAGGAGACAGCAATGAGTGACACCGAGTTCGACGTCGTCATCGCGGCGTACCTGATCCCGGACCTGGCCCAGAAAGATTTCGACGGGCTCGTGAAGCTCGTCGCAGACAAGCAGCTCAAGGTGGAAGGCGTAGCCCTGGTCACCAACGACGCCGACGGCAACGTCACCGTCAACGAGACCGGCGATCACCTGGGGCGCAAGGGCCTGGAGATCGGCGGCGGAGTCGGCCTGGTGGTGGGGCTGCTCGCGCCGCCGCTGCTGGCATCGGTGGTCGTCGGCGGCGCCGCCGGCGCCCTGATCGGAAAGTTCGCCAAACACCGGGTCGAGAGCGGCCTGGAGGAGAAGATGGGCGCCGCGCTGCCTCCCGGCTCAGCCGGCATCGTCGCCATCTACGACCGCGAGAAAGCCGGCACCCTCGACGCGACGCTCGCCAGCGCGGTGCGCAAATCGGTCGCCCACGTCGACGGCGGCGGCGCTAAGAAGCTCAAAGCCGCCCTCGCGGACGCGCAAGCCGGCCTGGGCGGCTAGCCCCGCCAACCTCGTTGGCCTTTACAGAGGGAGTGGTATGGACCCCGCAACGAAGCCGTCAGTTCTCTTCGTCTACTTCACGTACACGAACCAGACACGGAAGGTCATCGACGCGATGGCCGAGGTGCTTCGGGGCCGGGACGTCGACGTGACGCTGGCCGCGATCGAGTTCACCGACCCTCGCTACGCCGGCAGGTTCAAGGAGTTCCCCATGCCGCACCCGTTCCGCGAGCTCGTGGGGATGATCCCGGCGGAGTCACCCCGCCGCCGCCCGGCGAAGATCGCCATCCCCGACGTCGTGACCGAACGGGACTACGACCTGGTAGTCATCGGGTCTCCTACCTGGTGGCTGTCGACGGACGTTCCGGTCCGCTCCTTCCTGCAGTCCGACACCGCCACCCGGGTCCTGAAGGGAAAGCCGTTCACCGCCGCCGTCTGCTGCCGCCGGTACTGGAAACACAACCTGAAGACGGTGCGGAGACTCGGCACAGAGCGCGGCGGTGTCTTCGCCGACGGCATTCACTTCCGCTACCAAGGCGGCCAGGTCCGCTCCCTGCTGTCGCTGCTGAGCTACCTAGGGTCGGGTGACTACCGCCAGCGATACCTCGGCGTCAAGATTCCGCCGACCAACGTCCAGGACTACCACCTGGACGCCGCACGGAACTTCGCGGACGGGCTGGCGAACCGCCTGGCGGCCCCAGCGAGCCGCAATAGCCAGCCAGGCGAAGGCGCAGGGCACGGATAGGCATCGGCGAGCCGCTGGTGGCCATCGGCGTTCGGCTCGCAACCGGCCGCCTGCACTGCCGCCCGCGAGCCGGGCTCGCCTTCGGCGGCCGCGTTGCTGCGGCGCTGCGAGCATGATCTCGCCAAGCGCGGCGTTCTTGCCTGGGCGTCAGGCGTTCCGCACATCACCTGACGCGAGCGCATGCCGGCGCCGCGTCCTGGTCTCCCGCAAATGGCCGTCACTGGCATTTCCCTGACGCGGCGCTTTGCAGGGTGCTTGCCGAAGTCTTCACGTGGGTGACCGCCGGGACGAGCGCCGTGACCGTCGTCAGGGAAGGCTGGCTCTGCGCGGACTTGACCGCGGCCTGCAGGCTGGACAGGGCGGTGCGCAGCGCTGTGATCTGCGACGGGTATGCCGAATTCGCTTCGCTGGCGAACGTTTGCGCGTTGGCCTGGACCTTGCTCACCGCGGTCTTCACCGAGCTGAGGTCATTGACATTGACAGTGATATTGCCGAGGTCCTGAACCGAGGTCTTGAGCTGGCTAGCGGCGGTGCAGTAGGCCGGCTTGCTGCTGCTGCTGCACGCGACGGCGAACCCGGACAGCAGCAGCACGGCAGCGAGAAGCAGCAACCTTCTGCGGGCGCCCGGCCAATTTGTTGGTGGTCTCATGCGTCCCCCAAGGGTGGCGGTGTCTCGGTCTGCAGGACATAGCCATGCCCGGCCTGGATTGGCAGGTCAGCTGACTTCGGTGGCGGCTTCCTGGATGGCCTTGTCAAACGTCCTTCGCGCTGACGTCGTACTCGGCTCGCGCGGCGGCCGCGGTCGGATAGGCGCCGATGTAGACGAATACCGCGCGAAGCTTGGCCATATGGTAACTCCTGCTCTCACCGCATCCGAAGCAACGGCGGCGGGGTCGGGTCGGCGGCGCTACGGAACGGTATGCAGCAGGCCCGCCAGGCGGCTAAGGTCATCGGTCACCGGCCAAGGACCTTGGTCATGTTCATTGCCGTGGGTCACCTGCCAGACGTTGACGCCCTGACATGGCCGCTTCCGACCGGGCACCCTTGAACGCGCGTGCTGCCAGGCTGCCCGGCCGGGCAGCCTGGATCCATTGATCGCCGCCGCGTTCCGGGCTGACGCGAAGGAGACAGTGCCGTGCCAGCAGACGAAGAAACGCCACGTTCGCGCCGTTTTCTCCGCAAGGACCGGATGGAAGGATTCAGCGATGGCGTATTCGGCTTCGCCGCGACGCTGCTGGTAGTTGACCTCGCGCTTCGTCCGCCGGGCAGTCCGCTGCAGCAGGTGCTTCACGCCTGGCCCTCCTACCTGGCCTACATCACCAGCTTCCTGACGATCGGCGGTGCGTGGCTCGCCCACACCGGCTTGACCGATCAGCTCGCGCGGACCGATCCGGTCTTCCTGCGAATTAACCTGCTCCTCTTGCTCGTGGTGGTCTACCTGCCGTTCCCGACCCGGCTTACCGCGGAGGCACTGCATAACACCAGCGGCGAACGGGTGTTCGTCACCATGTACGGGCTCACGCTCCTGGCTATCCGTCTCCTGGGATCCGCCCTGGACGGGTACGCGCGGCGCGAGCACCTCTACTCGCCGCACCAAGACGATGAGGAACTGCACAGAGACCGGCGGAAACTTCTGCCCGTCGTCATCGGGTATGTGATTGCGTTTCCCATCGGGCTCGCCCTGCCGGTACTGGCGATGACGCTGTATCTCGGTATCGCCGTGTACCTGGTGGTGCCGTTCCGAGACGTTGCACGAATCCTCTTCCGGCGTTCATAGCCCTCGGCCCCGACGTGGCCGACGCGCTCATCAACGTGGGATGCCTTCTGGACGCCACGATCGTGATCGCGCACTCGGGGAAGGAGCCGGCCACGCCGATCTGGACGGGCGGGCAAGACGCGTTCGCCGCGTGCGGGCCTGTCTAGAAGTTTGTCTTGTGTTCACCGCCGGATCTGAACCGGCCGGGAGGCCGGTACGTGGTAAGGGGCGTCAGGCGGCGGGCCGCACCATTCCCCCCAGTGCGCTGCCGCCGGAATGGCCGTCGCGGCGGCCCGGGCGGGGAGGCGTCGTGCGGTTAGCGGCGAGCATCCGGCCTGTGCCTTCTTCTGTGGCCTCGGCCGTGCGCGGCGAGCGATCTCAGATGTCAGGAGGACATCATGCAGCATGCTCAATCGCGCGCAGGTTTAAGACGGTGGATGGGGCGGGGCTCCCTGGTGGCGCTGGCGGGCCTGGCCGTGTTCGGGGTTTCACCCGCGCTGCCCGCGCTGGCGGCCTCGTGGTCGTCGCCGGTCGGTCTGCCGGGGCCGTGCGGCAGCTCGGTGACGGTCAATCAGGCCGGGGCCATGGCGGCCGGCGGGACCTTCACGGCCTCCAACGGCACCACGCAGGTGGAGGTGTGCACTAGCACGAACGGGACGACCTGGCAGGCGACGGACCTGGGCCCGGGCGGCTACCCGCTGACCTCCGGGCGGGGCATTGTCGTGGTGGTTACCCCGGCCGGGCAGACGGTCGCGCTGTGGGGATACGAGTCGAGCTCGACCGGCAGCACCGTGCTGGAGGCTGCCGTGCGGCCGGCCGGCGGCAGGTGGGGCGCGCCGGTGACCCTCAGCACCGGACTGGCCGGCGGGCTGGTGCTCGGCGTGGATGGCTCCGGCAACGTCATCGCCGGCTGGGTCGGGTCCGGCGACGACGTCACCGACGTGGTTCTGCCGGCTGGCAGCAGCAGCTGGGGGCCAGCCACGACGCTGTCGACCGAATTCGATCAGGGCGTGGCGCATGACATCAGCATGGCTGTCTGCCCGGACGGCGGCGCGATCATCATGTTCAACGGGGGGCTCAACAACCTGTGGGCCATCTCCGGCACCGTCACCGGCGGTTTTTCCGCCCCGGTCGAGGTGGCCTCCGGAGCCGGATCTCACAGTTACATCCAGAGCGGGACCTCGCAGGTCGCGCTCAACAACGCCGGGCAGGCGTCGGTCGCCTGGTCGGTACTGGACGGCCAGACCGGATTGCTGACCCGGTCCCCGTCCGGTACCTGGACCGACACGGTAGTGACCACCCGGACCGCCCCCGCGGTTCCGGTGTCCACCGCGATCGACGGGGCCGGGAACGCGATCGCCGTGTTCGGCTCGTCGTACTCCTGGCACCTGGCCGGGGGCAGCTGGCAGACGGCCGCGGCGCTGCCGTCCGGATCATCGGGCGGGCTGGCCGTCGCCGACCCGGCCGGCACCTTCGTCTACGCCAATACCGCCGGCGACGCGTTCACCTTCGGCGCCGGCGCCACCAGCTTCGGCGCCGGCAGCGGATCACTAGGCAGCCTGGCCGACCTGAAGATCGTCCCCGGCCACGCCGTCCTGCTTGCCGCCGACGCCGTATCAACCGAGCCCGTGAGCTGACGGCCGGCACATCCAGGTTCACCATCAAGGTCACCGACAGCGCCGGGAACCAGGCCACCGAATCAGGCACCATTACCATCTCACCCTGACCCGCCCGGCGTCCGGCAGCCCGGGCGGCCGGAGCAGACCCTGTCTCCGCCGCCCGGCGCCGGGCCGTCCGGCTCCCGGAAGGCAGCCATCGGCTGCCCCGCGCCGACGAAGACCCCGCCATAGGTGGCGAGGATCTTACGCTTATTTCCGCTGGGTCCGCGACTCTCTCGAATGTGCGCGTCTGCACGTCGGTCGGGTCTGTGGCGGAGTGGTAGTTGTCGAGGCCAAGTGCGAGTCGCGCAGGCTCAGGTTCGGGCAGACTCGGAGCGAGCGATAGTGATGTACCAGTAGCCACCCGCGAGATTCAGCGCCCCGAGAACCAGGAAGAAGGCTGCCCATCCGTAGACGCCGTACGAGAGGCACACGACGCCCGCGGCGGCCGCGACACTGCCACCGGCAATACGCGTGACCCCAGAGGCGCTGAGGTGGCGGTACTCCCATGGGCTGATCAGGCGGTGCATGCCGGGTCGCGGGGGAGATGCCCACCACCCGCGCTGACCTTTGGGAGCGGTGTTGTCGCTGGGTACGTTCATCGGGATGCCTCCTGTTACCTGTGGTGTGGGCCACCCGATCACTTATCAAAATGATATCACTTTTGGGGAGCCTCTGCCACCAGCGGCAGGCGCCCAGAGCGCTCTGGCACGCCGGAGGATCCAGCCAGCTCACCAGTGACTACCGCGGCTTCCAGGAGATCACGGGAGGGTGTCAGCAAATGGAGACATCCATCAGCGCAGGGCGCGGCTCAACATCACTGAGAGTAGCAGCGTCGTGCGGGTTCACTGGCACCGCAGTGAGAGGACGGTAAGCAATGAGACAGCTTTGGCCGCCTCTGCCAGGGTCCAGGGCGAAGGCGGCTGGTGGGTATTGATTGAACCGCGCAAGATCACCGTCAAGGGCGGCGCGGCGTTGAACGTCTCGCGGCGGCTTACCAGGTCAGCTCCAAGTCGTCGTCGCGGTCGGCTTCTGCCAAGGCGGTGACGACGATCTGCATCGGGTCTTGGCCCCCGACATACCAGTCCGCGAGATCCTCCTCCGACGGCAGGTACGTCTTGGCTAGCGTCTCAGTCATCGGCTTGACTGCGTCGATCATGTCGTTGATCGCGCCAATCGCTCGTTCCTTGGTGTTAGCCATCTCTCCTCCAATTGCCTTCGTCCTCTCCTTGCTTAGTATATCTAGCAGCTGATTGGTATGTCTAGCGGACCGCCCGGCGGGACCGCTGCGGCGTCGTTGTACTGGTACGCGCCGCCGTGCGCGGTGGCAGGCGCTTCGTCTGTCCTTCCTTCTGTTGACGGCCTGACTATCTGATCGTCGCGGCCGGGTGCCCGGCCGTGCTCCTTGGTGATGTTGCTGCCTGGTGGGGTCTGTGCGGGCCAGGATCGTTGGCGTCCCTGCTGAGACCTGAGGGATCCCTCCTCGCCTTCGTTTGGCCACGGTCGCGGTGAGGGAGCCGAGGCGGTGTCGCCCCGCGGCGATGGTACGGCCGTGCCCGCTGACGGTCGATGCGTACGTGGCTGCTGGCCGCGAGGTGCTGGGTGGCGATATTTCGCTGTGGCCGGGGTTGTGGTTCAGTATGGCCGGTCTGGGTGTGTCTGGTTGTATGCGCTGATGGCTGGTGCATGCGGTTCATCACCTTAGACGCGCTCCCCGCGTACTGTCCCAGGCCAGGCCAGCACGCTGCTCGCGGCGGCCCTGGCGATCTGCGCCGTCACCGCTGCGCTGCTGCGCCGCCGCACCGGCACCCCAGCACCGCCACCAGTCCGCCTAGGCCAGCCGCCACCGCCGACCCAGGAATGATCCCGCTCACCGTCCCCGAAACCGCACGTCTGCTCGCCTGCCCGTCCCCGCCCGGCTCAGCCCGGCACTGGCTGAACTGGCGGCGCCGCCACCAAGCCCGCTCAGCCTGGTACCACCAGCGCACCCGGCTCACCCGCGACACCCAGATCACCCAGGTCAGCTAGTGAATGGCTGCTGCCGTACTAGCCGCGCAGGGCACCTGAGCGCACACTTGACAGTGGCCCTTCACCGGAGATCGAAGGAGGTGCTGACGATGGGACTGACCTGGCGGGACGCGGTCTCGTCCTGCGCTGTCGTAGTGATCGTCATCTCGTACGCCGTGTATCGGGGAGGAACGAGCCCGCTGCTGATCTCCAGCACGCGGGCCACATCCGCCGTGGTACTGGTCCTCGGCATCGCCTGCTCTGTCGTCGCGTCCGGCGACCTGTATACGAGACCTCAACCACGTATGGGCCAGGTCTTCAGGTGGATCGCCACCGGGTTCGGCACGGTCGCGGTCATCGCTGGTCTGATCGGGCTGATCACCGGCAGCGTCTACGCGCTGGAGATCCTCGTCGTAGTCACGATCGCCTGGCTCGCGACGGGGATCTTCTGGCACGTGCTCACGATCGGATCGGATCGGAGCGATGAGCCGTCGTGACAGAACGTGTCCTGAGGGCGACTGGTGTACCCGGCCGCGGTCCTCGTGCTGGACGTGGCGTTGTTCTATAAGCGGGCCTGCGGATGGGTGTCAGTGGCCGCGGAAGACCAGGTAGCCGGGCGCGGCGCAAGCATGGGCCACGATCAGGGCTGATAGATCGCGGAGCCGCCACTCGTCCGGCTGCCCCATGCAGGAACCAGGGCTACCCCCAGATACCTCGGCTATCCCCAGGTCACAGCCTCAATGGCTGCTGCTGTACTAGACGCGGTGGCCGCGAGCGGGACGATCCAAGCCGAGGAAGATGGTCTTCGCTGCACCGAACTGCGGGACGTGTGAGCCCCCCGGATCTGCCACCAAGCGCGATGCGGAGATCTGGCTGGCGAGTACCGAGGTGGAGATCCGGTCAGATCGCTGGCTTGATCCAGATGCAGGGGCGATCTCGTTCGGTACTTACGCAGATGCGTGGATCATCGAGCGGCCGGGACTGCGGCCCAAGACGGTGGGCCTGTATCGCTACCTGCTGCGCCGGTTGCTGCTGCCTTCTTTCGGCAACTGCGCGATCGCTGATATCCGCGAGCCGATGGTGCGCCGCTGGCGCCGCGAGCTGCTGACCGATGAGGTAAGCGAGGTGACGCTGGCCAAGGCCTACCGCCTGCTCAAAGCGATCCTGAATACGGCGGTGGATGATCAGCTCATCAGCCGCAACCCATGCCGGATCAAGGGCGCCGGGCAAGAGCGGTCACCCGAGCGGCCGGTGCTGACCGTCGCCCAGGTCTTTGCTCTGGCCGAGGCGATCGACCAGCGTTACCGCGCCGCGGTGCTGCTGGCCAGCTTCGGGAGCCTGCGCTGGGGTGAACTGGCCGCATTGCGGCGCATGGATATCGACCTGGACGTCCGCGTAGTGCGGATCACCCGCCAGCTCACCGAAGCACGGGGTGCCGGTCTGCTGTTTGCTGCTCCCAAGACCGATGCGGGAAGGCGGATTGTGGCCATTCCCGAGGTGATCGTTCCTGAGCTGCGCTGGCACTTGGCATGCTTCGTCGCAGATGGAGACGAAGGGCTAAGCGGACGGCTTCATGAGATGGTCGCGGAGTGAGCCCGATATGCCGTGTGAGCTGGGCTTTTGGCTGGCGCGCCTGGCAGGACTCGAACCTGCGACCGGCTGCTTAGAAGGCAGCTGCTCTATCCAGCTGAGCTACAGGCGCCCGAGGCAATTCTGCACGGTCAAGGATACGCATCGGCAACATGAGCCGGGGAATCGTGACCTCCAGCGCCTGGGCCCAACCCGGTGGCAGGCCGAGCCGAAGGCGCAGCCTGTGCGGGACGCTTGGGACATATCCCGCTAGGCCACCCCCATCGGCGCTGGAGCGCCACGGTGAGCAACCACGACAATACCGGACAGATGCGCCCGTTGACATTGCGCCCCGGGCCGGCCTAGCTATCCGGTAGGAACGCGCCGGCCGGGCGCGACGGTGTTCAGCTGAGGTGGCCGCATGTATGACGTCAAGACCGAGATCCACGGCACCTGCGCGTCCGGGTACGAGCCGGTACGAGAGGCATTCGCGGCCAACTTCGCCGAGCGTGACGAGATCGGTGCCAGCGTAGCGGTCGTCGTGGCGGGCCAGCCGGTGGTGAATCTCTGGGCGGGCTGGGCGGATCCGGCCAGGACCCGGCTGTGGCGTGCGGACACGCTGACAAACGTGTGGTCGACCACCAAGGCGATGACCTCGGTCGCCGCGCACATCCTGGTCGACCGCGGTGAGCTTGACGTGGACGCGCCGGTGGCCCGGTACTGGCCTGAGTTCGCGGCTGCCGGGAAGGCGGATATGCCGGTCCGCCTGATCATGAACCATCAGAGCGGACTGGCCGGCCTGACGGTGCCGCTGAGCCTGCAGGACTACTACGACTGGGACAAGATCACCGGGCTGCTTGCAGCCCAGGAACCGATATGGGAGCCGGGCACGGCCAGCGGATACCACACCATGACCTTCGGGTTCCTGGTCGGCGAGGTCATCAGGAGAATCAGCGGACAGAGCCCGGGCAGGTTCTTCGCCTCGGAGATCGCCGGGCCGCTCGGCGCGGACTTTCACATCGGCCTGCCGGGGAGCGAGATCGGCCGCTGCAGCGAGCTGCAGGGAATCCGGCTGTCGGAACGCGAGCGAGCAGCGATGGCGCGGGCATACGCGAACGCCCACCCGGCCGCCACGGCAGCGCTCCTCAATCCGGCGCTGACCGGCGACGAGGCCAACGACGACGACTGGCGGATGGCCGAGCTGCCGGCGGCCAACGGGCACGGGACCGCACAGGCACTCGTGACGATCCTCGGCGCCCTCGTTGACGGCTCGGACCGGCTGATCTCCGAGAAGACCCTGCGGGCGGCCTGCGTGAGCCAGGGCAGGATCAGCGACCTGGTGCTCGGCGTCCCGCTCGAATTCGGCCTTGGCTTCGGGCTGTCGGGTCGTGACGGCCACTACGGCCCCAACCCGGCCGCGTTCGGCCACGATGGATTCGGCGGCTCCGCTGCGGGCGCGGACCCGGAAAACGGCATCGCCTTCGCCTACGTCATGAACCGGATGGGCATGAACCTGGTCGATGATCCGCGCAAGATGGCCGTCATCGACGGCGTCTACCGGAGCATCGGCAAGGCCTAGAAAGGCCGGCGCGGCGAGCGTACCGCGGCGAAGTCCTGGGATCAGCGCGCAGCACCGCGCCTGCCCCCACGCGAGGGCGCCGCTGACGACCAAGATGGTCGGCGAGAAAACTGGGCGACGGCGCCCGGCTCGGCTTACCCAGCGCTGGAGCGGTATTGACCTGCGCCAGGTACGGGCCGCTTCCGGAGCTGATGACCATCATGCCCTGGCGCTCGTCGCCCACCCGGGTGCAGAGTGTCAATCACGCGCGGCATAGCGGCGGCCAGCAGCAGCGGCCAGGAGGGAGCCGGCGGCCGGTCATGCTCGCTGTCCTGCTGGCGCTGGCCTCGGCTGCCGGATACGGGGGCTCCGACTATTCCGGCGGCCTGGCGGCGCGCCGGGCCGGCGTCATCCGCATCACCATCCTGGCTCAGGGCGTCAGCGCGGCTCTGATGATCCTCATCCTGCCGTTGGCGGGCCTACGGGCGCCGTCAGCTGGTTCCCTCGCCTGGGGAGCGGCGGGGGGACTGAGCGGAGCGATGGGGGCACTTGCGTTGTATGCCGGATTCCGTAGCGCTGCGTTCAGCGTGGCGGGGCCGGTGAGCGCCATCGGCTCGGCGGGATTCTCGGTGCTCGCGGGCCTCCTGCTGGGGGAGCGGCCCGGTGGACTGGCCATGATCGGGATGGGGCTCGCGCTGCCGGCCATCATCGGGGTGTCGGCGAGCCCTGGGAGTGCGCGCCCCGGCCGTGCCCGGTCGGGCCGCGCTGAGTCTGGGCACCTTGAGCCTGGGCACGCTGAGCCTGGGCACGCTGAGCCTGGGCACGCTGAGTCTGGCCGCACCAAGTCAGGCCACGAAAGCCAAGGTGAGGCAGGCCGTGCGGGTTCCGGTCATCCAGCAGCGGGGGTGGCGTGGGGGCTCGCCGCCGGGGCCGGCTTCGCCGTCCTGTTCATCGCGCTGAACCGCGCGAGCGCAGCCAGCGGCCTCTGGCCGGTCGTGGCTTCGCAGGCCACCGCGCTTGTCGCGGTGGCCTGCCTCGGCGCGGCGACCGGTGAAATGCGCCTGCCACCGCGGCATGCCAGCGGTCTCGCGGCGCTGACCGGCGTGACTGGCGCGGCCGGTACGGTCCTGTACTTCTACGCCACGCATGCGGGCCTGCTGGCCGTGACAGCGGTCCTCACCTCTTTGTACCCGGCGGTCACCATCGTGCTCGCCCGGGTGTTCCTGGGCGAGCGGCTCACCATGGCCAGGCTGGCCGGGCTTTGCCTGGCTGCCGCATCGGTCGGGCTGATCGCCGCGGCCGGGGCTGGGTGACCCGGGAAGCGGCGGCGACTCGCTGCCTGGCCGGAATCCGGACTATCCAGCCGGATGGGGCTGTCCGCCGGAATCCGGGGCGGTCCGGCGGCCGTGCTCAGCTGGGCAGCGTCGGCGGCCGTGCTCAGCTGGGCAGCGTCGGCGGCTGGCAAGCCGAATCCCGGGCGGGTACGCTCGGAATTGAGTCTGCGGCGTCCTGCGGTACCGGCAGGAGCCCTGGCCGGAGGGCCCCGATGATCGCCTGGTTCGCCGCTGTGCTAGCCCAGCTGGCCGGCAACTGGCCGGTGCCCGGGCACGTAGTGGTTAACCCGTCCGGCCTGTTCGCGGTCGCGGCGATTGCACTGACCGGCGTCATCATCGCGATCCTTGCGCAGGGTGCCAGAATCGCCGCGGGCGTCACCGGCCGGCCGCTGATCGGCCGTGCCGCTGCGCTGCGGGAAAAGTCCTGGTCCGCCGCGTTCCAGCGGCAGCTCAATCCCGACGCACCAGGGCGGGCCCGGCCACGAGCACCATCGGCGGTCCCGGCGGCCGCCTGACTATCCGCCCGTCCAGCCCGGTCCGGCCCGGGCGCGCTCGCACGCGCGCCTGATCGCCGGCGCCAGGCCGTGCAGTGTGCCATCCGGCCGTCTCCAGCTGTCATCCCGTCTTCGACCCGCTGGAGGGTACCCGCACATGTTCGCTCCGTTCGGCGATTGCGTCGCCGTCACTTATCACGTCGTATCCGCGCTGGCCCGCCTCCTGGCGCCGCTGGCCGGCGGCCTGGCCCCGGTGCTCGCGATCGTCGCCTGCACGGCCACCGTGCGGCTGCTCCTGCTGCCGCTCAGCTTCTACTCGCTACGCGGACAGGCCAGCCAGGCCCGGCTGCTGCCAACGGTCAGGCAGCTGCAGCAGCAGTACGCGCGGCAGCCGGACCGGTTGCAGCGTGAGCTCAGCCTGCTATACCGGGCGGAAGGCACCGGGATGTTCGCCGGATGCCTGCCGGCCTTGCTGCAGCTGCCGTTTTTCAGCGTGCTGTACCGGCTGTTTCTGTCCCGCACCATCGACGGCAGGCCGAATGGTCTGCTTAGCCACGATTTGCTCGGCGCGCCGCTTGGCGGCCACTGGCTGGGCGGGCCCGGGCCGGTGAGCGGCCAGGGCGCGGTGTTCGTCGGGCTGTTCGTGCTGCTGGCCCTGGTTGCCTGGCTGTCGGCGCGATCCGCGCGGCGCGCCGCGGCTCAACAGGACGGGCGAGCTGTGCAGGACGCGCGAGCTGTGCAGGACGCGCGAGCTGTGCAGGGCGGGCGAGCTGTGCAGGGCGGGCGAGCTGTGCAGGCCGGCGGACGAGCGCAGTCCGCCGGAGCGGCGCAGCCCGGGGGGCCAGCGAGGGCCGGCGGGGCGGTCGGCGTCCTAACCCGGGTAATGCCCTACACGACCATCGTCGGCGCCGCACTTGTCCCGCTGGCCGCCGGGATCTACCTGCTCACGTCGGCGGCGTGGGCGGCAGGCGAGCGCCGCTTGCTGCGCCGGAAAGCCACGCAGCCAGGCCCAGCCGGCCCGCCGCGACGGGACCGGCAGCGCGGTCGCGATGTACCGGGCGTTATCCGTTCGGCATGATAAGACAGTCACCCGGCTCCGGGCGGCGGCGTCATCGCGGCCGCCCGCCGGCGACAGCTTGGTAGCGTCGTGTCATTGGAGGTCGTCATGCACCAGCCGCCCATCCCGCACGTCGCGAGCACAGATCCGGAGATCGCTGACCTGATCGAAGCCGAGGCCAGGCGCCAGTTCGAGAAGATCAGGCTCATCCCCTCGGAGAACTACGTCTCTGAGGCCGTCCTCGAGGCCTCCGGGACCGTGCTGACCAACAAGTATTCAGAGGGCTACCCGGGCCGCCGGTACTACGAGGGCCAGCAGTTCATTGACCCGATCGAGACGATCGCGGCCCAGCGCGCCGAGGCGCTGTTCGGGGTCGACCACGCCAACGTGCAGCCATACTCGGGGTCTCCCGCCAACCTCGCGGTCTACCTGGCCTTCCTCCAGCCCGGTGACACCGTGATGGGGATGGCCCTGCCGATGGGCGGCCACCTCACGCACGGCTGGTCAGTGTCCGCGACCGGCAAGTGGTTCCGGCCGGTTCAGTACGGCGTCCGCGCCGACACCGGCCGGGTCGACTTCGACGAGGTGCGTGACCTGGCCCGGCGCGAGCGGCCGAAGGTCATATTCTGCGGTGGCACCGCGATTCCCCGGACCATCGATTTTCCCGCATTCGCGGCGATCGCCGCCGAAGTCGGCGCTGTCCTGGTCGCCGATATCGCGCACATCGCGGGGCTGATCGCCGGGGGCGCGCACCCGAGCCCGGTCGGCCATGCCGGGGTCATCACGACAACCACCCACAAGACGCTGCGCGGCCCGCGCGGCGCCATGATCATGTCGACGGCGGAGCACGCGTCTGCCTTGAAGAAGGCGGTCTTCCCCGGCCTGCAGGGCGGGCCGCACAATCACACCACCGCGGCGATCGCGGTCGCGCTGCGGGAGGCGGCACAGCCGGAGTTCTCCACCTATGCGCATCAGGTAGTCGGCAACGCCGCGGCGCTGGCGGAGGCGCTGACCGAGCGCGGCTACAGCCTTATCTCCGGAGGCACCGACAACCACCTGATCCTGGTCGACCTGACACCGCAGGGCATCGCGGGCAAGCCGGCCGCCAAGGCTCTCGACCGGGCCGGCCTCGAGGTGAACTACAACACGGTGCCGTTCGATCCGCGTAAGCCGTTTGACCCGTCAGGGATCAGGATCGGCACGCCCGCGATCACCACGCGCGGCCTGGGCGGAGAGCACATGGTGCAGGTCGCGGCGTGGATGGATGAGGCGATCACCGCGGCCACCAAGGACGACGAGGAAGCCATCGGGCGGATCGCTGGCGAGGTCCGCGACCTGCTGGCCGGCTTCCCGATGCCCGGCTGGGCGCCGGCCAGCTGAGAGTCCCCGCGCCCTTGCGGTTCGACTGGCACGAATGTATGTTCGATATCAGTCGGTAACTGCCCCGCTTCCCCTGGGCGGCTGAGCCGGCCGGTCCGCTGCGACCGGCGGGGAAGCAGGCAGGCACGTGAACAGGATGCGCGGCGAGCCGGTCGAGGTCTGGCTGCGGGACGGCAAGCCGGCCAGGTTCGTCTGGCGCGGCAGGCTGTACACCGTGCTGGTGGTCTTAGATCGCTGGATGACCAGCCGGGAATGGTGGATCGCACGACACCCCGAGCTCGACGCGCCCGCTGAGCGGGAGTTCTGGCGGGTGGAGGCATCGCCGGGGAAGAATGTCCCTACTGCCATTTACGAGCTGCGGCATGACGCAGCGACCGGGCACTGGATGCTGTCCAGGAGCTGGGATTGAGCCTGGGTGCTTGGCCATTGTTTGGCGTCGCCCGAGCATTGAATTGTCAATGATCCGGCGCGTCGCGCCGGTGCGCCACATCGGTGCCAACTACTCTCCTGGCCAGATCGAGCGATCTGCACCTGAATGCCAGGCGTCCTGTCGGAGGACGGGGCGGGAGTTACGGGGAGGGCGTGGCTGATCATGATATTCAGGGGATTGCCTGAGTAGTCGGCGAAGCGCTTCCGGTCGGCCAACCGCCGCCGTAAGCACCACTGTCACGAGGCCAGACCGCAGGCGGGGGCGCCTGCGGTCGCGGCACGGGGGCACGACAGAAGGCGGTAATCAGCAATGCTCGCAATCCAGCCGCACTGGCGGGCGCGTACGGCGGCGGCGTTCCTGGCGTGTGCCGCGATCGTGGCCGTCACGGTGCCTGTGACCGCCAGCCCGGCATCGGCCGGGCAGGCGACAGGCCTCATGCCCATGGCGTTCGGGGGCTACCGGTTCGAGCTGCCCCGTTCCTGGCCCGTGATAAATCTGTCCGGCCGTAGCCACACCTGCGTCCGTTTCGACCGGCGGGCTATCTACGTCGGGACGCCGGGCCCTAATCAGTCATGTCCAGCCAGGCTCGTCGGAACGACGGAGGCATTGCTGATCCAGCGCGGCGCGTCCCGGGCCGCGCCGTCAGCTGTAGAGGATCAGATTGCCAGGAAGATCACGGTGACGGCCCCGCGGATCAGCATCACGGCGACATTCGGCAGTGACCCGGGGCTGATAGACCGGATCCTGCGCAGCGCCTCGCTGCCTGAGCCCGTCATCAGGGCGCCGCAGCTGACCCGGGCGGGCAGCCTGACCGCGGCCAGGCTGCCCGCCAGGGTCACGAACTACCACGGCCTGGGCTTTGACGCGTGCGCGGCGCCGAGCGCTGCCTACATGCGCGCCTGGCGACGGAACTCGCCTTACCGGGCGATCGGCATCTACATCGGCGGCTCGGACCGCGCGTGCGCGCAGCCCAATCTCACCCGCAGGTGGCTGAGACGGGAGACCCGCGCCGGCTGGCACTTCATGCCGATGTATGTCGGTCCGCAGGCGGACTACGGTGAGCTCAGCTCGCCGGCCCAGCAGGGAATCGCGGCGGGTACCGACGCGGTCGCGCAGGCCGAGCTGCTCGGATTCAGGCCGGGGACGCCGCTCTATTACGACATGGAGGCCTATCCGCCCGGCCAGACCACGGCGGCGCTGACCTTCGAGTCGGCCTGGACGGTTACGATCCATCAGCTGGGCTACTCGTCCGGCGTGTACTCGAGCTCAGGGTCCGGCATCGACGACCTCGCCCAGCAGTACTTCACCGGCGCCTACGCGATGCCCGATGTCATCTACGACGCGCTATGGAACGGATCCGCTGACACCGTCGACCCGGTCTTCGGGCCCGGCGAGTGGGTCGGCCACCGGCGGCTGCACCAGTACAGCGGCAATACCACGCAGTCCTTCGGCGGCGACATGATCAACATCGACCAGGATTACCTGAACGTGCGCCTGCGCGCGGTCAACGGCGCTGGCACATCGGAAGCGTCCCCGTCCGTGCGGGGCGGCGGCGGGATCGTGGATGTCTTCTACCGAGGGGCCGGCGACCGGCTCTGGCAGGCCAGGTACCAGCCAGGCGCGGGCTGGGCGGCGCCGCTCGACCTGGGCGGGTCAGTCGGCTCAGGGCCGACGGCGGTGCGGCCTGGCGGAGGCCAGCTCGAGGTCTTCTATCAGGGCACAGACGGTGACCTGTGGCAGGCTGCCTACCGCCCCCGAAAGGGCTGGGGGCAGGTGCGGCTGCGGCGGATGGGCACGCTCGGCGGAGCTCCCACGGCCGTCGCGGGGCCCGACGGCGTGATCGACGTGTTCTGGACGGGATCCGCCGATCGTCAGCTCTGGCACGCCAGGTTCACGCCAGGCCGCGGCTGGAGCGGTCCGCAGCGGCTGGGCGGCAGCCTGGTTGGCAGCCCCTCGCCCGTAGAACCGCTGCCCGGCAGGATCAAAGTCTTCTGGGAGGGCGCCGACCAGCGGCTGTGGCAGGTGACCAGCAAGGGCTCAGCCTGGAGCAAGCCGGCCCGGCTGGGAACGCGGCGGCTCGGCGGCTCCCCGACGGCGGCACCCGAGCCGGATGGAGCGGTCGATGTGTTCTGGCGGGGCGCTGGCAATGCGGGCCTCTGGCTGGCCGCCGCGTCCGCTGGCGGGCGCTGGTCGGCTCCGCAGGACCTGGGCGGCCGCGTCTCGCTGGCGCCATTCCCTGTCGCCCCGGCCTCCGGCGTGATCCGGGTTTTCTGGCGGGGCCGGGATGGCAGGCTCTGGCTGGCCGTCCACCGGCCTCGAACCGGCTGGCTGGCGCCTGCCCCGGTGTCGATGGGGAGGCTGGGCTCGGCGCCGGTCGTGGCCATCGGCGGCCACGCGAGGAACGTTGACGTCTTCTGGCGGGGCAGGGGTGGCGCGCTCTGGTCGGCCTCGCTTCATGGCGGAGGCAAGTGGGCGGGGCCGGTGCGGATCGGCGGCTAGTTGGAGATCACGCTCGACGGCTTGCGCCACTCGATCGTCGGGATCATGGCCTCCGGCCTGGCCCGGTGCGCGTACCGCTTGGTGATCTCGAACAGCGATTCGATCAGCGTGTCCGAGAGCAGCCGCGGCTCAAGGCCCAGCTCGACCAGCCCGGAGTGCACCACGTTGTAGTGGTGGTTCTCCAGCTCGACCCGCGGGTTCTCGACGTGGCAGATCGTGACCTCGTCGGGGCAGGCCCCGGCGATCGTGTCGGCCATCTCCTGTAGCGACATGAGTTCGGTGATCTGGTTGAACACCCGGAACTCGCCCCGGTCGGCGGGGTTCTCGCAGGCCAGCTGGATGCAGCGGACCGTGTCCCTGAGCTCGATCAGGCCGCGGGTCTGCGTCCCGTTCCCGTACACCGTCAGCGGTCTCCCCAGGACTGCCTGGATAACGAACCTGTTCAGCACCGTGCCGAAGACAGCGTCGTAGTCGAACCTGGTCGCCAGCCGGTCGTCCCTGGCGGTCTCCGCTGTTTGCTGGCCGTAGACGACGCCCTGGTTCAGGTCGGTGGACCGGATCCCCCAGATCCGGCAGGCGAACTCGATGTTGTGGCTGTCGTGCACCTTGGAGAGGTGATAGAAGGAACCCGGGCGCTTGGGATAAAGCACCCGGTCAGTGCGCCCCTTGTGCTCGATCTCGAGCCAGCCTTCCTCGATGTCGATGTTGGGGGTGCCGTATTCGCCCATCGTGCCGAGCTTGACCAGATGAATCTCGGGATTGATCTCGGCGATGGCGTAGAGCAGGTTCAGGTTGCCGACCACATTGTTGACCTGCGTGTAGACGGCATGCTTTCGGTCGACCATCGAGTACGGCGCGGCGCGCTGCTCGGCGTAGTGCACTACCGCGTCGGGAGCGAAATCCCTGACAATGTGGTAGGTAAAGTCGGCGTCGGTGAGATCGCCTACGTAATAGCCAATCGCCTGGCCGGTCAGGTCATGCCACACGCGGACGCGCGTCTGCAATGACTCGATCGGGACCAGGCTGTCGACGCCCATCTCGAAGTCATACGACCGGCGGGCAAAGTTGTCGGCGACGGCCACCTGGTGGCCGGCCCCAGACAGGTGCAGCGCCGTTGGCCACCCCAGGTAGCCGTCTCCGCCCAACACCAAGATCTTCATGATCTTGCTCCGCCCTGTGGTCCGTAATCGTCGTAGATTTATACCTGACCTTGGCCGACTTCGCCGTCCGGTCGGCGTCGCAGGCACTGCGCTGCTATAAATGCATCGGACGCGTCACGCTACGCCGGGCCGGTCGCCAAGGGTGAAACCCTGAGAGGACTGCCTCACCGTCCCCACCGGGCGCTCCCGTACTCTGTAAGTTGTCTCCCCCCAGCGAAGCGCCGCTGTCAACCTAGGACACCCATGACTATGGCACCACCCAAGATCGTTAGGGTTGTGTGGCTGCTGCTTCCCGGATCGTTGCGGCGATGGCTCCGCACCAATACCGGCAATCGATTCATGCGGTTCGTGCCCGTGTCACTCGCGGCCGTGGCCACCAGCCAGCTGACGCTGGCGCTGCTGGTCGGCCTTTCGCACCTGAGTGCCGGCACATCGGCGGTGATTGCCTCGATGGTCGGCGCGGCGGTGAGTTACGTGCTGAGCCGCTGGGCGTGGGAGCGCAAGGGCAGGCCGCACGTGCTCAAGGAGACCTTGCCGTTCTGGGCCGTCGCGGTCGGCAGTTGGATCGTCCTGGGCGTGGTGAGTCACTTCGCGAGCGTCTGGGCCGTTTCGATGGGCCTTGGCCACTGGCAGCGTGTCGCAGTGGTGAACGCGGCCTATCTCATGGCGAACTGCGTGACTTTCGTTACCAGGTTCGTCATCTTCCATTATGTGCTATTCGCGGATCGAGGGTCCAAGGTCTCGCCCGGCTCCCCGGCCGGCACCTCCGCCTTCACCGGTCCCGACGGCGAGCCAGTGCCCGTTGCGGCTGCCCGGGGCAGGTCAGCGCCCGGTGCCGACCGGGACCTGCGCGCCCGGCCGTGACGCTCGCGCCACCAGGTGCCTGCGATCACGCCGGCAAAGTGCAGCGCGTAAAACGTGTTGCGCCCCTTTTTGCTCTCGCCGACCCTGCGCTTGTGGATTGTCGCAGGCACCTCCGCCACCCGGAATCCTCGGGCGATGACGGCGATCAGGAGCTCGGCCGACTGGTACTGCGGCTGCTCAAGCTGAACCGAACCGGTGACCTCAGCACGCATGGCCCGGAGCCCGAAGGCGGGGTCGGTGATGCGCTTGCCCGCAAGCACGCTGATGACCAGGGCAAATACCCGGACGCCGAGGCGGCGTACCGGATCCGTGGTCTCCTCGCTGCCGAGCGCACGCGATCCGGTCACGAAGTCCGCCCGCCCGGCCAGGATCGGCGCGAGCAGCCTCTCGATCTCCGCGGGGTTGTACTGACCGTCTGCGTCGGTCGTCACGATGTAGCTGGCGCCGCCCTCGCGGGCGATGCGGTAGCCGAGCCGCAGCGCGGCGCCCTGGCCGCGGTTGACCGGCACGTCGCAGACCAGGGCGCCCGCCTCGGCGGCCTCCTTGGCCGTGCCGTCGGCGGCGCCGTCGCTGACCACGATCTTCGCGGCGGCTAGCCCGGCGACGGTCTCCGGCAGGGCCGCGAGGACGGTGCCGACGGAGCCTTCCTCGTTGAAGGCGGCGATCACAATGGCCAGCGGGGGCAGCGCGGTGGCGAGCGCGCCATATTGGTCGGTGAACGCGCGGATGGCGGCGCTATCGATGCTCTCGTCCCTGGAGCGCGCGGGTGTCACTGGGCCGCCTCCGAGAATTCTGGCCAGACGGTCGCCAGGCCGGACTTGAGATCATGCGCCGGCTCGTAGCCAACTGCCCGGGCGGCGGTGATGTCAACGATCACCGCCGGCATCTCGCCGGGCTTGGCCTGGACATGCTCGGCGGGAAGGTCCGCACCGGTGACGGCGCGGGCGGCGGCCAGGATGTCGTTGACCGACACCGATTCTCCTGAACCGAGGATGAGCGGGCCGCTGTAGGCCGCCCGAAAGGCCGCCAGGGTGCCCGCGACGATGTCGTCGACGTGCACCAGGTCGCGGACCTGGGTGCCATCGCCGTAGACCTGAACGCCGTGGCCGCCGGCGGCGGCGCGCATCAGCCTAGGTATCAGGCTGTCTTTCTCCTGCATGCCAGGACCATAGACGTTGGAAAACCGCAGCGCACTGCAGGTCATGCCATAGCTTGCGGCGTAGGCGCTCAGCAGCATCTCGCCGGCCGCCTTGGTCGCCCCATAGGGCGTGAGCGGGCGCAGCGTAGCCTGCTCGGTGATCGTCGCGGTTCCCACGTCGCCAGTCACCGCGTTGGTCGAGGCGAGCACGAAGGTGCCGACACCGTGCAGGCGGGCCTGCTCAAGCAGGCCCGCGGTAGCGTCCACGTTGAGCCGGTATGTCCCCGCCGGGTCATCCACCGACAGCAGCACTCGGGTCACCGCCGCCAGATGGAACACGGCGTCGGTGCCTGGCTGGATCGCCCGGGCTACGACCGACGGATCGCGCAGGTCGCCGAGGATGGTACGGACCTGGCCGCCCGGGAACGGCCGCAGGTCCGCCACGGTGACATCGGCACCGGCGTCGAGCAGCGCGCGGACCAGGCGCCGCCCGATGAAGCCGGACCCGCCGGTTACCAGAACCCGGGCACGACTCTCGTCCGCCATGGATGCTCCATTCAGATAAGTACAGTTACCTTGTCACGGGCGACCGGCCTAACCGAGCTAACCGGATCTCACCTGCGGCCAGCCTGAACGCCGCCGCAATAATCGCTGAACACCGCCGGGTACCGGGCCAGCCCGCCCCGCGCAGCGAAGGCCCCGACGTGCCCCGTCAGTGTATCGGCGGACCTGGATATCCTCGCGTGCCAGGCCCGGGACTGCCGGGACAAACTGCAGCGGGCGGCGAACAGGCCAGCGGGCGGCCGTGGCGTGACGGACTTACCGTGTCCTTGGGGCGCGCGCCTGCTAACGTGCCCGGAGCACGCGATATGCCCTGCGGCCGAGGTCGGCTCGAGGAGGTGGCTGCGTGATTCCCAGGCCCGACGATGTGGCCGCCAGCGCGGATGGCGCAGATCGGCTGGACGAAGAGTCGTACCGGATCCTGCGGTCCCGGATTGACCTTTCCCGGCTGCCGCGGTTCAGCAGGGACGTCACCGAGTGGGTGATCCACGCGAGCGCTGATTTCGATTACGCCACCGACCTGGTCTGCGATGAGCAGGCACTCGAGTGGGCCGTCACCGCGCTGGCCGATGGAGCGCCGGTGATCGTCGATGCCGCCATGGTCGCGGCCGGGATCACCGGCTGCCCGGTGATCTGCAAGCTCGACGAGCCATTGACCCGGCGGCTGTCCCGCACAGCTGGCCTCAGCAGGCCCGCGGCGGCCGTGAGGCTGGCATTCGGCCAGGTTGGTCCGGGCGCGGTGTGGGTGGTCGGCTGTGCGCCCAGCGCCCTCGAGGAGATCCTCAGCAGGGGCGTTGAACCCGCCTTCGTGGTCGGCATGCCGGTCGGCTTTGTCGGCGCAGCTGAGGCCAAGGACGCACTACGGGCCAGCGGGCTGCGCTCGATGAGCAATGTCTCGGAGAAAGGCGGTGCAGCCGTGGCCGCGGCGGCGTTCAACGCGCTGCTGCTCTC
>Ga0187879_10000511_pt1 | contig 25522 bp, 18 predicted proteins | sample June2016WEW_19_1_FD_132423 | JGI IMG/M metagenome (GOLD analysis project Ga0187879, IMG submission 132423) | Peatland microbial communities from SPRUCE experiment site at the Marcell Experimental Forest, Minnesota, USA - June2016WEW_19_10 | ecosystem: Environmental > Terrestrial > Soil >... | reverse complement strand
TTGCCGAAAAGATCGACACGCTTGATGCGCTGGCCGCCGCGCAGGACCGTTCGCGCAGCTATCTCATCAACGAGGCGATCACCAACTACATCGATCTGCACGCCTACCAGGACGCGCTGGTTCGCAAGGGGATTGAAGAGATGCGGAAAGGCCGTGTCGTAAGCCATGAGCAGATCGTAAAGCGGCTCAAGAGGGCTGGGCGCGCACGCCGATGATCGAATGGACCGAGCAGGCGACCCGGCAACTGGATCAGGCTCATGATTACATCGCGCTCTCGAACAGCGAGGAGGTTGTCGCCCGGATCACGATGCAGATCGTGACCAGCGTTCAACAGCTCGCGACATTCCCCATGTCCGGCAGATCAGGCCGGGTTCCGGGTACTCGTGAGTTGGTTATTTCGAATACGCCCTTCATCGCGGCCTACGCCATCGATCAAGACCGCATCGTGATCCTCGCCGTCTACCACGGTGCACAACAATGGCCGGAGGTCTTCTAAGCACAGAGAACTGCACGGTTCTAACTACTTCGACAGCAAGGACGCACTCCTTGCCGCCGCGCTCAATGCTCAGCATGAGCAGGTGCTGACACGTATCCAGCGCTCCGCTAGGCCGGGCAAGTCACGCATCTTTGGTAGCAGCGCCTGGTCGCCAAGCAGAAGGCCAGGGTCAAACACCCATGATCTGGGCGGGAAAGACCTCGCTCTCCATTACTTCCACCGCCGGGTTGGAAGAGTGCATTGGTAAACGACGATATGCTACAATGCTTACAAGAGTTACAACTCGGAGATCGTCATGAGATCAACCCATTCGATGGTCATCAGCATGCGCCTGCCAGCAGACAGCGGAAAGCGTCTCAAACGCATGGCAAATCGGCATGGATGGACCCCCAGCGATGCCAGTGCACGCCTGGTGGAGGAAGGCTTGCGCCGGTCGGAATTTGGATTCATCGACTTTCGAGACTCGCCGGCGGGCCGGCAAGCCTGCCTGCAAGGGAGCACGCTCGCCGTATGGGAGGTCATGCTGCTCGTTCACAGCTATAAGAAAGATGTGTCGGCCGTAGCGCGACATCTCAAGTGGCCAGAAGTGAAAGTCCAGGCAGCGGTCAACTATGCGGATGCGTTTCCCGAAGAAATCAATGCGGCAATGGCTGAGAACGAGGCGACGGATTTTGAAGCTCTGAAGCGCATGTTGCCGCAGGCCACCGAATTCGTTCCCAAGAGAGCGGCGAAAAACGGAAATGCTCAAGCTTCTTCTCGATGAGCACATCTCACCGGACGTAGCGAATGCTCTGCGTCGCCGCCATCGCGCGATGGAAGTTCGCTCTATGGTGGAATGGGAAAATGGACATTTCCTGGGACAGGAGGACTCCGCTTGTTTGCGAGCAGCCGCCGCCCAGGGGTTAACGCTGGTTACTTATGACCGGAGGACGATTCCTCCCCTGCTCAAGACCTGGGCGGAAGAAGAGCGAACGCACGGCGGCGTGATTTTTGTGGACGAAAAAACAATTTCGCCCGCGGATATCGGCGGTTTGGTCTGGGCCTTGACCAGACTGGCAAAAGAAACTGGGAATTGGGACTGGACCAATAGAATCTATTTTCTGCGGCGCTGATGCCAATCGCCTAGATGGGATCGTGAAGACAAACCTTTCAGGCTTTCGGCGGGAGGCGAGACACTTAGCGAATCGCTGCCGAGGAACGACCGCTGCACGCCGCGATGTAGGGATCCAGCGCGCCGCCGATCTTATCGAATATGAGGGGCAGGGGTGCATTTTTGAGCGTGCCCTGACGCACCTTGCTGTACTGGGCAGGCAGGAAGTCGCTCAGCATTGTTTCTGGGATGCCGCGGGCCTCGAGGTTTGCAATTAGGCTCTCAACTGCGTGTTGCACCGCAGGATCGGTCCAGTAATAGCGGATGCGATCGCTGTAGCTGTGAATACGAAGACGGTGCTCCTCCTGCGGGTTACCTCCATAGTGTTTCTGCCACTGGTCCGGTTGCTGAAGCATCACACGTTCGATTACTTCGCGCAGTCTCGATTGCTGCGCGGGCAGGATGCATTGCTCCTCGATCGTTGTGAGAGCAAAGAGCGCCTGGCGCATTGCATATGTGAGGGCGGGTCCAACCTTCAGGATGGCAAAGCCGCCGCGGACCAGCTCCGCCAGCGCCTGCGGCCTCTGGTAATCCGTGGAATGCGCTTCGAATATGAGTCCGGGGTGACTGCGCAAAACCTGGCATAGAGATTCTGCCTGCGAAGGCTCATAGTCCGTCACACTCTCGTGGCTGAACTCGACACCGGGCTGGACGACGAGCGCGATCACTCTTTCCCATGCGGTGTGGAGGCCGGCTGCGGCGAAGGCCTGACGATGCGCCAGGATTGCCTGCTCGGCGGCCTTGCGGCTGGTGATGGCAATGGCTGTCTCTCCTACGGCGCCGCCGGGAGTGGGTACCTCCGTCCCGATCACGTAGACCGGCTGGTGTTCCTGGGAGGACGATTCCGCTGTGCTGCAAAGAAAGGCTGCACGCTTTGCAATCGTTTCATCGGGAAGAGGATTCGGATCGCCTGCGCAGGGCATGCTCGTGTCTAGATGGATTTTGTGAAAGCCCTCGCGGACGAAAAGCCGGACCATATTTGCGGCATGGCTGATCGCCTGCTCCGCGCCGAGCTCCTGCCAAGGGTGAGGGCCAAGATGGTCGCCACCGAGCAGGATGCGCTCCCCCGGAAAGCCGACTCGTGCAGCAATCTCCTGCACGCGCTCCCGAAAGTCTGCGGGTGTCATTCCGGTGTAGCCGCCGAATTGATTGACCTGATTGCACGTGGCTTCGATCAGCAGCGGGCCATTGCCAATGGGCGTGTGCCGCATGGCGGCTTCAATGACCCAAGGATGCGCCGAACACACGGAGTAGATTCCACGGTATTCTTTGCGGGCGCGGGCCGCAGCAAGTTCCTGTAAGCAGGCAGACATGGACGACTCCAGCGAGGAAGGTGGCCATGGGGCGGCCACTCCCGCAAGGCTACTGGTAAATCCCTATGTTCGCATTCAATATTCAAAGACGCGAAGGCGGGTCCTTTAGGGGCCCGCGGGACTCGTGTTTTGCTCAAGCGCGCTTTTTTGTGTGTGGCGCCGTGGCACACTCAATCTCGAGAGCGTCCGTTGCGAGATTTGTCCCAGCTGAAAATGTGCCACTACAACGGTCGGTTGAGACTACTCGAGTTCCTTATGCGCTCTTCTTCGCGGTGACGGGGTGGAACCATCTCTGCTCCACTTCCTCGCTGCCACAGCGCGGACAGACAACCTTGCCTTCCGTGTATTCAGTAGGAGTCAGCGTCTTTGAGAAGGGGCTATTGCAGGTGTGGCAGAAAAACTCGTAGTGGAGCATGGACCTGGCCCTCCTGCACCACCAGCCAATTGTAGACCCAGCTCGGACGTCGTTCAACGTGAGCAACCAGATTCCGTAAGTGGCCTGATTTCGCGGCTCGATCCGGTCTACGCGGCCTTCACGGTTCTTGATCCTTTTCGTTGGCACGTTCGGAATAGCTCAGAAGAGGCGTCACCCAGATTCAATTCAGCCGCCCCATATCGTCGGTAAAGCTGCACTGCGGGAGCTCTTATACAGCCAATCTCGCGTCTGGCCTTGGCGCCCCGGCATCGACCTCGACCAGTAGTGAAAAAGAGAGGCCCAAGTTCATCTCTTTCGATCGCAACCATCCTCTTCTTCCTCCGCGTCTCGCTCTTGCACCTCGCGGTTCCACGCGATTGCCGCTCTATCCGCGTCACCAGGAGTCCTACCCTCGGCTAGCTGGGCGTCGGCAACCGGAATCGCCCGTGTCACTCGATGCCGCTCGGTCACAGGTCGTTGTGATCCCGCTCACTGACGCTGTCCTCTCCCAGAGATAACATTGCGGCCAATGTGAAACCACTATGCGCTGCATTGAGCGCGGCCGGTAGAAAAAACGCCGCCCGTCGTTGCTATTGGTTCGTCTGTCCATCGCTATTTCCCCAAATTTTGCTTAGGAGACCATCCATGAGTCGTAATTGTCTGACGAAACCCACTCGAATGACCGCGGGGCTGCTGACCGCCCTGCTGTTCGCGATTCTGTCTGTTCCACTCGGTGCCACAACGGCGCCCGATTCCCGTGTTGGACAAGGTCTTGGCCCCGCCTACGACGCGGCCCATGAAACCACTCTCAATGGAACCATCCAGGAAGTCGTTACCAAACACGCGATCGGCAGTCCGGCAGGGATGCATCTGCTGGTATCCGGTCCGGAAGGCATGGTCGATACGCACGTCGGATCTTACCTCAGTAAGCAAACAAAAGAAGCCCTGGAAATCGGAGCCCCGGTTCGGATCGTCGGGGCCATGGTGTCGCTGCACGGGAAAGAATATCTCTACGCCCGCGAACTCACCGTCGGCGGCCATACGGTCACGGTGCGCAGTAAACACGGAGCGCTGGTAACCGTCCACTCGTCGCGCACGACGCGTTCCAGGTCAGGCAGCAAGAGCGGCAAGACCGCGCAGAATGGGAAGGAACTATGAACCGCAAAACTTATGCGAGCATTCTCGGTTTAGTTTGCCTGGCCTTAGGTTGCCTGACGAGCTGCGGCGGCGGCGGCAGTTCGAGTTCGACACCGCCTCCTCCAACGATATCGATCACAGAGACCAGCGGAACCGGGCAAAGCGCGACGGTCGGCAATCCGTTTACCAATGCGCTGGTGGTGACGGTGATGAAGGGCAGCACGCCGGTAAGCGGGACGACGGTAACGTTCACGGCTCCGGCGCAGACGGGGGCGAGCGGCACCTTCGCGGGTGGAGCGAACACAGCCACGACCAACGCGAGTGGTGTGGCCACCTCGGTGGCGTTCACCGCGAATACGATTGCTGGTGCCTACACGGTGATCGCCTCGACTACAGGAACCACGCAGACGGCCACTTTCAACCTGACGAACAACGCGGGACCTCCGGCAACGATTGCGGCGACGAGCGGAAGCGGGCAAAGCGCTGCGGTCCTCTCGCCGTTTGCGAATCCGCTGGTGGCGACTGTGTCGGACCAGTACGGTAACCCGGTGAGCGGGGCGTCGGTGACGTTCACGGCTCCGGCGCAGACGGGAGCGAGCGGCACCTTCCACAACGCAACGGGTACGGAAACGGATACGACGGTCGCGAACGGCACGGCTACCTCGTCGACGTTCACCGCGAATGCGAACGCCGGCCCTTATACGGTGACAGCTACGGTGGCAGCATTATCGGTCAACTTCACCGAGACGAACACATCGGCGGCCGAAACCATCGCGGCGACGAGCGGAGGCGGACAAACTGCCGTAATCAACACAACGTTTTCAAATCCGCTGGTAGCGACGGTGACGCAGGGCGGAGTAGGGGTAAGCGGCGTTTCGGTAACGTTTACAGTGGTTGCGGGGGCGTCCGGAGCGAGCGGCACATTCGCCACAACTGGAACTACGGATACGGAGAAGACGAACGCGAGTGGCGTGGCTACCACCTCGCAAATATTAACAGCGAATGCGACGGCTGGCGGGTTTACGGTGACGGCTACGGGCCAAGGAGTGACGGGGACAGCCACCTTCACTCTGACGAACACTGCCACTGCCTTAGCCTTGACTCCCGGCAACTACGTGTACCAGATGTCTGGATTCGACGGTAACGATAGCTACTATTCCGTTGCCGGGGTCTTCACCCTCGCAAGCGACGGAGCCACCATCAACGGCGGCGAGCAGGACTTCACCGACTATTACTGGCAGGCGAACGACACAAACCTTACCGGCACCGTAGCTCCTAGCGGCGACGGAACCGGCAACTACACTATAACCATCAACACCTTAGACCCCTGCATCGGTGAGGGTGCTGAATTGCTGGACGGTGCGTGCGCCGGCACCGGCGATGGCGTCGAGACTCTGACCGCCGCGCTGGTTTCGAACTCGAAGGCTGCGTTTGCCGAATTCGACACGTGGGCCGTCTCCAGCGGAACGTTGGAATTGCAGAACCCCGCTCAAATCGCCGCACCGTCAGGCGGCTACGCCTTCGCCGTTGGCGGCATCGATTATAACGGGCTTCCACTCGCTATCGGCGGCATCCTTAAAGTCGACAGCCCCGGGGCAATCTCGGGGAGCGACAGCATCTTCGACGCGAATGATGACTTCTCCGGCAACACTTTCGCGGCCGAGATTTTCGTCGCCAACGAGAACACGGTTATGGGGCCCGACTCCCTCGGCCGGGTCACGTTCACGCTGACCCCCGCCGATCCCACGGGCACCTTCGACCAGATGATTCTGGAGGGTTACATAGTGGATGCGACTCACATGCAACTGGTCGAATCCCTCGACTTAAACTACGGCATCACCGGCGGCACGGCTTACAGCCAAGGGGCGAACACTGGGAACTTTAGTTCTAGTTCCGTCTCTGGCAACAGCTACGTGGCCGGAATGACTGGCACCGACGTCAATGGTGCCTTCCAAGCTGCCGGCCTGCTTACGGCAGGTCCGACCAGCTTTACCGGTTTCGTCAACTACAACGACCTTACCGGAACCACAGTGCAAGCCCCGGATCCCGTCACGGAAGGATCGGACACTTACACAGTGGATTCCACCGGACGAGTATCGATACCCGGCATGACCGACGGCGTCATTACCTTTAACCAACAGCTCTATCTGGACGGAAACGGCCACGCGCTGGCAATCACCCTGGACAATAACGATGTACTCGGCGGTCTTGCCTACCAGCAAACCGGCGGCGGTTCATTCACCGCTGGCTCTTTCAACGGCACCTACGCCATGAATGTTGGTGGCGCGCTTGTGTACGAGGGCAGCGAATACGAGTTCAACGGCGTCGGCCCGGTCACGTCTGGCGGAGCTGGAAGCTTCTCTGGATCCGCTGACCTCAACTGGTTCTTCACTGACCTTTACACGGATTTTACCGTGAACGGCGCCTACACCGCTAATTCCAACGGAGTCTTTACCGGCACCATCACCGGCCTGGACATCAACGTTCCCAGCAACAATGACGCGTTCGTCTTCTACCTGGTCGACACGACAAAGGCCGAAGTGATCGAAGTCGATCCCAACCAGCTAACCTTCGGCTACTTCCTGGGGCCGCAGTCAGCACCGTAGTCCTCGAAAGACTTACTGCATTCTCAGTGGCGCACTCCGGTGCGCCACTTTTTTCTGGTTAGCGTACGCCCCATGCTGTTCGGTCACAGGTCGCAGTGATCCAGCTCACTGACGCTGTCCTCTCCCAGAGGTCACACTCCCGCTGAAGAGCGCCGCAACAGATGGAAAAGTGAGGCTCAATGCCAGCAATGAAAAAACTATGGCTATCGTTCGTCCCGCTCATTGCTGTGCTTGGAGTGGCTTGGCTGGCGCCCGTGCCCGCCCGGGCGCAAGAACTTTATTGCAAACCTTGCTGGCATAGCTTCGGCGAGGTTCAGATCGGCAGTTCCACTTCCTACTCCTTCCAGCTCACCAACACCGGCGGCAAAACGCTGCAGATCACTTCCGCGTCGGAGCAGGGGAACGCTTTCTCATTCGGCAATCTCCCATTGCCAGTGAACATCCAACCCGGGGAGAGCGTCGAGTTAACCGTCATCTTCACACCGACGGCCAAAGGGTACACCGACGGCATTCTCACACTGGCGAATAATTCTCGATATTCACCGCGTAGAGTGCTTGTGACGGGGTTCGCCGTCTCCCCCTCCGGCGCCGAACTCGACGTGAATCCTGCGACTCTCAATTTCGGTAACGTCACAGTGGGATCGAGTGCCACCCTGCAAGCTACCTTCACGGCCAAGAATGCCTCCGTAACTATTTCCTCAGCCCCGTCAACGAGCTCGGAGTTTGCCATCCTCGGGCTCAATCTGCCGATAACCATTCGTGCTGGACAAAGCCTTCCCGTCACGATTCAATTCGCCCCGAACGGCGCCGGCACGGCCTCCGCCCAAGCGGGACTCGTCAGCAATGCGGCGAACTCACCAACGGTGGAACAGGTGACCGGTACGGGCGTAGCTCAAACTTCCTATAACGTCTATCTTTCCTGGGATGCAGGGGGCGGGAATCCGGTGGGATACAACGTGTTCCGCGGCAACGCACAGGGAGGCCCATATCAGCAGATCAATGCCGCGCTCGACGCTTCGACCAATTACACCGACTATACGGTTGTCGCCGGGACGGCCTACTACTACGTCACCACTGCGGTGAACACCCAGGGGCAGGAAAGCACCTATTCAAGTCCAGTCGAAGCCGTGATACCGTAACGGCCGGGATTGCGGAGATTGTCATTGCCATATGGCAGAAATCCTGTTTAATCGACATCAACTTCAAGATGCCCTTCTGTCATCCTGCTCTACGCCGGTATCGAAGGGGGCGTGCTAATGCGAATGCCGGCAAATTCCGGGTCTCGTCGAGTTCTTCTGTTCTCGGTCTTACTTCTTTTCGTTGTCGTCGCCTTTGCTCCAGGCCAGGCTCGCCAGCAGGTTGCCGATAAGAGCGCTCAATCCGCCAACCCACCCGTGGCCAGTCCGCCTTCATCCGATACTTCCAAGTACGTGGGGGCGGAGACCTGCAAGACCTGTCACGAGGAAATTTACAACGCCTGGGAGAAAACGCCGCACTGGAAGACCACACTAAATAAGGAGCCCTCGCGCCAAGGTTGCGAGGGCTGCCATGGTCCCGGTGCGGACCACGTGGCCGGTGGCGGTGACAAGACCAAGATATACGTGTTCGAGGACCACTCACGGCAGCAAACCAGCGCGCGCTGTCTGACCTGCCACGGCGAAGGTCACGAGCAGTCGCATTTTATCGAATCCGTCCATGCCAGCAGCGAGGTCGGCTGTCTCGACTGCCACTCTCCCCATCACGCCAAGGAAAAACAGCACTTGCTGGTGCAGAGCCAGCCCCAGCTGTGCTACGGATGCCACACTCTGCGGCCAAGTACTGGTCGCCCGAAGGACCAATAACTCAGACGGAATGTGACCAGTTGCGATGCGGATCTCTACCTTGCCTTTGGAGGGCTTTCTCGGGTCCAAGCAGTGGTGGCGGCGAGACTAGGTCAATTTGGCGGGCAGTCGAGAAGCGGGTGGCGCGCTCAGGCGAGTTCCTGTGTATGAAGTTTTCTACTTCGGTCTCTTTACTCCGCCTTTACATTCGTCATCTGTTTCAAGGACTGCGTTATCTGAAAGTAGTATCGCATTCGTGATTCCTTTCTTCATATCTTCCTTCGCGTGTCTCTGGCAGTTTAGATAACCTGCTAAATGAATATCTAAATCTTCCTTGCCAAGAACGACAGTCCCGGTGAAGTATATCTCCTCTTCAGTTCTTGTCATAACAAGTAACTTTAAGAATGCAGCATCCCCAGCAGATCGATGTGCTTCATCCAATGCTAGACCAGCCCTTCTTTCGATCGCATCCATCCTCTTCTTCCAATCATCAATCACAGCGCTGCATTCCTTCCTTGTCGGATCTTCGCATCGATCAGCCAAATCTTGTGCTTCCTCAAGATACGTTAAACCAACTCCTCGCATATAGTTTGAGATTGGGAGGTGTTTAGGTTTTGCTTGGCTTACCGCGCTCATCGTCAGCATTGCTGCCAATACTGCTGCCTTTATCATCTTCATTCCGCTTTCCTTCTTTGCAGAGATTCTATCCCGAGGCCGGATCAATCTTGCACAGGCTAGCGACCCGAATGGCGTGGAGGGTGTGCAATGCGCCATTCGTCAATCTCATGCTCGGCCTCGGCGATTTGCGGGGGTGTAAGCAATTTTCGAAGTTCTTGTGCGGTTGCAGTGCTCTCCTTCACCGCGTCCTGTGCGTCCTGTGCCAGTACTAACCACTTGTAGGCGGACACGAGACTCGTTCCATCGCCGCGGTCGGAGGCAAGCAAGCGTCCCAGGCGGTATTGCGCCTCGGCGATTCCATAATTCGCGGCCGCTTCATAGTATTTCGCGGCGGAAGCGGCATCGACCGGCCCGCCTTCTCCCGTCTCTAACATCTTCGCCAGCAGGAATTGGGCATAGGGGTGGCCCCGGTCTGCCGCAGGAGTCAGCCAACGCCGCGCTTCTTCGAAATCCCGCGGAACCCCCTGCCCCAGCAAATATCGCGCTCCCAACCCAAATTGACCCTCGCGCTGTCCCTGGTCGGCCGCCTTTCTGTACCAGTCGACGGCTTGCGAATAATCCAGTCGGCCGAGCTTCTTATCTACGAAGATGTCGCCTAATTCCACCTGCGCGATTGCATCGCCCAGAGCGGCAGCCTTTCTTAAGCAGACGATGGCTTCATCGACATTGCTGCCATGCTCGGCGCGTAAGTCCGACTTTGCCAGTTCGAGCATCGCCGAAACCGAGCCCTGGTCTGCGGCCTTGCTCAGCCAGAGGGTGGCCTGGGTATCATCCTGTGGCAGGCCTTCACCACGGTGGTAAAGGGCGGCGAGATTCAACTGGGCGGTTGCGTCGCCCGCCTCTGCAGCACTGCGGAACCAAGTCGCCGCCTTAGTGGCGTCCTTTGGGACTCCATCGCCCGTGGAGTACATCAGCGCGAGGTCGTTGGCCGCCTCCTTCGATCCTTGCTCCGCCGCCTTGGTGTACCAGGAAACGGCTTGTGCTTTGTCCGGCGGCGCCCCGAAGCCCCACTGACAGAAGATTCCCATCGCTTCCTCAGCCGCGACAAAGCCGCGATTCGCGGCGTGCTGCAGTAGGCGACGTGCTTCCGCATCGTCCATCTTGAGCAACTTGCCGACATGGTAGGCGAGCCCCAGTGTGGTTTCAGACTCGGGGTCGCCAGCTTGGGCCTTAACTTCCAGCGGCTCCAGATCGAGAACAGTCAAAGCTCCCGCTTTGTCGAGAAGCGAATAAGCGGTGGGCTGGACGGCTGCCGTGCTCGCAATTCGCGAAGGTGGCGGCACGCTGGGCATTGGAGGCGCGGCGCCTGCGGATTCGAGCGCCACTCGATCGGTTTTGAAGACAAGCGGCGCAGTTGGCATCGGTGGCACCACCTCCCCAGACTTGGGCGCCGTTCGATCCGATCCGAGCACAACTGGCGGCGCGCTTGGCATTGGCGGCACCACATCCGCGGACTTGGCGGCGAGTGGCTGCCCGTTCGCCGCTGGTTTGTTTCCACCGCTTGCCAGAGAAGAACGGTGGGTACCTTCGTCTCCGCCAAGTTCGATGATGAGTTTGTTTCCGATTGACCTGAGATTGACGACCAGCTTTTTTCCGGCAATGGCGCGCTCGCGATTCTGCGCGGACCTGAGATCGATGACCACTCTTGCTTTGGGCGGAGCAACGCTGAATTCGGAAGTCCTCACGGCAAGGACAAAGTCGCCATTTACCATCAGGCGTTGGCCTGGATGGGTCAGCTCACATCCAGGAAAATCGAATGCAAGCCGGTCCGGATGCTCGAGCCTGCTCACGTGAGGTTGCACCAGCTTATTGAACGTGACTTCCACATCAGCACCGTCAGCGCGTTCGGCGATCGATATGGCACTGATTACACAGAACGAATTGCGCGATCCGGAACCAGCGGTATCTTGGGCGTTGGCGGGCGGCGCAGCCAAGCCAGCCAAAAGAAATATAAGCGATATTGAACCGATACGCATTGCTGCGGTGGAGTCTGCCCGTTTTTGCTGCGCTGTCTCGGGCACTTCGCGGTCGTGATCTGATCCGGACACTCCGGAAGCTTGGCTGCCGAGTCGAACTTCTAGGGCATCCGGCATGAGCAGCGCGATATTCGACCCTGTTTCCGACAAGTACCGCTCCAACCTTCCTGGTGATGCAGAAGAAAAACCGCCCGAGAGTTCGAGCGGCTAAACGGCCACATTGCATAAGGTCACTGTCCCGGTGGCAGTTGACCTAGTTGTACGGTGGCGATGCGAAGGGAACTTACGACCTCGCATCCAGTGTTGGCACGGCGCACTGACCGGTTTGGCCGCTGCTCCAACAGGGTTCACTGGAGCCTTCGGCATGTTCCGATTCGCGATTTGGACAGAATTGCCGATGTAGGCAGACGCGGCAAGTGGGCTTGCGCAACCTTCGGATGATGACCACTCCGAAGAGTGTGTAGAACGCAGCTAGTGGCAATATGACGGGGGAGAGCATGCCGCCTCTTTCCCGAAAAGACTACTATGCCGGCAAACTATTGTCGGTGACGTGGGTCACAGATCGGTTGGCGCTAAACTCGCTGGCCGAGCTAATACTCGAAGTGAATAAGAAGGACCCCAGCAAACGCGACGTCTGTTGCATGTCATAGCAGCGAAGGCTCGTTGAGACAGAAAAAAGCCGCCATCAGGTTTGCGCTGATGGCGGCGAGCAAAGGAGTACGAGGAAACTCAACTTGCGAGAACGTGAACAACCGATCGCTCGTTAGCCGCGCAGCAGCCTGCGCCGCATCGCTCCAGCGATCCCGAGCAGGCCCGTCGAGAGCAGCAACAGGCTGCCAGGTTCCGGCGAGGACAGCGCAGATCCTTTCTGGAAGGCAAAGTGGTTGCCGGCGTCGAAGCGATAATTGAAGCGCGTCCCTTTGACGTCTGTAGTGCTATTGCCAAGCAGGAGTTTTCCAGCCGGCACGCTAACGTGATTCCAGTCATTCGACGTGCGGATGTTGGCCGCGTCATAGTTCACGGGCGTGGCCCTTCCCCCGCTAATCGAGGAATGGTTGGAATAGGCGAAGGCACCACCATGAATGCTGGTGCCGGAGTGAAGAAACGTTGGATTGACCGGCATGGAATTGGCTAGGGCCAGTGTGGAGAACAGGGCTACAACCAGCAACAAGGGAAAGCTGCGGCGCGACATGGGAGATCCTCCAAAAGAAAATTCAAATTCGAACAGTCGAGTTCCCGGCACGTTGTCTTGGAGGGGAGGGCGGAGAGCAATTGTCGCCCTCGGTCCCTGTTCGTGTCAATATAAAAGGACTTCAATCCGGATCACCTTCTTGACTAACCCATTTGGGTACTTGTAAAGAACTCACGACGAGTCAGAGTTCCGCGAACGCCCATAAATTAAGTGGTCTCTATGACCGTCGGCGGCGGCAACAACGGCATTCATCAGTGCCACGTGATCTTGAAACGAATAATTCTTGCAGGAATTGGGGACGCACTTCAGTGAATCTAAATTTTCGCGCAGCGACACTGCCATGAAACTACCAACTTGATGGCAAATTGGATGTGGTGGGTTGGGTGGAGCGATGGCGCGCTCTTATGTAAAAGGTTCACACCAGACAGGTGACCCGACAAGAAAACTGCGAAAATCGTCCGCCAAGGCCGGCCATTTTCCCCCTCGTTCCGCACGCTTCGCATCACCTGGCGACAACTCTCCAGTAAGGGCGGACCGCTTGAGCCTGGTCGCATGAAAACAGTTTTGTGGGACGCTTTTTTGTTATGTCGTCTCGGGATTCCCCTTTGGCACTTAAGGTCCAGAACTATGTCAGTCAATCACATAGGTTCCAAATGCTTCTGAGCTTGCCCCATAACCATTGCCCGCGGCGATGGCGTGGAGTGTAGTGTTCGTCGATATGGTGATCGGGCCCGCGTACTTGGGGGATGATGTCGTCGGCGTTGAGCCGTCAGTCGTGTAGTAGATCGTCACCCCCGGCGTGGCATCAGACATGGTCACCGCTTGCGGCGTGTTATACGTCCCCGAACCGGGCGAGAAGCTCGGAACGAGCGCCGTAATCTGGTAAACACCGAAGGCTTCCGAGCTTGCCCCGTAACCGTTCCCAGCGGCAATGGCGTGGAGCGTACTGCTTGTCGATACCGTGATTGGACCTGTGTATTGCGGGGACGATGTTGTCGGCGTTGAGCCGTCAGTGGTGCAGTAAATCGTCACCCCCGGCGTGGCATCAGATATTGTCACCGCTTGCGGCGTGTTATACGTCCCCGAACCGGGCGAGAAGCTCGGAATGAGCGCCGTAATCTGGTAAACACCGAAGGCTTCCGAGCTTGCTCCGTAACCGTTTCCTGCGGCAATGGCTCCGAGCCTGGTGTTCGTCGAGATGGTGATCGGGCCTGTGTACACGGGAGACGATGTTGTCGGTGTTGAGCCGTCAGTGGTGTAGTAAATCGTCACCCCCGGCGTGGCATCAGACAATGTCACCGCTTGCGGCGTGTTATACGTCCCCGAACCGGGCGAGAAGCTCGGAATGAGCGCCGTAATCTGGTAAACACCGAAGGCTTCATGGCTTGCTCCATAACCGTTTCCTGCAGCAATGGCTTCGAGCGTGGTGTTCGTCGGGATGGTGATCGGGCCCGTGTACACTGGGGACGATGTCGTCGGAGTTGAGCCGTTCGTAGTGTAGTAAATCGTCACCCCCGGCGTGGCACCCGATATTTTCACCGCCTGCGGTGTATTGTAGGTCCCCGAACCGGGTGAGAAGGTCGGCGTCGCCGTCGTGATGGTGTAGACCCCACCCCCGACTGAGCTTGGCGGATAGCCGTTTCCGGAGGCGATGGCGTGGAGCGTGATGGTCGTCGCTATAGTGATCGGGCCCGCGTACACGGGAGACGATGTTGTAGGCGTCGAACCGTCGGTCGTGTAGTAAATCGTCACGCCCGGCGAAGAATCAGAGATCGAAACCGATTGTGGGCCGCTATAACTCCCGGGAGTTGGCGAGAACGTGGGCGTAGCCGCTGTTGCAAACTGGTAGACGCCTGAGCTTACTGAACTCGCTACGTATCCATTTCCTGCGGCAATGGCTTCGAGCGTGGTGTTCGTCGAGATGGTGATCAGGCCCGTGTACACGGGGGACGATGTCGTCGGAGTCGACCCGTTGGTGGTGTAGTAAATCGTCAAGCCCGGCGAAGAATCAGAGATCGAAACCGATTGTGATCCGCTATAAGTCCCGGGTTTCGGCGAGAAGCTAGGTGCGGGCGCCGCAATCTGGTAGACACCGAAGGCTTCGTAGCTTGCTCCATAACCATTGCCCGCGGCGATGGCGTGGAGTGTGGTGCTCGCCGCTATCGTGATCGGAGCCGTGTACTTGGTGGATGATGTTGTCGGAGTTGAGCCGTCGGTCGTGTAGTAAATCGTGACCCCCGGCGTGGTGTCAGACATTGTCACCGTTTGCGGTGTGTTGTAGGTCCCCGAACCCGGTGAGAAAGTCGGTGTGAGCGCCGTAATCTGGTAAACACCGAAGGCTTCGTGGCTTGCTCCATAACCGTTTCCTGCGGCAATGGCTTCGAGCGTGGTGTTCGTCGAGATGGTGATCGGAGCCGTGTACACGGGAGACGATGTTGTCGGAGTCGACCCGTTCGTGGTGTAGTAAATCGTGACCCCCGGCGTGGCATCAGACATGGTCACCGCTTGCGGTGTGTTATAAGTCCCCGAACCCGGCGAGAAAGTCGGTGTGAGCGCCGTAATCTGGTAAACGCCGAAAGCTACTGAGCTCGTGGAATAACCACTTACAGTATTTATGGCGGCGATCGCTTCGAGCGTCGTGTTCGTCGATATGGTGATCGGTCCCGTGTACTTGGGGGATGATGTTGTCGGAGTTGAGCCGTTCGTAGTGTAGTAAGTCGTCACCCCCGGCGTAGCATCCGACATTGTCACCGTTTGCGGTGTGTTGTAAGTCCCCGAACCGGGCGAGAAGGTCGGTATCGCTGGCGGCGTGACTAAAGTCAGCACTGCTGTGTTGCTGGTAATGCCGTCGAAGCTGGCAGTGATATTTGCGTTGCCATATGCCACCCCGGTTGCCACACCAGACGTGCTGACCGTGGCCGCGGCTGGATTCGAAGATACCCAAGTCGCGGTAGGCGTCAGGTTCAGCGTGCTGCCATCGGCGTAATGGCCGGTGGCGGTGAACTGCAGTGTACCGGGGAGCAGAACGGTCGCGCTCGCCGGAGTAACAGCGATCGATGTAAGCGGGGCCGTGACGGTTAGGAAGATCGTGATCGTTTCGGTGGTGCTACCTGAAGTTCCGGTTACCGTGATCGTATGTATTCCGGTAGCTGTCGATAACCCCACAGTCATCGTCATGGTCGAAGTTCCAGCCGCGCTAATTGAGGCTGGGCTGAAACTGACTGTCACTCCGGTTGGTTGACCTGACGCAGACAAGTTAATGGGCGAGTCAAAGCCACCCGTCGCTGTACTTGTAATGGTGGAAGTCCCCGAGCTGCCTTGCACCACCGTTAATGAAACGGGCGACGCAGAAAGGAAGAAACCCGGACCCGGATTTCCGGCAAGTGCGTTGATCAGTCCTGATCCGTTCGGACTTCCCCAGCCACTGGCCAAATCGTAGCCGGTGGTTGCCGAGTAGCCATTGCTGCCACTCGCAACGTCGTGGAAATCGGTGTTGTAGCTTGAGCTTAGACCAAGCGTATAAAGGGCTGGATTGATGAAACCGAGCGGCGGAATGCCGTTGGCGACTGCCTGTTGATTCGCGAGAGCCAGGTAGCCGGCCCACATCGGCGTAGCAAAACTGGTTCCGCCATATTCGTTGGCAGTGCAGGTGGTTTGGTCGGCGCAGACATAAAATGTAAAATTCGCGTTTGCCGAAACGTCAGGACCATTGCGATAGGTTGTGGAGCATGAAGAGCAGCCGGCTGCTGCCGTCGCTTGCCAGGAGGGAATCGCGAAGTTGTCCGGAGAAATACCACCGCCGCCGTCGACCCAGACGGTTTCCGAGCTCCACGGGCCAGCCGCGCTTGCCGTCTCCAGGTCGGTCCCGCCGACCGATGTGACGTACACGTCATCGGCCGGGTAAATCTCAGAAGACGAGTCCCACGCGCTGCTATCGCCGGCCGCTTGAAACAAAGTCTGGCCCTGTGCCGCAAATTCTTCGAAGTACGGGTCATCCGTGGCCGGATCGGACGGACTCCAAGTCCACGACGAACTCAATTGCGCATTCAGCGGGCTGGCGGTAGCCATTGCGTTAAAGATGGCAGAATCGGTGGATCCGACATACATCACCAGGCTCGACAGGCCCGGCGCCATGCCGAGAGCCTGAGTCATGTCCAAGGTTTGTTCGGTGTCGTCGCAGCCTTGGGAAGAGAGGCAACTGGTGGAGCTTCCGTCGGTTGACAAGAGGGTGATCGGGACGTTATTCGTCTGACCGGCGTTCGCATAATATGTGTTCAAGTCGGCCAAATCCGTGCCGTAATATTCCACCAACCCGAGCGACTGGCCGCTGCCGGTAAGAGGTCCCACATAGTAGGCTGCCCTCATGTCGCTTCCGAGGAAAGAGGCGCCCGGACCGGACCCGGTAGTGGCGTGGGGCTTCTTATGTGCGGTCTGGCGTCGATAGAGAGGACGCGGGATCGAATAGCTGTCCAGACCTGCAATGTGCCACAACTGGAACGGCAGATCTACGGTGGGCTCCCGGTCTGGAGCGAAGAAGGTGCGGTTTTCGGTCGGGTGCTGATAGACGCCCATGTTCACTTGAAAAGTTCTCTCAATGCTCGCCACCGAGCCCACCACATCCGCATTCATGCGATTGCGCGAGGTGCCGACCACGGCCAGCCCATTCGCTTCCGCGAAATTAAGCACAGCATCGTAATCCTCCTGGCTGGGACCGTACCTCGCAGTGAACTCTTCCACAGTAAGGAACTGCCGGTAGGATGGGCTGGAAGGATCGTAGAGGTCGGAAAGAAAGTCTTGCAGCTCCGTCTGATGAGATAGGGGCAGAACAAGAACAAGGTGCATGATTTGTGTTGCAGGAAGTCGTCCGACCAACCGTGCCTCGGCGTTACGAGTGACTTCACGCACATGACGCGTCATCAAGGAGTGCGTCTCAGCCTGACCAACCATACCCGCGAGCAATATCATCGCGACCAGCGCGACGACTGAACTGAGGACACCCGCTCGCGTCAGCACGGTCGCAATGAAAATTGAACGGCGTTCACAAACTTGCGGCGTGGAAAACGACGACGGGGCCAGCACATCAGCAGGCTTTAGAGGATTCCCCAAAGCTCCTTTCAGAGCGAGAATCCTTGTTCCCCTTAACCCAATCTGAAGGATTCGCATGGTCTTACTCCTCCTTCTCACGTGGAGTTTCTTTGAGAAACCTTGCGCATCACGGGGCCCACGGAACGACAGTCGTCAATCTTTCTGCTCAGGGTTCTGATTGTTTGTGCGATTCATGTAGGGAATGTGGAATTTTTCCTCTCCCTAACAATTTGTCTGGTAGAAATGCGTTTCCCGAGAATTCGGGTCATTCGCCTCCGGGGGGAGAAGCGGCACGCGCGACGCAGTTATATAAACATAAATGGGCACGTCCTGTCGGTGAGAAAAGTCACATCTTGATGTGACACATCGGGTTAGCTGGCATCCTGGTTTAGAACAAGTAGTAAGGCGGACTTCCTGCAGCACAGTTTGTCTTGATGATGGGGGCGAGCCACGTTCCCTAACTTACTCCTGGCTTCTCATCGTTATCGATGAGTCTACGGCACGATGCTGTGGGTCGTTGAGTTGATCGTCGATGTGTTTATTAAGTTGATCCTCGATGTGTTTCTGAATAAGTTCCCATTCCGAGCGTAGCGTCATTTCCTTGATGGCGAACTTGGATTCTTTGCGGGCATCATCCACGCGCACCGCCAATTCTTTGTTCTGGATACGGAAATCGATGACTTCCGCGAGCGGCACCAGTTGATTGGAGGACTTGCCCACAATGAGAAACACGACTTTATCGGTCACCAGGGTGTATTCCGGGCAGCCTTCCTCGACCACTGCGGCTTGCGGTGGGCCGAATTGGTTCATGAACCCCCGGTGCATGAGCGTGCAGTCGCCCATACGCATGCGCACCACGGTTCCATGTTGATAGATACCAATTGGCGCGGCTAATGCTACCGAAATGCCGCTCAATAGAAGCACCAATAGCAATGTGCATTTCATAAATCTCCAATCATCGGTCTCCCATAAGGTGACCGCCGGGCTCGTATTCGTACCCGTTTCGGCTATGGAATGTGAGGTTGAGGTTGTGAGTTGGCAAAAGGCGAAGGGAGTGAAACCCAGCCTGGCGGCTCGGCAAATCATAGGTCACAACGTAGGAGGCGCGCAGATCCTCAAGCACGGCGTCCAGTACCGTGGCGGCGCTGTCGTGCTGGGAGAAGCGCAGGGAAAAATAGCGCCCGCCCGTAGCCTCCGAAACTCGCCGCAGGAACATGCTACCCCTGGTTTGGTTCTCGCGAGCCCCCATATCGACGGAGTAGATCAGGGCCCCAGCGCCCAGCACCGCCTGCAGCGCCTCGCGTGAAGAATGCTGGCTGATGGTGTCGTCCCCGTCCGAGAACAGAATCATGACAGGCCGGGACCCGGCGCGGCGATGATGCGAGATGAAATCGGTTGCGAAGATCAGCGCGTCGAACAGCGGCGTTGTGCCGCCGCCCTTCAGCGCCAGGAGTTTGGCCACGGAGTCTGCAGCACGGCAACTACTCGAGCAAAGGATGGCGGGCCGCAAACCGCCAAATGTTTCCCCGGAAGTTCCTCCAAACGCCCCTCCAAAAGACAGCACGGCGATGTTGTCATCCGGGATCGACTGCTCCCGCGCAACCAGTTGCAGCACATCGCTCATGGCAACTCGAAAATGCGGCGCGACCGACTCGCTCAGGTCAACCAGCACAACCACGTCGAGCGAGGTTTCGTCGGAATGCGTGAAGCTGCGGAAATTGCGCACCACCCGTTCGTTGTCGACGACCGCAAAGTCCGATTGCGTCAGGGTTTCGAGCGGATGATTATTTTCGTCGGTGGCGAAGAATGTAACCCGGACTTCAGAGACGGTACTGCGATACGTTGGCGGGCCAGAGGAGACGTTTGTATCTTCAGCAGACACTGCAGCAGCCGAAGGGTATGTCAGGACAAGGAGAGCCACGAGTGCCAACAACGGGTGCCAATACGCAGTGCGATAATGCGCAAACATTGCACTCCACGCGAAAGAGCTTGAGTCCTGCATTAGAAATGCGTTTCCCGAGAATTCGGGTCATTCGCCTCCGGGGGAAAGGCGAAAAGAGTAGTCACCGATAAGTTTACTCCTTTGGCTTGTCTCTGCCTTAGGCAGGCATCACCGTCGGTGTGACTAAGGTCACGGTTGAAGCACATGGGGGCTATGTGAGACGCTCTTAGCCCCAATTCATTGGAGTAATACTAGCCGCTTCACCATGGAGCGCAATCATGGAATACATCGCCCATCTTCATAAGGACCGGAATTCGGATTACGATGTAAGCTTTCCCGATTTTCCGGGCTGCATCAGCGCCGGAAAGACCCTAGCTAGCCGGATGGCGGCAGGGCGCTGGCGCTCCATATCCAGGGCATGGCTCGTAGCGGTGTGCAGCCCTCGTTTTCCCCGATCGCCTTGTGGCCCGCGGTGGCTGTACACGCGGAGGCAATTCGGGACCCTCCAGACACCGGCATCAAATCGACAGCCCATAGGATATTCCAGCAATCGTGCCGTATGAGCGAATAACTACGCCACTCTTTTACCTGCTAGTGTTAAGCTACTTGGTTCAACTCCAGCCGGAATGCAAAGCCGGCCCCTGGTCAGGGGCCCAAAAGTTTCGTTCCGCAGAAGAGGCTCTCGTGACTTACTCTCGCAAGCTATATGGTCATTTCTTCCTGTTACTACTTCCCTTCTTGTCGTTCGCGCAGCAAACTCCCGCGGATCCGCTGTTAAATGCAATGCAGCAGGAGCTGGACCGTTCCTTGCAGAACTTGAAAAAGACACCGGTTCCGCCTTATTTTCTCTCTTATCAACTGACCGATAACCGCGCTGTCCATGTAGCGGCCTCGTTTGGCTCGCTCACGAGCAGTAGCGAGCAGACAACGCGCTTGCTCGATCTCGACCTGCGAGTGGGAGACTACTCACTGGACAACACGCACCTGATTCGCGATGCCGGTCCAACGACCGACTTCTCCGATCAGTTCGATCGGCAAAAGATTCCGCTGGAAAATGATCCTGATGCACTCCGAGTCGCGCTCTGGCGTGAAACCGAGCGTAAGTACCGCAGCGCGGTGCAACGCCTCCAACAGGTGAAAGCGAACGTGCAAGTAAAGGTCGAAGCTGAAGACCGCTCCGGTGACTTCTCGCACGAAGCAGCCGAGACCTACTTCGAGCCCCCGGCTCCGTTCTCCTTCGACTCAGCCATCTGGGAAAAGAAGATGCGCCAGGCCACTGCGCCTTTTGCTCAGCACAAGGAAATCATCGAGAACAGCGCAGAAGTGATTGCCGAGGTCGAAACTCGCCGCTACGTCAACAGCGACGGCAGCCGCATTCAAATCTCCTCACCCTTTTACCGCATTATTATCTCCGCCACGGCGAAGGCCGACGACGGCATGGTACTCCCACTACACCAGACTTATATGTCTTTCCATCCGGATGGCTTGCCCGACGACGCCACCATGCTGAAGGATGTGAACCACATGGTCGAGACGCTCCTCGCCCTGGTGAAGGCTCCGCTCGCCGAGCCCTACACCGGGCCAGCAATTCTCTCGGGACGCTCCAGCGCGGTCTTTTTCCACGAGATCTTCGGGCATCGCGTCGAAGGCCAGCGCCAGAAGAATGAGGATGAAGCGCAGACATTCAAGAAGAAAGTCAATCAACCGGTGCTGCCCGACTTCCTCTCGGTCTACTCCGACCCCACCCTCAAAACCTTCGCCGGCGCAGACCTGGTGGGCTACTACCCGTACGATGACGAAGGCGTGAAGGCTCGTCGCGTCACCGTTGTCGACAAGGGAACTCTCAAGACCTTCCTGATGTCACGAGCTCCGATCGAGGGTTTCGATCATTCCAACGGACACGGACGTCGCCAGCAAGGATACAAAGTTGTCGCCCGGCAATCGAACCTGGTGGTCGAATCTGCGAAGCAGGTGTCGCGCTCGGAATTGAAGAAGGAGCTCATCGAACAGGTCAAGGCCGCCAACAAGCCCTACGGACTTCTTTTCGACGACATCGAGGGTGGTTTTACCTTCACCCAGCGCGTGTTGCCGAACGCGTTCAACGTGAGGCCGACGGTCGTGTACCGCATTTATCCGGACGGCAAGGAAGAACTGGTGCGCGGCGTGGATCTGATCGGTACACCGCTGATCGCCTTTAGCAAGATCCTTGCCGCCGATGACCAGATCGCGGTGTTCAACGGGGTCTGCGGTGCCGAGTCAGGATGGGTGCCGGTTTCGGCCTCCTCTCCGGGTCTGCTGGTCTCGCAGATCGAAGTCCAGCGCAAGGAAAAATCGCAGGAACGCGTCCCCATTCTGCCGCCGCCTCCTGCGTTCCAATCGAAATGATGCGAACCAGGAGAGAACTGGAAGCGAGCAGAACTGGAGTGGTTTTCAGCCCATGAGGTTTTTTATGCGTTCAAGAATTGCTGCCCTATTGCTGGTCCTGTTTCTCGGGACGCTGTTCGGAACATTGTTCGCAACATTCGCCCAAGCTCAGGACGACGTTGTCATGCATGCAATGAAGGATGAGCTTGCGCGATCGGTCGCCCAGCTCCAGTTGCAAAAGATGGATAAGCCCTACTTCCTCGCCTACCGCATGGACGAGATCAACCAGAATTCCATCTCCGCCATGCTGGGCAGCCTCACCCAGGACCAGCCGTTGCGTATGCGCATGATCGGAGTCGAAGTCCGGGTCGGCGACTATGCCCTCGATAACAGCAACTACCTTTCGTCACGGATGTTCGGCGGCAGGGGAGGCTTCCTCAGCGGCATCAGCCAGGCCCCGCTCGACGATGACTACCAGCAGATCCGCCGCGATTTCTGGCTCGCGACCGACAGCCAGTACAAGAAAGCGCTGGAGGATTTCTCCGGCAAGCGCGCCGCCCTTGACATGCGCAAGCATACCGACGATGTCCCCGATTTCAGCAGAGAGACTCCGACGACAAAAATGGAGCCGCCGGAAAAGAGCCGGGCCGGCGATGACTTGAAAACTCTGGCCCGGGACATTTCCGCGGTTTTCAGAAACACTCCGGAAATCTATGGCTCGTCGGTGGATCTCGAGTACCGCAATTACTACACCCGCTACATCAACAGCGAGGGATCGACCTTTACCCGCGCGCAGACGTCTTTCAAGCTGCGGATCAACGCGCAGACGCAAGCGCCGGACGGTCTGCCGATTTCCGAGTCGATTGCAGTCTTTGGCCGCACCATGGCCGACCTCCCCGCTAAAGACGCCCTGCTCTCGCGCACCCGTGCTATCGCGGACCGTATTCTGAAGCTCCGTACCGCCGGTTCGCTCGAACGATACAACGGTCCGGTCCTGTTTGAGGGCGATGCTGCGGGAGAGATCTTCGCGCAACAGTTCGCCACCGGGCTGATGGCCGTGCGCACGCCGTTGAGCGACAATCCGCAATTCGAAATGTACTTCAACCAGCTGATGTCGCAGTTGGGCGGCGGCGGATCTCTAGTCGACAAAATCGGGGGCCGCGTCCTCCCCGACTTCCTCAGTGTTTCCGATAATCCACTGCGCGCAGACTACCAGGGGACGATTCTGATGGGCGCGGGCAAGATCGACGATGACGCCGTCGAGACCCGCGAAACCCGGCTGGTGGAACACGGCACTCTGAAAACGCTACTCGCCACTCGCACTCCCGTGCGCGCCGTCCTGCACAGCACCGGCAGCCGCCGCGGGTACGGCCCGTCTCCCAGTAACTTGTTCCTGACGTCCGAAAAATCGTCGACCAATGACGAGCTCCGCAAAGAATTGCTGCGCCGGGCGAAAGATCGCGGCCTTGACTACGGCATCGTCGTGCGCCGTGTGGGCGCAGGCGCGGCCGCTTCATTCGTGAAGATGGCGACCAGGATGGCGCAGCAGGGCCAAGGTTCAGGCTCTCTCGCCGAGGTCTACAAGCTTTATCCCGACGGGCACGAAGAGCTCATTCGGGGCGTGGAAATCGCCGAGATGCTCCCTTCAACATTTAAAGACATTGTGGCCGTGGGCGATACCCCGGCCGTCTTCACCGATGAATTCATTCCCCCAGTAGGTGCGCTTTTCGCGGCGGGTATTTCGGGGTCGTCGGATGTCCCCATCGTTTCCTGCGTTGTGCCTTCGCTGCTGTTCGAGGAAGTGTCGCTCGTGAAGAGCCAGGGCCCATTCCCGAATCCAATGATTTCGCCCTCCCCGCTAGCGAAGCAGTGATTCTGTGACAGCCAGAACACTGCAATCAAGCTGTCCTTCAGATCCGCTCCCGTTTGGCTTCGATGTGAGATGGTATCTCCAGTAACCTCCAAGGTCGTCCTTCCCTTGTTTAACCTCTGAATAATGCATAAAATCGGGCAAAACTACTACTAGCGCCTGCCAGGAGAATCTCGTGAGAGTAGTGATGCTGTGCGGAGGCCTCGGTACCCGCTTGCGCGAGGAAACCGAGTATCGGCCCAAGCCCATGGTGGAAATCGGCGGTCGTCCGATCTTGTGGCATATTATGAAGTTGTACGCGCACAATGGTTTCACCGATTTTGTCTTCTGCCTCGGGTACCGCGGCAACATGATCAAGGAATATTTCCTGAACTACGAGGCGATGAACAACGATTTCACCCTCTGCCTCGGCCGCAACTCCAAGGTTGAGTACAAAAACGTACATCGCGAACAGGACTTTCAGGTCACCCTCGTCGATACCGGACAGACCACGATGACCGGCGGGCGGGTAAAGCGGATTGAGAAGTACATTGGTGAATCTGTCTTCATGCTGACCTATGGCGATGGCGTGGGCGACGTGAACATCCGTGAGCTCGTGGAATTTCACAAGAGCCATGGAAAGCTGGCCACGGTCACGACCATCACACCGAGTTCCCGCTTCGGAGTCATCGACACAAACGCGACAGGTCGCGTGACCAAATTTAAGGAAAAGGCAAAGATTGCCGGCCGCGCGAGCGCTGGCTTTTTCGTACTCGATCGCCGTGTATTCGATTATCTCGGCAGTGACGATTGCATCTTCGAGAAGGAACCGCTCGAGCGATTGGCCGACGAGGGGCAGTTGATGGCTTATCAACATGACGGCTTTTTCTACGCGATGGATACGTATCGCGAGTACGAGTACTTGAACCAGTTATGGAGCGCGAAGCAGGCGCCATGGAAGGTTTGGCAGGATTAAGAAAAGTTTGGCAGGAATTAATTTGGCTGAAACAATAATGAAGAACGGCTTCTGGCGTGACCGTGCTGTCTTTATCACCGGCGCCACGGGACTGGTGGGCGGATGGCTGACAAAACACCTGCTGGAACAGGGCGCGTCCGTGACCGCGCTGGTACGCGACTGGGTTCCGGCCAGCGAATTTGTGCACCAGGGAGTGGCCGACCGCGTCAACGTAGTGCGCGGTGGTCTTAGCAGTTCATCTCTGTTGGAACGCGCGCTGGGCGAGTACCAGATCGAAGTCGTCTTTCATCTCGCCGCCCAGACGCAGGTGCAAATCGCCAACCGCAATCCACTTTCAACTTTCGAGAGCAACATCCGCGGAACGTGGGATCTTCTGGAGGCCTGCCGGCGTTCGCCAAAGGTGAAGTCGGTCGTCCTCGCTTCTTCGGACAAGGCTTACGGCGATCAGACGGTACTTCCCTATAAGGAAGATATGCCGTTGCTGGGGAAGCATCCCTACGATGTAAGCAAGTCGTGCGCGGAC
>Ga0187879_10000508_pt1 | contig 25545 bp, 17 predicted proteins | sample June2016WEW_19_1_FD_132423 | JGI IMG/M metagenome (GOLD analysis project Ga0187879, IMG submission 132423) | Peatland microbial communities from SPRUCE experiment site at the Marcell Experimental Forest, Minnesota, USA - June2016WEW_19_10 | ecosystem: Environmental > Terrestrial > Soil >... | reverse complement strand
GAGGACGTGGTGGTTTCGGGGGGCACGGGGTCCGGCAAGACCGAGGCGTTCCTGCTGCCCGCCATTCTCAACCTGATCATCGAGTCCGCCGGCTGGGGTCCCGCCGGCGCGACGCCTGTGGACTGGTGGGCCCAGGGCCTGCATTTCACCCCGGCGCGCGACGGCGAGCACGGGCGGCTGCCCGGCGTGCGGACGCTGATCCTCTACCCCATGAACGCGCTGGTCGAGGACCAGCTCGTCAGGCTGCGCCGCGCCCTCGACTCCGACGACCAGCTCGCATGGCTGGATACCCACCGCAACGGGCACCGCTTCTTCTTCGGCCGCTACACGGGCCAGACCCCGTCTCGGCGGACCGGGCTGCGCGGCGTCTACGACCAGACCTACAACCAGTCTCAGGCGGCGAACGCGCGCGACCGCCAGCTCGCGGAGGGCGAGCGGCGCGAAGGACTCGAAGCGGGCTTTCTCGGTCGCCATCGCCCGTACGTGCAGCGCCCTCTCGGCGCCGAGCTGATCGCCCGCGAGGAGATGACCGCGTACGCCCCGGATGTCCTCATCACGAACTTCTCGATGCTCAACATCATGTTGATGCGCGAGGATGAGGCGCCGATCTTCGACCAGACGCGCGCCTGGCTGGCCGCCTCCGACGAGCATCGCTTCCAGCTTGTCGTCGACGAGCTGCACCCCTATCGCGGTACAAGCGGCACCGAGGTTGGGCTGCTGCTGCGCAAGCTGCTGCATCGCATCGGCGTCACCCGCCGCGAGCAGCTTGTAGTCGTGGGCGCCTCGGCGAGTCTCGGGGCCGACGAGACCCGCATCCGAAGCTACCTCCAGGAGTTCTTTGGCCGACCCGCCGCCGGCTTCAGGCTCTACTCCGGGCGTCGTGACCTTCCCGACCCCGCAATCACGCCGGAGCTGCCCGAGGACGCCTGCGCGCAGCTCGCCGCGCTCGCCGATCGTGCCCGCCAGCAGCAGAGCCCCAATGGCGACGCCGGCGCCCGGCTCGTCTCCGACTATGAGCTTGGCGCCCGGCTGATCAACGCATGCCGCCGTGAGGATGAGGTGATCGCCTCGCCGATCGCCGATCTCGCCGGCGCGCTCGACCCACACGATTCCGACCGGCAACTGCGGACGCTGACTGGCGCGCTCACCGCGCTCGCCGCGGCTGACGCACTGCCTGTCCGTGCCCATCTGTTCTTCCGCACCAGCGCCGGCTGGTGGGCGTGCTCTGACCCCGACTGCTCGGCGGTGGACCGCACCCGCTTCGACGATCCCGCCCGCCCTGTCGGCAAGATCTACCCCGTGCCGCGGATCCGCTGCGAATGCGGCGCACGCTGCCTGGACCTGCTGTGCTGCCAGACCTGTGGGGAGCTGCTGCTCGGCGGGTACTCGCAGGGTGCCGATGCCCTTGCCGGTGGAGGCTTCTACCTCCTGCCCGACCGACCGAATCTCGAGGAGGTCCCCGACCGCACGTTCGCCGATCAGACCTACGACAACTACAAGGTCTATTGGCCCGACCCGCTCGCCCGCGGCCCCCGTACCACAAACTGGACGGCCCAGAACTACCGCTTCTCGTTCGCGCCAATGGTGCTCGTCCCCGGCCTTGGGCAGGTGCGCGCCCCTAGTGGCGAGCCACCGTCGGGCTACATGTACGCGGTCACGGCGCCCGCGCGCCAGAACATCCAGGGAGTGCCGGCGATCCCGACTCGCTGCCCGAACTGCGACGACTCCTGGGAGCGCACCGGCACGCGCACGGTCACCCTGCCGGGCGGCGGGATCCGCCAGCAGGGATTGCCAGTCACGAGCCCGCGCCGCATGCGCAGCCCGCTGTGGGGAATGCGGACGGGCGCCGACCGCGTCAGCCAGATCCTCAGCGAGGAGCTCCTTTACCGACTCTACCCGCCGGGTACGCCGCCGCGACTGATCACGTTCTCGGACTCGCGCCAGGATGCCGCCAAGCTCGCCGGCGGGCTGGACGCTGCGCACTTCCGCGACACGGTCCGCCAGCTCGTGCTCGAAGAGCTCCGCGACACTGACTCTGCCCGCCGCGACCTGGAGCGCTTTGAGGTCTGGCTAGCCGATCCCCAGGGTCACCCGGACCTCGCGGGGCTGGCTCGCCGGCTGATCGACGAGTTGGACGCCGCGCGATTGCTGCACCTCGAGCGTTCCGGGCTGGCGACTGACAGCGATCGCGAGCTCGCGACTCGGTTGGCCGGCCAGATCCGCTCTGGCACCGTGCCACTGGGCAACATCGCCGACCGGGTGCGCAATACGCTTGCCCGGGTCGGCCGCGACCCTCACGGCCCGGATGGGCGCGTCCCACGCGCCGACCGGGCCGAGTGGTGGCACTTCTACGAGTGGACCGATGGCCACCCGCCACGACCGCGGACTGAGGATGCCCGCGCGCGCAACGCGCTTGACGCGATGCTCGGCCAGGTCACATTGCAGGTGGCCATCAGTGTCTTCTCCGGCGCCGGCCGCGACACGGAGTCGTTGGGCATCGGCTACATAGTCCCCGTCGCCAGCTGCCCGGCAGACCTGCCCGACATGCTGCCTGACGACGGCACCCGCGGGCAAGTGCTGTGGGGCGCGATCCGCAAGCTCGGGCTGCAGCGCTTCTACCGCGGCGGGCGCCCTGACCGCAACCCGCTCGATCCGATGCCCGAGGTGCTGCAGCAGTGGTTGACCGCGGTGGCAGCCCACCACGGAGTGCGGCCCGACGCGCTTCTGGACTGGGCGCGGCGCTCGCTGCCGCATCCCGACCAAGTGGCCTCACGCTGGGTGCTCAACCTCAACCGCCTCGCGCTTACCGGCGCAGGCGAGCACGTTTGGCGCTGCGAGCGCTGCTCGTGGCCGCATCTGCACCCCAACGCCGGCATCTGCCAGCATTGCCACGAGGCTCTGCCCGCCGCGCCGAACCGAGCCGTGGCCGAGCTGGGCGAGGACTACTACGCTACGCTCGCCGCCGAGGGACGTCCGGTCACGCGACTCGCTGTCGAGGAGCTCACCGGCCAGACCGACCGCGATGTGGCCCGCGCCCGCCAGGGTCGTTTCCAGGACATCTTTCTCACCGGGGAGCCCGCGACGCCCAACGGCGTTGACGTGCTGGCGGTGACGACGACGATGGAGGCTGGCGTCGACATCGGTTCCCTGCTGGCGGTGCTGCTCGGCAACATCCCGCCGCGCCGACACAACTACCAACAGCGCGTCGGCCGTGCGGGACGCCGCGATGACCCGCTGTCGGTGGCACTCACGATCTGCCGCGAGCGTACGCACGATCAGTACTACTTCGATCACCCGGCAGAGATGACCTCCGCCGCGCCGCCGGAGCCCTACTTGACCTCCGACCGCGAGCAGATCTTCGTTCGCGTCATCCGCGCAGAGGCTCTGCGCATAGCGTTCGACGGGCTGGCCGGCCAGCACCCGGGCTGGGCGCCTGGCGTCAACGTTCACGGTCATTTCGGAGACGCCGCCAACTACCCCGTGGTCGAGCTCACACTCGGACAGCGCCTCGCGCTCAACCGCCAAGCGCTGATCGACTTCACGCGGGCGCTGCTCGTCGGCACCCGCCTTGAAGGCCAGGACCCTGCGTCTCTGACCGACTCGGCGCTCGACGGTGACGGCACGCCTGCGCAGGCATCGCTGGCCGCCGAAGTGCGGCGCATCGCCGATCTGCCGGACGAGTCGCCCGACCTCTCGCAGCGACTCGCCGAGCACGGCGTGCTGCCGATGTTCGGTTTCCCGACCCAGGTCCGCTACCTCTACACCCGCCGACCCCCTCGTCGCTTGCGCGACTGGCCGCCCGAAGGCGCCGTCGATCGCGACGCCAGGATCGCCATCTCCGACTTCGCGCCCGGCAACGAGGTCGTCCGCGAGAAGCTCGTATACACGGTCGTCGGGCTGGCCGCGTTCCGCCCGCAGGGCAACCTGCCCGTGCCGGTCCCGCCGCTGGGGCCGATCACGCGGGTCGGGATCTGCGACATCTGCAAGATGATCACGCCCGATCCGCCGCCGGGCATGCAGATCTGCCCGTCCTGCCAGCAGCCCGGGGGCTTCGAGATCCGCCCGCTCGCGCGGCCGCAGGGCTTCCGAACCCTGTGGACACTCGATGAGGCCGAGCCATATGAGGCATCGGCACAGAAGGTCTCTCGGTCCTCGACGCCCAAGCTGACGACGCCAGACCATTGGGACGGCCGTCACGAAACCGGTGGCCTGTCGGTGCAGTATGGCCATACGCAGCTCTGGACGGTGAATGACGCCGCTGGCCGGCTGTTCCCGTTGGCGCCGTCGACGCGCCCCGACGGCGGGATGCTTGTGCCTGACCTTGCACCCGGCTTCGTCGGCCAAGCAGCGCAGTCGTTTGCGCTCGGGGCGATGTGGACGACTGATGCACTCGTTGCCCGCCCAACGGCCGCCCAGAGCGGTAGCTACAGCCACCTCATCTACCCGGCGCGCGACACGATCCTGGAGCTGTGGTCGACTGCGCGCCGTGCAGCCTGGACGAGCCTGGCGTTTGCGCTCCGGGCGCGCGCCGCGGTGACGATCGACATCGAGCCGCAGGAGCTCGAGGCCGGTGTGCGCCTGCTCTTCGAGCGGCAGGGTGCCTTGTTGCCTGAGCTGTTCCTCGCGGACGCGATCGAGAACGGGGCGGGGTTCGTGACGTTCCTCGCCGACCCGCAGCGGTTCACGACGCTCCTCAACGACACGCGGACGCTCGTCGCTGAGTGGGAGATCCCGGCTGAGCACTCTTGCGAGGGGTCGTGCCCGCGATGCCTCCGGGACTGGTCGAACTCGATGTACCACCCGATCCTCGACTGGCGCCTGGCCGCGGACACGCTTGAGGTGCTGCTCGACGGCCAGCCGAGCAGTGATCGATGGGTGGGCGTACGTGAAGCCGCTATCCGCGGCGTGCAGAGCGAGCTCGGCTGGACGGTCGTCGATCCAGGTCCGCGCCCGATCCTCGACGCCGGAGGCGGTCGACTAGTCGCACTCATGCACCCTTTGGAGGCTGTCGATCCACACATCCACCACGGGATGTCGACCGACTGCGGTACCGCGACGCCGGTCGACATCTTCAACTTCAACCTACGCCCCGGTGAGGTGCACCGTCGACTCTGAGCCAACACGAGAGTGGTAGCCCAACAATACGACTTGCTGGGCGTTTCGGCCATGCCCCATGTGACCGGGCAGGGCTACCCGGGCGCGCATGCGCACCCTCAATCTACCCCTCCGCAGCCCGCGCTTGGGGGAATGGGCTGGGGGGATGAACTTCCCAGCTAGACCACGGCGTGCCAGACTCAGACTGTGCCGTCGGACATACCGCGTCCGCGCTGAAGCCTCCCGGCCGCCTCGAGCAGCTTCACGGCCGCCAGGGCCGGGCTGTCGCGGTACTGCTTGCTCGTGGCCGCGGTGAGCAGTTTGCTCGCGATCTCCTCGGGCCCGAACACTTCAAAGCCCGGCATGGCCCGAATCCGGGCCTCATGGGTGCCCTTGGCCGGTCCGGCGAAGCGGCCGGCGTAGAGCCGGAGCCGCACTCGGTCCTTCGAGTAGCGGTAGCGTTCCGCCGCTGCGGCGATGACTTCCTCGCGGATGAACGAGTCGTTGAGAAGCTTGTAGTGAGTGCCGAAGCGACCACTGCCGGCGACGTCCTCGGCGGCGACCCCTCGCGATCCGAAGAACGACTTGACGGTCGCCAGCACGAGCATGTCGGCGCGCGGCCACGAGATCGACCTCGTAGCCGTGCGTCTGCACCTCTTTGTGCACCGCCTTTGCCGTCCGACGCGTGACGGGGAACTTCACCGCGCCCGAGACGACGAACTCCTCCACCTCCAGGGTCAGTGCGACTACAGACTCAAATCCCTCCATAGCCCTCCCCTCCTACCACACTCTGCGCCGTTTGCACCACGCGCGGCTGCCTACGCGGTCCGGGTTGGACAGCCCAACCGTCCCCAGACAGCGAAAGGACCCGAAAATCCGGGGCCCTTTCGGAGGTAGCGGGGGCGGGATTGATCCCTAAACCTGCGACCGGCCCTGCGGCCCAGGGAACCCTCGTCGGGGGACAGGGCATAGGCGCCCTCGCCCACCGGCTCGAGGAGTCGTGGCAGCTCGGCTAGGAGGTTAGCTGGCTGCGGCAGCTCGGTCGTGCCGTGGCCGACGATGGCCGTAGCCTTCCTCTATTTGTGCTAGTGCTACGAACATCCCGCAAGCGGAGAGGCCGTTTTTTTGGTCGCTGAAGACGACGCTTGCGAGGACGAGGGCGGGCGTGCTCACCCGGGAAGCTGGCCTCGCGGGGTGACGTTTCCTTTGGCGTCGATGTCCCACGCGAACAGCTTGTCGTCGACCATGACCGTGCCGCTTGCGAACTCGCCGCTCTCGTCGACCTGCTCAACGATGAGTCGTGGCTGGCTGTCGCTACCGACCGTGACGCGCTGGGTATGGTGGAGCAGCGTTTCAGTCCAGCGCAGGCCACCGAGCCGGAGGGGATCTTCGCCCTCGTCACGCGCGAGCAGCCGTCCGTCCGCAAAGGTCGCGACACGCTCTTGTGGCTGCCCCGCAGCAGGTTGGGCGTGCTGGTTCAGAACCTCGCTGACCAGCTCCGCCTCCGAACCGTCGAGCTGCAGAAGGACATCGAATTGGCTCACAGCGCCCGCGCCCTCCGGCAGGGTCTCGCCCGGCAGCGGGAGCGGCTCGATCGACGATCGAGTCGGGAACGGGATCGTGAACTCGACCGTAGCTTGGCTGATGTAGTGGACGGAAGGATCGTAGGGGCGGATGCGGACCAGCGCGATGTCGTTGTCGACGGCGACCTTGAACGCCCCTTTCGTGAAGCCGACCGTAGTCACGGCCATCCCATGCTGGACGCCAAGCTGCGTGAGCACCCCGACCAGTGTGTCCGTCGTTGCCTTTCCCAACTTTTTCTCAAGGTCCTTGCACTCGACGATCAGGCGCTCGATCGTGCCGTGCGGGTCGCGAGCGGTCACATCGAGTTGGTGTACGGCAAGCTTGCTGGCCGCGCGCTCGTGGGCGTCGTGCTTGATCTCGGTCCATCCGAGCGCAGCCAACACGACGGCGGTCACGCGCTCATACGCCGTGCCGTGCTTCTTTGGCTGGAAGCCGAAGAGCGCGACGTGCAGGTCATCGATCTCAGACATCTCGCCCCGAGGATCGCAGACAACACGACCACACGGCCAGCCGCGCTCGCCAGCTTCATTGCCGTCGCGGTACGCGGACGACGGCCGTCTCGTCGCCGGCGCCGCTAGCACGGCCGATCAAGCGACTTCTCGGCCCGTCATGCTTTCGGCATGGCGAACAGTGGCAGGAAGATCGCTCTCTGCAAGCCGCCCGCTTCCGCTGGGCGGGCGGCTTAGGATGGCCAACGGGAGTCTTAGCGGCTGGGTGATGGTCCGCCCGGTGCGTCTGGGTCTGCTTGTGGCAGCCGACGGCGACGAGCTCGCACGTGCCGCTCAATGCGCGACCTCATCGTGGGGAGGGATCTACACGCCGTTTCTCGATACCGCTGATGGCGACAGCGCGCTGCGCCAGGCTGACGCGCTGAGCGTCGATGCGATCTACGCCACCGCCGACGATCCAGCTGTTCGAGAGATCACCGCAACGCCGGGGTATCAGTGGGTCAATCGCTCGCCATTCGGTCCCTACGATGAGCCGAACGAATACAGGCCATCTCGCCTGCTCGCTGCGAACACGCTCCTCGGCTCGATCGACCACGATCGCCAGCTAGTTCACCATAGTTGGACGCCTACCGATCCGTTGGCGTTGTTGTTCGCTGTCTGGTTCGGGACATACGGGTCCTCAGATTTCGACCGCACGATGGAGGCGCAGTTCGCGGATCGGGCAAGCGAGGTAGAAATAGATCCAGAGGGTCACATTTCGCCCGTTGAAGGGCTCACGCCCGTGCAATTCACTGCGGCGCAAACCAGTTACACCGGCGAGTCCACGTTTGACGGCTTCGTCGTCCTCGACCCATCGGACCCTATTGACCTTCTGCGCTTCTGGAATGCCCGTGCGTATGGCGGCCGAGTATTTCCGTGGCCGGTAGGCCATAGCCAAAGGATGACCGAGGCGGCTGCGGCTTGGCTTGAGGACATGCGCGCCGACGGCGCGCTGAACCGCTGGCGACGCGGCGATGGCAGTCCGCTCCCACCACATGTCGCCGTGCTCTTGCGCCCCACCGACGCGGCAGTGCCCGATGACCTTCTAGACCTCCTGCGCAGCGCGACCGTGGACCCATTTGTCGAGCACGAGATCTCACTCATAGGCTGGACCGGAGCCCATCCGATCCAGACCGGGTTCTCACGCACGTTCTCGGTAGAACCCGCCCCCAACGACTGGCATCCGAGTATCCCACTACCTACGCTCCCCCTGGAACTCGCACAACGATCTGCTACCGCTGAAATGCTGGTAGCGGCACAAATCTCTCTCTCTGGCGAGAGCGACCCGACTGCGACACGTTGGGCTATCCTGCCGAACCTTCGCGTGCTGTCGGAGCTACTCGGCAGGATGCCACTGTCGGCGCCGATGCATCGGCCAGTGAGCGAAGGCCGCGTAATCGCAGTCAGCACGACAGCCACCGACTGCCAGCTTGAGCTTGTGCCAGCCCATGAAGCTGTTGCGGCTCTGTTTCGGGGATCACGATGGTCCTTCGACCAGAGTGACAATGGCGTATTTGCTACCAGACTTGGGACGATCTTCGGAGGCCCGGACGCGTCGGCACCGATGGAACCTGCGATAAGAGAGATCTTGTCCGCCGTGATCCGCTCACCTCGGGGAAAGACTCGCAACCAGCTTGACGACATAGCCCGCAAACACTCGGGAAGCTGGCCGGGCGACTTCCTATTTGCCGCCCAAGAGCCGGACGCGTATGCCAGGGGCGTATCGTTGCGACTGCTTCGTCGGAAGTTGCTACGACCATACTTGTCCGTCCGGTGCCCGGAATGCACGATTCCGGCTGCGATGCGTCCCGAGGAACTTGACACTGAAGTCACATGCCCGATGTGCTCGGCTTGTTATCCCCTCGGCTTTGCTCTGGCCCACGCGGGATCACAGGCTACTTGGAAGTACCGCACCCCGCCGGACATTGACGAGGATCGCCTCTTCGAGGCGATCGCCCTACTCGCCACACGAGCCGCTATCCACGGCTGGAACCACAGCGGAAACGCAACGCCGCACATCTTCGGCGCGAAGTTGACGGCGACTGACCCGGCCGTAAGACGACGACCGGGCGATACGTCATGCGAGCTGGACCTTCTCCTGTTTGGCGATTTTCGCGGCCAGCCGCAAGTCATCATCGGCGAGGTCAAGCACAGACGTCGTGTAGAGGAGGCCGACCTAAACAACATGCGAGCCGTGCAGGAGTGGTTCGCCTCCCAGGACATCGACTGCTGGCCACTCTTTGCGACCCTGCGATCCAGCCTCGACGCCAGCGAGGTCGAGCTTCTGCGGGTTGCTTGCGAGACCGCCCGGCGTGCCCGAGGGAGCCTGATCGTCCCGCAGTTCCCGATCATCCTGCTAGCGCCAGAGCTATCGGCTCCGTGGATGGACGACGACAGCATCGCGAAGTGGTGCTCAACGAGGTCCGCGGGAGATCTGGCAGTCGCCACTTGCGCCCGCAACCTCGGCCTCCAGCAATTCGACTGGTCCCCGACGCCAAGCCCGAACTGGGTGTGTCAATGGGCATCGTCGCCCCTCTCAACTGGGTCGGCACATAACGAGACGGCCGGCGGCAGGTAGATAGGCCACTTCGGGTCGGTCGCAAAGCGCCCCATGACCTCGAGCGCTGTGATCGCGTTCTCTTCGCGGATAGTCACGTTGCGACCGAGGCGCGTGGAGATGATCCGCTTGCCCAGGACATCGTCGATATCGAGCAGCTCGTCCTCTCGCTGCTGCGCCGTCAACGCCGGCTCCGCTTCACCCTCCGGCAGGAACCTCGAACCCGACGGCGCCTGGGCGCGGGTCGAGCGGTCCCTCGCGGAGAGGTGAGCGCGTTCTAGCTCTAGCTGATCCCGCTGGGAGAGCCGTTTCTGCCTGGGTTGCAATCGAGCCGGGGGAAACGACGATGCCGCAGACCGGAGACAAACGGCCGAGCGCAAGTACATCTCGCGTTGGCGTCTTCGAGCCAGCACGTGCCGTGAGCTCGCGATAGGGGAGACTGCCAGCCGTGCCGACCAATCTCGCCACCGACGAGCTGCGCGGGCGTCTCGACGGCTTCGTTCGCTACCGCCAAGAGCATCTGACGGGCGACGAGAAGGGCGAGGCCGCGCTCTTCCTGGAGAACCTATTTCGGGCGCTCGGCCACGAGGGCGTGCGCCAAGCGGGCGCGACCCTGGAGAGGCGCATCAAAAAGCACGACAACGGAGGCACGGCGTACGCCGACTTGGAGTGGAAGCCGCGGGTCCTGATCGAGATGAAGAAGGCAGGGCGTGACCTCAAGCGCGACTACCGCCAGGCGTTCGAGTACTGGATCGATCTCGTTCCGGACCGTCCCCAGTTCGTGGTCCTGTGCAACTTCGATGAGTTCTGGATCTATGACCTCAACAGCCAGCTTGAGGAGCCTGTGGATCGCGTCAGCCTGGATGCTCTCCCGCATCGTTGGGAGGCTCTGGCTTTCCTGCTCCCGCGAGCAGAGAAGCCCATCTTCCACAATGATCTCGTAGCTGTCACCCGAGACACCGCCGCCAGGGTCTCCGCGCTGTTCAACGGTCTCGTGAAGCGCGGCGTCGAGCGCGACTCGGCGCAGAGGTTCATCTTGCAGGCGGTGATGGCGATGTTCGCTGAGGACATCGGCTTGCTCCCCAGCAAGTCATTCACGACCGCCGTCCGGGACGTGGTTGAAGGCGCGGGTACAGCGTATGACCTCCTGTTCGGGCTCTTCCGCGAGATGAACGAGCCCGGCTTCACTCCCGGAGGTAGGTTCGAGGGAACCCCATTCTTCAACGGCGGCTTGTATGCCAGTGTCACGCCGTTTGATCTCAGCGCGAAGGAGGTCGCGGACCTCGCGTCAGCCAGCGAAGAGGACTGGTCGCAGGTGCGCCCAGTCATCTTTGGCACGTTGTTCGAGCAGTCGCTCGACAAGCCGGAGCGCCACGCCTACGGCGCCTACTTCACGAGCGAAGCCGACATCCAGAAGATCGTCCTGCCCACCATCGTGCGCCCCTGGCGTGAGCGCATCAATGTCGCCGAGACCCTGGAGGAGCTTGGCAAGGTCGAGGCCGACATGCTCAGCTACCAGGTGCTCGACCCCGCCTGCGGTTCGGGCAACTTCCTCTACGTCGCGTACCGCGAGCTGCGGCGCTTGGAGCGCCAGCTCGATGAGAAGCGACAGATGATGAGCCGGCGCGGCGGGCGACGCGAAGAGCTGCGCTTGGCCTTCGTCTCCACGCTCCAGTTCCACGGCATCGACCTACGGCCTTTCGCTGTCGAGGTCGCGAAGGTGACGCTCATGCTGGGGCGCAAGCTCGCGGCTGACGAGCTGGGCGACGAGCGGACGTACCTTCCGCTCGATGACCTTGACGCCAACTTCCAGACCGCGAACGCCGTCACCGCGCCCTGGCCCGCGTTCGATGCCTGCATCAGCAATCCGCCCTACCTTGGCGCGAAGCGGCTGCTGGACGAGAAGCCCGCCGAGGAGATCGCGGCGCTCCAGAAGACCTATCCAGAGGTCGGAGGCTTGGCGGACTACGTCGTGTATTGGTTCCGCAAGACCCACGACCTGCTTCCTGACGGCGGGCGCGCCGGGCTAGTAGGCACGGCGAACATCCGCTCGGGCGACTCGCGCAAATACTCCCTCGACTACATCGTGGACAACGGAGGCGTCATTTATGACGCCGTGTCCTCTCAGCCCTGGTCGGGAGACGCGACCGTCGAGGTATCCATCGTCAACTGGGTGAAGGGAGCAGTCGATGGCCCGAAGACGCTTTGGCTGTCCCGAGGGACGACGAAGATGGAGGTCGAGAGCATCACGGGATCTCTCTCGCCGAACACGGACCTCCGTGCGGCTGAGAAGCTGAAGGCCAACACGCGGCCCAAGGTCTGCTTCCAGGGGCAGACGCCGCAGCACACGCCGGGGTTTGTCCTCTCCCCTGATGCGGCGGCGAAGCTCGTTGCTGATGATCCCATCAGCGCCAACGTCATCCATCCCTTCCTGATTGGCGAGGAGCTGACCGGGGACGGGCGCCCCTCCCGCTTCGTCATTGACATTGACGCGCCAGATGTATTGACGGCGGAAGTCCAGGCTGGCCCAGCCGTCATGGAGCATCTGCGGCGCACCGTGCTACCGGACCGCGATGCGAGCGCCGCCAAAGAGGCGGAGAGAAACCGCGCGCTGGTTGAGGCTAACCCTAGTCGCAAAGTCACCTGGCATCAGAGGAACTTCCTCGACAAGTGGTGGCAGCTCGGGTGGCGCCGGGGCGAGATGGTGAACGCCCTGAGCAGGCTGAGTCGCTACATCGTGCTGTCTCGGGTGGCGGTCGTGACTCGGCAGTCCGTCTATGCCTTCGTCTCGCCGGAGATACGACCCGCCGATGCCCTGCAAGTGTTCGCATTCGAAGATGACTACTCGTTTGGCGTGCTGCACTCCTCTCATCACCGCTCCTACTTCGTGGAGCGGTGCTCGAAGATGAGGGTCGATCTCCGCTACACGTCCAACACGGTGTGGGACACGTACCCGTGGCCGCAAGCGCCGACGAGTGAGGCCGTCGAGATGGTGGCTGACATAGCTGCGCGCCTGATCGCCCTGCGCGAGGAGCGACTTGCCGATGGGCTCTCGCTAGAGGCGCAATACAACTCGCTCCGCGACCCTGGGCACAACCCACTGCGAAAGCTCCAGGAAGAGTTGGATGCGGCAGTGCACGTCGCCTACGGATTCAGCTCCGAGGATGACACGCTAGCCCAGCTTCTCGCTCTGAACAAGTCGATCGCCGAGCAGGAGCGCAGTGGGCTGACCGAACCCCGGCGACCCGGCAACGAAGGGCTGCCGGGGACCAAGCGAACGAGCAGCCGCATTGAGCCGCCCGTGCGGCTGTGACGACAGGCCCGCTATTCGCGGCTTGGCACTGCTGCTGATTGTGTAGGTACGGTGCAGTTCCGCCGTCCGCAGGTGAGCTCGTTGCGGACGATTACGAGCGTGATCGTCACGATCACGGCCAGCAGCCCGTACAGCACGATGCGTCCAAGATGGCCGGTCGAGTGGCTTGGTCGGCGCGCCGGGGGGCCGGTTGTCGGTGTGCGCTGCGGTTGCGGGTCGAAGGAGTGGTAGCAGTAGCAGAGCCGGGCAGCCCATCGGATCTCTGCCCCGCAGTTGGGGCAGATCTTCATCGGCTCGTCGCCCACCGAGGCCGTAGGCCCGTGCCCGGAGGGCTTGAGCCTTGGCGCGTGTGCGTCGAGAACCTGCTGCAGTGCCAGACCGGCAAAGATATACACAGCATCGACGGGTATCGCCTGCGCGGCCAGGAGCGCTCCCACAGCGAGAGCCGCCACCATCCCGATGGCCTGCGACCAACCGACAGGATCTTTGAGCCCGTGTGCCGTCGCAGTCGCGGGCGGCGGCGGCAGCGGGCGCCGGCGTACCAGGCAGAGCGCCTGGAGCCCGTCAGAAGGGACGCCCTTGCGCAGCGGACCCCAGACGCCCCAGCGGGGGATCAGATTGAGGATCTGCAACGCACTGATTGCGGCGAGAGTGAAGAGCGCCGCGCGCAAGCTCCCGGTCACGGTATTGCCCACGAACCACGCGGCCAACGCAAGTGCCACGTTCACGCCCGGCCCTGCAAGGACTCTGACCAGCACCTGCTCTCTCGACATGCCACGCCTGGACGATCGGCAGAGGCCTCCACTGCCGATCGGGGAGAGCGACATACGCAGCCGTCCAGCGCGAACCCTCAGCGCGCAATCGGTGCGACCGACGTAGACCTCCACGCGTCCGTTCGTGAACGCCATCGCAGCCCCGGCGTGGCCGAGCTCGTGCGCCAGCGTGACAAGCGGTAGGCCGAAAAAGGCAGCTATGACGAATAGGTCCGGACTGGCCATCTGAGAACCTCTCGGCCAAGCTCATCACGCGCTTGAGCAATGCAGCCAGGAGGGGACGCTGCCAGCCTGACCACTGCGAACCGGGTTTGGTCTCGTCGGCGGCCAGCAAGAATGGGCGGCGTCAGGCCGTTCGGCGTCTTCTTCCGCGGACCACTTGGACGGGCGGCAGCTGCTTCGCGATCTCGGGGTTGAGGGCCACGATCTTGATGCGCACATCAGGCCAATGCGTTGTGATATCCGGCCGACCCTGAAGCGACTTGCTACTCACACCTGCAGCTCGGAGATCGGCAAGTGAGAGCGGCTTGGTGAGCGTGGCGACCCGCTGCACCGAGCCCATCCAGTCCAGCCCCTTGCGCCAACCGGCTCTCACGTGCTCAACCGGACTCCTGAGCCGCATGATGTCTTTGACGTACATGTCGTTCCCGCCGGGACGATAGATGAGAAGAAGATCATCCGGACCGGACTTGCTCGGGACGCTCCAGTAGTCAGCGATGGCTCTTCCACTCGGCAGGCGATCTGCGTATTGCGCGTACATCGGCACAATCCAGACCGCCTGTCCGATCCCAAAGACCTTGCGAAGCTCAAGCACGGTGAGGGCTTCTGGTAGCCCTGGCCAGTCGTGCTGCCAGCACACCACGAGCTCACACTTGCCTCGGCGGTGTTGGCGGTTGACGACGTGTGTCCTGAATGATCGTGAGCGGAACTCGAGCTCCACGCCGCACCGTCGGCCGGCGATCTCGACCGTGACATCGGGAAACCCGTACTGAGCATCGGTGATTCGCATCCCAAACTCGCCCGCGAACATGCCGAACAGCACGGCCACACCGGCCTCGTTACGTGGCACGAACGGCAGGCGGTTTCGATCGAGTGTGACCTTCGGTAGTCGAATCGTCGGTGATCCAGCACGTCGTCCGCCCGCCATGTGATCAATATGGCTGAAGTTCCCGGCGCCTGCAACCGACGCGCACCTCGACTCGAGACGGCGAACCCAAGGCAGGCTGTAATGCACCGCGCGTGCACCGATCCACCGTGGGAGTGGCGGTGGGGAACGCAAAGCGACGCGGTCCCGTGCCGCTTGAGGAACCCGCTCCGGCTGACCCGAAGGCCGGTCGGTTTGGGTGGCGCGGCCTCACACCTCGGTGGCCTCGCTCTTTGCGGCTCGGTTCCGCGTCTGGCGGCAAAGATAGGTTCGGCTGGGCGCGATTTCAAGCCCTCCGGCACGAGGTCACCGCATCTTGCGAGAAAAAGCTATTGCACTCGCACCCGTTCGCGGTCGCGCAGTAGGCGTCGGAGGATCTTCCCCGACGGCGACTTCGGAATCTCCTCCACCAGCTCGATCGCGCGAACGCGCTTGTGCGGCGCGACCTGCTCGGCGACGAAGGCGGCGAGCGCGTCGGTGTCGACATCGTCGCCCGCCGGCACGACGAACGCCTTCGGCAGCTCTCCGGCCTCATCGTCGGGGACGCCGATCACCGCGCAGTCGGCTACCTGCGGGTGGGTGATCAGGATCGCCTCGAGCTCGGCGGGAGCGACCTGGAAGCCCTTGTACTTGATCAGCTCCTTGACGCGATCGACGATCGTGAACCAACCGTCCTCATCGACGACCGCGACGTCTCCGCTGTGCAGCCAGCCTTCGGCGTCGATCGTCCTGGCGGTGGCCTTGCGGTTGCCCAGGTAGCCCTGCATCACCTGGGGGCCGCGCATCCACAGCTCGCCTGGCTCTCCGGGATAAGCGTCCCTGCCGGCCTTGGGATCGACGAGCCGGCATTCCGTCCCCGGGATCGGCGGTCCGATCGAGCCGGGCTTCTTCGCGGTGCTGCCTGGCGGCACGAGATGCGTGACGGGGCTCATCTCGGTCATGCCACAGCCCTGGGTCACCGAGCAGCCGATCCTCTCAGCGACCTCCTCGGCCAGCTCGGCTCCGAGTGGAGCGGCGCCGCAAAGGATGTGGCGCAGCGCCGACAGGTCCCGGCCCTCGACCGCCTGGTCCTTGGCGAGCGCGAGCGCGATCGGCGGCACCACGTACGCGCGCGTCACCCGATAGCGCTCCAGTAGATCCAGGAACAGTTCGAGCTCGAAGCGGGGCATCGTGACGAGCGTCGCGCTGGCGAGCAGGCCGAGGTTCATGATCACGCACATCCCGTAGACGTGGAAGAACGGGAGCACGGCGATCACTACGTCGTCCGCTGAGAGCGCGAGCACAGGCTCGGTCTGGATCATGTTCGCGACGAGGTTGCGGTGGCTGAGCATCACTCCCTTGCTCACCCCGGTCGTGCCGCTGGAGTATGGGAGCGCGGCGATGTCGAGCGCCGGATCGATCGCGACCCTGGGCGCCGCCTCGGGATCGCCGAGCAGCTCCCGGAACGACGCGGCGCGGTCGCTGTCGCCGAGCACGAACACCTCACAGCCTCCCGCCCGCTTTGCTGCTTCGAGTGCCGCGTCGAGGAAGGCCGGCACGGTGAGCAGCATCCCCGCGTGGGAGTCGGCGAGCTGCTTGCCGAGCTCGCGCGCGGTGTAGAGGGGGTTGGCGGTCGTGCAGCGTCCGCCCGCCGCCACCACGCCATGAAACGCGACCGCGTACTCGGGGGCGTTGGGCATGTAGATCGCGAACGTGTCGCCCTTGGCGAAGCCGCGCGCCGCGAGCCCGGCCGCGAAGCTCCGCACCGACGCGCCGAGCTGGGCGTAGCTCAGCGCGCGACCCGACGAGCCGTCGATCAGTGCGGGCTTCTCGCCCAGCTCCCCAGCGCGCCGCAGCACAAAGCCGGCGAGGTCGATGTCGGGCACGTCGGCCGCGATCGGTCCGCCCGAATAGATCATGCTCCGCTCCTCCATCGCCCTGGTCGAAGCGATCCTATAGACCGGGCGTGAGGAGCACCGTCGTATCGTTAGCCGCACAAAACCGCATTGTTGGACGAGGCTACGCTCTCCGCGCGGTCGTTGCTTGGAGTCGCGGCGGCCGCGGAGCCAGACCTTGCTCCTACTCCTCGCCCCGCCGGTACCCCAACCGCACGGACACGCGATCAGCCGTGGAGATGAGGTGCGGGCTGAGCGCGCCGACGAGCTCGGCGAGCGAGATCATCGAGCTATGCGCCGCGAGGTTGACGGCGGCGACGACCTCGCGGGCCCCGTTGCGCACCGGCGCGGCGATCGCGTACAGCTCGGCGGCGAGCTCCTGGTCGTTGACCGCGAAGCTCTCCTCACGGATCCCCTCGAGCTCGTCGAGCAGCGCCTTCCTCGAGGTGATCGTGTTGGGACCGCGCTTGGTCAGCTTCATGGAGGCGATCAGCTCGCGCTGCTCGCGCGCGGGCAGGTTGGCGAGCAGCAGCTTGCCCATCGCGGTGCAGTACGCCGGTAGGCGCGAGCCGGGGTGAAGGTCCAGGTCGATCTTGCTGTGCCCGCGGCGGAAGCTGCGCACACGGTCGACGTAGAGGATCTCGGGGCCGTCGAGCACGGCCACGCTTGTCGTGTAGGTGCTCCCTTGGCGCAGCTCCTCCAGGTAGGGGTGCGCGTGCTCGCGCAGCCCGGTGGAGTTCAGCGCCGACATGCCGAGGTCGGTGACCTTCAGCCCGAGACGGTACTTGCGCGAGGCGTCCTGCTCGAGGTAGCCGAGCGCGAAGAGCGTGACCACATAGCGGTGCGTGGTCGAGCGGCTCAGGCCGAGCTCGTCGGCGATGTCGGCGATGCCGAGCACGGGACGCTTGGGCGTGAAGGAGCCGAGGACCGCAAGCCCACGCTCCAGCGACTGCGAGTAGCGCGGCTCGCGCAGGCCGGGAATCAACCACGCGGGCTGCTCGTCAACGTTCGAGGCTTTGGGTTTTCTAGAGGGCTTTCTCGGCATCGCTCTCCGGGTCCGCAAGAGACTATCTTGTGAGCGGCCCTATGGGAAGTTGGGGCATCTCACAAGATGATCCCCGGCGTGGACGCCGTCGCCCAACTCGCCCGGAACCTCGCCGCAGCCCGCAAACACTACGGATTGACCCAAGAGCAGGTCAGCGACCGCAGCGGCGTACACCCGACCGAGATATCGCGTATCGAGAACGGGCAACGCGACGTCCAGATCAGCACGATCTTCAAGCTCGCCAAGGCATTCGACCTGACACCGGGACAGTTCATCGACGGGGACTTGACCACGATGACAGACCGCGCTTCGCCACCGCCCGTCTGACCCCACGGCCGACGGAAGTCACGGCCTCTGGAGGCCGCGCTACGGGCGTGCGCCGTTGCCGGCTGCAGCCGCGGCTGCGCGGACTGCGTCCTCGCCGCCGACGGCGCGAATGAGCATCGGGGATGCGCCAAGGCGAGCCAGATCGAGCGCGAGATCCACATCGAGCTCGACCTCTGGTGGCCCGACATCGAGAACTACGGTCCCCTCTGGAAGCTTGTTGTTCTCGTTCATGGGATCGCTTCCCCTCGACATGACTATAGCGTGGCAGAAGCTTCGGTCAGCAAGGTTGCGCACGCGCCAGTGTAGACCTTCACAGGTCGGGCCACGGCTTGAGTGGCGACGCAATCGAAGCCCTGATCCGCGATGTAATCGAGGATGAGCATGCCCAAGAGCTGCGGCGGGGTGTTTGTCGAGAAGAGCCGAATCGCGCATATCCCCGTGTATTCGCGAGTATTGTCGAGCTCGGCGGCGCTCAACCCGAAGCGTTCGCTCGGCGCAAGCGCGTCAAAGGCCGCGGCGCCGATTTCGTCCAGTCGTGCTATCAGCGGCCGCAGGTCAGAGCGAAGGTTGGTGTTCTCCGCCCACGCCCATCCGGCGACGCCCTTCCCCTTGTGCCACTTCATGCCAGTCGGGGGACGATGATGAGGCAGGTAGAAGCGCGCGACCTCGTCGAAGCCGTCATCGTCGCGGCACCTCCACACGCATGCTGCCAAGTCGTTGACGGCGACGGTTGGGCACGCATCGGCGATTGCGCAGACGATCTGCTGACAGGTCAGCGCCAGGTCGCGGCGGGCCTGTGTGTCACGCTTTTCGCGAGATTGCAGCCTGGCTTCGACGGTCTGATACAGGGCGTAGAGCGGCACCCACACGGCGGCCACGAGGAGCAGCACGAACCAGACTCTCCACGGCGTCCACGTGGTCTTGTTGGGAACGTTCGCGGCATCGAGGATATTTCCCACGGCCAGATACGCGCCGAGGAGGAATGTGATGACAAACAGCGGGACTTCGACCGACTTCAGCCGCTCGCGAATTGCGCGGTGAAGTCGCGTCATTGTGGCTGTACCGACCTGGGAGTGTGCAGCATGACTCGCAAGCTAACGCTTGGGCCGGTCGATGAGGCTCGCGCAACAGCGCGGAAACGGAGAACGCAGCGTTCTGAACGCCGCCGGGAGTACGCGGCCGGCAGGCGCGAGGGGGTCGCAGGGGCGCCTGCTCACCCCTCCCGCGGCCACCACCCCCGGCCCTTCTTCTCCACCTTCCCCTCCTGCTCCAGCCCGGGCAGCACGCGATAGAGGTACGTCGTCTGGATCGCCATCTCCGCGGCCAGCTCGGGGATCGTGATGCCGGGCCGTCCCTGCACGACCGAGAGCGCCTGAGCGGCGCGCGTGCCGCTGCCTTTGCGCCGTCCGCCCCGACCTTTGCGGCGACCCGGTTTTGGGCGTGCGGCTTTGACGGGGGCGGCGCCTGGGGCCGCGGCGCTCGCCCGGTTGACAGAGCTGCGCGGACGCCCCGGCCGGCGGCGAGTCGCGAGGGCCGCGGTGCCGGCAGTGGTCGTCGCGGCAGCGGTAGCGGCGGCGGCGCCGGCGGGAGCCGATCCGTCGATGGCGGCGAGCGCCGACGCGGCGGCCTCGAGGCGGCGATACTCGTCCACGAGCGGCTTGAGCTGCTTCAGCCGGTCGGCGATCTGGTTGCGCTTCTCGTCGAGGAAGTCAGTCATGGGCACGTCCTTCGCTGCTCGGTTATGGGAAGAGAGCAGCCTATCCGGCGTGCCAACATCGAGCCCAGATGCCACGACTCCTCGCCGTCTTCAACTAACAGGTCCGGCCGAGCTCATCAATGCGCGCCGCCTGCTGGTTTGCGCTCCGCGCCCCGTCTATCCCTTTTCGAGAGTGTTCTGCAGCTCCTCCAGGTAGGGGTGCGCGTGCTCGCGCAGCCCCGTCGAGTTCAGCGCCGACATTCCCAGGGTCGGTGACGCGCAGCCCGAGGCGGTACTTGCGCGAGGCGTCCTGCTCGAGGTAGCCGAGCGCGGCGAGCGTGATCACATAGCGGTGCGTGGCGGTGCGTGGTCGAGCGGCTCATGCCGAGATCGTCGGCGATGTCGGCGATGCCGAGCACGGAGCGCGCAGGTGTGAAGGAGCCGAGGATCGCAAGCCGACGCTCCAGCGACTGCGAGTAGCGCGGCTCGCGCAGGTCGGGAAGCGACCATGCTGGATCTTGGGGTCCGCTCGGAGCGTTGGGACTGCGTGACCTTGTTCTGGGCATTCGGGCGCTCGTTCCCCGTCTGGCGGGTTGCCGAAGGTCCCACCTTTGCAGACTCGCGGCAGGCTGCTTTATGTCGCCAGCCTTCCCTGGCCGGGCGTTAGATTCGCTGCGGGATTCGCTATGTCTATCGGGTATGTATCCCCGCGCAGGCGCGCCACTGCTTCCCGACGTGTTGACCTCGGTGCTGGGAGACGAGCCGGTCTCCCCGGCGGTGCTCTCCGCGCTCGGCCTGCGTTCGGGGATGCGACTGTCCGAGCTCGACGCGGCGTTGGTCAGCCTCGGCGAAGACGCTGCTGAGGCTCTCGCGGGCGAGGTGGTGCGTTGTGCGACGCGTCGGTGGTCGGCGCTGCAGGGTCTGCAGACGCCGGTGTCCTTGGAGGATACGAGGGCGCTTGAGCTCGAGCTATCCGTGCGCGCCCGTAACGGCCTGCTTCGCATGGACTACCGACACCGCAGCAGGGATGCGATGGCGGCGGGAGACCCGACCGTCGGCCAGCTCGCTTCGATCCCCGGGTTTGGCGCCCGGTCGCTGCTGGAGGTTCTATCGGCGAGGAGCGTGCCGCGCGGCGCCCTCACTCGCGCCGCGCGCGGGCTCGCGCGGGCACCCTGGAGCGGACGCGTGTCACGTGACGATCCCCGCTTGGGCCGTCTGGTTCGCGCCCTGAACGACGAGGCTCAGACCGCGCGTGAGGCGGCCGAGCGCGTGCTTTCGCGGGGGTGTCCACCCGAGGAGCGCCACCGGCTGGTGGCCGCGATCGACGCCATCACCGTAGAAGCGGGTCGCCTTCGCTCGCTGCGACTGGACGATGAGCTGCGGAGCATCCTCTACGTCGTGCTCGAGCCCTATCTCTGGCGAGATGTCGCGCTCATGCGCCTCGGGCTCGGCGGCGGATCCCCGCTGACGCTCGATGAGACCGCGCGGGCGCAGGGCATGACTCTTGCGCGCGTGCGGGGGATCGAGAAGCGCCTACGCGAGAGGCTCGTCTCCGCGGGCGAGGTCTGGGCTCCCGCGCTGGACAGGGCGCTGCGCGTGATCCGCCACACGAGCCCCACCACCAGCCGGCGGCTGCAAGCCGACCTGGCCGAGCGAGGGCTGATCCCGGAGGGCTTCTCGACCGCCTCCGTGCTCGCCGCCGCCCGGCTGCTTGACAGGCCGATCGAGATCTACGCCGAGGAGCACGGGCTGATCTCATCCCGGCCGCTGCCCGTCACGCCAGAGCGGCTCGCGGGCACGGCTCGGCGTCTGACAACGCACTGGGGCGCCACCACGGTCGATCGGGTGTGCGCCGGCCTGCGCGAAGAAGAAGCCTCGCTGATCGTTCCGGCGCGGCTCGCGCGGCTGCTGCTGGAGACACGAGCTGACGTTCGCTGGCTGGATGAGCGCGGCGGCTGGTTCTGGTTGCCTGCGGCCCCCAGAAACCGGGTGCTCAACCAGGTCGAGAAGATCATGTCCGTCGCGCCGTCGGTCTCGATCGCCGAGCTCGCGGATGGCGTCGCGCGGCCTCGCCGCATGCAGGGCCTCGCGCTGCCCCGCCACGTCCTTGCACGGCTGTGTGTGGACTCGGGGCGATATGAGCGCAGCGGCCAGCGGATCCTCCGAGCGCCCGGACATCCCGCCTGGAAGGACGTCCTCGCCCGCAACGAGGCCACTCTCGTGCGGACGCTGCTCGATCACGGCCCGCTCATGCGCCGAGCCGATCTGCAGCGGATCGCGGTCGGCGAGCAGGGTTTGAGCCTGCGCAGCTTCGTCGTCTACCTGCATATCTCGCCGGTGCTCGTGCGATACGCACACGGCGTCTACGGCCTGCGCGGCACGCAGGCCACTCCTGCCGAAGCAGGCGCGCTGAGCCCGACCCGCGCCGGCGCTCAGCGCCGGGGCGGGGTGGGGGCCTTGTAGGCTCCCAGGCCGGTGAACTTGATCGTCCCGTCGGTGTGCTTGAGGTAGCGCACGGCGGGCGGGGTCTGTGAGTCCAGGCGCGTCAGGCTGCACTGCCACGCCGACTGGTCGCCGTTGGGCGAGTGGTGGGCGTGGCTGTTTGGGGGCAGCGGGCTCTGCGCGAGGGCCGCGAGGTCCTGCACCCTGTCGCAGGCGATCATCGCGCACACATATGCGAGACGATCGCGCACGAGATAGGTCAAGGCATCGGCGGAGCGCACGAAGTCGGCGCCCAGCACGTAGCGGCCCAGGGGGTGCTGGGCGCGCTCCTGTTGGCTGAGGGTCTCAAGCCAGCGCTGCAGGATGAATTCCCGCAGGGCGCCTTCGGGGTCCTGACCGCTCACCTGCGAGACGCTGCTCTCGCGTTCGGCTATCCGCAGGCGCCGCTCAGCCAGACGCGCGCCCTTGAGCGCTTCATCGCGTTCCTTGTGGGCGCGGTTGAGTCGGTCCTCATAGCCGCGCGTGCTCGCCTCCGCTTCGTCGATGACGCGGATGATCTCCAGCGAGCGGTGCGCCACCACCGGGTCCAGTGGCGGCTCGACACCTCTCATCAGGAACGCCTGGCGCAGCCCGTAGGCGAGCTGGCGGAGCGACCTGGGCCCGTACTCCCCGGTGGCGTCGAAGATCTGGGGGTGCTCGCGGGGATGGTTCTGGGCGCTGACGTCCGGCAGCCACACTCGCATCGAGCCGTTGTAAGGCCCCCGACGATCCGGTACACGCTCGCTGAAATCGATCGTCAACCGGCCCGTCAGCATGAAGTAGATCCACGCGGAAGGCCCCACGATCGCCCGCACGTCCTCGACCTCCAGCGAGGGCTCGCGCTCACCGGCCCGCGAGGTCAGCACGGCGACCAGATCCTGGCGATCCGGGTCCAGCACCACTCCCGCGAGCTGCTCGACGTCGCGATGGGTCTTGACTAGGACATAGGGCCGATCCCGAACGCTCTCGGAGATCGGCGGCTCTGAGCGCCACAGCCTCACCGTCACCAGCGACGCGATGTCGACCCGTCGTTCCTAAATGAACTCGATCGCGCGCGCGCAATCGCGGCGACCCATACTCTCACGCGGCCAGCTCGCGCTTTCCGCCCGACGCCAGCCGATCTGCCATGCGAGATCGAGTAGCCCTCCATCCACGCCGGAGCATAACAGGAGGCATGCCTCCTGTTCATCTGGCCCTCGCCGGGCCAGGCTTCCCGCGTGCGTCCAAGTCCAACACCCCAAGTCGCGCTCGGACGCGCCATCGTTCTGCGCAGATCCCAGACCGGGCTCACCCAGGAGGCGCTGGCGGACGCGGCCGGCATGGCGGTGCGAACCTTGCGCGCGATCGAGGCCGGCAAGGGCAATCCGAGAACCGACGTCCTGGACCGGATCGCCCGCGGGCTCGGCTGGCCGATGTGGCGACTGGCGAAGCTCGCCGACGAGCTCGAAACCGCGGATCGGCGCCCGACCGACGCGCCGCTGGCGCTCCCGCGACCGACGCACAATCCTGCCATCCCGGCGAGAGCGATCAGCTCCCGGGAGCGCTCTCGATGAGGGCTCTCAGCGCGATCACGCGGTCAGCCTCACTCTGCGCGAAGATGACCGGGTTCGACAGCTGCTGCTCCCAGGCGCGATCCGGGATTTTACGTGGCGCCGCGACCGGTTGCGCGATTCTCGACGGCTGGCGCACGATCGCGTTATGAGGGCGCCTCGGAACTATTTCAGGACAAAAGTAGGATTCGCCGCTTTTTGGCTAGCGTTCACTGGCGAGATGTCACGCGTGAAGATGCGCAGCGTCCTGCGCGTCGTCCTCTCGCAGCGGACGCTCACGCCGGCCGCAAGGCGGTCGAGACGGCGCGCTGGCGAAACGTGATCGTCACCCCCGGATAATGCTCAGCAGGAGGCCCCGACAGCGCATGAGAAGCCCCGGCGGCGCGGTTCACTTAGGAAACAGGTTTCTTGCGGGTTGAAGGGGGTGCCGCCATGATGGAGCGGGATGGTGCCGTCGGTGAACAGCCATTCGCGCTTGGCTGCCCAGTGGGACAAGCAGGACGTGCCGCTGGTCGTGCTCGACCTGGCCTCGGTTGAGACCTACTTCCTGGTGCAGCCGCTGTCCTGCCTGGCGTTCGAGCAGGAGGGCGCCGTGTGGTGTCCGCTGATCAGCGATCCCGCGCCGCTGGATCGCGACGAGCCCGGCGCGCGGGCGCGCGCCGATGCTCTACAGCTCGAGCTGCAGTGGCCGGCGCGTCATCCGCAGCCCGTGCCGCGGGCGATGCGCGTCGCCGCGCTGGCCTGCGACCACGGCCGCGGCGCGGACTTCATGCTGGGGATGTCGCGCCTGGCGTGGGGCTCAGGGCGTGACCTGGACGATCCCGGGGAGTATGAGTTCCTCGCCGCGGAGATCGGGCTGGACAAGCGCGAGGCCGGCGAGGCGGCGCAGGAGGGCTCAGCCTACGATCGGCGGCTGAGCGACGTGGCCGGCAGGCTCAAGCGGCTGGGCATCGCCACGGCGCCGGCGCTTCGCTGGCAGCGCCAGATCTATGCGGGCAGCCGGTCGATCGCCTTGGTGCTCGCCGAGTCCCGGAGCGCCCAGCCGCGCTCGAACTGACGGCACCACAGCGCCCGAGAGCCGTGCACGCTCGAGCCGGCGGATTCCGCGTACCGGTACGCGGCGGATCGTTTCCGGAGTACAGTGGGGTGGTCGCATGCGGCCCGGCGATCATCAGGTCGCGTCGGCGTGAGGATGAGGAAGCCTCATGGAGCTGTCTGTTCGATCGAGAGAACCATCCGGCGAGCTGGGGATGCCCGAAGAAGCTGCACACCAGGAGGAAGCGGCCGGTGGCCTGCTGGCGGTTCTCGCCGACGACTGGACCTGGCTGGTCATGTGCGAGCTCCCCGGGCCCGCGGCCGAGCCCGAACGCCAGGAGCAGTTGCAGGAGCGGCTGCCCCCGTTCGCCGTCTCGACGGTCAACGAACGCTTGCACCGCCTGCTCGCTGCGGGGATCGCGACCGAGCGGCGCCTGTCTGAGCGCCCGCCGAGCGTGGCCTACCAGCTGACCCGCCAGGGCGCGGAGGCCCGCCCGGTCCGCGAGGCGGCCGCGCGCTGGGAGTCGCGCGCGCTGCCCGCCGGCGCGGAGCGCTCGTTGGTGGCCGGCGGCACGGCGCTGGAG